>Ga0209498_1000589_pt1 | contig 22492 bp, 17 predicted proteins | sample WalLakDeSediment_FD_184131 | JGI IMG/M metagenome (GOLD analysis project Ga0209498, IMG submission 184131) | Lake sediment microbial communities from Walker lake, Nevada to study Microbial Dark Matter (Phase II) - Walker Lake 11/02/13 Deep... | ecosystem: Environmental > Aquatic > Freshwater >...
ATAAATACCGAAAGTATTTTTTCCTGTCGAAGTCGAACTAGCGATGACAACAGAGCAACAGCAACTGTATCATGCTGTGATGACCATAACATGAGGGTGCTGCAACGACGAAGTCAGGAAAGTCGCTGATCGAATGTTGATCGAAGCAGAACAACGTTGTGCGATCAACAAGCGCGTCAACAACACATGGCTACATCTGGCATTGATGGTACGAAGAAAAGTGCTATAGCTGGATATCAAGCAGGAGAGACAGGTAGTGTTTTCCCGGGTTCGTTTCTGCATCGGAGCTGCGGGTGCGATACCAGTACTTTCCATGTAGAAAGATATTTCGTCCGAGTTCATACCGTAGCGTGAATGACAACATCGTGCTATCATCGCGTACGCCTGCGAGAAACGGTGCGATTTCACTATCTCGTTCATAATCGAGTGATTCGTAAATGTCACCGCCATGATTGACGAGAATATTCCCTTCGGAATCCATCTCGTTCTGACCGTGCCTCCTGAAATGTCCGTGTAGTCCCAGCATCAGTGTGGGAGTAAGCCAATGAGATGCGCCAATGTACAGCTCGTCGCTGTTCGGCGCAAGTTCGAATCCCAGCGATGCACCGTCATGCGTGTATTGATTCCCTCGAAGGCGATGGGAATAGACGTAGGGGTCAATTCTCGAATACTCAAGAATCAATTCCGTGTTGGCTATCAGCGTCGTTATTGCGCCCGCTTGCCAGAGAAATTTATTGCCCCACCAAGCATCACCAAGGCGAGCGAAATCCACGTCATCAATCAGCCATGTGCCGTACAATTCCAAATCGGGAATACCGAGAGACGATAATTCGAAGCCCAGCATTGGATTGTCGCGATCACCTCCGGCATGTTCGGCGGATTTGTAGAAATTGATGGGATTGAGATACGACGCGTCTATTTCACGACTGGAATACACAACGGCTTCAAATACACCGAAACGAACTGTGTTGAACAAGTCGACTTCGGCGCGATGCATGGCTACGTACTTCGCGTCGTAATACGGTCGGAAACCTTCGAGCAGTTCCATTTCGGATAGCACACTGCCGTGTAAAAACGAGAATCGTACGGCACCGAATCGGGCATGAAGCTGAAGAGCATCGAAAGGTTCAGCATTCGTACTGATCAAAGCAAGGTTTGAACGACCAGTACCCCAGAGACGCTTTTCCTTTCCCAGTGAGGCCGACCCCCAATCCCATGAAATGGAGACTGCTGCTTCAGCGAGATCAAAAAAATCCTTATCAAGCGTGCCGTATGTGAAATTGCGGCGTAGTTGTTGGTCTTTCATAGCCAGAGAGCGATTCCCTTGAGCGGTTCCGTTTGTTGCTCTCAGTGAATAACCGAGGAGACCACTCAATGTCCCCCGAAATCGACCGCCGATTTGCCCCAACGACAGGTTGGTATTCCCTTCGTCCGTCAGTAGTGCGCGATACTCGAGTGAAGCGAGGAAGTCCATGTACATTGTACTTTCGCCATCCTCTGATCTCCAACGATAGAGATGCGTGATATTGTCGGAAAACACGGTTTTCGGTATATCCTTCATAGCAGTTCCGAAAATCGAAACAGTTCGCTGATTTCCATCCGCTTCATCGACAAATTCCTCGACGTAGCGCGCGAGAATACCACGTTCCGTGCTACTCAAGGGTAAAGTTGTGGATTGTAAATCGCGTAGGAAGCGTGTGATCTGCTTGCGCTCCAGCGGAAGACTGCTGCGGGAATATCCCGTAACGGCACCGCGAACATGCATCCTGTTCAGGAATTCATACACTGGGTGAATGATTTCCACATGCTCGGCCTGGGAAAAGGCATATCTAGGCCATAGATGCAATACAGCAACAAGGGCGATTATGAAGACGCAATATCGAGTAGATTTCATTCGGTTGGGCTTTTCGCGATGGATATGTGATCATTTGTTCGCCGTAGAACTATATGACGGTGCAGCATGTCGAGCAGTACAGCGAAACACACGATGTACAGTGGTGCTAGGATGAGCTGATAGCGGGTTCCGACATGCAACGCGGACACAATCAGCGCGTTGCTCGCGATTATTGAAGCAATGGGCCAAAGAATCGCTCTCCGTCTAAACAGTATGAAGCAGCCGCATAAGGCTCCGAGTGTAAGTGTAACGTGTGGCAAAAAAAACATTGGTGCTCGGGCTCGGGGATCGGAATAATCTATGCTCAGAAACATACCGAGTTTCTTGAAATACCGTAGTGCTGCCCGCCCCGGATTCGAAGAAATGAAATCGAGGGTGTATCTCTTGTACACCTCCATAATTCGTAATTCGCGGTCCACTTCTGCCGGCAACGCCGATAATTCCTCGCGGATTGCTTCATTGCTCCAGTTGCTGGAACCGGAAGCGTAGAATGCACCACCTATCGATCCCACATTATTGCCACGCCATGCGTTCAACCAGAAATTCGTTGAGAACGGTACGAAGGTGTCGAAAACCAGCGTATTACGTATGCTCCAAGGGGAGAATACCAGTATAGCGAACATACCGAACACGAGCGCGCGCTTGAATGAAGTGCGATGCCATAACCACAGTGCCAGTAGGACGGTAGCCGCGAAGCCCTCGCTGCGAAAAAGAACCCATACACCTGCTGATATGCCTGCAAAAATAATCAAACGTAGATTCGCATCGTTTCGGGCAGCCCTGATGACTAGCAGAACTGTCAAGACCATGATTGCATGAAACCAAGCCGTACCGCCCATTGTCGCTGGGGTGATGACAATGGTTGGGTAGATTGCGGCTAGCACGGCGGCCCACCGTCCCACAGACTCGCCATACAACTCTCTAGCAATGATGCCGATGAGATACACGGCGAGGAGGCTTGCGAGAAGGTTCAATACGTACAACAAAACATATGAAGTCGTTGTTTCACCGAAAATCGCAAGCACCCCGGCAACAATCAATGTCAAAACTGGAAGCGACAATGCAGTTGGTGTGGCATCGGGATATGTTATTGGGAGAGACCCGTATCCCGGGTGCAGTTCAGGAAACACTGTGCTGTATCCCTGCCCTGCGATGAGATGACGCGCGATTCCGCCGTACTCGTACAACAATGGTTGTTCGAATTCCCCATACGCGATCACGGCAGCAACACGAAGAGCCAACCCTATACCGATGACGAATAGCCAGAAACGCTTTGCATCGACCGACGTAAGTACTGCTACAATTGATATCATTTCTTCGTCTGAATAAATTATGCTGATTCGAGAAACGGTAGCTCAATGCATCAAATAATATACGGAAAGTGCTGAGTACAGGAAAATGCACCCGGTCTGCGGTGCGTGCGACAGCAATGTCGGACGATCAGGCCATAGATCTTTCCACGGATGATGTAATTGCTTATTTAAAATGTCAAGGCGATGCTTGGATGCACTACAAGTGAATGACCAGCACCTTCTTGCAGCGGTCATTCACAGAAGAAAAACGGAAAATAATGTTTATATATCGAGTTGGGGATAGAATTTGTATCGCTGAGAATGGATGATCCTTGGGACAACTCTTGCTTGGACACCTTGCCTCGCGGATCATGCATACGGAGCGATTGCTCATGAAGCAGTACTCACAATTCAAAACCTTTCGCACTGTGATGAAACGCATCACGAAAGACGCCCGGGATGCCCCGGGCGCCTCGATGATGTATGATGTACAGTGACGGTTGTGAACGTCACAAGGGGGCAATGCGTTATCGCGCGCGAAGCATTGTCATCGTACTGATACCTGCGTGTGTACGCAATACCGCTATATACACCCCCGATGGAAGATCGGCGGCATCGAAGCTCACGGAGTGCACTCCGGCGGAGTATTCACCGGATGCTGCTGTAGCGACCTCGCGTCCCAGGCTGCTGTAAATCCGCAGATCGATGGCAGCATGCTCCGTCAATTGAAACGTGAGTTCGGTGCGATGCACGAATGGATTCGGAGCGTTGCGTAGCAGCACCGGAACCCCTGGCATAGAGAGCAAACGCTTTCCACCTTCTTCGCAGATACCAGTGGCGGTGAAATGTCCCGGTATTGTCAACGTCTGCGTACCGCCTTCCAGCCAGGCGAAATCATCTATAGCGATATCTGTGACGTCATCATTACCCAATAGAACCAAGCAGTGCAATTCAGCGAGTATACCGTCCGGAGGTGAGTCCGTCTGCTGAACGTTGATGATGACGCGCAACAATGCACCTTCTGCGACTGTAGTCATACTCGCGTCGCCTGTCGCGCTGCTCACTGACTCCGGCCAAAGCATTGAGCGGTTGAACAGCAGTTCGATGCGGAATGACTTCGTGCCGGCCAACTGAAGATTGCTGCTGTTGCGTAACGAAATCGGTATACTCACATGATCGCCTACTGCCGCAGTTGCATCAGTAAGACTGATTGTTGCGGTGGATTCCTCCACGAGACCGTGCAGGGTAACGAATGCACTATCAACGCAACCTGCCACAGTTGTCGTGATCTTGATCATTCCGCCAAGTTGCATGGGGACGTCGCTCATTGCACGCAGGCGAATGCTTTCGGATTGGCCCGGCGAGAGTTCGCTTGGAACAGGCGGGAGCACCGTGATTCCCTCAAGTTCGAGTTCCGTCAGGTCGATCTGCATGTTTCGCTGCAGGGGATTCGTGATCGTGATGAGACGTTCGACAGGTGTGGATACGTTGGAGGTTCCGAAATCAATAATTGCAGGTGATACGGAAGCAGAATGAGATGTGAATGAATACCTGTACTCGACTTCGAAAGCGTCAAGACAAGGTTCGGCACTCATGCGCAATACTTCCGTTCGTGAAGCGTATGACGTCGGATGTAGTATTACGGACAGATTGAGTGTTTCTCCGGGGGGGACAATGTATGATCTGTACAAATCGGGAATGTAAAACTCAGGATTCAACAAGTCCGTATCCACGCGCAGTGTCAATGTGTGCGTTCCGGTATTCGTGTAGGATACTACATCCGTCAGTGGGAGGTTGCAATCATAGACCTCGCCGAAATCGATATTGCCACCAGTGATTTCCCAACTCACCTCATGCTTGAATCCATTGAAGCTGAGTACAAGTTCAGGTTTGTTCGCGGCATTGCTTTCGACGATGAATTCCATTCGCCGCTGTATACGTGCTACTTGCGGAGCGAAGGCCAAATGAACATCTCTGACTGCACCCGGTAGTAGCGTGAACGGGGGTGCAGGTGAAATAATGCGAAATTCATCGGGATGCTCGCCGTCGAGGCGTATAGCATCGACTTCCAGCTCTTGACCGCCGGTATTCCGCAACGTGACTGTGGCGAAACTGACCGTATCCTCGTCACAAATCAAATCATCGAATGTCGTGTGCGTAGCGTAAATGAAGGGCTTCCGCAACGAAGATCCTATCAGGTCTACGAATATGGAATCCTCGCAGGGGAGTGCTGCATGGAAGTACAATTGACCTGTAGCTTCGCCTTCTGACTGGGGCGTAAATGACAGTTGAATCTGAACACTAGCATCTGGCTGGAGCATAATAGGGAATTCGGGACCGGAAACGATGCTGAACGGTGGGCTTGTAAACAACGTCGCGGTACTGTCGATCAGCATTTCCGTTTCGGATGGGTTTGTGAGTGTCAACGTCGCATACGAGGTTTCGTTCACTTCAGTAAAGGCGAAGTAGACGGGATTCGGCTCGGCGACAGGCGTAGGAGTCATGCGGGTCCCGCGAATCACCACATCGAATTCATAGTCGCAAGGAGTAACTCCCAAACGAAGTGTTCCATCGATCACCCCGTCTGTATTCGGTGCGACACGGATGTATATGGTATCCGTTTCACCTGGCAGTATTGTGCGCGAAAGAGTGGCCGCGAAGGAGAACACATCAGCATCCGAACTCGATAGCGAGTCCACAACAATAGTAACCGTTCCGCCGTTCGTCAATAACAACGGGAGCATCGCAGCGTCCGAACAATGATACATTTCCCCGCAAAATAGAGTGTCAGCGGAGACGACAAGCGAAACGCTGTCTTTGTGACCGAATAGTGGTATGGCGTATTGCGGCATACCGCTGATGTCGGTATCAAGGAGCAGCTCAGCAGAATAGTCGTCGGCTACAGTGGGGAAAAATCGCAAGGGGATGCGTAAGGTATCTTCAGGCCTCAGTTGCACCGATGGGGGTATGGAAAAACCGTCTCGCACGGAAAACGCCTCCGCGTCCGGTCCGGTAATTGTCAAGCCGGAAATCGTTACAACCTGGTTGCCAATATTGTGCAGTAAGACATCGCTGTCGGACCAAGTGTCCGGACATTCCAGTACATCGAAGCGAGGCGGATCGTGATCGAGCGATGTGACGGTTGTAACGATAGTCCACAAACTGTCACTCGTGTCCGCAAGAGGAGGTACGTAACCCCAAATGCGCAAACTGCGGTCGAGGCCGCCCGAGAGAATGTACTTGATGCGGTGATCGACCACGGCACTCAGAACATCGTTGGTGTGGCCGGACAGCGTATGCAACAATGTGCCCTTTAGGCCATCCCATATTCGTACCGAGTTGTCTCTTGAAGCGCTCAGCACGCGCACACCCGAATTCGTGAGCGAGACGGAGCGTACGGCGCCTCCGTGACCGGTCAATGTATGAATGCTGTTCCATGTAAGCGTGTTCCATAGTCGTATGTTGCGGTCTTCGGAACCGCTCGCAATCATGTAGCCATCCTGCGATATGTCAAGCGAACGCACTGCTCCTGTATGCCCTGTGAGATTACGGATCAGCGAGCCGTCACTTGTATTCAGAATTGCTATTCTGTTTCCGGCTGCGGAAGCGAGCCAGGTGTTGTCGGGTGCGATTGCGATTGCGGCATCGGCACCGGTGTCACCATTGTGTCGCCAACGCTCAGCCCAGTTCGAGGTCTGCCATAGAATGATGGTTCCGGTGTTCGCGGCGGCGAGCAAGCTTCCGTCATGTGAGAATGCGACACTGTGAAGCGTTCCCGTCAAGCCTGTCAGCGTTCTCGTGAGTGTTCCGCTTCTCATATCCCAGATTTTCACAGTGCCGTCACTGCCTGCCGATGCAAGCGTCCTGATATCCGGAGAAAACGCGAGCGCTGCGATGCCGCCTGCGTGACCCGGGAGAATGGTGACGAACGCAGCATCCCTCGGGTAGAAGAGTTTGATCTGGCCATTGGCAAGCCCGAGTGCTGCCAGTACGCCGGAATGAGCGACAGCCAAGGCGTTGATCACAGCAGGCTGTTGACCCGTCCAAATTCCGTCCAACTGCGTGATACGCTCTTCCTTAGAAAAAACCATTCCGAGGCAAGTGTTGCTCGGCGTATTCGGAACGCGCCAATTGTAGGAGTAATTGTACACATTGTCGGTGATGCGCACCCAATCCTCACCGGAATTCGTGCTGTACTCAAGTTCTATTGGTGTCGTGCTACTGACACCACTCCACCTTGCTTGATACATGCTTCCGGAAAACAGCGTCTCGCCGCCGTTGGGAGTAATGAGTTTCAACGGTGCCGGATCGGATAGACCACCACTCATAGTTACAGCTTCCTCGCAAGGAGCGTCCGAGTCGAACACAAGCCGGCCGTTGACGCGCTCCGTGGTAACAGGGCGATATTGAATCCGGATTGTGCGTGATTGCCCGGTGGATAACGCGAATGGCGGTGCGGAGCCTCCATAATCCATTATTCGGAATGCGCTTTCGGGTGATGTGATGGAGCGGATTGTCATTGGACCATTACGTGCTGTAATGAGGACGTTCATATCCCGCGTCGAGCCGGCGGAGACAACACCGTAATCGAGCAGAGGAGAAGAAACAGCAAGTGTGACGATTTTCGATGCTGGTACGGAGACCATGGTGTTTCTCGTCACGGTGCGTCCGAGTTTGCGCAATGTTACTTGCAGGTAGCGCTCCGTGTCGCATCCATCGGTGAGGTAGATCAACTCGCATGGCGGGTAGAGAAATATCTGTTCTCCGATTTGCCTGAAAATTCTTTTCGCATCCTCCTCCGATACCACATTTTCGAACCAGGCGCCTCCCGTCTGTACCGCAATGCGGCGGAAGGTAAGATTGACTGTATTCGGACTGACAGTAACCGTGAAAATTCTGATATTGGCATTGCGTGCGGCTATGATGATTTGTTGTTCGATAGCCGCCGACATTGTTTCGAACGCGTCCGTCATGAAAATGATGTATCGTTCGCCCGGGCGATTTTCCGTGAAGGCCAACGCGCCCGAGGTCGGATGAAGAAACGCAGTAGCGAAATCAGTTCCGCCGCCACTGGCACGCAAACCGTCTATGGTGTTCAGAATGCGCTGTTTGTCAGATGTGTACTCGAGTTCAATGAAGGGGTTGTCAGCGAAGGTTGTGATGCCTGTCATAGCGGGAGGATAGGAAAGATCCTGCACGAGTTGCGACGATGCCACTTTCACATTGTTCAGGCGATTCGCGATCGTCATGCTGAAACTCAAATCTATCGTGAGCGTGATTGACACTTGGGGCGTCATAGGCGGAGGACACAGTACGGAGAGTACCGGACGTTGAATACCGTTTTCCACAACGGTGAAATCGCTCGGTAAATAGTCGGAGATGAAGCGATCATTGGCGTCGCGTGCTTCGAAAAGCACTCCGATTTCAGGGTATCTCGACGCGTCCGAATCAAACAGAGTGAATTGCACTTGCGCATGCACCGGATAGGCGACGAACAGCGCGACGAAAAAGAACAACAGTCTATATGTATTCATAACGGCCTCCGTACGAATGCTATTTCCTTACTTAATCATCTAATGCGGTCTCGACAACGATTTGCACGGTACGGCAGTAATTGCGGCCTTCGGGTATATCGTTGTCGAGAAGCAGCTTGTCACTGCCGATGGGATGCAGCTCCACGGGTACACCCTGAATGCGATTGCCCAAGGCGTTTTGTACCGATATGCAACGCTCCATAGCCAGTGTGCGGTTGATTTCCGGATTCCCGGTTCTGTCTGCATAACCGTAAATGTCCACCCGGGATTTCGGTGTGATCGCCTGTCCAACCATGTCGAGAATTCGCTTGTTTTCAGCACCGATGCGGGCACTGTTGAAGTCGAAGAGAATCAGGCTGAAACGGTCTACTCGGCGATTACCTCGCTGCTCGAAAATTTCCGTTGTGCGCGTCTCGGTTTCGAAGGGCAATGCAACATCGCTGCTACGAATTTGTCCCGCCCTGTCTTCTACGTTCAGCGTCGCTCGTACAACGCTTCCGGCAGGCGGTATGCGAGTAGTGTCGATGCGCCACTCCAATTCTTCTGGGGGCATGCCGCTTCCTTCGAATGAGGCGTATTTCTCCTCGCCTCTGCTGACGGTGACGGACCAGCGGGCGATTCCCGCTTCGCTTCGAACTGTCGGTTGAAGCAAGAGTACCGGAGTCGAAACACTTTGTTCTATGGCCTGCCAGCGAACCGGTGCAAGAATACTTAGGTCGTTGCTCGCCAGTTCTACACGCCGTGCTTCCTGTTGGCCTTCAATCGATTCCACGCTCGGCGCCTGTTCCGGCAGATTCCGCGTACGAATCACGAAGCGCTTGGGGTCGATGCCCCAAGTATCTGAAAGATAATCCCGTACGGCTTCGGCTCGTCTCCGGGAAAGTTGCCTGTTGTTGCGCTCGGCCCCTGTCGCGTTGTTGCAACCGGTTATCGTCAAGGTTGACTGAGGTGCGGATTTCATACGATAGCCGACGATGTTCAGAAGCTGGGCGAATATGCCGAGTGTGTTGTTCGGCAACTGAGTTTCGTCGAATGATCTCGCCTGCTCGGCATTCATCAGTTGCATAGATGTGCCGGAAAGATCGTGGGATTCCTGTTCGAAAAACACGAAGGGAAGTAGGGGGAACAGTTCACTCTGCGTTAAACGATCGACGAAAACTCGCGCGTCCTCCCGCAGCATCCCGTCTTGCCCGCGGGCCAACACCCGCAACGAGGATTCGATACTCGGCGGTGGTGGCGGCGGAGGCGGCGGAGGTGGAGGAGGAGGCTCCGGAAAATGATAGAGCAGGGCCAGCGATCCTTCGAGTCCATGTGCGTACCAAGTCAAGTCGCTGCTCAATGAAGTTGCCGCGAGACGGACGGCAAACTCCGGCCATAGCGATATTCCCTCGCTTATCATGAACGGCCATCGAATACCCGTACTGAAGGCGGCGTACATAGAGGATGCCGCAGGCATGCTCGTTGCCACATCGTTTCGTACACGCTGTAAATCAAGAAAAGAAATATCGGAGGGACGCAGCAACTCCTCGGTTTGATGCACGTCGTTGCTGATGATGTACCCGACATGCGTCCCGGCGAACAGCGTCAAGGGAAGCCCATCGAATGGCCGGTAGCCGACAGTTGGACGAAGATCGATGATACCGGTTGTGCCGGCAATACGATGCTCAACGTATGCGGCTTCGGGACCACGGGGTGTGAGCGCAGGACCGATGAATTCCTCCTGCGTCAGCGTAGCCGAGATGTCGCCATAGCGAAAGAGAAAGTGTAAAGACCATTGTGGGTCAACTACTGCGCGATACAACAAGCCAAATCCAAGTCCGTTTCCAGAGCCTCCCTCATAGCCCGTACAACATGATGGGATACCGGGCAATGCAGAAAAGGATGCGGAATGCATGTTGCCGAGAAAGCCGGCGCTAACACCCAGGGCAGGGCGTGCAAGGCGTTCTTCATCAATGCTTTGAGTGAACGTGGATGCTGGACCGAAAAGTATTGCGGACGTGAGGAAAAGAGCGACTGCGGCGTGTTTGGGCACGAATACACCTGTGCTCGAGTGACCGAATTAGCTGATTGAGGCCTCGTAGAGGCTATTGGCCAAAAATACATCGCAAAATGCTGAAAACAAAGACAAATGCGTATCCTCGTAGAGATCACGAACAGATACGGCAATGTTTTTCTCGAATTCGGTCTTTTGGAGAACAGTCGTTTGTGTTGAATGAGTGTCGCACGCTTTTCGAAGATCGGTAGGGAGTGCTTCGCTGTCGCATTTCGGAGCACATCGTTGATGTACGATATACCGTCTTCTCCGACGAATGATTTTCCCATCTTCCATACCTGGTGACGCGGGCTTATGGACACGCTTCGAATCATCACTGCTCGAAGCCGCCTGTGATTTTCACGGTACTGCTCGGTCACTCGGAGCATCGTGCATGAAGCGAATGCGTGAGGCGTTGCATTCGGAGTGAAACCGAAGCGAAACTACCGGCAGCAGCACCCGAAGACTGTATCTGCTCGTGATTGCGTGTTCGTGACGGGTGATGAGGGTGTATCGAATGCAGATACTTCCAGAGTCAATCGAGTTTGAACTTGATGGGAATACTCATTGTCGTTGCACTCACCGATCCCTTGATCATAGCCGGTTTGAACGTCAATCCCACGACGGCTTCCAGTGCAGCGGCGTCAAGCAGCGGATGTACTATGCAAACGCGCTTGTATGGTCGTCGAGGTACTTGCGCGTGTTTGCTATTCGAAATCTTCTTCGTCGCGTTGTTCCGGAAGCTGTGGCTGTGCGAATATGACTTTTTCCCGCTCCATTCTCACCGTACCCGGAGCAGCACCCTTCGGTTTTCTGACGTACTTCTTTTCCGTGTACGCGACGGGAACATGTTTCGCTTTGCGATGTTTGCTGTACCAGGCCGCAATGGAGGCAGCCTGCTGAATTGCTTCTTTCGAAGGTTTTCCGGGAGCGCTACCAACGCGCAGCACTACATGCGAACCGCCCACCCCTCGAGCATGAAACCAGATATCGTTGGGACGAGCATAGCGCACAGTCAACTCGTCATTGTTGGCGCTGTTGCGACCTGCCCACACCTCGAAGCCGCCTGCGACGACAAAACGGCGGAAGGGAAAGGGCGCTTCTTCGCGAGTACCTTTGTCAGTCAAACCAAGTCTCCGTAACAACGATGCATGTGTTTTGAAAATGTCGCGTAACTCCGATGGACTTGAAGCGTGAGTCGTGCGATAGCGCAGTGCTCGCAACGAATCCAGTCTGCGGGTCAACATAGTACGTCGCTCATTCACATGAGAGCGTGAAGCCTTGACTTGGCGGGCCTTGTCGAAATACCACTGAGCGTTTTCCAACACTGTGCTGCCGTGCTTCAAGGGAATTTCTATCATAAGTCTGGGATCGGTGAAAATATCCGGCACGACAATGCGGCCGGGTCCCGATGGTTGTTCGTAAAGATGAATCATCAAGAGATTGCCGAGTTTCTCCAATCGTGCAGCCTCTCCACGCAGTGTCGCATCATTGGAGAGCCGGGTAAGTGAACGCTCCAGGCGCTCGAGTTCACGCACTATCGCGCGATCCACTCTATCGCGCATCGTCGTCATATCCTCGTTGGACCAACGCTTCCGTAAAAAAAAGTACAATCCAGCAAGCAAATCGTCCAATACAATATGTTCGCAGTCAGTGAGGTGATGGAGTTCCACCAGTGCGACATGCAAGGGGTCGCGATCCGACATGTACACGTGACAGAGATTCTGCGCGACATCTTCGAATACTGTTTCTACGGTGTCGCACACATCGTGAATATCCGTTTCCGAGAACAACTCGGCATCCGCTTTTCCTGATAGTTGTGCTCGATGCAATATCTCGCGAGCGAGCACACCCTGTAGCCAAGGCCGCACCGATTTCAATACGTCGTTGGCATTTTTTCCTGAGCAACGAACAAATGCCTCGGTAATTTCATCCCTCGTGGGTGTGATCAGTGTGTTGTCATAGCGTTTCGTCGTGGGGTCTGTCGGCAATGCACCGCGTTTGAATTGTTCAGTTATGCCCGAAGCCGGGTCATGAATGAGCAGATTGCCTCTGACCGGGAACAGTATGGCGTACAAAGCGTATGTGTCGCTGAATTGCACACGAACAATGCGGTCGTCATTGGCGATGGCAATAGAAACAATGGACTTTCCTAACAGTTCGCTGAAGAAATCCATTGAATTCCGTCTCGCGCGAGCGACGTCGTTTTTCAATAACATCCAAGGAGATCGTGGCTGCACGGAAAACTGAAGATGTCGCTCGGTACCCTCGTGAAGCACACCCAGCAGCAGCTCGTTTTTCTGCTGAGTGTAGACTTCCGTAATCACTGCGCCTCGCAAATTCGTGTCGAGCTGCTCGGCGATTGCTCTATATGTCAACCAATTCGTAAACAACGTGATGCCCTACTGCGTAGCGGTGTGCTGGATATTCTCATCGTCGTGGAGGCGGATCAATACGTGAATGCTGCACTATATTCTCGATGCTAAGATACAGACGCATCGCGATAGCATGTCGATTCATGGATGAAGAAATCGAATGTTGGAAAGTATGTTTGGAACAAGCATGTGAACATGTACTTCGTTTGTCATGCGATACTGATGAGCGATGCCTCGTAGTCATCCGGTTTATTGTATCCTAGCAGGTTCAACAATGTTGCTGCGACGTTCGCGAGCCCCGGGTTCTCGATGTCTGCGAGTACGTAAGGATACGGTGAGCGTGCATCGAGAATGCAACACGGCACGGGATTAAGCGTATGGCTTGTTTTCGGTATGCGTTTACCATCTATCACGGTGAACATTTCATCGGAATTGCCATGATCGGCGGTGATCAGTACGACACCGTTCATGGAAAGCACTTTCTCGGTCAGTATACCGACGCATTCGTCCACCGTTTCGATTGCGACAATTGCCGGTTCGAGCTTGCCTCCATGCCCGACCATGTCGCCGTTCGCGAAATTGATTCGACCGAAGCGGAAACCTTCGTCGAGCAGAGCTGTCGCCGCATTGGTTATCTCAAACGCTTTCATTTTCGGTGCTTTGTGGAATTCCGTTTTATCGGATGGAATTTCAACATAGCGTTCCAGCGTTTCGTCGATGTATCCGGAGTTGTTGCCATTCCAGAAATACGTGACATGGCCATACTTCTGTGTTTCGGAAATGGCGAAAGAAGTTATTCCGAGAGCGCAAAGATACTGACCGATTGTTCTATCTATGCTGGGAGGGTTGACGAGGTATTGCGGAGGAATGTGAAGGTCGCCGTCATACTCCATCATGCCCGCGTACTCGATGTCCGGCAGGGAGCCGCGGTCGAATTCCTCGAAGTGCTCCTCCGTCAAAGCACGGGATATTTCAATGGCACGATCCCCTCGGAAATTGAAGAATATCACCGAGTCGCCGTCGACAATGCGACCCACGGGACCCTGTTCGTCCACGATGACGAAGGCGTCCATGTATTGATCGGTCATGTCGGGGTCATCGTCGTAAAATCGTTGCACAGCTTCAGACGCAGACGCGAACTGTCTACCAATACCCTTTACATGAGCATTGTATCCTTTTTCCACCACGCTCCAGTTGGCATTGTACCTGTCCATGGTAACGTTCATCCGACCCCCTCCCGAAGCGATGCGATAGTTAAAAGCATCGCGAGTAGAATACTCCGCCAAGGTTTTTTCCAGTGTATCGAGATAGCGCAGAGCCGATTTTTCATCCACATCTCGGCCATCGAGCAGTGTATGGACGCGAATCCTCCTCACGCCGTTCGAAGCGGCGTTTTCCAGCATGGCGTACAGATGGTTGATGTGGGAATGAACATTTCCATCCGAAAGCAGTCCGATGAAATGCAAGCTTCCCGCGTCCTTGTGTTTTTCCATGAAGCGGCGCCAGAGTTCGCCCTCGAAGATTTCTTCACTCTCTATTGCGGTGTTGACCAGTTTCGCACCTTGCTCGAAAACACGGCCGGCACCCAAAGCATTGTGTCCGACCTCGCTATTCCCCATGTCATCGTCTGAAGGTAAGCCTACGGCGGGTCCGTGAGCACGAAGCTGGGTGTATAGGCCTTGTGTGAAATAACGATCCAGATTGGGTTTACGAGCTAGGTGAACAGCATTGCCTTCGTAGGGCTTCCCGATTCCGTAACCGTCCATGATGATCAAGAGCAGAGGGCCGGAAGGAGGAGTGTATCGTGACAAGGGAGCGAGTTCGAATTCCATGTGTGTTGTTTTCCGTTGAATGTGCACTGAATTAATGTAGCAAAATTCACAGTACGAAAATCGGGTGGTGCTATGCAATGATCTTGCCAAGGGAACAGTCTCTTCATATCTTCCATATACTCAATTCCGATTCACGCATGAAAAGGAATATCGTGATGAAACGCTCCGTCGAAATTCTTCTCCTATGGGTGATGTTGTTTCTGCTAACGACACTTCACTCTACTCGCATGACTGCTCAGGTGCGCGACGACAGGTACGTTCCGAAGGTCGATCAAGCCGCATTTCCAAGCCGCGGTCCGGTAATCATGATAGACGAAGCGCATAACAACTACCACACGTTGGAAGGTCTGTACAAACCCTTCGCTGATTTTCTGAGAGCGCACGGCTGCACGGTGATAGCCGGTAAAAGCAGGTGTACGCCGGAGTTGCTCGCAACCTGCGACATCTATACGATCGCGAACGCCTTGGGTGAATCCAATATCGACAACTGGTCCGTACCGATAGAGCAGGCGTTTAGCGATGAGGAAGTGTACGAATTGCAACATTGGATACAGGCTGGGGGCTCCTTGTTTCTCATTGTCGATCACATGCCTATGCCGGGCGCTGTTGAAAATCTCGCTCGCCGATTCGGCATCGAATTCAGCAATGGTTTCGCCATGTACGCGGGAAAACGCACTCGCGGCCTGCAGTTCGTCAGGGCGAACGAAGGGCTGCGTCCACACTGGATTACCGATACGCCAGTTGAAGGGCGCAGGGTGGATTCCATTGTGACATTTACCGGTTCCGCATTTCGAATTGAAGGCGTGCACGATGCTCTGCTCGTTTTCGGCAGTCACATGGTATCGCTGGAACCCGACGTCGCTTGGGAATTCACCGATTCGACAAAACGCGTCAATGTTGAAGGCTGGCGACAAGGGGCTGCTATGGATTACGGAAGTGGTCGCATCGTTGTGTTCGGCGAAGCAGCCATGTTCACGGCCCAGCTTTCGAGCGAGCGTGGATTTCCCGTCGGTTTCAATTCGCCGGAAGGCGAAAACAACAAAAACCTTCTCATCAACATTATTCGCTGGCTCGCGCGTCGTGACAGGATCTGAGCACGGACGCGACATACTCAGTACCTGACAGCTCTGTACTGTGCATTAATCTACAGTGCATCATGTTGAGCATAGCTGTGTGAAACGGCGTTCATCAACAAGCCGATGCACGTGATTGCGGCTGCTCCTGATCCACGGGGGTATGTGTAATGAAATGCACGGACATTCTCGCTACGATGCAGTGCTTTGCTGATACGAGCATCCTGAACGGGTTCAACAGAACAGTCCGGGATACAATCGCCGCTTGCACACCCACGACAATGCTGCGAACTGCGATTCAGGCGGCGACATTCCTGAAATAGAACACCAATAGGACGGATGTCACACGACAGGTTGCGACTGTACTCATGGGCTTCCCCAAGCAAGCGGATTGACGATGTTCCACACTCATGCGTAGACAGACCGAGGTGAGCCTTCATGAATAACGCGAATCGCCGGGAGTAATCACTTGGAGAAATCAGCGCAAAGACAGCAAGACGAAAAGCAATAATCATGGCGCTGTCGGAGGGTGCATGTATCTTGCTGCCGACACGAGTTGATCATTCATCGTTATGAGTAAGACGATTCGTCTACTGCAATCTTATTCCGGCAAGTGTTCTCACCAGCCCGTTTCAGGTAAAGTTGGAATTCATCGTACCGCAAGGTATGTTTTATCCTGAGCCTATCATGCATCACGTTTCATATACCTAGGACTGTTATGAACCCCTCGACATTTATCGATGATCTCAAAGCAAGAGCCAGAAATCTAAAAAAGCACATTGTGTACCCGGACGCCATGGATGAACGCGCCATCAACGCGGCGCGGATAGTGACGGATGAGCAACTGGCGAGTATCACACTTGTCGGCACGGAAGTGGATATTCGTGAGAAAGCCGCATCGATCGGAGTTGCTCTCGACGGCATCTCCATTGTTGATCCTGCCAGGAACGGCGATACCAAGGACTTCGCGGCGCAGTATTACGAATTGCGAAAAAGCAAGGGTATGACCGAGGAAGTGGCAGCGCAAACGGTTACCAACCCGTTGTTTCACGGAAATCTCATGGTGAGAAACGAGTTGGCGGACGGAAGCGTTGCGGGCTCGCTTTCCACAACAGGCGACGTCATCAAGGCAGGACTGCACTGTATTGGTTTGAAAGAAGGGATAAAGACTGTTTCAAGTCTGTTTATTATGAAATTTCCCGACAAAATATGGGCTTTCGCCGATTGCGCGGTGCTTCCTCTACCTGACGCATCGCAACTGGCGGATATTACCATATCAACAGCGGATAATTATCGCGCTCTGACGGAGGTGGAACCCCTTGTTGCGATGCTGTCCTTCTCGACAATGGGTAGTGCGAAGCACGAATTAATAGAGAAGGTATTGGACGCAATGTACATGGTCAAGAAGCGCAGAGAGGATTTGAAGGTCGATGGCGAAATGCAGTTTGACGCAGCGATTATTCCAGCCATAGGCAAGAAGAAAGCACCGGAAAGTGGAATAGCTGGGAATGCCAATGTGTTCATTTTCCCTGATCTTCAGTCAGGCAATATCGCGTATAAGATTACGGAACGACTCGGCGGAGCAGAAGCGTTGGGTCCGGTAGTGCAAGGACTCGCGCGACCGGCGTACGATTTGTCGCGAGGTTGTTCCGTAAATGATATTGTCGTGACAACGGTGTTCAATGCTGTCATGGGTGCGGTATAAATAGAATATTTCGCAAACGAACAAGGCCGCCAATACGGCGGCCTTTTCGCGATGTTGCCGTTGAGCTGCCTTTGCGTAACATCTCGTATATTTATCTCTCGACTGCAGGATGCAAGTAGAATTGTTCTGTAAGGCCATGTCGCGCAATGTATACAGGAAATCTCCCAGCACCAGTAACACGATGCATATTGCTCTGCTCGCGCTCCTACAGCAGCGAAGAATGCAGTACAACGGAGCAAAGACGGATGCGAAGCAGGTCTCTCGAACGGTATGTCCATTTCATGCCCTTCAAGATTCGATCGGGGGATGAAGCATGAGTATCAAGTATATAGACATACACACGCATCGCCGAATCGATGCAAACGATGTAGTGAGCATCCTTTCGGTAGATGTACATCATGCTTATGGTACTGCTTTACCCGAGCACTGCAGTATCGGTGTCCATCCCTGGCATCTGGAAGCTATCGATGTCGAAGCAGCACTTGACAAGGTGCAGCGAAACGCCGGTTTGAAACAGGTAGTAGCTATCGGTGAGTGCGGGATTGACAGAATGAGGAAGCTGCCGCTGTCTCTTCAAAAGGATGTGTTTCTCCAGCATGTGCATATAGCTGAAAATGTCGGAAAACCTGTCATCATTCATGCGGTGCGTGCATATTCGGATTTGCTTGCGTTAAGAAAACACAGCGATAGATCCTTGCCCTGGATTGTGCACGGCTTCAACGGTGCCTACGATATCGCAATGCGCTTGATCGAAAAGAACATTCGTCTTTCCTTTGGTCCAGCAATACTGGACGCAGTAACGAAGGCGAGCAGGGTGATGCATGCACTACCCCGTGATTTTCTATTCATCGAAACGGACGAAACCCCTGAACTGTTACAGGATATGTACACTCGTGCATCTGTTCTACTCGATGTTGAAGCAAGCGAGTTTGCACAGCTCATGCTGCGTAACTACCAATCCATCATGCATGACCATGTCTGAATCTACTGATTGGCACGAGCGGACTGAACTGCTTTGGGGAAAAGAGCGGGTTGCGGTACTGCATCGTGCACACGTACTCGTCGTTGGGCTTGGTGGCGTGGGTGCCTATGCCGCCGAACAACTGTGTAGAGCAGGCATAGGTGAGATGACTATCGCTGACGGCGATATCGTGCAGCCGAGCAATCGGAACAGACAACTGCTCGCTCTGCGAAGTACCGAGGGGAGATTGAAGACGGATGTCATGGCCGAGCGTATGCGTGACATCAATCCCGATATCCGTCTGCGAATAGTACATGAATTCATACGGGATGAGCGGCTTGAAGGTCTTCTCGAGTCTCCGTACGACTATGTTGTCGATGCGATCGATACGCTGTCTCCGAAAGTGTTTCTCATCTATCAGGCGAAGCGTGCCGGTCTTCGCATCGTAAGCTCGTTCGGGGCTGGTGCGAAGTGCAATCCCGGTCTGATACGTATCGGTGATATAGAGCAATCCCATCACTGCCGTCTTGGAAGAATTCTCCGCAAACGACTTCATCGCCTCGGGATACGTTCGGGTGTCACCGTCGTGTATTCCGTCGAGGAGGTTGATGAAGCTGCGATGTATTCCGTGGACGAGATGAATAAAAAAACAGTTGTGGGAACGATTTCATACATGCCTGCACTATTCGGCTGCATGTGTGCCTCCGTTGTGTTGCGAGATATCGCTTTGCAGAGTGATACAGAGAAGTAGCATGTCCTTGGCGTTATCGAGCGAGTAGTCGAATCACTGCATCGGCCACATCCTGAACACGAATACCTCCGTCGAACGTACATCGTTTCGGATCACCGGGGCATTGCGTTGCGCAATAATCTTCGGGCGGAAGAATGCACTCGGATATATTACCGAGTGGTCCCCATAATTCAGGCGAACATGCGGGAAGCGGGCAAAACAGATTGACCGACGGTATTCGTAGAGCGGCGGCCAGATGCATCGGACCCGTACTTGAACTTACGCTGACGGCTGAGGCCGCTATCATCCCCATAACGAGTCGAAGGTCGCCTCCGTCGTGAGGTAGTATTACTCCTTGCGTCGCAATTGCGGAAAACATCGTACGCAATGTCGTATTCGAAGGCGTGATCAACACGGCAACCTGCAATTCTGTATGCTTCGTCGCCAGATGCACTGCAAGTTCGAGATATGCACCAGCTTCCCAATTCGGTGCCGATCGACCGTTTTCAGGGTGCAGTATCACCAGAGGTCTCGAAATATCACGCCCGGCGCTTTCGAGTACTGCCTCGGCGTGACGTCGTTCATCGGCATGAACAAACACCTCGGGTGCGATGTCATCGCACTCAACGCCAAGTGCCCGGACAAGATCGAGACCGTAGTCGGCCTCATGCCTCAGGGGGACGTATTTGTTTCGACTGATGCCTCGTGAGAATGTCAATACCTGAAACAGTTTTTTCCCGGAACCAATTCTGCTTCGAATGCCTGCAAAGAACGTCATCCATGCATGTCTCTCGGTCGGAAGCAGGAGGAGAGCGGTATCGAAACGATGACTGCGAATTTCCCGCATTTTTCTGAAAAATCCCCGGTAGTCCGCATCGCTTCCTTCCCAGTCATCGGTGATGATAGTATCGAGATGCGGATTATGCAGAAGTACGGCTTTCATGGCCGGACGAAGCATTGCCGCTAAGAAAGCATCGGGGAAATGCATTCGCAACGCACGAATGGCTGGTGTCGCAAGAACAACGTCGCCTATGCGATCCGGACGTATGAGCAGAATTCTTCTATGACGCTTCATGATTCATCCTTCCGCTCGCCTTGACGCCGCTGCATCTCCCACATTTGAAGCAACATTTGCATTTTATTCATAGAGTGAATAGTTGCAACGACAAAGCCGGCCCAACCGTCCAGGAATCCTCCTCGAATGAAGTATTTCAACAAAAACTCCAGAGGTGGACGGAGAAGTACAGTAGCAGGACCGACTCGATGCTTCTTGTGCTTCTCCAGTGCTTCGAGAGAAGAGTATTTCAAATTCTTTCTTAGTAAATGACCAATATCCGGCAGAGTGTAATGCAGCATGTGCGTATGCAATTCACCGACGGAACCGCGAACGTGGAAACTCTCATGCACCAAGCGTTCAATCAAACGGACGGCTGATTTTCGAAACAGGCGCAACTGACGATCAGGATACCATCCACCATGACGAAGCCATGTGCCTGCGTAAAAGTTCTTCCTCGGTATAGTGTAACCATCTTTCGCTTCTGCGGACACAAGTATTCGGGTGATTTCATCGCGCAGTTCACTTGTGACTCGTTCGTCAGCGTCGAGGCTCAGAACCCATTCGCGGGTAGCGAGATCGAGAGCGAATTGCTTTTGTCCTGCGAAGCTGTCAAAATCCCTGAATTGGACCTGTGTGGCATAGTGCTCGGCGATTTCCATTGTTCGATCGGAACGCGAAGAGCAAATCACAATACGTTCGTCCGCCCAATCGACGGATTGCAAACATTCCGCGATATTGTCTTCTTCGTCCCCGGCAATGATGATGACGGAGAGTTCCGTTTTGCTAACTTCGTTTTCGCTCATTGCGAAATGTACGAAAAAAGCCGTGTCTTCGGGAGAGCCGTTACTCGTAAAATCCCAAATGATCCGTTTTCAGAATAAGCAGATCGGTGCTGCCATTACCAAAGGAGCGGGTCGAGCCAGTGAGAGCATAGCCACCATCTTGTGTCGGAGTAACGGCCATCGCCCAGTCTTGCAATGGTCCTCCGATAATGCGCTTCCATATCGTCTCACCCGTGCGATCCAGTTTGACCAGAACAATATCAGAGGCATCGAATTCGTAAGGGTTCGTATACCCACAGACAATATACCCACCGTCTGGTGTAGCGGCGATGCTACGCCCGATCGCATTCTGATGCAACACTTTTTCGATGTCCACATCGCCGGATGAATCTACCAGCAGGAACAACATGTCCGCCCTACGAAGCAATCTCGGAGACGAGTAGCCGATAATCGCAAAGCGCCCATTACTACCTTCGACCATTTTGAATCCCGTTTGGTCGATTTGTCCTCGCAAGCTACGTTCCCATTCAAGAATACCAGATGCGGAAACCTTGAACAACCAGATCGTACTCAAGCCGTTGCCGAATCCGAATCTGGAGCCAATGACTACGAAACCGCCGTCGTTCGTTTCATGTACGGAATACCCTCTGTCGCTGTCTCCCAAGCCGTAATCGTCATAGCTCCAGATTTTTTTTCCGAGTTCATCCGTGCGCAACAGCCATACGCGTGTGCCACCTGTACTGACGTCGTAGGAAGTACCGACCACGACGAAATCTCCATTCCGGCATTCTATTACTTCCTGGCCGTTGTCGTCACCCGTACCGCCATGCGACGTGCTCCACTGCATATTTCCGAACGAATCGGTTTTTATCAACCATAAATCATCCAGACCGCTGGTGAAGGAGCGCGTGCGTCCAGCCAGAACAAAGCCACCGTCGCGTGTCGGATACACCGAATAGGCTTCGTCCACGTGTATACCTCCGAAGGTTTTCGTCCACAGCGGTGATCCCTCGATGTTGGTGCGCAGCAGCAACACGTCTTCCGAGGCGGTATGTGGCATCCACGTTCGGCCGGTGATAATAAATCCGCCGTCATCGAGTTGCACGATGTCGTAGCCGATGTCGCTATGGCTGAGGTTGATGGTTTGGAGAAAGTACTTCAGCGGCTCGGTGATGCGCCGGCGGGGAGTATCCGGTTCGGTTGGTGGGACGCATCCCGCTAAGAA
>Ga0209498_1000590_pt1 | contig 22467 bp, 22 predicted proteins | sample WalLakDeSediment_FD_184131 | JGI IMG/M metagenome (GOLD analysis project Ga0209498, IMG submission 184131) | Lake sediment microbial communities from Walker lake, Nevada to study Microbial Dark Matter (Phase II) - Walker Lake 11/02/13 Deep... | ecosystem: Environmental > Aquatic > Freshwater >...
CTGGAGAGCGGCAACCTCGAGGCCCGCCACGTGACGCAGGCGCGGAGCGCCGGATGAAGGACGGGGGCGAGCGCGCCGGCTGCCTGGAGGCGTGGCTGTACAACCATGCCGACGCCGCGCGCAGGAGCTTCCGGCGCCGGGTCGACGCCCCGGGGCAGACCCTGATCATGATCGCGGTGCTCGGCTTCATCCTCGCCCTGCCGGCCTACCTCTGGCTGTTGCTCGACAATGCGCGGGCCCTGTCGACGAGCATCGACCACGAGCCGCGCATCGCGCTCTATCTGGACGATGCAGACGCGGATGCCCTTGCCGACGCGACCCTGCGGATCGCGGCCCTGCCGGGGGTGGCCCAGGTGACGCCGATCGGTGCCGACGAGGCCCTGGAGGAATACCGCGCCAGTCTGCCCGATCCGGCGCTGCTGGACTGGCTGGAAGGCAACCCGCTGCCGGCGATCATCGAGGTCGTGCCCCTGGAGAGAACCCCTGAGGCGGTTGAGGCGCTGGAGGCGCACCTGGCGCTACTGCTGCCCGAGGCCATGAGGGTCAGCGACCACGAATGGGTGCGCCAGCTCCAGGCCCTGCACACGGCCGGCCAGCGCGTCCTACTGGTCGTGGCCGGCCTACTCGCGCTCGGCGTCACCCTGATCCTCTCCGTGGCCGCGGCTTCGGAACTGCGGGAACGGCGCGAGGAGATTGCGATCTCGCGCATCACCGGCGCCACGGACCGCTTCCTGCGCCGGCCGTCCCTGTACGGAGGGCTGCTGCTCGGCTTGGGTGGGGGACTCTTCAGCCTGTTGCTGCTCGGGGCCGGCGTGATGCTGACGCGAGCCCCGGTCGAGGCTGCCGCCTCCGTGTTTGGCCTGCCCCTGGTCTTCGCGGCCCCGGAGGCACGCGTCGGCCTGATCCTGCTCGGCACCGGTCTCGTGCTCGGCTGGATCGGCGCGCGCCTCGGCAGCGGGGCGGCGTTGCGGGAATAAGGCGAATGGCTGCTGGCCGTATCGGTGATGGACTTCCGCAATCCCGATCCGTCGTCGAGCGGCAGCGCCTATGGAGTGCGGCGGCTTGCCGCCGCTTTGGGGGAGGATAGCCGCAAACTGTCGGGTTAGCCCAAGGGGCGTAACCCGACGGGTGTCGCTGGGTCGTGACTTTCACGTTTAACCTCACGCGACACAAGGGGAACAACCCCTGCGTTTAGCACTCTAACCGCCAGACTGCTAATATCGAGCGAATTTTCAAGGGGGGACACCTTCATGAGCCAAGCATTGGTGCGAAAGCCCGTGGACATGCCCGTCCCGGTAGGCAACCTGGACCACTACATGGCGGCGGTCAGCCGTATCGAGGTCCTGGACGTGGACGAGGAAAAGCGTCTGGCGCGGGAACTGCGCGACCAGCAGGATCTCGATGCCGCGCGCCAGCTGATTCTGCACAACCTGCGCTTCGTGGTGCACATCGCCCGGGGCTATTCCGGCTATGGGCTGCCGCTGGGCGACCTGATCCAGGAAGGCAACGTCGGCCTGATGAAGGCCGTGCGCCGGTTCGACCCCGACCACGGGGTACGGCTGGTTTCCTTCGCGGTGCACTGGATCCGAGCCGAGATCCACGAGTTCATCCTGCGCAACTGGCGCATCGTCAAGGTGGCCACCACCAAGGCGCAGCGCAAGCTCTTCTTCAACCTGCGCCAGGCCAAGCGCAACCTCGGCTGGCTGAACCCGGACGAGGTCTCCGCGGTCGCGCGCGACCTGGGCGTGCCGGAGAGCGACGTGCGGGAGATGGAGGGCCGCCTGGCCGGCCGCGACACCAGCTTCGATCCCGATCCCTCCGACGATGACGACCGGCGTTACCTGGTGCCCTCGGAACAGCTGTCCGGTACCGCCGAGAACGACCCGGCGCAGATCGTGGAGAATGCCGACTGGGATCGCCATTACCAGGGACAGCTGCAGCGCTCCCTGAGCACCCTGGACGAGCGCACCCGGGACATCCTGGTGCGGCGCTACCTGATCGAGCCCAAGGCCACCCTGCACGAACTGGCCCAGGAATACGGCGTGTCCGCGGAACGGATCCGCCAGATCGAGAACCGCGCCTTCAAGGACCTCCGCGAGGCCCTGGCCGCGTAACGGCCCACCCGGCCACGGCCGCGCCAACCCTGGGAAGACACCGGACCCATGCCTGCAACACGCCTTCTCGCCCGCTTCGCGGGCATCCTGCTACTGGGCCTGGCCCTTCCCTTGTCCGCCCAGCATGCGCCCGGCACAGGGCCCGGAGCCTGCGTCTGCCCGGAACAGGTGACGCTGGCCGAGCCGGCCTGGGTGCGCCTGCCGCCCCCGAACCTGTCGGTGACGGCGGCCTACATGACCCTGAGCAACAACGGTGACGACGACCTGACCGTCGTTCATGCCGAGTCCCCGCTTGCGGCCACCGTCGAGCTACACGAACACCTGCAGGACGCCGCCGGCGTGATGCGCATGCGCCAGGTAAGGTCGCTGTCACTGCCCGCCGGCGGCCGCCTCTCCATGGAGCCCGGCGGGCTCCACCTGATGCTGATCGGCCTGCACCAGCCCCTGACCGAGGGCGAGATCGTGCCGGTCACCCTTCACCTTGGCGACGGCCGCACGCTGGAAGTGCCCGCCGAGGTGCGCCGTACCACGCCGGGCCGCGACCATGAGGCACATCACCCCCACGGCCACCGGCACCACTGACCCTGTGGAGTGCGGGAGCTTGCTCCCGCTTTCACGAGGCCGAAACCCGCCCCACCGCCCCAGAGCGGCGGCAAGCCGCCGCACTCCACAGGCGCTGCGCGCCGCCCCCCTATGGAGTGCGGGAGCTCGCTCCCGCTTTCACAGCACCGAAAGCCACCCCAACACCCAGAGCGGCGGCAAGCTCCCGCACTCCATAGGCGCTTACGCCAGAACGCCCTGCGAATTGCTATGCTTCGGCCCATGCGCCGGATCTATCTGGACTACAACGCCAGCACACCGATCGCACCCCGGGTCGCCGCGGTGATGCGCCGGATGATGGGCGAGGCCTTCGGCAATCCCTCCAGCACCCACTGGGCCGGGCAGCCGGCGCGGGCGGCGGTGGAGACGGCGCGGGGGCAGGTCGCCGCGCTTCTGGGCTGCAGTCCCGAGGAGATCATCTTCACCAGCGGCGGCAGCGAGTCGAACAACCTCGCCCTGAAGGGCCTGTTCTTCGCCAGGCGGCGCGAACAACCCCACATCATCACCACGCAGATCGAGCACCCCGCCATCGTGGAACCCTGCCGCTTCCTGGAGCGCCTGGGCGCCCGCGTCACCTGGCTCCCGGTGGACGACATGGGGCTCATGGATCCCGAAGACCTCAGGGATGCGATCACCCGCGAGACACTGCTGGTCACCGTGATGCACGCCAACAACGAGGTCGGCACCATCCAGCCGATTGCCGAGTGCGCGGCGATCACGCGCGAACACGGCGTGCCGTTCCACACGGATGCGGCGCAGTCGGTCGGCAAGATCCCCACCCGCGTGGACGATCTCGGCGTCGACCTGCTCACCCTCGCCGGGCACAAGTTCTACGGACCCAAGGGTATCGGCGCACTGTATGTACGGGCGGGAACGGCGCTGGAGCCGTTGATCCACGGCGCCCCGCACGAGGGCCGGCGGCGCGCCGGCACCGAGAGCGCGCTCCTGACGGCAGCCCTCGGCGAGGCCTGCACGCTGGCCGGCGACCTGGCGCCGATGCAGGCGGTCAGGGCCCTGCGCGACCGGTTCCGCTCTGCCCTCGCGGCAGGGCTGGGAGACCGGGTGGTGTTTCACGGGCATCCGGAGCGGGTCCTGCCCAACACCCTGAACGTGTCCTTCCTCGGCGCGACCGGCGCGGAGGTCCTGGCAGGTCTCGAAGGGGTCGCGGCTTCGACCGGCTCCGCCTGTCACTCGGGGCAGGTGGAACTGTCGCCGGTGCTGCGTGCGATGGGCGTGAGTCCGGAGACCGGGCAGGGCACGGTACGCTTCAGCCTCGGCCGGGAGTCCACGGCCGCAGAGATCGATGTGGTGCTGCAGCTGATCGCCAGAGCGCCCTGGCTGCGGGGCCGGCCGCCGGCGCCGTCAGCGCCATGAGTCCGGCGGGCGCGCAGGCTCGGGACGGTTGATGGACGATCCGGGAAGCCAGCCACCGGGGGAACTCTGGCCTTCGGCGGACTACGCACGCCAGCTGGAGGCACTGCGCGCGGCCGTTGGCCGCCCGGTCTACCTGGTCGAACTCGCGGCAACGCCCACCCATCTCGGGATCCGGCAGACGGGTCAGCCGCGGGTGCTGGTGGACGTGATCGAATTCCCACAACCAGACCCGGCCCGGGGTCTTGCCCCGCACATGATCATTCTCGACGACGGTCGCGGCATCAACCTGGGCCAGGTGCTGCGCATCAGCCTGGAGCGGCCGTTCGATCCTTCACCGGCGCAGGTCCTGTACCAGGACAACGAACTGCGGCAGCAACTGCTGCTGCGGGAACGAAGGCTTTCGAGGAGGTTCATCGCCCAGCGTGCAAGGCTGCTGCTCGGCCAGGCGCTGGGCCGCTCCGCGCCCCCGTCCATCGGTGGTCCGGAGCCACTGCGCGAGCTTCCCTTATCCGGTGAAGAGGATCACCGAGAAGAAGCTGAGCCAGGAGACGACGATCAGCAGAATGATCAGCGTCAGGGGGAGATTCTCAAAGGTAAACCAGTCGCGCATCGCCAGCGATCCCGTCAGTAGCTTTCGCTCGAAGGGTATGCCGAAGCCCGCCCCGACGCAAGAACAACCCGCACCCTATGGAGTGCGGGAGCTTGCTCCCGCTTTCACGGTGCCGGACCCCGCCCCAAACCCCAAAGCGGCGGCAAGCCGCCGCACTCCACAGGCGCTGCACGCCGGGGGCTCATGGAGCCGCGCGGTATCTCAGTGCTTCTGGTCCCCGTTGCGGTCTTCAGCGTCCGGCGTTTGCTCCCTGGCGCGGTCTTCGTTGCCGGGGATCATCGGGTCGTCGTCGTCCATCAGGATGCGGTGCGCCGGACCCTCCATATCCTCGTACTGCCCGGACCGGATCGCCCAGAAAAAGGCGAGGCCAATGATCAGCACCAGGACGAGCGCAATCGGAATCAACAGGTAGAGTACTTCCATGCCCGCAGTGTAGCAGCCTGATCCGTTTCCGCGGATTAACCGTTGCGCGCCGGACGGATCACGCTGGCGGGCAGAGGCGGCTTGCCCTTCTGGGCAGAGAGGATCTCCTCGTGCTCACGCCGCAGCCGCAGGGCATTGCCCACCACGATCAGGGAACTGAGCGACATGCCGAGTGCGGCCAGCCAGGGCGTCAGGAGGCCGGTCGCGGCCACGGGCAGGGCGATGCCGTTGTAGCCGATGGCCCAGATGATGTTCTGCCGGATGATGCGCAGGGTCTCGCGCGACTGCCGGATCGCGGCCGGGATCGCATCCAGGCGATCCGACATCAGGACCAGATCGGCCTGGGTCTGGGCGATGCGGGTGCCACTGCCCATTGCCAGCGACACATCGGCGCCGGCCAGCACCGGGGCATCGTTGATGCCCTCGCCGGCCATCAGCACGATCTCACCACGCGCCTGGCGCCGGCGTACATACTCCACCTTTTCCTCGGGCGTCATGCCGCCGCGTGCCTCGGCGATCCCGGCATTCGCCGCGAAGAGCGCGACCGACTCGGGACGATCACCGGAGAGCAGCACGACCTCGAGTCCGAGTTCCTGCAGCTCCGCCACCGTCTCGCGCACGCGTGGACGCGGCTGATCGGCGAGCCAGAACACCCCCAGCACCTCGCCGGCACGCGCGAGCCAGACCGCGGTCGCCTGCGCATGGGTACCGGGCGGGCGGACATCATCGGGAACCTGCTCCAGTCCGACGAACCCCGGGGTTCCGACCCGGATCTCCACGCCGCCCAACCGTCCCGACAGGCCCCGTCCGGCGACGTTGCGCACGTGCTCCAGCGGCCGTGCCGGAACCGCGCCCGCGGCCTGCACCAGGGCCTTGGCCAGCGGGTGCTCCGAGTGGCGCTCCAACGCGGCCGCCATCTCCAGCAGTTCGCGTTCCTCGTAACCGGGCGCCAGGACACGGGTGGCCACCCATTCCGGCCGCCCCACGGTCAGGGTCCCGGTCTTGTCGAAGCAGACGACGTGGGTTCGGGCCATGTCCTCCACCGCCTGCCCGCGGGTCAGCAGCAGACCGATGCGCGACAGCACCCCGGTGGTCGTGGTGATCGCCACCGGCGTGGCCAGCGCGAGCGCACAGGGACAGGTGGCAACCAGCATCGCGACCACGACCCAGAAGGCCCGGTCCGGCGCGATCCAGAGATACCAGACCATGCCCACGAGTGCGGTCAGGATCAGCACCGCGGCGGTGAAGTGTCCGGTGCCCTTCTCGGCCATCCGGGCCAGCCGGGGCTTGTCGGTCTGGGCGCGGTCCAGCAGGCGCTGGATCGCGGCCAGCGTGGTCTCCGCGCCGACCCGGGTCACCCGCACCACCAGCGGACTGTCCACGTTCACGGTGCCGCCGGTCACGGCGTCGCCGGCCTGGCGCAGGCAGGGTTCGGGCTCACCGGTGAGCAGGGCCTGGTTCACAGTGGACTCGCCGGCCTCCACCAGGCCGTCTGCGGGCAGGGGCTCACCGGGGCGGACGCGTACCCGGTCGCCGGGTGCCAGCTCGGCCACCGGCACCTGCTCGTCGCTGCCGTCGGCCGCGACGCGCGTGGCCAGCGCGGGGATCAGGCGGTCCAGGCGGTCGATGGCCTGGCTGGAGCGCTGCCGCGCCATCAACTCCAGGTAGCGGCTGGTCAGCAGGAAGAAGACGAACATGGCCACGGACTCGAAATACACGTGCTCGCCGGTCCCCAGCGCCACCGAATACAGGCTGGCGAAGTAGGTGCTGAGGATGGCGATGCTGACCGGGACGTCCATGCCCAACTGCCGGTGCTCCAGGTCGCGCCAGGCACTCCTGAAGAACGGCAGGGCGGAATAGAAGACGACAGGCGTGGTGAGTCCCGCGGCAACCCAGCGCATGAACTGCAGCAGATTGGCGTAGGCCTCGTCGCCGGCGCCCAGCCACAGCGCCACGGCGAGCATCATCACCTGCATCATCCCCAGCCCCGCGACCGCCAGACGGCGCAGCGCGAGGTGGCGCTCGCGCAGGAAGGCCTTGTCGCGGGTTCCGGGGTCGTAGGGGTGCGCGCGGTAGCCGATGCCCCGGATCGCCTGCAGGATGTCGGACAGCGCCAGGTGCTCGGGATCCCAGCGCACCCGCGCCCGGTGCGTGGAGTAGTTCACCGTGAAATCGGTGACGCCCGGCAGCGCGCGCACATGGCGCTCGTTCAGCCAGACGCAGGCGGCGCAGGTGATGCCCTCGAGGATCAGCGAGGCCTCGCGCAACACCTTGCCGGAGGCACGATCGGGCTCGTCGGTGACGAACTGCCGCTGCACCTCCGGTTGATCGAAGAGCTTGAGCTCGCGCAGTTCGTCCGGGATCAGCGGTTCGCCGGGGCTGCCCGCGGGGGCGGTCCGGTGGTGGTAGTACCCGCCCAGGCCATTCTCGATGATCGCGTGGGCGACCGCCTGGCAGCCGCCGCAGCAGGTGTCACGGGCCCGTCCCTCGAACTGCACGGGATAATGCGCCCCACGCGGCACCGGCAGCCCGCAATGGAAGCAGCCGTCATCCGCCTGCTGTGCGGTCACGGCCCCGGGTTCCGATGACGGCTCAGAATCAGCCATGGATGCCCACGAACGCCCCGCGCTCCGGCAACTCCGGCACGCCCGGCGAAAGCCCACCGGGCATCCCGGAGGCAGACCGCAGATCCACACCGGTCCCGATCACCATCAACGCAATCGCCCTTCGCGCTCTTCGCGGTGCAAAACGCCCGCGCCCTCAAGAGTACAGGCACTCAAGCCTAACCGCGGCTCTCGCGCACCCGTGTGCTGGCCTGCTGCTCGTGCGTGTGCTCGCCATGGCGGACCCGGAAGAGGAGATCCCAGCGGCCTGGCGCGTGCAGGGTCACCTCGGCCTGGTACAGGCCGCCGCCGACCGGTCGCATCGCGAAGGCCTGGTCGAGATTGAAATCCGATACGCGCATGAACTCGCCCTCGATGGCCGCGTCGGAGATCGGCCGACCCTCGCGGTCCAGCACCCGCACCTGGAACACCGCCGGCTCCCCCACCTCCGGCCGTGACTGCCAACCCTGGTGCACCTGCCAACCCAGGGTCCGCTGCTCCCGCATCGAGTCGAAGTAGCCGGTTGCCAGGGCCTCCTTGCGCTCGCTGATGCGCGCCACCGTGCCGGGAAAGCCGGAACTGACCTCGGTGGCCTGGCTCTGCGGCTGGGGCAGCAGCACGCCGATGAACTGGCTGGGCATGCCGTGGGTTGCCACCGAAAGCAGGATCGCGTTGACCGTAGCCACGATCCCGAAGAAGACCAGGATGGTCATCGGCGCCCAGTGAAGCCGACCGCCTTTGGCCTTCCTGCCGTGTTCCGATTCCTGCTGGGTGGTGATGATGCCCAGTCCATAGGGCACGATCACATACAGGGCCAGGTGGATCGCGAGGACATCGGCCCCCGCCCAGTTGAGCACCGAGAACGGGATGAAGATCAGCATCGTGATCGCAAACACGAGTCCGGCGGTCTGGTAGCCGCGCAAGCTGGTGAAGCGGTAGATGAGGAAGAACAGGCCGGTGATCAGCGCGACCCCGACTCCAAGACTTACGACGACATTTTCCATGGCAACCATCAACGACAGCAGTGAACGTTCAAGGTACCGGCGACACGCTCCGGTTTCCAGTAACACCAAAGCCCCAGCCCGGACCCGGCGCCAGACCGTGCCCCAACAACACTCAAAGCGGCGGCAAGCCACCGAGCTCCACAGCGCTCCGCGCCGCGCCGCGCCCCCTTATGGAGTGCGGGAGCTTGCTCCCGCTTTCGCGGCCCCGAAACCCGCTCCGAGACCCACAGCAGCGGAAGGCCGCCGCACTCCATGAGTGCACCTGCGCATCCGTGCGTTGGTCTCGAGCCTCCCGGCGCGAAACAGAGCGATCAAGGCCGCAGACTCAGTTGGGAGTTTATACGCAGCGGATCCATCACCCCGTCGCGGTCGCGGATCTCGAATCCGATCGGCAGCCGCGAGGGATCGCCGGACTCGGCATGGTAGCGCACGCGGGCCAGCACCGTGGTGCGTTGCGACGGATCCAGCAGGATCTCCTCGACCCGGCCAAGGTCCAGCATCGCGCCGTCCAGCCCGACCACGTCGATCTCCAGATCGAGCCGATGCTGCGTCTTGTTGTTCAGCGCGATCTCGTAGCTGTTTTGGGTGCTGCCGTCGGCCATCTGCACGAACAGCGGCTGCCGCACCTGGCTGACGCTGGCATCCAGGTCGGGGCGGTTGACGATACTCAGTGCCAGCAGCGCGGTGACGACCAGGATCGCGGCCCCGTAACCAACGGTCTTCAGTTTCAGAAACCGGGTCTTCTTCCCCTCCAGCGCGCTTTCGGAGGTGTACCGGATCAGTCCACGCGGCCAGCCCTGCTTGTCCATGATCTGGTCACAGGCATCGATGCACAGCGCGCAGTGGATGCACTGGATCTGCAGCCCGTCGCGAATATCGATCCCGGTGGGACAGACCTGCACGCAGTACCCGCAATCGATGCAGTCGCCCACCCCCGCCGGCTGCCGCTCCTCGCGCGTCTTCAGATCTCGGGACGGCTTCGCGCGCCCGGCGGGACCCTCGCCGCGTTCCTGATCGTAGGAGACGATCAGGGTATCGCGGTCGAACATCACCGCCTGGAAACGCGCATAGGGGCACATGTAGGTGCAGACCTGCTCCCGCGCCAGGCCGGCGAAGGTGTAGGTGGTCAGTGTCAGCAGGCCCGCGGTGATGTAGGCGGCGTTCGCCGCCTCGCCCGTGAAGAAGGCCACGACCATGCTCGGCGCGTCGGCCCAGTACAGCACGAAGCCCAGCCCGGTGGCGAAGGCCACGAGCAACCAGGAGACGTGGGTGGCGCCCAGCTTCAGGACCTTCTCCGCATTCCAGGGCTGCTTCGCCAGGCGCAGGCGGGCCGGGCGCTCGCCCTGGATGTGCCGCTCCAGGAACATGTAGACGTCGGTCCACAGCGTCTGGAAACAGAAATAGCCGCAGAAGACCCGCCCGGCCAGGCCGGTGACGAAGAACAGCAGCATCGCGGCGATCATCAGCAGACCGGCCAGCCAGAAGATGTCCTGCGGAAAGACGACCAGGTCGAAGAGGTAGAACTGTCGATTCGGTATGTCGAACAGAACGGCCTGCGAGGGGCCGGTCTCGCGCTCCCAGCGCAGCCATGGCAGCAGGAAGAACACGCCGTAGGCCAGTACCAGGATGCCGGTCTTCAGGTTGCGGAAGCGGCCCGAAACCGATCGCGGATGGATCGGAACGCGGGCCTCGAACAACGACTGGGACATGATCTCATTACCGGCCGGCAACGGCCGGCGCACGACGGGGCTGGGACTCTTTGGCGCGGAACAGCCCGGGGGGAATCACGTCCGGAACAGGGGCCATCGCGCACCGCGTTGGGGATTGTACCGCCCCATGCAGTGGCAACGCGCAGAAGGCACGGCCGACCTGTGGAAGACTGCGCAGGCCGGCCGTCTCATCGCGGCAACACGGCCTGGGCCAAACGGTGACGCCGGATCGGGAGCCGGGGCGGCCCTACTGCCCGCCGCCCAGCGAGTGCACGTAAGCGGTCAGGACCTTGATCTCGGTCTCCGACAGGCGGTCTGCGAAGGCCGGCATCACGCGCTGGACGCCGTCGTGCACAAAGGCGGCAACGCGACGAACGCGTTCCTCGTCATTGGCGGCCCCGGGTACGTCGACGAGACCCCAGATGTTGTTGCTCAGGTGCGGGGCACCCAGTGTGGCCAGGCCCTGTGCATCCACGCCGTGGCACTGGTAGCAGCCCCCGAGATAGCCGTTGAAGATCTCGGCGCCCGCGGCCACGGTGTCGGCGTCCAGATCGTAGCCGTTCATCGACAACACGTAGGAGGCCACCTGATCCAGCTGCTCGCTGTTCAGGGATTCCCGGTAGCCGGGCATGTAGCCGATGCGGCCCAGCACCAGCGTCTCCTCGATCTGATCCACCGTGCCACCCCACAGCCAGTGGTCGTCCCGCAGGTTCGGGTACTGAGCGATCACGCCGGCGCCGCCGGTCTGGTGGCAGGCGGCACACCAGGTGCCGAAGCTGCCCTTGGCGTAGGCGTTCACAAAGCTCATGGCGTCGACGTCGGCGAGGATCTCGTCGTATTCCATCTCACCAACGCGGTCCAGCATCTCACGCTGGCGCACCGCGTGCCGGCCGGTCTGCATGTCCCGGGCGAGCAATGACCGCGTGTTCCAGTGCGTCGTGACCTCCTCGCCGTCGTCCATGAAGGTGATGGTGCTCAGGCCCTTGGTGAAGCTGCCGCCGATGGGCCATGCGGGAAACAGGATCCAGTACACCACGGCGAAGACGACGGTCGCGTAGAAGCCCCACAGCCACCAGCGCGGCAGCGGATTGTTGTACTCCTGCAGGTTCGAATCCCAGACGTGACCGGTGGTCTCGACCTCACCCGGCTTCTTGCTCGGCTTTTCGTTCGTGCTCATGACCTTTCGCCCTTGTTGCGGTCGCCGGATGCAGCGTTCGGATCCAGGTCGGAATCCTCGTCGTCCAGCGGGATGTAGCGGTATGCCTCGAACCGGGTGGAACGGTGACGGTTGGAAAACAGGTAGATCACGATCACGATGAAGGTGCTCATGAACAACAGCAGCGCAATGATCTTGCTGTTGCCCAGATCGGTGATCCAGTTCCAGAGTTCAGCCATTCCGACGCGTCTCCTTCTCTGCCAGCCCCTCAGCGGAACTCGGCAAAGTAGCCCTCGGAGTACTGGTTGAAGTCGACCATCGTGCCCAGCACCTGCAGGTAGGCGACCATCGCGTCCATCTCGGAAATGAACGCGCGGTCACCGTCGAAGTTGCCCTGCTGCGCCTGGGCGATCAGGTTGGCCTCGGCCCGGTTGATATCGAGCATCACCGCGGCTTCTTCACCGAAACGTTCGACGTTGGCCTCGAACTCGTCCCGGTTGATGGAATACGGCACGCCGACGCGCTTCAGCGCGATCATCCGCTGTTCGATGTCGGAGTAGTCCAACGGCGTGTTCGCCAGCCAGGGGTAGCCCGGCATGATCGACTCAGGCACCAGTGACTTCGGGTTGATCAGATGCTGCACCTGCCACTCGTTGGAGTACTTCCCGCCCACGCGGGCCAGGTCGGGTCCGGTGCGCTTGGAGCCCCACTGGAAGGGGTGGTCGTACTGCGATTCGGCTGCCAGCGAATAGTGTCCGTAGCGCAGCATCTCGTCACGGAAGGGACGCACCATCTGCGAATGGCAGGTGTAGCAGCCCTCGCGGACGTAGAGGTCGCGGCCACGCTGCTCAAGGGGTGTGTACGGCCGCACCCCCTCCACTTCCTCGATGGTGTCGTTGATGTAGAACAGCGGCACGATTTCGACCAGGCCACCCACGCTGATCACCGCCAGGGTCAGGATGATCAGCAGGCCGGCATTGGTCTCGACGCTTTCATGCTTCATGGTCTGGAAACTCCAACTCAGGACGCGGAGGCGGCGGTGGCGCGGGATTCATCCGCCACCGGGACCGGGCGCTTCGCGGTAAGGATGGTCATGGCGACGTTGAAGGCCATGATGAGCATGCCGAGCAGGAAGAATCCGCCGCCGATCGCCCGCACCACGTAGGGCTTGTGCAGGAACACCACCGACTCGGTGAAGGTGTAGGCGAGGTTGCCGTACTCGTCGAAGGCACGGAGCATCAGGCCCTGGCCGATCCCGGCCACCCACATGGAGACGATGTACAGCACGATGCCGATCGTCGCCAGGAAGAAGTGGATGTAGATCAGGCGCAGGCTGTAGATCTTCGTGTTCCACAGCCGCGGGATCAGGTGATACAGCGACCCGAAGGTAATCATCGCCACCCAGCCCAGCGCGCCGGAGTGCACGTGGCCGACGGTCCAGTCGGTGTAGTGCGACAGCGCGTTCACGCTCTTCAGGGACATCATCGGCCCCTCGAAGGTGGACATGCCATAGAAGGACAGCGCGGTGATCAGGAACAGCATGATCGGGTCGGTGCGCAGTTTGTCCCAGGCCCCGGACAGGGTCATGATCCCGTTGATCATGCCGCCCCAGGAGGGCAGCAGCAGCAGGATGGAGAAGGTCGCGGCCAGCGTGGACACCCAGTCCGGCAGCGCGGTCCAGTGCAGGTGGTGCGCGCCCACCCACATGTACAGGAAGATGATCGCCCAGAAATGGATGATCGACAGCTTGTAGGAGTAGATCGGGCGCCCGGCCTGCTTGGGCACGAAGTAGTACATCATCCCGAGGAAGGCCGCCGTGAGGAAGAAGCCCACCGCGTTGTGGCCATACCACCACTGGGTCATCGCATCCTGCACACCGGAGAACAGCGAGTAGGAGTACGGGCTGGTCAGGCTGAGCGGGACCTGGATGTTGTTGAAGATGTGCAGCAGCGCGGTGGCCAGGATGAAGGCCATGAAGAACCAGTTCGCCACGTAGATGTGCGGCTGGTTCCGGCGCAGCAGGGTCATCAGGAAGACCCAGAAGTAGACCACCCAGGTCACGGCGATCAGGATGTCGATCTGCCAGTTGAACTCGGCGTACTCACGGCCCTGGGTGATCCCGGCCATGTAGGTGATCACGCCGAGGATCAGCGCGAGGTTCCAGCCGTAGAAGGTGAAGAGCGACAGCCGGTCGCTGTAGAGCCGCGTCTGGCAGGTGCGCTGAATGATGTAATAGGACGTCGCGAACAGGGCGTTGCCGCCGAACCCGAAGATCACCAGCGTGGTGTGCACGGGCCGGAAGCGGCCGAAGGTGATCTGGGCGATGTCGAAATTCAGGAACGGCCAGGCCAGCTGCGAGGCGATCCAGACGCCGGCCGCCATCCCGAGAACGCCCCAGATGACCGCCGCGATCGAGAACTTCTTGACGATTTCGTAGTTGTACTGTTCCGAGGGAACAGCCGTCGAGGCCGGCACGGTCCCGGCGGTTGCTGCGTTATCCGACATGTCGATTTTCCACCTTGCCTGCGGGGAACACGGTCTGCCCGGCTCGCCGGGACGTGAACTGTACCCCAAGAATCCACCAGAAAAAAGCAAATCCTTTGCGCGAGGCCGGGGTCGTCTCCCGCCGCCGGCACCGCCACTCAGCGTGCGGGCCGTATCGGAATGACCGGCCCGGATACCCGCGACGGCGGCGGCGCATCGGGTACCCAGGCATGACCATAGACCACTTCCCAGGTGGCCGGTAAACGCCCCTGCCCGCCGTAGAGGGATGCGTAGGCCTCTTCCACCGCGCGCAGTCGGCGCGGCCCGAACAGGCCCCGGGCGCGCCCAGCGAGTGCGTTGCGCACGCCAATGCCGCGCAGGTCGCGCAGCAGCGAGCGGAAGTCCGGATAGGTCAGCGTCAGGGTCTCCTGGTCCATCACCGGATCGGCGAACCCGGCGCGCACCAGGGCATCGCCGATGTCGTGCATGTCGATGAAGGCATTCACGTGGGTGGAATCGCCGCCGTCCACCGCCGCAAAGGCCGTGCGCAGCTCCTTCAGCGTATCCGGGCCGAAGGTCGCGAACAGCCACAGCCCGCCTGGGGCCAGTACCCGGCGTACCTCGGCGAAGACCAGGTCGAGGTCGTTCACCCACTGCAGGGCCGCCGCGGAGACCGCGAGATCGAAGCTCCGGTCCGCCAGCGGCAGGCGCTCCATGTCGCCACACACGGCCCAGGGCCGGCGCAGCCAGCGCCCCTGCCCACGGGCGCGCAAGGCCATGGCCGGCGCCAGATCCAGGCCCGCCACCCGCGCCCCGCGGTAGCGCTTCGACAGGGGCTTCAGCGCGGCGCCGGGACCGCAGCCGAGATCGATCACCCGGCGCGGCGCCAGCCGGATCCAGTCCAGGCGCTCGAGCAAGCGCTGCTGCACCTCCCGCTGCAGTACCGCGTGCTCGTCGTAGCCCGGGGCCGCCGCGTCGAACGCGGCCCGGACCCTGCGCTTGTCGATCTCGAATCCGTCCTTCAAGCCATCACCTCGCGCAGAAAACCGGCAAGACCGGTCGCGTCCTCCAGCCACGACGCGTGCCCGCCCGGCCCGACATGCAACCGCGCATCGGGACGCAGCGCCGCAAGCGCGGCAGCCACGCCGCCCGGAACCAACGGGTCGTCGTCGGCGAGCCAGGCCCACACCGGGGCACCCAGGCCCGCCCAAACGGGCCGCAGATCAGCATGCGCCAGCGCCGCCAGCCCCGCCCGCAGCCCCGAATCCGTGGCCGGACGGCCCGCCATCAGGCCGAGCAGTTGCCGCCGGAGGCGCGCCGGCGCATGCCCACCCTGCGCGCACAGCGCGGCGAAACGACGCTCCAACGCGGCACGGTCGCGTTCCAGCTCGTCCCCGAATCCCGCCAGCGCCGCCGGATCCAGCCCGCAGGGCCAACCCGGCTCCGCCGTGAACCGGGGCGAGGCGCAGATCAGGACCAGCCGCTGCGGCCCCAGCCATTGCTTTGCCGCGGCCAGCGCCACCAGGCCCCCCAGAGACCAACCGGCCCAGACCGGCTCCCCGATTCCCGCAGGCAGCTGCTCGCGCAGCACTCGCGCAGCCTCGTGGACATCCGCGAGCCGCTCGCCATTCGGGCAGTCGCCATGTCCCGGCAGTTCCGCGAGCACGACCGGCAAGCCGCCCAGGGCCGCCACCACCGGCTCCCAGATCGCCCGACTGAAGCCCCAGCCGTGGATCAGGACCAGGGTCCTGTCCGCCGCCGCGTTCACCGGCTGCCACCGCGGGACCGAACCGGATCCGGGCACCCGGCAACCGCCATCGCGTCCGCGGGTAATGAAGCCGGGGGGCCGGGTTGCGTATCATGGCGGATTCGGAACAGCGCTAACATCGGGACGACGGGCATGGGCATCATGATCATGGGCATACTGGTGGCGTACCTGCTGGGCTCGATATCCTCGGCCATTGTCGTCAGCTACCTGCTCCGGCTGCCCGATCCACGCGCCACCGGCTCGGGAAATCCCGGCGCGACCAACGTCTTGCGCGCCGGCAGCAAGCTCGGCGCAGCGCTGACCCTGATCGGCGACGTCGCCAAGGGCTGGCTGCCGGTCTTCATCGTAATGCAACTCGGTGACCTCCCGGGCTGGACGATCGGCCTGATCGGCCTGGCTGCCTTCCTCGGCCACCTGTATCCGCTGTACTTCGGTTTCAAGGGCGGCAAGGGCGTGGCCACGGCACTGGGCGTGATCCTCGCGATCAGCCCGCTCACCGCCCTGCTGGTGATCGCCACCTGGCTGCTGGTCGCCGTGATCCTGCGCTACTCCTCCCTCGCCGCCCTGGTCGCGGCGCTGGCGGCACCCGTCTACCTCGCCTTCGTGTACCCCGACCCCTGGCTGGTCACCGCCCTCTGCGTGATGACCCTCTTCCTCTACGCCCGCCACTACGGCAACATCCAGCGCCTGCTGCAGGGCACCGAACCCCGCATCGGCCAGAAGAAGCCCGCACCCGACGAAGCCCGCTAGTGGACCATGCGGCGGGGAGCGGCAGGCCGACCCGCCGCAGAATCGAAACCGGCCGGCGTCAGGATCCCGCGAGCTCCGCCAGCGGCCACCGCGCACGGGCGCGGATCGCCAGCCCCGGATCGACCGCGCCGGCTTGCAGGCGCCGCAGACCGGCCAGCGCGATCATCGCACCGTTATCGGTGCAGAAGGCGGGCCGTGGAAAGAACACCGGCACACCCTGCGCCTCGGCCATCGCCCGCAGGCCGGCGCGCAGGGGGCGATTCGCGGCGACACCGCCCGCGACCACCAGCACCGGCGCCCCGCTCGCCTCCAGCGCCCGCCGGGTCTTTTCCACCAGGGTATCGGTCACCGCTTCCTCGAAGGCCCGGGCAATGACCTCGGGCGGGTACTGTCCCTTCTGCACCACCGTCAGCACCGCCGTCTTCAACCCCGAGAAGCTCATGTCCAGACCGGGCCGGTCCAGCATCGGGCGCGGCAGGCGCAGATCCCCGGACTCCGCGGTCTCGGCCAACCGGGACAGCGCCGGGCCGCCGGGGTAACCCAGCCCCAGCAGCTTCGCGGTCTTGTCGAAGGCCTCGCCGGCGGCATCGTCGATGCTCTCGCCCAGCAGTTCGTAGTCCCCGAGCCCGCGGGCGTGGATCAGCTGTGTGTGACCGCCGGATACCAGCAGCACCAGGAACGGAAAGTCCAGCGTAGCGTCGTCCAGCAATGGCGCCAGCAGGTGCCCCTCCAGGTGATGCACCGCCAGTGCCGGCACGCCCCAGCCATAGGCCAGCGCGCGCGCCACCGACGCCCCGGTCAGCAACGCGCCGAGCAGACCCGGGCCGGCGGTATAGGCCACCGCCGACAACTCCGGACCGCGCACCCCGGCCTCGTCCAGGACCTCGCGCAACAGCGGCAGGATGCGCCGGATGTGATCGCGCGAGGCCAGCTCCGGCACCACGCCGCCGTAGACCGCGTGCAGGTCCACCTGGCTGTACAACCGGTGCGCCAGCAGCCCCGCCTCGGCATCGACGAGCGCGATGCCCGTCTCGTCACAGGAGGTCTCGATTCCCAGAACCCGCATCATTGCCTTCCCTCACCAGAAACTCGCAATCTCTGACCACAGGACGGGCCATTGGATCGCCGCGACAACGCGATCAGAGAAATACCCAGAGCAGGAAGGCGCCCAGGATCAGCCGATAGACGATGAACGGCAGCATCCCGATGCGTTCGATCAGCTTCAAAAACCAGTGCACGCACAGCCAGGCGGCGATACCGGCGATCACCGCCCCGACGAACAACTGCGGCCAGTGGACCTGGTCCGGCGGCGACTGCACCAGCTTCAGGGTCTCGTAGGCGCCGGCCAGGGCGATGATCGGGATCGCCAGCAGGAACGAATACCGCGCTGCGGCCTTGCGCGAGAAGCCGAGCAGCAGCGCGGCCGTCATCGTGACCCCGGAACGCGAGGTCCCCGGAATCAGCGCCAGGGCCTGGGCGCCGCCCACGATCGCGATATCGCGCCAGCGGATGCTGAATTCGTCGCGGGTTCCGCGGCCACGCCAGTCGGCCAGCCACAGCAGCAACGCGAAGCCGATGGTGGTGGTCGCGATCACCAGCGGCGAACGCAGGGAGTCCTCGATCACCCCCGCGAAGGCCAGTCCGGCGAGCGCCGCCGGCAGGGTGCCGAAGATCACCGCCCAGGCCAGCATCGACTCGGGGGTCGCGCCGCGGCCCCCGACCTGCCGGAACCACGCCTGGGTAATGGTGACGATTTCGTGCCGGAAGTAGGCCATGATCGCGACCAGCGTCCCCACATGCGTCGCCACATCGAAGGCCAGCCCCTGATCCTCCCAGGCCGTCAATACCGGCACCAGGATCAGATGCGCGGCGCTGGAGATCGGCAGGAACTCCGTCAGCCCCTGCACCAGCGCCAGCACCCAGACCTGCAACCAATCCATGCCATCCCTCCCCGAAAAAATTCGCCAGCTTACAGGCGTTCGCGGCGATCCGGGAAGCTACCCCCCGAGGGCAAGCCGCAGCCGCGCCCCAGCACCATCACCTGGAAGCGCTCGCCCATCTCGCCGGGCAGGGTGAGCATACGCACCTGCTGGGCCAGTTGCATGATCAGCCGCGGGTCGTCGTTGCCGGCGACGGACTGCTCGAACAGCGCGGGCAAGCCCGCGCCGAGCAGGAACTCACCCTGGGCCGCGTAGGCGAGCACATCGAGCCCGGCCGCCTGCGCGCCCTCGGCCACCGCGGTGAAATCGACGCTCGCGGTCAGGTCCATCAGGCCGGGCCAGGCCAAGGGATCGAACACCACCTGCTGCCGGTAATACCCCACCAGGGTGCCACTGATGCGCTCGGGCGAGTAGAACGCGGATCGGGGATGGCCGTAGTCCGCGATCAGGACCAGCCCCTCCTCGAGCAGGTCGGCAACCGAGCGCAGCCACGGACCCAGCGCCGGCCGCCACTCCGACATGTAGCCCTCGGGCCAGGGTCCCGCGCTCTGCTCCAGTTCCCGCACCGCGCGCTCCAGCCCGGGCGGGGCCGGCCGCTCGGCAAGACCGAGTTCCTCCCCGACCGCGGCGACGCCGCACTGCCACACCTGCCCGCCGCGCCAGGCAAAGACCTCCACCGGCATAGCGTCCAGGACCTCGTTGGCCAGCACCACGCCACGGATCGGTTCCTCCGGCAGGGCGTCCAGCCATTCCACCCGGACCAGACGCTCCGAACCCAGCAGCGTCGCAAGCAGGGCCTGCTGGCGCGCACGCAGATCGGGGCTCACCTCGAGGATCCGGTACCGTTCCAGGCGGACACCCAGGTCATCCAGCCGGGTGATCACGTCGGCCGCCAGCCGCCCGCTGCCGGCACCGAACTCCAGGATCTCGCAACGCTCGTCGCGCAGCACCGCCCCGAGCCACTGCGCCAGGGTGGCCCCGAACAGGGAGGACAGCTCCGGCGCGGTGACGAAATCACCCTCGGGGCCGAACTTGCGCAGCCCGTTCACGTAATAGCCCAGCCCCGGGGCATAGAGGACCAGGTCCATGTAGCGGGGGAATGGCAGGAACCCGCCGCCCTCGGCGATCTCGGCGCGAACGCGGTCGCGCAGGCGAGCGGACAGGGCCAGGGACTCCTCGTCGGGCTCCGGTCCGGGCCGCGTCGTGGGCTCTGTGCTAGATTCTGGACGATCAACCATCAGCCATGACCGGAGAGACCCAGGTGCTGGAAACCAGTGCGGCGGCCAGTGACGGCCGGCCCCATGAAGTGGTGCTGATCACCGGCGCGGCGCGCCGGATCGGCGCCGAGATCGCGCGAACCCTGCACCGTGCGGACATCAACGTGCTGCTGCATTATCGCGGCTCCCGGGAGGCCGCCGCCACCCTCGCCGCCGAATTGAACGCGGACCGGCCCGACAGCGCGCGCCTGCTGCAGGCCGATCTGCTCGACGAGCGGGCGACGATGGACCTCGGCGCACGCGCCGTCGCGGAGTACGGACACCTCAATTACCTGGTCAACAACGCCTCGACCTTTTACGCCACACCGCTCGGGACGATCACCGGCGAACACTGGCATGACCTGATGGGGTCGAACCTGAAGGCGCCGCTGTTCCTGACCCAGGCCTGCATGCCCGCCTTGCGCGAAACCGGGGGCGCGGTGGTCAACATCGTCGACATCCACGCCCTGCGTCCGCTGAAGGGATACCCGCTCTACTCCGCCGCCAAGGCGGGGCTGTGGGCGCTGACCCAGGCCTTCGCCCGCGAACTCGGCCCGGAGGTGCGCGTGAACGGCGTGGCCCCCGGCGCCATCCTGCTGCCGGAGGACGCGGCCAACGTCAGCACCCACGAGGCCATGGTCGAGCGCACCGCGCTGAAGCGCCAGGGTCACCCCAGCGACATCGCGCGCACGGTGCTGTTCCTGCTGCGCGATGCGCCCTACATCACCGGCCAGGTGGTGCCTGTGGACGGCGGCCGTTCGGCCTCGCAGTAAGGCCTTGCAGTGAGAGAACTGCCGGCCCGGGTGCGCTATCCTGAGCGACAATCCTCACGATCCGGAGTAGACGCATGATCGATCCGAAGACCTTCGACGACCTGGCCCGCCGCATCACCGAGAGCCTGCCGGAATCCGTGCGCACTTTCCAGAAGGACGTGGAACGCCAGGTCCGCTCGACCCTGCACCAGGGCTTCGACCGCATGGACCTGGTCACCCGCGAGGACTTCGACGTCCAGGTCACCGTGCTGGAGCGCACCCGGGCGCGCCTGCGCGAACTCGAGGCGCGGGTCGCGGCCCTGGAAGGCAAACCGGCGACACCCGACCAGGAAGCCTCCGACATCACCTGACCGATCACAACCCACTTCACAGGAGGGGCAAGGATGCCCATCGCAATGGTCAACGCGCGTGCCGTCGAGGGCATCGGCGCACCCCTGGTCCGGATCGAGACCCACCTCGCCAACGGGCTTCCCAGTTTCCAGATCGTCGGGCTGCCCGAGGCGGCGGTGCGCGAGAGCCGCGACCGGGTCCGGGCGGCGATCCAGACCAGCGGGTTCGAGTTCCCACGCCGGCGCATCACCGTCAACCTCGCTCCCGCGGATCTGCCCAAGGACGGCGGCCGCTTCGACCTGGGCATCGCCCTGGGCATCCTGGCCGCCAGCGACCAGGTGCCGAAGGCCGCGCTGGCCAGCCGGGAATTTCTGGGGGAACTCGGCCTGGACGGCCGGCTGCGCGCGGTCGGAGGCACCCTCCCCGCCAGCCTCGCCGCACGCGACAGCGGCCACCAGCTGATCCTGAGCCGCGACGACGGGGCCGAATCGGCACTGGCCGGTGGCACCGACGTCGTCACCGCCGAACACCTGCTCGACGTCTGCGCGGCACTGCACGGCAAGATGGCCCTGCCCGCCGCCGAACCCCCGGAGCCGCAGCCCCTGAACCTCCCGGACCTCGCCGACGTCCGCGGCCAGCGGCAGGCCCGGCGGGCCCTGGAGATCGCTGCGGCGGGGGGCCATCACCTGCTGATGATCGGCCCGCCGGGCAGCGGGAAGTCGATGCTGGCGGCACGCATCCCCGGGATCCTGCCGCCGATGACGGACGCCGAGGCGCTGGAGACCGCTGCGATCCACAGCCTGCGCGGCTCCGATCATCTGCAACGGAACTGGCGCTGCCGCCCCTTCCGTTCGCCGCACCATACCGCCTCCGGGGTGGCCCTGGTCGGCGGAGGTTCCAACCCGCGGCCCGGCGAGATCTCCCTCGCACACAACGGCGTGCTGTTCCTGGACGAGATGACGGAATTCGACCGGCGGGTGCTGGACGTGCTGCGCGAGCCGCTGGAGACCGGGGTCATCCACATCGCCCGCGCGGCGCGCCAGGCCGAGTACCCGGCCCGTTTCCAGCTGGTGGGGGCGATGAACCCCTGCCCGCAGGGATTCGACTGCGACCTCGCCGACCGCTGCCAGTGCTCGCCCGAGCAGCGGGCACGGCACCGGCGGCGCCTTTCGGCCCCGCTGATCGACCGTATCGACATCGCGGTCGAGGTGCCGCGCCTGCCCACCACCGAACTGGTCCCAGTCCCCGGACAGGACGAGGACTCGGCGACCGTCGGCGAACGGGTTCGCCAGGCGCATGCGCGCCAGCGGGAGCGGCAGGGCAAGATGAACAGCGTGCTGAGCGGCCGGGAACTGGACCAGCATGCGCCGCTGGGCGGCGGCGACCGCGCCCTGCTCGAGCGCGCGGTGGAGAAATTCCGGCTCTCGGCCCGAGCCTATCACCGCATCCTCCGGGTGGCCCGCAGCATCGCGGACCTGGCCGGCAGCCGGGATATCGGAACATCTCACCTGACCGAGGCCCTGGGCTTTCGTGCCCTGGACCGCTGGCGGCTGGACTGAGGCCCGCCGGCCGA
>Ga0209498_1000591_pt1 | contig 22459 bp, 20 predicted proteins | sample WalLakDeSediment_FD_184131 | JGI IMG/M metagenome (GOLD analysis project Ga0209498, IMG submission 184131) | Lake sediment microbial communities from Walker lake, Nevada to study Microbial Dark Matter (Phase II) - Walker Lake 11/02/13 Deep... | ecosystem: Environmental > Aquatic > Freshwater >...
GGCAGCCCGTCCGGGTCCTTGGCCAGGGGGGCACGATGCGCGTGACGCGTTGATCCCGGGCGGGCAGGCCGCCCTGCTAGTGGGCCATGCGGAAAGTTAGGTACCCGATCGCTTCGCCAGAGACGCCCCGGACCTCTCTTCGCATAGCCTGGCGCAATATCCGCTAGGCGTACTGCCCCCTTCGGCGCCGTGTCTGCCCGGAAACGGATCTACATCCAACGATTTGTCAACGAGCCATCCAAGGAGAAAAGCTTGCCCTTGAAACGGAAGCGCTTGCCCGGTACGGAACCACTGGGCTGTAGCCGCATGTACAGCAGCCCGAAGAGCTCCTGGAAGAAGTCGGCGTTGAGCTTCTCGTTCCCGCGCGCCAGGGCTGAACGGTTGACCGAACGGGGGTCCAGATGATGGCACAGCGAGAAATCGTTGATCAGCGCGGACTCGATACCGCGCAGGCTGTGCCGCTGGCCCACATGCCCGACCATCAGTGCCAGAAACTGGCTCCAGCGGGATAGGGCATCGCTCCGGCGCGGGCCATCGAGCTTCGTCGCCAGCCGCTCGAATTCAAGTCGCGGCACGCATTGGAGAAGCTGGCGAAGTACAGTAGCATGGTAGGCCATAGCCCGATTCCTCGTTTCGATTCACAGTTCTATGGTGAAACCATTGGATCGAAAACCGCCCAGGACTCGGGCTATCCCTTTAAATTAGGTGCGGCAAAAGTGGGCGTTACCGCAACCTCAAATTCCGAAGGAATTTACATCCCTGTATAAAATCGTACTCTGGTAAAAGCGCACGCCACCGGCTTTCACACCCTCGAAATCCAGACGGCGGAATCCGTGCTCCAACAGATTCACGATTCCCGCATTGTTAGTGCTGCCCTGCGTATCATCAAGAATAATGACACCGGATGGCGTCAGAAAATCCCTAGCAATTATCATGCAGTTGACTCGATCCTCACCATCAACGATCACCACATCGAATTTCTTCTCCTGATTAATGATAGTCTTAGCGTACTCCCCATTTTCATCAGATTCGCAGAATATTAATTTGACGTTCTCCGGTTGCTTATCAGAACAGTATTCGTACCATTTTTTGTTGTTCTCTACCGATACAACATCTTTAACCCGTTTGGCAAAAAACAAGGTCGAATTACCGCTGCCATATTCAAACAGCGACAGATTTTTTGTCAATCTTTGCTCCAAAAAGGAAACCATATTGTAATTCATCCAGGGTATCGGCTCTCCATCAGCTCCGATGGGCCGCCTGAGCGCGGTTGATTTTAGATATCCCGACTGCCTCAAGAACGACCGCCTGCTAAAGATCAAGCATATAATCTTGTTAAAGACAAGTATCGGTGGCAGATATCTGTAAAAAAAGCCTCTGACACTAGCGGGTACTTTTATCCTTTTCTTCGGCATTTGTTCCTCCTCTGTTCTGAGGACATGTGAACGGCCAGGGAATTATAGCTAATTCGGAGACCCGCTTGGGAATTCGGGCTCTACTGCTTTAGTAGCGGGTCGGGTAGGATCTTTTGCATGATCGTGGCATCCTTGATGCAAGCGACCATCTTCACTGCCACGCCGCAGGCAGCAGGTCTCGGTGTCGATGCCGCAGACCCATGTCGATTGTCGGCTGTCCGCCCGGCAGCAGACGCTCATTCATTCTCCCTGACTACCCGCTTCGGTCGCTAACCGTCATTGGCACTGGTTGGCCCTGAGCATATACTAAACCGGTTGTTGGTAAAGCCACTTTGTAACGGCCGGTTGCCCAGGCGACAAAGGCCCGGAAGGGGCAATTCCAATAGCCCCATTAATAAGGGTCGTACACTGTCCTTCCAGGCGGACCATGCTCGTGTTTCCTCAACCACGAACGAGGAGACAGACCATGAACGACACCGAAGTGAACGGTGCTTACCATCCCAGCCCCTGGAACAAGGGCAAGCTCGCGCTCGACAGCAAGCTCCGGGGATGCGACCTCGTGCAGTTACGAGTAAACGATGTGGCCCTGGTCGGTCATGTCCTAACGCGGACCAGCGTGGTCAAGCAGTAGACCCATGAACTCGTTCGTTTCGAGCTCACCGCACCGCTTGCTGATCTGCCGGTGCCGGTCAGCGTTCCTCTCGCCAGGGGCGTTGATCGGTCCTGAGAAACCATCCCAAAGTGATCAACCAACGGCGGGTGCCCCCGCTCCTCCGGCCGCGTCACACCCTTCATCAAGACTGAGGAGCCCCCCGCTCGGACGGCGAAAGTCCTTAGGGGTTTTCCCGGATATCCGCACCGGGTAACCCGCCCTAGCATTGCGTACAGACCCGAACGCCGGCTTGCAGGGACCACCCCGGTTCCGGGCCGATAACCCGGTTCAGGAAATGAGAAGACCCGAAACCTCCAGGAAAGCCACTGAACATACGCAAAAGGACAAGACGATGAAAACGAAATTGGTTGCAATGCTCCTTGCCGTGATCTTCCTGCTCTCCGGCGGGGCGAAACTTGCCGGTCTTGAATTCGAAATCGAGGCCTTCCAGCGCTGGGGCTACCCCCTCTGGTTCATGTACCTGATCGGCTCGATCGAGGTTGCAGGAGGCATCGCACTACTGTTCCGACGGGTGTCGGCGCTTGCGGCCGCCGGCTTGGCGCTGATGATGATCGGTGCACTGGCGACCCACGTGCTGCATGCGGAATGGGGGATGCTTGCCGCGGCCGGCGTGATCCTGGCGCTCTCGGCATCGCGTGCAATGTCAGGCCGGGACGACATCCTGGCCCTGTTTCCCCGCAACCGGATCGCCACCACCGGGTAAACATCGGGCCTGATGCCCTCCGCGCTGCTCTGCCCCGCCACCGCGCATTGACCGGCACGGCGGATATGGCCAATCCTGCTCCCCCCCCGGAGCGCAGCAAGCGTCCCGATCGCCAGCCACAGAAGGAAATGCGCAATGCTTCACGTCGACCTGCCGACCGCAGATGACCTTGCCGACCTTGCCACGCGGCGCAACGATATCGGCGTGTCGATCTTTCTGCCTACCACGCCCGTCAGCACCGAGAGGGACGGAGCCCGGATCCTGTTGAAAAACCTGGTGAAGGACGCCGTGACGCAGCTTGAGGCCGCGGGCGCCGACAAGCGCCGGGTCGGGGCGCTGGTCGAGGAACTCGACGACCTGGTCGATGACGACGAGTTCTGGCGCTTCCAGGCGCACGGGCTCGTGATCTATGCCACGCCGGACAACCTGCGGACCTTCCGCGTGCCGAACGCGCTCGAGCCCATGGTCAAGGTATCGGACCGATTTCACCTCAAGCCCTTGCTGCGCTCGGTGACGTTCTGCAACGTGGGTTATGTGCTGGCGCTGGCCGATGGTGGCGTGCGCCTGATCGAGGTGTCAGCCGACCTGCCGGCGACCGAGGTCAAGGTCGAGGGGATGCCGACCGACCTCGCTCGTGCGGCGCGCGCCGCAACCTTCGGCGTTGTCCAGAGCCTGCTGGTGGACATGGACCAGGTGGTTAACGGCACGGTGGACGAGGGTGACGGCACGGTCCGCCTCGCGGACGGCCCTTGCGCGGACACCTATGGCGTGGTCGACGAAGTCGCCCGACGGGTGCTGCTGTCCGGCGGCGCAGTGTGGAGCGTACGGCAAGGGGATATTCCAAAAGGCAAGCCGCGCGCCGCGATCCTGCGCTACGCGCTCTAGGCGCGCCGGGTTTCAATTCCAGGTCGGCAGGTCCGTTCCGGTCACCGCCAGAACTGCGCCCGCTCGGCCGGCGTGAGATTCTTGTAGCGCTCGGCATCGGTGGCGATGCCGTCGAGGTAGCGGCGCGCCAGCTCCCAGTACATGCTGGAGCGCTCCTCGTCCGTCATCAGCTTGAGGATCGTGGGCGAGTAAGACCCCAGCATGTAGATCTGCGTCGAGCGGGGCACCGCCCTGTTGTTTGCGAGGATGGCCAAACGCTCGATCTCCAGCAACATCAAATGGAAGCGCGCCTCCATCTGCGGGTCTTTGATGTCCCGCTCCATCGTGCCGTCCTCGATGGCCTTCAGGTTCCTGGCGAGGTAGCCGTTGTTGGCGAACAGGCGCTGATGCACCTCGTTGAACCGCGCCAGGTTCTCGATGCGCCGGTTGCGCATCTGGGACCAGACGTTGAGGATGAACACCAGCAATGCGACGGTGGCCGCGACGACCGTGGCGTAGTTGCGCAGTTCTTCGCTGGACATGCCTGGACAGCCTCTACGGTGTGAGACGCGGGTTCGCCGTTCGCATTCTAACCGACCGCGGCTCTTGGGCCGTTCCCTTTGCCTGTAGAGGGGCGGGAGGACATTCAGTGGTAGCGATCATAGCCCAACACCCGTACCGGGGTCCCACGTCGGCAGGTGATCCTGTCCCAGACCTTCTTTGCACAGATGTCGCCCGCGCTCAGGTCGCGGCAGCCACCCGTCTGCGCCAAGGAAAGAAACCACCGGGCTTCGAAGCTGCTGGCACCGAGACATCGAGCCCTTTCACCAGCTCGTGAAGGGCATCCTGCACCGCGCTCAGCGTATCTTCGCGCGCCACACTGCCAGCGCTTGTGCAGGGTCAAAACTCCGAATAAGGCCCGGATCCGCGCGGCGGGCAACCGGATCAGCGGTTTCCGGGCCATCTTGGTTTTTCAGTGCTCGAGGGTTTTTACGATCACCTCGGGATCTCCGATACTGACGATTATTCGTACCCATCCGACACAGGTCGGGCAGGTCTCGATGTCGATCCCACAGACCCCTTTCCAGTGCGTCTTACGTGTCCGGCTGCAACCTCTCATCCGTGTCCGCTGACTGCCCCCTGAGGGTCGACTTTAGACCCCGATTGCTGTCAGCGGCAGTGGTTGACCCGCAGCCGACCCCGCTCGGCGCGCGGCACGCGAGCGCATGCGGCCGAACAGCAGTCAAGGAGGCAATGCTGGGATCAGCGTGCCGGAGACAAACGAATCAGCCCCTCCCGGGATGGTTCGAGGTAGGAGCGTTCCTGTACGGCGGACTCAACGATCGCCTCCCAATACCGCTCCAGCCACGTCACAAGCTCGGCGTTCGGCAGTTTGCCCAAGGTGTTCGCAGCACGCGCAGTGCAGGCAGGCAACCATGTCCTCGCGTTCCAGTTCCGGATGCTCCGCGATGATCTCATCCATTGTCATGCCCGACCCCACGAGGTCCAGTACCACCTCGACGGGCCAGCGCATGTGCCGGACACAGGGCTTGCCTTGGCAGTAACCGTCCATTCCAGGACGTCCACCGGGCCTGCTATGTGGTCAACAAATCAATACTTTCTGCCCCGCTGGTTGCCGGCATGGCTATTGCGCCGTTCGTATTGGCGCAGGTGCAACCCGTGACTCCCGGGGCCCGTCACGGCCGCGGCAAAGCGATGAATAAAAATACGTAATGGATTCTTGAATCGGCTTTAGATTGTGCGTAACCTCGCGTTGTGCAATGCAGCATGTTTTCTCGCCGGGACGCCCGCAAAGCACATTGCCGCACTGGATTGTAGTTGCGCTTCGCACCGACCTGGGCGAAGCCCCCACAGGTACCTGCCATGAGCTTGAGTCTTGCCCGGAATCCCGATCGTTCCTACGACATCCTCCGTTCCGATCACCAGCATCTGCGTTCCATCTTCTCCCCGAAGTCGATCGCCCTGATCGGCGCCACCGACCGGGTCGGCAGCGTCGGCCGCACCCTGCTGTGGAATCTGCTCAGCCACCCCTTCGGCGGCACCCTGTACCCGGTGAATGGGCAGCGCCAGAGCGTGCTGGGGGTTCGCGCCTACGCCTCAATCGCGGCTGTGCCGGAAACGGTGGATCTGGCGATCATCGCCACGCCGGCCCCCACGGTACCCGCAGTGATTCGGGAATGCATCGCCGCGGGCGTGCGCGGCGCGATCGTGATCTCCGCCGGCTTCCGGGAAATCGGGGCCGAAGGCGCGGCCCTGGAGGCCGAGATCCAGGAGGCCCTGCAGGACAGCGCGCTGCGGGTGATCGGGCCCAACTGTCTGGGTGTGATGAGCCCGCGCACCGGCCTGAACGCCACCTTCGCCGGGGTGATGGCCCAGCCCGGCCACGTCGCCTTCATCAGCCAGAGCGGGGCCGTGGGCACCGCAGTGCTCGACTGGAGCCGTCAGCACAACGTGGGCTTCAGCACCTTCGCGTCCATCGGCTCGATGCTGGACGTCGATTGGGGCGATCTCATCCACTACCTGGGCGACGACCCGCACACCCGCAGCATCGTGATCTACATGGAGAGCATCGGCGATGCCCGCTCGTTTCTCTCCGCCGCCCGCGAGGTCGCGCTGACCAAGCCGATCATCGTCATCAAGGCCGGCCGGACCGAGGCCGCCGCGAAGGCAGCTGCCTCTCACACCGGCTCCCTGGCCGGCAGCGACGCCGTGCTCGACGCCGCTTTCCGCCGCTCCGGGGTGCTGCGCGTGGATTCCCTGGACGAGATGTTCAACGTCGCCCAGGTACTCGCGAAGCAGGCCCATCTGCCGCAGGGGTGCCGTCTGACGATTCTGACCAATGCCGGCGGCCCGGGCGTGCTCAGCACCGATACCCTGATCACCGGCGGCGGCGAACTGACCCCGCTGCACGAAGACACCCTGAGCGAACTCAATGCCGTATTGCCCCGGCACTGGAGCCACGGCAACCCCGTCGACATCCTGGGCGACGCCGATCCGGAGCGCTATGCCCAGGCCTTCGAGATCGCCGCTCGCGATCCGAACGCCGACGGCATCCTGGTCGTGCTGACCCCCCAGGCGATGACCGACCCGACCCGGACCGCCGAGCGCATCAAGGAATGCGCCAAGGGTCTGAAGAAACCGGTGCTGGCCAGCTGGATGGGCGGCGCCGAGGTCGTGGCCGGCCAGGCGATCCTGAACCAGGCCAATATTCCGACCTATTCGCACCCGGATGCCGCCACCCACCTGTTCAATCTGATGTGGCGCTACCACTGCAGCCTGAAGGCACTGTACGAGACCCCGGCCCCGGCGATGACCTGGGACGAGTCGGGCCTCGCCCTGACCCAGGTGAAGCGCCTGCTGAAGCAGGCCGCCCGCGATCAGCGCACGGTGCTGACCGAACTGGAATCGAAGACCCTGCTTTCGGCCTACGGCATCCCGGTGGTGGCGACGCACAGGGCGCACACCGCCGCCGAGGCCGTGATCCAGGCCCGGGCGATCGGCTACCCGGTGGTGGTCAAACTGGACTCGAAGACCCTCACCCACAAAACCGACGTCGGTGGAGTGCGCCTGCACCTGACCGATGACGCGGCCGTGACCGCCGCCTTCGAAGGCATCCGCGACAACGTGGCCGCCAAGGCCGGGGCGGAGCATTTCGATGGTGTGACCGTGCAGCCGATGGTCTCCCGCGACGATAGCTACGAACTCATTCTCGGCAGCAGCGTGGACGCCCAGTTCGGCCCCGTGCTGTTGTTCGGCGCCGGCGGTCAAATGGTGGAGGTGATGCGCGACAGCGCCGTCGCCCTGCCGCCACTGACCACCACCCTCGCCCGCCGCCTGATGGAGCAGACCCGGATCTATGCCGCGCTGCAGGGCGTGCGCGGCCGCGAGGCGGTGGATCTGCCGCAGATCGAGAAACTGCTGGTGCGCTTCAGCCAGCTGATCATCGAGCATCCGGAGATCAAGGAAATCGACATCAACCCCTTGCTGGCGTCCCCGATCGACGCCTCCGGACACGGGGCCTTGTGCGCCCTTGATGCCCGGGTGCTGCTGCATGCGCCAGACGTGGATGTCCAGACCTTGCCGCGCCCGGCGATCCGGCCCTATCCGGTCCAGTATGTCAGCGATTGGGTTCTGAAGGACGAGCGGGCCGTGACGATCCGTCCGATTCGCCCGGAAGACGAACCATTGATGGCGCAGTTCCACCAGAACCTGTCCGAGGGCAGCGTCTACCTGCGCTACTTCCACATCATGCAGCTGACCCAGCGCGTGGCCCATGAGCGGCTCACCCGCATCTGCTTCACTGATTACGATCGGGAGATGGCCCTGGTGGTCCACTATCACGACCGGGAGCGCGACGAACACCGCATCCTCGGCGTCGGGCGCTGGAGCCGGATGCACGACAGCCGCCACGCCGAGTTTTCGATGCTCATCAACGATGCCGATCAGCGCCTGGGGATGGGCACGCAGTTGCTCCGCCTGCTGGTGAACAGTGCCCGCGAGGAAGGGGTGACGCGGATCACCGCCGACATACTCAGCGAGAACCAGGGCATGCAGCGCGTCTGTCGCAAGGTCGGCTTCCACTTGGGCGCGTCGCAGGACGGCGTGGTCGAGGCGGAAATCGAGCTCGATTGCGCAACGGCACGCGTCAGGGCCTGCGCCTGAACGCCGGCGGGCCACGATGTCGAGGCCGAAGTCCCGTTTCGAATGTCAGTTCTGCGTCCGATTGCAGCCATTCAACCGCTCCCCCCGAGCGCCCACTCAGGGTCGGGATGAGACACCCCATGAACGATGATGGCGGTGGCCGGCTCAGTGGGGGGCACTCGAGCCGACCTCCAGCGACATTGATGGCGCGTCAATCAGACACTGCGAAATGATTGGAGCAGGCTGTCGATGCCGCATGGTGCGTGAGAGTCGAAGCCAAGTGCCGAGCATCAGATTGAGCCAGGCAGATCTGCTCGGCTCGATACTGGCCTGGGAGGGATTTCAGCGGCGGTTACCGCCTTGCTCTGGATCGCGGTGCTGATGCCGAACGACCAAGATACGGATATCCGTATCCACGAGACGATAGATGATCGAACAGGGGGAAGCCGTGCAGCGGAAACCAACGACGGTCTCCCCCGGTGGGGATTCCTAGGCCGGGATTCGCCTCAAGGAGAGACGCGACGCTTTCGAACTCTTCCAGAAACCGCTCCGCAACACCACGCCCGGCTTCTTTCCTGTAAAAGCGGGCTGCCTCACCAAGGTCGGGCTCGGCACCTGGGTGCAGCGCAAAGCTCACAACAGTTCGCCCTTTAGCCTCGCGATGACCTCGGGTCCTGAGACCGGTGTTGCCGCGCCACTGTCGATCTCCGCATCGCGGCTCGCCGCGAGTTGGTCCCAAGCCTCGTCGCGAGCCTTGTCAGCACCCCGACTCGCGACGATTCGGTCCAAAAGACGTGCGCGCTCAACGGTCGACAGACGAAGAACTTCAGCTTCGAGGGCTTCCATCGGTAGCGAAATAGCTATGACCCTTTCTGTGTCCAGTAGCACGAACCTAGCGTGCCACAAGCCGGGACGGCAGGCGAGAATCAACTAATCATGCAGGTCCGCATCAGCATGATGCGGCGTCCGGTCGACGTCGGCCCTCATCGCTGTGGCTTCGCGCATGCTGCGCGGGGTCTCCTGCTTGTGCTCTTCGGCCAGGTGGGGGTTCTGCTCGGTCTCTTGCATGGATTGTTCCATGCGATCCTCCGCGACCAAGCAGAAATCGGCCTGCCGGAGGATGTTGGAGACGGATTTTCCAGTTGGCCGTGGGCGTGCTTGATGATCCGCATCTCGGCCCCGCACTGAGGGGACGTCAGAGGAGATGCCTCGTAGATGCGCGCGAGCAGCATGATCCATAGGTAGCGGGCGGGAGACCGCCGGATCGGCTCAAGCGGATTCTGCACGGCGGTCTCCACCGCCGGATTCGATGCCGGTGCCGTGATCACCTGCGTGGCGTTCGATTTCGGGCGGCCATCCGGTGGGCCGGTGTCCGCGTCCGGAAGGCGCACGCCAAGCAATCGGAAACAACATGTGACAGTATCGTGTCAAACGCATTACATTTCCATTACAAAATACCTGAGTGCTGCAAAGGCACCGGGGGCACCGACAGAAGAAAACGCGGGGGATGGGGGCATGGCCAACACTTCATTACCGAACAGCACCGGGGACGGCGGCTTGCAGACCATCCCCCGGGGGGGGCAAGACGGAAGCAAGCAGGCCGGAGAATCCGGGTTGGGCCGGACGGTCAGCTTCGGTATCGCCATCGTCTTCCTGATCGGGGTCGCAGCCTACGCCAAAATTACGCTGGGTGAGGCCGCCGGCGTGGGTTTCGTCGTGTTCGCTGCGATCGTCGGGGCGTACATGGCGATGAATATTGGCGCCAACGATGTCGCCAACAACGTTGGTCCCGCGGTGGGTTCTGGCGCCATCACCCTGCTCGGGGCACTCGCGATTGCCGGGGTCTTCGAAGCGATGGGCGCCATTATCGCGGGCGGCGAGGTGGTGAGCACCATCCGCAGCGGCATCATCGATCCGGAAATGATCGCCAATCCGGAGACATTTCTGTGGGTGATGCTCGCCGCGCTGCTCGCGGCCGCCCTCTGGATCAACCTGGCCACCTCGATGGGGGCCCCGGTATCGACCACACACTCCATCGTGGGCGCCGTTGCCGGTGCCGGCATCGCTGCGGCGGGCTTCAGCATCGCGAACTGGGACGTGATCGGCCGCATCGTGATGAGCTGGGTCATCTCTCCCGCGATGGGAGCAGGGATTGCTGCGCTGCTCCTGTACACAATCAAGCGGACCATTACGTACCAGTCCGATCTGGAAGCGGCTGCCCGGCGCTGGGTGCCGGTGCTGGTGGCATTCATGGGTGGGGTCTTTGGCGTCTACATGATGCTCAAGGGTTTCAGCCGGATCTTGAAGGTGGATCTGCACACGGCGCTGATCGTCGGGGTGGTTATCGCACTGCTGACCTATGCGCTGGTCAATACCCTGCTGGCTCGAATCGGGGAGGTGGAAAACAGCAAGGCGGGGGTGAACCGAATGTTCAACATCCCGCTGATTTTCGCCGCCGCTCTGCTGAGTTTTGCGCACGGATCCAACGATGTCGCGAACGCGATCGGTCCATTGGCCGCGATCGTCGAGGTCACCCGTACCGGTGGCGCGGAAATCGCCCGGGCGGCTCCCATCCCACTCTGGGTTCTGGTGATCGGGGCGCTGGGTCTGGCGGTGGGCCTGTGGCTGTTCGGTGCCCGCGTCATCCGCACGATCGGCAGCGAGATCACCGAGATGGACCAGATGAGGGCCTTCTGCATCGCGATGGCCGCAACGATCACGGTATTGATTGCAAGCGAACTCGGGCTCCCCGTGAGCACGACGCACGTGGCCGTCGGAGCGGTGATGGGCGTCGGTTTCCTGCGCGAGTACCTGAAGACGAACTACGACCAGATCGTTGCGGAGATCCTGGAACACCATGAGGAAGCGGACTACGAATCACTGAATCGTTTCATGGATGCATTCAAGGCGGCCAAAATCCGTGAGCGCGGCGTGATGCTGACGGAGCTCAAAGAGAAGAGCCGCAAGCGGGCCGAGGAAAGCGGAATCTCGAAGCGTGAAAGAAAGACCATTGGCAAGGCCTACCGCAAGGAGATGGTGAAACGGTCCCTGGTGATCCGGATTCTCGCCGCGTGGGTTATCACCGTGCCCTCGGCGGCCCTGATCGCGGCTTTCCTGTTCTTCACCATTCGGGGATACATGCTCTAACTCGGCCGGCAACGTGAAGGAGTGGCATGGATTGGATTTATCCGCTAATTCTTGCCGGGGCGGGGCTGATTCTGGTCGCGACGCTGACCAGTGTGTTGTCCTTTCGGTTCGGGGCGCCACTGCTGCTGGTCTTTCTCGGTATAGGGTTGCTGGCTGGAGAGGACGGGCTCGGCCTGCGTTTCGACGATCCGAACGTGGCCTATCTGTTGGGCAGCCTTGCGCTGGCGGTAATCCTGTTCGACTCGGGGTTTGGCACGCGCCTGCCGGTGCTGCGCCGTGCCGCTGCGCCCGCCTTCGTACTGGCCACCGTCGGGGTCTTGTTGACCACGTTCCTGTTGGGTGCGGCAGCCCAAGTCATTCTGGACCTACCCTGGACTTATGCCCTGTTGCTAGGGGCATTGATCAGTTCCACCGACGCGGCGGCGGTGTTCTTCCTGCTGCGCGTGGGGGGTGTGAAGATCAATCGCCGGGTGCGTTCGATCCTCGAGGTCGAGTCGGGCTCCAACGACCCGATGGCCATCTTTCTGACCATCTTCTTCATCGAGATGATCCTGTCCGGAGGCGCAGCAGGTAATCTCGGTGCCTTGTTCGCGACGGCGTTCGCGTTGCAGATGGGGCTCGGGCTGGTCATCGGCATCGCAGGTGGGTATCTGCTCGTGGCGGTGGTCAACCGACTGCCGCTCGATGAAGCCCTGTATCCCATTGCGGTGATGGCTGGAGCCGTATCCCTGTTCGCCTTGACCGGTGCGCTGGGCGGAAGCGGTTTCCTCGCCGCCTATGTGGCGGGTGTCGTGGCTGGCAACCGGAAGTTGCAGGGTGCAACCCATCTGCGTCGACAGCAGGAAGGGCTGACCTGGTTGGCCCAGATCAGCATGTTTCTGCTGTTGGGCCTTCTCGCCACACCGTCGGAGTTCCCCGCGCTGGCGTTGCCGGCGTTGGCCTTGGGGCTGTTCCTGATCCTGGTGGCGCGGCCGCTGGCCGTTGGCCTGTGCCTGTTGCCGTTTCGCTATCATTGGAAGACCACGACCTTCATCTCCTGGGTCGGTCTGCGCGGGGCTGTGTCAATTCTGCTGGCGATCCTGCCGTTGGTCGCGGGTATCGAGGGTGGCGCGATGTTCTTCAACATCGTGTTCATGATGGTCCTGGTGTCACTGCTGGTGCAGGGTTGGACCATCCGCCCGTTGGCCCGCCGCCTGGGACTGGTCGTGCCGCCGGAGATGACGATCGGGGAATACCTGATGCATGAACTGCACGGCCAGCCGGTAGCCGGGGACCGCATACCCTTCGGAACGGCCGAGTTGATCGTGCGTGAGGTCGGCGACGCGGGTGAGGTGACGCAGGTGGGGTTGGCCCTGCTGCGGGTCCAAGGGGCGGCGGATGCATCCGGGGTTTCCGGACTGGGAGTCTGGAAAACGCTTCACGGTTGGCTCTTCGGCTGGCGCTCACACGATTAGGCGGGTTCCTGCGCACGTACGCGCCCCCAACGCGCAACACTGCCTTGCGGGGTCAGGGTTTCCGCTGGCCGTCGCGCGCTGTGAACGAGACGAGAATCCCATACAACATCACCGCGGCAATGGGGAACAGGGAGGCCAGAGCGACCAGGCCAAAGCCGTCCAAAAGCACGTTTTCGCTGCCCAGTGCGACCGCGAGTCCCACGCCGAGTGCTGCGATGACTGGCACCGTCACGTCAGAGGTCGCGATGCCGCCCAGGTCGAACGCGAAGCCCCGGATTTCGCGCGGGGCCAGCAAGGTCAGCAGCACCACCAGCGCCACGGTGATGACGAGCACGTGGTCGAGCGGCAGGCCGGCGCTGATCCGCAGCGCCCCGACCAGCAGACCCACACCCACACCGACCGCGACCAACCCACGGATCAGCGGAGGTTTCAGGCGAGCGGGATCCATGGCTCCTGCTCGTTGCACCACCGCGATCAGCGCGGGCTCAACCAGGGTAGCGGCAAAACCGAGCAGGAACACGAACAGGTAGAGATAGCCTGCGCGCCCCGGTGCGGACAACCCGATTGCAAGCTGCTCTCCGATCGGAAACAGGCCCAGGCGCAGGCCTTCGGTGAATGCGAACAGTCCCAGCAGAAGGAACAGAAAGCCCCCGGCCAGCCGGTGGCCGTGAAGCAGGGGGCGGCGTAGCACCAGAAACTGGAAGACGAGGATCACCGCAAGAATGGGCAGCAGGTTGGCCATGATGCTCAGGATGTCGGCCAGGACCGTCGCCAGCGCCCCGCTGGTACCTGGGACATTCACCGTCGGCACGGTTGCGTCAGCCTGAGGCCCGAAGCTGGACAGCGCCGTCGGTTCGGCGGCATAGATCACGATTCCGTAGAGTTGCACCGTTATGCGGGGCGCCATGACCGCCAGCGCCATCAGTCCGAAGCCGTCGGCGAGTGCGCGGTGCCCACGTAGGGAGGCCATCAGGCCGACGCCGATCGCGGCGACCAGTGGCACCGTGACCATGTTCACGCTGACCGCCCCGGCGTCGTAGGCAAGGCCGGTAATCTCCGCCGGGGTGAGGTAGGTCACCAGCACCAGGAGCAGGTAGCCGCCGCCGAGATACCAATGGATCGGCTGTCTCAGCACCGCACGCAGGACACCTACAGCAATGGCCAACCCGACGGACGCGGCGACCAGCAGGCGCAACACCCAGGCATCGACGCGGCCCTCGCTCACCATTTCCGCCTTGGCCGCCACTGCGATCAGTGCGGGCTCGGCGATGACCGTCGCAAAACCCAGGCAGAAGCCGAACGCGAGGAGCCGGGGTAGGGAGCCTCGTTCCACGAAGGCGTGGGCCAGGCCTCGCCCGATGGGGAATACGCCCATTTCCAGACCGCGCAGGAAGAGTCCGATCCCGGCGGCCACCAGGGCCAGGCCAGCGAGCACCAGCCCGATCTGCTCCGGAACCTGCCGGGCGACCAGCAGTTGATACAACGCGACCACCAGCAATAACGGCAAGAGGTTGCGTCCCGCCTTCAGGGTGGCTTGGACTAGGGCCTGAAGTTCCTGCATCGGGGGCTCCCACCCGCATTCGATCAAAGACGACCTGGCAGCATGAACACGTCAAGTGCTTTGCGTGGCCCTCGAGTGTACATGCAGGGGGCGGCGTGAGCCTGCGCATGCGCGGACCTGTGGATCGGCTTTTCAGACAAAACCCGTTGCCGAATCGGCGGGGATCTTTGTGCTATCTTCGGTTCTGACGTACATGCCTCGGGGAACCGTCTTGGACGCAACACTTCTGGTGGCCGTGGTGGCCGAAAACCTGGAGGGTCAGGCGATCAAGATCATCCGTGGGGAGGGTCCCCAGGGTGTGACGATGATCCCCGCGCGCGGCCTCAACTTCCCAGAACACATCACCTTTTTTGGGCTGACGTATAGCGGCATGGAAACGGTGTTGCTGGCACTGGTGGACGAGACCACGGCCAGCCGGACGGCCGAGCGTCTCAACGAAGAACTGAAGTTGCTCGAGCCCTTCCGGGGCTTGGCGTTCTGCATGCCGGTTTCCGGCACCGGTGGCATTGACATCAGGCAGGTACGCAAGGCGCTAGCAAACGAACGATCGCGGAGTAAAGGCGACGACGCCCCGAGCGCATGATCGGTATCGGGTTCGCTCTGATCTTCGCGATGATGTGCGATGTTGGTGCGGCGCCGCCGCAACACTTGAGTCTAGACAGCCGGGGTCCAAACCGCGCCACTTTTCCCTGTATGCCAAGGGATTTCGTGGAGGCGGGTCAGCGTTACACGGTTATCGCCATTGGCTTGGCCTTCGCAACCCCGGGCATCCAGCCCTTGGTGCTAGTGGACGACCAGCGTCGCACGCAGCCTCAGTCGAAGGTCTCGACGCTCCGGAAGGCCGCCCCCGCGCGGTCCTTCTCCGAGAGCACGGGCTTTCCCGGATAATGCCAGTCGATGGCCAGTTCCGGGTCGTTCCAGGCGATGCAGCGCTCGTACTCTGGGGCGTAGTAGTCGGTGGTCTTGTACAGGAACTCGGCGGACTCGGACAGCACCACGAAGCCGTGCGCGAAGCCCTCCGGGATCCAGAGCTGGCGCTTGTTCTCGGCTGAGAGAAGCACGCCCTGCCAGTGCCCGAAGCCCGGAGAACGGCGACGGATGTCCACGGCCACGTCCCAGACCTCACCGGCCACCACTCGCACCAGCTTCCCCTGCGGTTGGCGGATCTGGTAGTGCAGACCGCGCAGTACACCCCTCGCGGAACGGCTGTGGTTATCCTGCACGAAGGTGGTCTCCAACCCTGTGAGTTCCGCGAAGCGCCGGGCGTTGAAGCTCTCGAAGAAGAACCCCCGGTCGTCCCCGAAGACCCGGGGCTCGATGATCAGCAGGTCGGGAATCGCGGTCGGGGTCACCTTCATGAGAATACCTTTTCCTGCAGCACCCGCAGCAGGTACTGCCCGTAGCCGCTCTTGCTCAGCGGCTGGGCGATCGCCTCGACCTGACCGCGATCGATCCATCCCTGGCGCCAGGCGATCTCTTCGAGACAGGCGATCTTCAGACCCTGCCGATGCTCCAGTGTGGCGATGTACTGGCCGGCGTCGAGCAGGCTGTCGTGGGTGCCAGTGTCCAGCCACGCGTACCCTCGTTTCAACACCTGTACCGTGAGGTTGCCCTGCTCCAGGTAGGCCTGGTTCACGGCGGTGATCTCGAGTTCGCCGCGGGCGCTCGGCCGGATCGAGCGGGCGATGTCCACCACCTGCGGATCGTAGAAGTACAGCCCGGTCACCGCGTAGTTCGACCGGGGCTGCGCCGGTTTCTCCTCGATGCTGAGCACATTGCCCGCGGCATCGAACTCCACCACCCCGTAGCGCTCGGGATCCTGTACGTGGTAGGCGAACACCGTCGCCCCCGAGGGCTGGCGATCCGCCTCGTGCAGAATGCCCCGGAAGTCATGACCGTAGAAGAGGTTGTCGCCCAGGACCAGGGCACTGGGACCCCCGTCAAGGAAGTCGGCACCGATGATGAAGGCCTGCGCGAGACCCTCGGGGTGTGGCTGCACTGCATAGTGCAGCTGCATACCCCACTGGCTGCCATCACCCAGCAACTGCTCGAAGCGCGGCGTGTCCTGGGGTGTGCTGATAACCAGGATCTCGCGGATCCCGGCGAGCATCAGCGTGGAGAGTGGGTAGTAAATCATCGGCTTGTCGTAGACCGGCAGCAGTTGCTTGCTTACTGCAAGCGTGGCCGGATGCAGCCGGGTACCGGCACCGCCGGCGAGGATGATGCCTTTACGTGCGGACATGACTCAGACGGCCTCCGGGTTCAGGATCTCGGTCAGCATGCGGCGCACGCCCTGCTGCCACGGCGGCAGCACCAGGTTGAAGGTGCCGCGCAGGCGGCGGGTGTCGAGCCGTGAATTCAGCGGGCGACGGGCCGGCAGCGGAAAGGCGCTGGTGGGAACGGGCGTGACTTCCTCCGCCTTCAGCGGCAGGTCGGGCCTCAGTTCACGGGCCGTGTCCAGCACGAAACGGGCATACCCGTTCCATGTGGTCTCGCCGGCGGCCGCGAGGTGGTGAATCCCGGCCCCGGCGGATGCGGACGGACCCTGCGTGACCCATTGCCGGAGCATGAGCCCGGTGACGTCGGCGATCAGTTCAGCCCCGGTGGGTGCACCGTACTGGTCGTCGATCACGGTCAGGCGCTCCCGCTCCGCCGCCAGGCGCAGCATGGTCTTCGCAAAGTTGCCGCCGCGCGCCGCGTAGACCCAGCTGGTCCGCAAGATCAGGTGCCGCTCGCAGGCGGCGGCGATCCGCTGCTCCCCCTCCAGCTTGGTCGAGCCATAGACGCCAAGCGGCCCGGTGGCATCCTCTTCCATCCAGGGCGTGGAGCCGCTGCCGTCGAAGACGTAGTCGGTAGAGTAATGCACCAGCCAGGCGCCAGCCGCCTGCGCGGCCTCGGCCAGCACGCCGGGCGCTTCGGCATTGATTGCGTGCGCCAGCTCCGGCTCGCTCTCGGCCCGGTCCACCGCGGTGAAGGCCGCCGCGTTGACGATCACGTCGGGGCGCAGGCCTCTCACCGCTGCGCGCAGACCCTCGACATCCGACAGGTCGCCGGAACCGCCGTCCGGCAACGTGCTGTGACGGTCCAGAGCGATCACCTCGCCCAGGGGCGCAAGGCTGCGCTGCAGCTCCCAGCCCACCTGCCCGTTCCGGCCCAGCAGGAGCAATCTCACGCCGCACCCGATTCCGCCGCGGTGGTGCCGTAATGCAGGTTTACCCAGTCGCGGTAGGCCCCGCTCTGCACCTGGGCCACCCAGTCCGGGTGGTCGAGGTACCACTGCACGGTCCGGCGAAGCCCCGTCTCGAAGGTCTCTGCCGGCTTCCAGCCGAGTTCACGGGCGATCTTCCGGGCGTCGATTGCATAGCGCCGGTCATGCCCCGGGCGGTCCGTCACGTGGCGGATCTGGCCCGCATAGGACTGGCCGTCCGGGCGTGGCCGCAGCTCGTTGAGCAGCGCGCAGACCGCGTGTACGATCTCGAGGTTGGGCTTCTCGTTCCAGCCCCCGATGTTGTAGACCTCGCCGGACTCGCCGGCCTCCAGCACCCTGCGCACCGCGCTGCAGTGATCCTCCACGTAAAGCCAGTCGCGCACCTGCTGGCCGTCGCCGTACACCGGCAGCGCCTCCCCTGCCAGTGCGTTCACGATCAGCAGCGGGATCAGTTTCTCCGGGAACTGGTAGGGGCCGTAGTTGTTCGAGCAGTTGGTGGTGAGCACCGGTAGACCGTAGGTGTGGTGGTAGGAGCGCACCAGGTGATCGCTGGCCGCCTTGCTCGCGGAATACGGGCTGTTCGGTGCATAGGGCGTGGTCTCCGTGAACGCGGGGTCGTTCGGTCCCAGGGTCCCGTAGACCTCGTCGGTGGACACGTGCAGGAAACGGAATGCCGCCTTCTCCGGTTCCTTCAGGCCAAGCCAATGGGCGCGCGCCGCCTCCAGCAGTCGGAAGGTGCCGATCACGTTGGTCTCCACGAAGGTCTCGGGGCCGTGAATCGAGCGGTCCACGTGCGATTCCGCGGCGAAATGCACCACCGCGCGGGGCCGGTGTTCGGCGAACAGACGCTCCAGCAAGGCGCCGTCACGGATGTCGCCGTGCTGGAAACGATGCAGCGGCGAATCCGCCAGTGGCTGCAGGTTGGCCAGATTGCCAGCGTAGGTCAGTGCATCAAGATTCAGCACCGGCTCTTCGCCACTGGAGCACCACTGCAGAACAAAATTGGATCCGATGAATCCGGCTCCACCGGTGACCAGTATCATGAGCGCTTTCCTTATTTTTGTTGCAGGGTCCGTCGTCGATCATTTACGTCGGCACCGGCGACTACAGCCAACCCGCTGGCCGGTGTCAAGCCGGCACCCCAGTAGCGTCCAGTGGATCTGCTTTCCGCCAGCCGAGTCTCGACGCCTGTTCAGCCCTCAGGCGGGTACGTACCAGAGGCCATCCCTGATGGGCCGGACTGCCCCGAGCGACCTCCGCGAACTGATTATTGGGCGCGACGCCCGGGGCTATGTGACCCCGCACCACTACGTGGCCGATTCCCACATGGTGTTCGCGCTCGCGATACGCTGTCAACGCGAGGCGGGATACAAGTATCCGTAGAAGGCTCCGCAGGTCGTCCTGTCGTGCGTAACGCCCTCTCCGCATGAGCCCTCTTCCTTAGGAGGCAAGCCCTCTCGCCGATCTGGCGTCGGGAAACCCATCGGCCAGGGGCTGGCCTCCTGCATCTGCCCCCTTGAAACGACACGAATCTGACCACCGACGGAGCTTTCGTGATTGTCAGGTGCTCGAATGTACCTACTCGAGTGCGCAAGAGAGGCATTTTGCAGTTCGGTCACAAATCATCGGAGCGGGGGCGGTTTAATGCCTGCAACCGACTGGAGTTGAGCCATGACCGAACAGACCCGACCGGTGGCAGCGCGCATCGCCTATTTCGTCAGCGAATACCCCGCCACCTCGCACACCTTCATCCTGCGCGAGGTTCTCGGCCTGCGCCAGCGGGGGTTCGAGATTGCCACCGCGAGCATCAATGCGGACTCGAGGCCCCTGTCCGCGGTTACGGCCGAGGAGCGGGATGAGCGTGAAACCACCTACGTGCTGAAGTCCCACGGCCTGCGTGGCGCGGTGGCTGCACAGATCTGGAGTCTCTGGCGCCACCCCCGGGGCTACGGCCGCGGCCTCGCTGCGGCCCTGCGGCGGAGTCTGAAGAACCCCCGCACGATGTTGCGCAACCTGTTCCATTTCACCGAGGCCCTGATGCTCGGCCGCTGGATGCAGCGGGCTGGGATCGGCCACCTGCACGTGCATTTCGCCACGGCCGGCGCGTCGGTCGCAAGCCTGGCGAAGCAGGTCTTTCCGATGACCCTGTCGATGACGGTGCACGGCCCGGACGAGTTCGCCGACGTACGCAACGAACATTTCCACGAAAAGGTGGATGCGGCTGATTTCGTCGTGTGCATCAGCCACTTCGCGCGCAGCCAGACCATGCAGCACAGCGCGCCGGAGCACTGGAAGAAGCTTGACGTGTCGCGCCTCGGTGTCAACCCGCTGGTCTTTGTCCCGGCCGCCAGGCCCCTGGAACCCCGGGGATTTTCCCTCCTCTGCGTTGGCCGCCTGACACCGGCGAAGGGCCAGCACCTGCTCCTCGAGGCCATCGCCGCACTGCGCGACGGGGGCGAACAGGTCCGGCTGCACCTCGCCGGCGACGGTCCCGACCGTGCCTCCCTGGAGCGGCACGCCCGGACTCTCGGCATCGCTGATTGGATCGAATTCCACGGGGCCCTCAACCACGACCAGGTGCGTGCCCTGTACGCGCGTAGCGACGCCTTCGTGCTGCCGAGCTTCGCCGAGGGGATCCCGGTGGTGCTGATGGAGGCGATGGCCGCGGGCCTGCCCTGTGTCAGCACGCGTATTGCCGGAATCCCGGAACTGATCGTGGACGGCGAGAGCGGGTTCCTGGCCTCACCCTCGAGCCTCGACGAATTGACCGGCCGCCTGCGCCAGCTGATCCATGACCCGGAACTGCGCAGCCGCCTGGCCGCGAACGGCCGCAAGCGGGTCTGCGAAGCCTACGATCTCGATCGCAACATCGGCGGACTGGCCCAACTGTTTCAACGCCGGCTCGGAGTCTGCGCATGAAGGATCTCGTACTCAACACGGCCGCCACTTTCGTGGCCGCCGCCAGTCTGCCCGGCAGCCTGACGCTCGGCGCACTGTCGCTGGCTGCACTCTGGCCCGGGCAGCGTGCCGGTGACCGGGAAGAGTCCGAGACCGGGCGTATCGCGATCGTGGTACCGGCGCACAACGAGAGCGAAAGCATCGGCCGCACGCTTGACAGCCTGATGACAGCAGCCCGCGCGGATGGCAACGCCGATGTGTGGGTGATCGCCGACAACTGCGATGACGACACGGCGCAACAGGCCGAAGCGGCCGGAACCCGGGTCATCGTGCGCAGGAACCTGCAGCTGCGGGGCAAGGGACACGCCCTCGAATACGCGTTCTTCCGACTGGCCCCCATGGGCTACGCCTGGCTGCTGGTGATCGACGCCGACAGCACGCTGGAGCCGGGCTTTCTTTCTGCGATGCGGGCTGCGATGCACCCCGGCCGGAATGCCCTGCAGGCCTGTTACCTGTCGCAGGCCGGAAGGCACCTGCGTTCCCGCGTGAGCCGGCTCGCGCAATGGGGCTTCAACCTGGTGCGTCCGCTCGCACGGGAGCGCCTCGGGTTCTCCTGTGGGTTGCTTGGAAACGGGTTCGCGCTGCGCGCCGACCTGCTGGAGCGCCTGCCCTATCGCGCACACTCGGTGGTCGAGGACCTGGAATACCACCTGCTCCTGGTCAATGCCGGTGAACGGGTGCATTTCGTCGCCGATGCGGTCGTGACGGGCGAGATTGCGGATACCCGCGAGGGCGCCCGCACCCAGCGGACGCGCTGGGAAGGCGGCCGCCTTCGGATGCTGCGCGAACATCTGGGACCTCTACTGAAGCGGACTCTCACCGGCGACCGCGCCGCGGCCGAGCTGCTGGCCGACCTACTGCTGCTGCCGCTCGGGATGCACGTGCTGTTACTGCTGACCGCCGCTCTGCTCGGTGGCGCCGGCACCTATGCGGCCCTGATCGGGATGTTCGCGATCGGTCTGTACGTGGCTGCAATCCTCTGGCGCGGCCCGACGACCACGCAGGACCTGCGCGCCCTGGCGTTCAGCCCCTTCTACCTGGCCTGGAAGCTCACCCTGCTCCCGGCGACGCTGCTGCACAGCCGCCGCCGGGCTCATTGGGTGCGTTCCAGGCGCAACGCGAGTGGAGTACAGAATGACTGAGGTGATCAAATCCAAGCCACGGCCCACGCGGGAAATCGAGGCCGCAGGACCCGAGGCCAGCCTGATCGTGCTGTCCTTCAACACGCGCGATCTGCTGCGCGAGAGCCTGACCCGCCTTCAGGAGGTCAGTGCGGAGGTCGACTCGGAGATCATCGTCGTCGACAACGCCTCGCACGACGGCTCTGCCGACATGGTCGCGGCCGAATTTCCGGAGATCCGGCTGATCCGGGCGCCGTACAACCTCGGGTTCGCGGGCGGGAACAACCTCGGCCGGGAAGCCGCGCGGGGCGAGTTCCTGATCCTGGTGAACTCGGACGCGTTCATCGAACCCGGAGCGCTGCGGCAAGGGCTCGCGCGCATGCGGGAACGCCCCGAGGTGGGCCTGGCGGGCGGCCTGCTGCTCGGGCGGGAACGTCGGCCCGAGCCGTCAGCGCGCCAGTTCCCGTCACCGCTGAACGACTTCCTCAGCCTGACCGGCCTCGCCGCGCGTTATCCGCGCTCGCGCTTCTTCGGCCGCTTCGACCGCACCTGGGCGGATCCGCTGGAGCCGGCCGAGGTGGACTGGGTTCCCGGCGCATTCTGCATCATCCGGGGCGCCGCGCTCGACCAGGTTGGGTTCTTCGACGAGCGCTTCTTTCTGTATTACGAGGAGGTCGACCTCTGCCGCCGCCT
>Ga0209498_1000592_pt1 | contig 22451 bp, 16 predicted proteins | sample WalLakDeSediment_FD_184131 | JGI IMG/M metagenome (GOLD analysis project Ga0209498, IMG submission 184131) | Lake sediment microbial communities from Walker lake, Nevada to study Microbial Dark Matter (Phase II) - Walker Lake 11/02/13 Deep... | ecosystem: Environmental > Aquatic > Freshwater >...
TGCTGCTTCTTCGGCCAGCCCGGGCAGGGTTTTCACCTGTTGGTAGTAATGCTTTAACTGGTACATCCCCAGGTTTGAGTTGCCGCTGTATCCGAAGAGATCGGCCGCCCACCTTACAAATGGCGGGATATTGTCAAGAATGATATTAAATGTGCCGGTAAGCTTCTGATTGTGAATGAAGCCCGGGTATTTCTTTCGATGGGACCTGATCTTGTTATAGGAGGAGAGCATTTTACTGACCCCGCTGATCCTGGTTCCGAATTTCACCTGCGCCAGACCGGTCTGAAAAAGCATTTCAGCCTGGAGCCAGCCGTTGTCAGGCGATCCGTCGTCCAGCTCATTCATCCTTTTAATACGCCCTGAATAACTGTTCAGCAGCTTTTCATATAGCGCCTGTTCTTCGGTGATGATCAGTTCGATGGATTCAGCATAATGTTCAAGATAGATGGCATACCCGTTGTCAGGACGAAGTTTTTTCTCTTCTTCAATCATCAATTGTGCATCACGTAATTTCAAATCGAGGATCGCCTGCATGGCTTGGCGGCAGTTGGAGTTGAAGTCGAAGCTGGCGAAGGAGGAGTGAGTGAGAAGACAGAAGACAGAAGTTAGAAGATAGAATTTAGAAGTTAGAAGATAGAAGATAGAAGAGGGGTGCTTCCTGTGATGATGTGGGCCTATCTTTTTTTTATTTACCACAGATTTCTTGCACTTAAACCTCAAACCTTAAAACTCAACGATAGTTCCGGCCCAGGAGAGCCCGACGCCAAAACCGGCGAGTAATACTTTATCGCCTTTCCTGATCCTGCCTTCTTCCATGGCGTGAAATAGCGCAAGGGGGATGGTGGAGGAGACAGTATTTCCACATTTATCAAGATAGATGATAGTTTTATCCGCCGGAATTTTATTCTTCTTGATGAGTGTTTCAAGGATGATCCGGTTGGCCTGGTGGAAGATATAAAAATCGATATCATCTCTGGTGAGCTGATTTGCCTCCAGTGTTTTTTCAATAATCCCGGGTACGACCTTCACTGAAAAACTGAAGATGGCCGCCCCGTTCATATAGAAGCAGGATTCGTTGCGGATATTGCCGTAATTGTCGGTAAAGTCGGCCTCCTGGTATTCCGGTAACGGGTATCGTGCCCCGCCGTGGCGGATGATGATCTCCTGGTAGCCGCTGCCGTTGGTGCCGAAGATGCAGTTCCCGATATGAGGCCCTGTTTCCCCGGAAGTGGCGGAGACAAGCGTAGCCGCGGCACCGTCGCCGAAGATAGCCCGGTTGCTTTTATCCTGAGGATGTATCGATCGTGTTATGGTGTCGGAGGTCAGCAGCAGGACTTTCCGGGCCGAGCCGGTTTCGATCAGTCCACGGGCTATACTGAGCCCGTAAATAAACCCGGTGCACCCCTGGCTGATATCAAGCGCTCCGGCATGTTGTGGTAGCTTCAACCGGTCCTGGATAATGCAGGCGGAAGCGGGAGTGATATAATCGCTCCATTGTGTGTTGAAAAGGATGAAATCGATCGGGTTGCGGTCGATGGAGTGTTCGGTGAATAACTTCTCAGCTGCCCTGACAGCCAAATCGACGGCTGTTTCACCTTTTTCTGCAATATGCCGTTCCGTAACACCGGTCAGCCGTGTCAGGTCGTCAATCTTCAAACCCGGAAAACGGGAAGCCAGCTCCTGGTTTGTCAGCACTTTTTCAGGAAGGTGATAGCTGATGGCTGAGATAAAGCTTCTCATTGCGCACTGAGTTTCTTCTGCAGGTTCTCTGCTATTCTGCGGTAGTATTCGGCTTTTTCGGTCTTTCCCTTCATGTTGTAATACATGCTCAGGTAAATGCTGGCGTCGGGCGGGGCACCCAGTTCCACCGCCTTCTCATAAAACCTGATACCGCTTAGGGTGTCGCGCTGGAAAATGAAATAATTGCCAAGGTTGACATAAGGAAGCGATTCATGGGGGGCTATTTCCATTATCTCCTGGTTCAGTGCGACCGCTCTTTCAAACTCTCCGATGTTATAAAGGATGTTGGCCAGTCGCGACCGGGTATTGATCGCACTGGGGTCCAGCGCCAGGCTTTGTTCCAGGTAATCGATCGCCAGGGCCAGTTCCTTTTTACCTTCATAGGCGATCCCCAGGTTGAACAGGGTCATTGGATCATCGGGTTTATGTTCCAGCGCTTTGTTGAAATAATAGATCGCCGTATCGTGATCTTTGTAGATACGGTTATAAACGATACCAAGATTCCTGTATGCAAAGTAAAAGTCAGGCTGAATTTCCGCAGCTCTTTCCCAATGTTTGATTGCCTCCTTTACACGAGGCTCAATGAATTTCAGAACATTCACCGGCTTGGCCAGTTCCCGGTTCACCATTTTCATGATCTCGTTGGCATATAGCTCGTTTCCTTTAACAGAATTGTGAAGGTAAGGCATATCAGCCTTGTAGAGGGTCATCTCAGTGCGCCAATGAGCATTGCGGATAATTGTTTTGACCGAATAAGGGATCAGGATGATGATCGTAACGAAAACGATTCCGGTAAGTTTGTAAAAACCGGCTCTTTTTGCCGCCGGGTTTTGCCAGAAAAGCCAGTAAAGGAAATAGGCGATAACGATGCTGAACCCGATGGAGGGGATGAACAGAAACCGCTCGGCGATAATTCCGGGAGCAGGCCTGACCAGGTTGGAAAACATGGCGATAGAGATGAGATAGACCAGAATGGCATAAGAGAGGATGTGCTTCTTTTTTAAGAGCATGATAGCGTAAACCAGCAAACCGACATGGATGATAATCCCCAGGATGACCCAGATATTGGAAAAATTGATATCGGGGAACATGTTATAGCCGTAATAATAACGGAGGGGGTGCGGGAAAAACAAAAGTTTCAGGTAATACATCAGCGTGAAACCGGCGTAAGCAATATGGTTCATCAGCCCTCCCTCGATGGCCAGCGGGTTTTCCATGAGCGACATGGGGCGGTCGAATTGTGGAAGATACAGAAAGGGAACAAAGGCCGCAATGACAGCAATTGTACCAACAACAAAGGTTAAGCGGACGATTTTCCTTAGCTCAAGATGGGTGAAGAAATACAGTGAGAGCGGGATGATAAAGAAAAATGCCGCCGTCGTGGGTTTGGAAAGAAAGGACAGGCCGATCATGGCCATGGCCCAGTATATGTGTTTTTTATTGAGGGTATCTGCATATTTGATCGCCTGATCAAGGGCCAGCAGGCTGAAGATCAGTACGAACAGTTCATCCCGGTTTTTCAGGCTGGCTACCACCTCGGTGTGGATCGGGTGGGCCAGGAAGAGCAGGGAGATAATAAAGGGTAAGAAATGATGGTAATCCCTCAACAGCCGCCTCAGGATTTTGTATAACAACAAAACGGCGATCAGGTAAAAGATGATGTTGATAAAATGGCTGATGTACGGATTTTTTCCAAAAAACTGGTGTTCGATGGCAAAGGAGGTTCTGACCAGTGGCCTGTAGCCGAAATTCAGGCCGTTTTCACTGGCGTACATGGTGGTGAAGATCTTCGGAATGGCCTTTATCCCCTGTTCAAAATCGGGGTTGTTCTTGGCGATATGGTAATCGTCAAGGCTGTAATGATTTCTGACAGTGTTCCCATAGAGGAGAAACGTCAGGATGATCAAAATCCCGACAAATATATAATGGGTAGTTTTGGGAGATATTCTGCCAGCCTCGTTCTTCGCTTCTTTGCCGCTTTTTTGTTTGCTCATAGCCTTACATCTTCAATAAAGATGCAAAGTAAAACAATTTTTGCAAGAAGGTAAATCAATTGTTTTTCTCGCGGATGTACGCGGATTAAAGGCGCAGATGGGCGCGGATATTATATTAATGGGCAGCTTCAAATTTTTTGATCGCCGCATCCAGTTCATCAATCTTCTTTTTGGCAACCTTTCTCGGGTTTAGCTCCTTGTATTGTCTCAGGGTCTGCAAGGCCATGCTGCCAAATGCCGAAAGGCCGGTGGGATTTTTATCGAAATCATAGCTGCCAATACACCATTCGAGTTTCGCCTGGAGCTCTTCAGTATTGGAAATGTTCAGTTTTTTCAAGGTGTCCAGCGCGTTCTGGCACTCATTCCTCAGTTTATCGTTAATTTTATTAGTCATTTTATGTTAGGATTAAAGGTTTATACTTGATTGAATAAGGCTGCAAAGTTACTAATTTTTAAGATTGTAAATGGTCATTTTGACATGAGTTCCCCGATGTCTGTTATTGTTTTGGGGATGGGTTTGCCGAGGACGCGGCAGCCTTCGGGGGTGACCAGGACGTCGTCTTCGATGCGGATGCCGCCGAAGTCTTTGTAAGTTTCGACTTTGTCGTAATTGATGAACGCTGCGTTCTTTTCTTCCTTGCGCCACATGTCGATAAGGGCGGGGATGAAATAGATCCCGGGTTCAATGGTTACGACGAATCCGGGTTCATGTTTCCGTGCCATCCTGAGGAAGGCCAGGCCGAACTGGTTGCTGCGCTCGATCGTATCGTTGTATCCCACGAATTTCTCTCCGAGCCCTTCCATGTCGTGCACGTCGAGGCCGAGCATGTGGCCGAGGCCGTGGGGGAAGAACAGGGCGTGTGCGCCGGCAGCTACCCCCTCATCCGTGTCGCCTTTCATCAGGCCGATCTCTTTCAGCCCGTTCACGATGGTCCTGGCTGCCAGCAGGTGAACCTCTTTGTTGTAGATACCGGGTTTGGTAGCCCCGATCGCCGCCATGTTGGCGTCCAGCACGATCTGGTAAATATCTCTCTGCCGCGGGTTGAATTTCCCGCCGACGGGGACGGTCCGGGTGATGTCGCTGGCGTAGTGCAACGGGGTTTCGCAGCCGGCGTCGACCACCATCATGCGGCCCTCGGTGAGGATGTTGCCGTGGTAGTGGTTGTGCAGTGTTTGCCCGTCGACGCTGAGGATCACCGGGAATGAGACGGGTCCGCCGTGCGAGAGCGCAATGCCTTCGATGGCGCCCGCGATCTCCTGCTCCACCGTGCCGGGGCGGGCCATGCGCATCGCCGTGGTGTGCATGATGTAAGCGACATTGATCGCTTTTTCCAGTTCCCGGATCTCAATGTCTTCCTTGATACTGCGCATAGCCACGATGCCAAGGATCAGCTCCTCGGAGATAAAATCATTCACCTGGGAATGGTGCACCCCCAGCAGGCTTTCCAGCCATACCAGCACCCTGTATCGATACGGTTTGACAATATGCACCCTGCGGCCTTTGGCCAGCGCTTCGCGAACGTAAGTCTCAAGCTGTGAAAGCGGCGCGGTGTGGTCAACCCCTACTTTGGCGGCCCGCTCTTTAATCGAAGGCTGCGGGCCCATCCAGATAATGTCGTCGATATCAACATCATTGCCGAAAATGATGTCCTTGCCGTTGTCCAGGTCAATGATACCGGCCAGGTCGGGATGGTCAAGGCCGAAATAGTAGAGGAAATTGCTGTCCTGCCGGTAATGATAGGTGTTGGCGGGATAATTCATGGAGGCTTCAGGGTTTCCCGGAAACAGGATGATGCCGGAAGAGACCAGCTGGCGTAACCGCGCGCGGCGGGATGCATAAACGGATGGTGCGAACATATGGAAAAATTTTTAATTGAAACGGCAAAAATAGCGAAAATTCTGTGTATCTTTAAAGGCAATTATTCCAGGGCCATGAAAACACGGGTACTTTCTTTGTTATTGATCGCCGGTACACTCGGTCTGTCAGCACAGGGCGGTTATTATCCGCCACCCGGGCAGGTTATCTATCACGACGGGATCCTGACAATCTATCCCCCTGATTCACTCCCCGGTGCGCCGGTGACCCTGCTGTCATACAACGTCTATGCCGATGACCTGTTCTATGAGAACATACCGGTTGCCAACCCGGAGGATACCGTGGATGTCGTGCTCAACTTTCAGGTCATTGATCCGGGAGAACAGGTGTTTTGTGCAAAAGCGGTATACAATTCCTGGATATCCGACCCGGCGTGTGATTCGGCCATGGTGATCTACGGACATATGCTGCCTTTCCTGGAAGACTGGTCGTCCGGGAATTTTGAAGAGAACCAGTGGGTTTCTCAGTCTTCCCACTGGATCATCAAAGATGATGAAGGGAACCCGGCGCCGGAAGCCCGTTTCGACGGTTCCGCCGGTTTGACCAATTACAGCGAAATACTGCAAAGCTATGCCTTCCGTGCCGATACTGTCACTCTTGGTCATATTTTTGTGAACTTGGATGTCAGGCTCGAATGCAACAACCCGACAGGAGATGAAAAATTATTTGTAAAGTACTGGAATTCAGCATCAAAAGAATGGGTTGTCATTGCAACATTCAGTAACCAGGATGGTTCATTTGTTTGGAAAAATAAGGCGTATCGTCTTGATTCGGCCTTTGGCAGGATAATAAAACTGCGTTTTGAAGCTTCCGGGTCCAATTCCTTAGATATCTCATTCTGGTCGGTTGACAATATCCAGGTTTACCGGGAATGCAATGCTTCTGTAAATTTAGCTGTTGGTATAAATTATACTCTTAGTTGTATAGAAGTTCATTGGATGCCACCTGCCGGGCCTTTTGATCATTGGCTTAGTTGGGACAAATCAGAACCTTATACTATCATTGGGACGGGTTATATTGCGCAGTTTGATGTTGCCGCCCGTTGGACACCAGAAATGCTATCAAATTTTTCGGGATATGAAATAACCCAGGTTGCTTTTGCTCCAACTGAAGCATCCTGTGAATACAGCATCAGGGTTTGGACCGATACCAATGCGGCCAATCTCATTGTCGACCAGCTTGTGGAGAATCCACAGATCGGTCAGTGGAATTATATCGATCTCGACTCAGCCATTTTGCTGGATCCTACAAGGGAACTATGGGTAGGTTATCATATTAATTCTACCACGGGACATCCGGTCGGCTGTGACATCGGACCTGCGGTTAACGGGTTTGGGAATATGATATTTTGGGAAGGTGAGTGGCAAACATTGCTGGATATTAATCCTGAACTTGATTATAACTGGAGTTTACGAGTCCACCTTGAAACTGAGCCGCCTGTAATATTCCTTCATGATGTATACCGCCAGGTTGATCTGGGAGATTGGACATGGATCGGCTCAACCGATGAGACCATTTTTTATGATTTTGATGTCAATAATGATCATATTTATTGTTATAGAGTGGTGACGACATGGATCCAGGAGGGTGATACCTGCATTGCCCCTCCCTCAAACGAAGACTGCCCTCCCATTAATCTAAATGTCCTCTCAGACACCGAGACGAATACCATCACCATTTACCCCAATCCGGCCTCAGATCTTATCCATATTACATCTGACCGGGAAATGCGTGAGATAAGTTTTTATAACTACCTGGGTCAGGAGATCTTATCAAGAACAATCAAGGAAAAGGATTATTCCATGAATGTCAGCCACCTGGCCGCCGGGCTTTATATTATCGGGATCTGGCACGAAGGCGGAAATTATTTCCGGAAAGTCCTGGTTAACCGGTAAGGGGGGCGGTCAGCGGTCTATTTTCTCCTGTTTCCTGTCTTCTATCTTCTAACTTCTATCTTCTATCTTCTATCTTCTAACTTCTTCTTGCTAAAAAAGAATCATTATAAATTTCCCTCAAATCATCATTAAAAAAACAGAACATTCAACATTTTTTTTACATTTGTTAATCGAATAACAATACATTCCAATACAAAAAATAACACTGTCCGGTTACTTTAAAATCATTGATTATGAGTAGATTCTTACGATTTTCCTCGCTGACCAAGAAATTCATCATGGCGTTCGCGGGGGCATTCCTCATGGTTTTCCTGCTGGTTCACCTGGGCATCAATATTTTCATTTTGCCCATAACGGAAAATCACCAGGATATTTTCCGGGATGCCGTACATTTCATGACTACATTTCCGCTGATAAAGGTTATGGAGATAGTGCTGATAGGCTCCATCCTGATCCATATTATTTACGGGTTGATTCTCCAGATACAGAACTGGATAGCGCGGCCTGTCCGTTACAAGAAAGAGGGCTGGTCGCACACCTCGTTTTTCTCCAAGTTCATGATCCATACCGGTGTTGTGATCGTCATTTTCCTGGTCATACATTTCATGAACTTCTACTTTGTGAGGCTTGGCCTGACAAGCCCCCCGGAAGGGCTTTACCGCGTGGCCGACGATCATGATTTCTATTACATGGCTGTGAACCTTTTCACCAACAAAACCTATTCGATCATATACATCGTTTTACTGGTGCTATTGGGTTTTCATCTCAACCATGCATTCCAATCGGCATTCCAGTCGCTGGGGCTTACCCACTCCAAATACACCCCGTATATCAAGGCGATCGGAGACATTTACTCCATCGTGGTGCCCCTGGGCTTTATCCTGATCCCGTTATATTTCCTGATTTACTATTGATTTTAAACCTATCTGATTATGACCCGATTGAATTCAAAAATACCGGCCGGCCCGCTGGAAGAAAAATGGAACACTTACAAGGCCACCCAGAACCTGGTCAACCCGGCCAATAAGCGCAAGATCGACATTATTGTGGTGGGCAGCGGCCTGGCAGGCGCCGCCGCTGCGGCCAGCCTCGGCGAGCTGGGTTTTAAGGTCAAATGTTTTACTTATCACGACAGTCCCCGGCGCGCGCACAGCATTGCCGCGCAAGGGGGGATCAATGCCGCGAAAAATTACCGGAACGACGGCGACAGCGTTTACCGGCTCTTCATGGATACCATCAAAGGCGGTGATTACCGCTCCCGTGAGGCCAATGTTTACCGCCTGGCCGAAGTGAGCAACGCGATCATCGACCAGTGCGTGGCGCAGGGTGTACCCTTTGCCCGTGAATACGGCGGCTTGCTGGATAACCGCTCCTTTGGCGGGGCCCTGGTGTCGAGGACTTTTTACGCCCGGGGCCAGACCGGGCAGCAACTACTGCTGGGCGCTTACGGTGCGCTGAGCAAAGAGATCCACAAAGGATCGGTGACGATGTACAACCGGCGCGATATGCTCGACGTGGTGATCGTGGACGGCAGGGCGCGCGGTATCATTGTCAGGGACAACGTGACCGGCGCCATCGAACGCCATTCGGCCCATGCCGTCATCCTGGCCACCGGCGGCTACGGCAACGTCTTCTTCCTGTCGACGATGGCCATGCACAGCAATGGGAGCTCGGCCTGGCAGGCCTACAAGAAGGGCGCTTTCTTCGGCAATCCGAGTTTCACGCAGATCCACCCGACCTGCATCCCGGTGCACGGCGATTACCAGTCGAAACTCACCCTGATGAGCGAGAGCCTCCGGAACGACGGCCGCATCTGGGTACCGGCCAAAAAGGAAGATGCCCTGAAAATTCAGAAAGGCGAACTGAAACCTAAAGATATCCCCGAAGAGGACCGCGACTATTACCTGGAAAGAAAGTACCCGGCTTACGGCAACCTGAGCCCCAGGGATATCTCTTCCCGCGCCGCTAAGGAAAGGTGCGATGCCGGTCATGGCGTCGGTTCCACCGGCCTGGCCGTGTACCTCGATTTTGCCGACGCGATCAAACGCCTGGGCAGGAACGTGATCGAAGCAAGGTACGGCAACCTTTTCCAGATGTATGAGAAGATCGTGGACGATAATCCATACGAAACCCCGATGATGATCTTCCCGGCGGTGCACTACACCATGGGAGGCACCTGGGTTGATTATGAGCTGCAAAGCACCATCCCCGGATTGTTTGTGACGGGCGAGGCGAACTTCTCCGATCACGGCGCCAACCGGCTCGGCGCTTCCGCGCTGATGCAGGGGCTGAGCGATGGTTATTTCGTAATTCCTTATACTGTGCAGAATTACCTGGCCGACCAGTTCAAGGTGCCGCGTTTTTCCACCGACCTGCCCGAGTTTGCCGCCGCGGAAAAAGATGTCCGCGACCAGATCGACAGGCTGCTCAGTATCAAGGGAAAACGTTCCGTGGATATCTTCCACCGAGAGCTGGGGAAGATCATGTGGGAATATGTCGGAATGGCCCGCAACAAGGAAGGATTGGAGAAAGCTTTATCGCTAATCCCTGAGTTGCGCGCGGAATTCTGGAAGGATGTCCGCGTACCAGGAAAAGCCGATGAGCTCAATCCTGAGTTGCAGAAAGCTACCCGGATGGCCGATTACCTGGAACTGGGCGAACTGATGGCGCTTGATGCATTGCATCGCGAAGAGTCGTGCGGCGGCCATTTCCGCGAGGAGCACCAGACCCCTGATGGAGAAGCGCTGCGCAACGACAAGGATTTCTTCCATGTGGCGGCATGGGAGTACAAAGGTCCCGACCAGAAACCGGAACTGCACAAAGAACCGCTCAAGTATGAATTCATTGAAGTGAAACAAAGAAGCTATAAATAACAAAGTGTTGAGGGTTAAGGGTTAAGGTTTAAGTTTGAGAATAAATATGAACCTGCATCCTTAAATCTCAAACAATAAAAAAGTCCTTCATTTAAACCTCAAACCTTAAAACTTAAAATTGACAGGTATGGATCTCACACTGAAAATATGGCGGCAGGAAAACGCGAAGGCGAAAGGCCGCTTTGAAACCTACCACGTGACCAATATATCACCCGATTGTTCCTTCCTGGAGATGCTCGACATCCTGAACGAGAGCCTGGTGGACAAGTTCGAGATGCCGATCGCCTTTGAGCACGATTGCCGGGAGGGCATTTGCGGGACATGCAGTTTGTACATCAATGGCAGACCGCACGGCCCAGATGTGGGGATTACAGTATGCCAGATGCACATGCGGCGTTTCAAGGACGGATCGACCATCGTGATCGAGCCCTGGCGGGCGCGGTCGTTCCCCGTATTGCGCGACCTGATGATCGACAGGACGGCGTTTGATGAAATCATCCAGGCCGGCGGCTATATCTCGATAGCGACGGGGAACGCCCCTGATGCACACGCTCTGCCGATCCCGAAAAACAAGGCCGACCTGGCCATGGATGCGGCGGCATGCATCGGCTGCGGCGCCTGCGTGGCGGCATGTAAAAACGCCTCGGCCATGTTGTTCGTATCGGCCAAGGTAGCGCAACTGGCACTGCTTCCACAGGGAAGACCCGAAGCAGCCCGGCGGGTACAGACCATGGTGGCCAAAATGGATGAGCTCGGATTCGGTAACTGTACCAATACCTATGCCTGTGAAGCCGAATGTCCAAAAGAGATCAAAATTACCAACATCGCTTTGATGAACCGGGAGTTCTTTGTCGCGAAAGTTAGTTCCCAGAAGGAAATGGCCAGCACAAGCGGAGCAGGTTAAAAATGCTTTTCAAACATATAACCGGACAAGCTGAGGTTAAGCAGAAGCTTGTCCAGACAGTTCGCGAAAACAGGGTAAGCCATGCCCAGCTCTTTTTCGGGCCCGGGGGTTCGCGGAAACTGGCGCTGGCTATCGCTTATGCGCAGTTTATCAATTGCCGGAACAGGTTTTTTGATGAAACGGCGCCCGAAAATTCAGATGCATGCGGTGTTTGCCCTTCCTGCGTGAAATTTGCCAAACTCATACATCCCGATCTGCATTTCATTTTCCCGGTCGCCAAAACGAAAGAGGTTGACAAAAATCCAATCAGTAAAGATTTCCTGAAAACATGGCGCGAAGTGCTGCTGGAGAATGATTACCGTTTGACACTCAATGATTGGTACATTGCCGCGGGATTTGAAAAAAAACAGGGGATCATCAATGCTGACGACTGCAGTGAAATTCTCCGGACTCTCAGTTATAAAAGTTATGAATCGGAATTCAAGGTGATGATCATCTGGATGGCGGACCGCCTTTTTCATACCGCCGCCCCGAAGATCCTGAAAATCCTTGAGGAACCGCCCGATAAATCGTTATTCATCCTGATCACGGAAAATCCTGAGAAAATCATTTCGACGATCCTTTCCAGGACCCAGACTGTGAAGATACCACGGTTAAAAGACAGCGATGTGCACAGCGAACTCACCCGAAAATACGATTGCCCTGCACCGGAGGCTGACCGGATCGTTCCGCTGGTTGACGGAAATCTCTCCCTTGCCGTGAAAATCCTTAGAGATGACGAGGAGGAGGTATTTTTCCTTGAGACATTTACAAAATGGATGCGCTTATGTTACAAGAATGACCTGGCCGAAAACTATAAATTTGTCGCAGATCTCGCTAAACTCAGCCGTGAAAAGCAAAAGAACTTCCTGTCATATGCCGCGCGGATTATCAGAAGCGCTTTGCTCATCAACTATGAGAATCCTCAGATGGCCAGGCTGAATCAGGAAGAGAAAGATTTTCTTGTCAAATTCGGAAAGTTCATCAATCATACAAACATCCTCAGCCTGTCGGAAGAATTTGAAAAAGCACAGTTCCACGTTGAACGAAATGCAAACCCGGGTATCCTTTTCATGGATCTTTCCATGACGGTCACCGTCCTTTTACTGACCGCCGGAAAATAACAGCCGCCAGGAAATCTTCATTATTTATTAAATTTGTCGAAATTTGCTTCCATGGAAGAAGAAAAAAAGAAATTATCCAACAATATATTCCTCTCACGCGGTTGTGCCTGTATCCCCCGGATGTACGACCATAACAAGCACACGTACCGGCCGGGTTGTGCCAAGCTTGACAGTTATAACTGGTTGAAAGACATAACCCTGCCACCTGGTCAGCCGGTGTTCGACTGCGTGGAGATAAGATTTAAGAACAGCCGCAAGGAATTTTTCAGGATCAACACCGAATACGAGATCGAGCAGGGCGATATCCTGGCAGTAGAGGCATCTCCGGGGCACGACATCGGAATCGTTACCTTGATTGGAGAAGCCTGCCGGATCCAGATGAAGAAAAAGCGGGTAGATCCGGGCTCTGAAACGCTGAAAAAGGTTTACCGTAAAGCAAGGGCTACCGACATTGAAAAATGGATCAATGCCGTGGAGGCTGAAGACAGTACCATGTTCCGGTCGCGGGGCAGTGCCGGGGAGCTTGAACTGGAGATGAAGATCAGCGATGTGGAATACCAGGGCGACGGCACCAAGGCAATTTTTTACTATACGGCTGACGAACGGGTTGATTTCCGGCGGTTGATCAAGATACTGGCCGAAATGTTCAGGGTCCGGATCGAGATGCGGCAGATCGGTGTCAGGCAGGAAGCCAGCCGCCTGGGCGGAATCGGTTCCTGCGGCCGGGAATTATGCTGTTCCACCTGGCTGACACGGTTCCGGTCGGTCACTACCCAGGTAGCCAGGGTACAACAACTGGCCATGAACCCGCAAAAACTGGCAGGACAGTGCAGTAAGCTGAAATGCTGCCTGAATTATGAATACGATGTATATATCGATGCACTGAAGGAGTTTCCCGATAACCGGATCGTGCTCAAAACCAAAAAAGGTGCCGGGTTACATCAGAAAACGGAAGTTTTTAAGAAGATTATCTGGTATTCCTATGAAGGCGATGAGATCCATATGATCGCACTGACCCTGGATAAGGTAAAAGAGATCATCCGCATGAACGAGACAGGAAAATATCCTGAAAAACTCGAGGATTTTGCATTAAAGAAAGAGACCAAGCCGGAATTTTACACTGATGCAGACCAGTTTGAACTTCACCGGTTTGATGGTAAATGAAAAGGACATTACAGTGCTTTAGTCATGAAAATATAATGGGAATGGTATCTCCGGAAAAGACAGTCATTTTTATTATTTCTGCTGTTTTCTTTGTTTTTTTAAACGGTTGTGGTCCGAAAGCATTATTTGACCATACTAAAAGCATCCCGGATGGCGTTTGGTTTTCAGATCAGCATTTGCAGTTTGAGGTACCGGTTACCGACACGTTGAACCTGCATATGTTTTATCTTAACCTGCGTCATACGACCGATTACCGTTATGCCAACCTGTTCCTTTTTATCAGCACCACTTTTCCTGACGGAGAAACAGCCCGCGACACGGTGGAATGTATTTTGGCAGATAAGACCGGCCAGTGGTTGGGAAAAGGGATCAGTAATATACGGGATAACCAGATATTGCTCAGAAGAGGGCTCAGGTTCCCCCAAAAAGGAACCTATATTTTTGAAATGGAGCAGGCTATGCGTGAACCGGCGCTGGACGGGATCATGGATGTGGGCTTCAGGATTGTCAGAGAATGAACAAACGCAAGATCATTATGAGAGGTGAAAAAACAGCCGGGAAAAAGTGGTACCAGCATTACCTTTTCAGGTTTTGGATACTCTATCTTTTTTCATTGCTGTTATTATTTCTCTTTTTTATTGGCATAGTCCATGATGTATTCGGGCCGATGCCTTCCTTCGAAGAGCTGGAAAACCCCCAGACAAACCTCGCTACTGAAATTTATTCTTCTGATGGAAAATTAATGGGGACTTATTATGTCGAAAACCGCTCCAATGTTGAATACAAGGAGTTGCCCCTTCACTTGGTGCAGGCTTTGCTTGCCACCGAAGATATCCGTTTTGAGAGGCATGCCGGTGTCGATATGAAAGCATTGTTCAGGGTGGCCTTCGGTGTGCTCACCGGTAACCTTAAAGGGGGAGGCAGCACCCTGACGCAGCAGCTCGCTAAAAATCTTTTCCCGCGTGAGCGCAACCTCTCCACCGGTCAGCTTGTCATGCGGAAGTTTAAAGAATGGATCACAGCCATCCGTCTGGAAAGGAATTACTCCAAACAGGAGATCCTGGCCATGTACCTGAATACCGTTGATTTTGGCAGTCAGTCGTGGGGTATTAAAATAGCATCCAAGACATTTTTTAGCAAAGAGGTCGATTCTTTGAGGATAGAGGAATCTGCCGTGCTGGTGGGGGTGATCAATGCGCCGACATGGTACAGTCCGGTTCGTAACCCGCAGCGTTCATTTGAGCGCAGAAACCTGGTTATCCGGCAGATGGAGAAGTATCATTTTATTGATAGTGAAACTGCAGATTCGCTCCGGCAGATACCGCTCGACATGTCCGCATTCGGACTGAAAGGGCATGCTACGGGGCCGGCCACTTATTTCCGGGAGATTCTCAGGAAGGATATGCGGGAATGGTGCAGAACCCATTTCAAGGCTGACGGCACCCCCTATGATCTGTACAAGGATGGACTGAAAATCTATACAACCATCGATTCCCGGTTGCAAAAGTATGCAGAAGAGGCGGTCATAGAGCACTTGCGGGATGACTTACAGCCTGCTTTTTTCAGGCATTGGAAGGGATATGCCAATGCCCCGTTCGATTTTGAACCTTCGGTGGCCAAAAAAGAGATCAATTACCTGATGGACCTTTCCATGCGCCGGTCGCACCGGTATATGCAGCTCAGGGAGCAAGGCGTTCCGGTCGACTCGATCAAAATGATTTTCAATACCCCCGTTCCCATGAAGGTGTTTTCCTGGGATGGGCCGATAGATACGGTCATGACACCCATGGATTCGATACGCTACAGTAAATTCTTCCTGCAGGCTGGTTTATTATCGGTAGACCCGCATACGGGTCATATCCTGGCTTACGTGGGCGGTATCGATTACCGGTTTTTTCAGTATGACCATGTGAAGCTCAGCCGGCGGCAAGTTGGCTCCACTTTTAAGCCATTTCTTTACTCTCTTGCCATGCAGGAGGGTGAATTCACCCCCTGCTCCAAAATAGCCAACGTGCAATATTCTGTTGACCTGCCCGATGGGACAATTTGGAGCCCAAGGAATACATCCAGTAAGAAAATCGGGGAAGAGGTGACGCTGAAATGGGCGCTGGCCAATTCAAATAATTGGATATCAGCTTTTTTGATCAAGCGATACCCGCCCCACTCCGTGGTTGCCATGGCCCGGAAAATGGGGGTGACAGCGCCGCTTGACCCGGTGCCCGCCCTGGCTTTAGGGTCCTCTGATATTTCACTGTATGAGATGACAGGAGCTTTCAACACGTTCGCTAACAAGGGTGTCTATATCCAGCCCATCATGGTACTGCGCGTGGAAGATAAATACGGCAATGTGATCGATTCCTTTGTCCCCGAAAAACGGGAATCCATGAGCGAAGAAACGGCCTACCTGATGCTCGACCTGATGAAAGGAGTCGTACAAACAGGTACCGGCATACGGCTCAGGTTAAAATATGGACTGAACAATCCCATCGCCGGCAAGACCGGTACCACCCAGAATCAGTCAGATGGATGGTTCATGGGTATCACCCCTGACCTGACCACCGGTGTCTGGGTGGGAGGGGAGGACCGTAGCGTGCATTTCCGTACCATCACCCTCGGGCAGGGAGCCAATATGGCCTTACCGATCTGGGCATTGTTTATGCAGAAGGTTTATGATGATGAAACCCTGAATATCAGCCAGGGAGATTTTGAAAAACCCATGCAGCCACTGTCCGTGCCTCTGGATTGCGATGCTTACGAGCAACCTGCCATAGGAGAGGACCTGCTGGAATCTGTTGAGTTTTAATCAAATGACGCCCATGAAGTTGTCAAAAGTCTTCCGGCAGGCACGTTGGGAATATTTGGCGCTGGCTATCGTCCTGACAGGGATAATTTGGACAAACTTGCACTATAAATTCTGGGAATCTCCTGATAGAATCATAGTTCATGATATTAAACTGTATTATCAATATTTACCGGCAGTATTTATCTATAAAGATATTGCCTTGAAGTCCAGAGATACCCATCCTGATTTTTTTAAGGACAAGGTTTGGGGCCCTCGGAAACTGGAAGGGAGATATGTAAATAAAATGACCATAGGACTCTCCGTTCTCTATGCCCCATTTTTTTTGCCGGCGCATTTTTTTGCCGAACTAATGGGATATGAGCCGGACGGTTACACTACCCCATACCGGGCCGCATTGATCATTTCGAGTGTTTTTTATGCTTTCCTGGGTTTTATTTTCCTTGTGAAACTGATGCGAAGATATTTTGCCAGGCGGGAAATTGCCATCACCATCCTGGCCATCGGGCTCGGCACGAACCTCTATTTTTACACGACCCAGGAGCCTCCCATGTCGCATGCATACAGTTTTTTCCTGTTCACCCTTTTCCTGCTGGTCGTCGATTCATGGCTGAAGAAACCGGCTTTTAGTTGGGCTATCCTGATAGGTGTGACGATCGGACTGATCGTCCTGGTAAGGCCTTCCAACGGGATCATCCTGCTCGTTCTGCCTCTTTGGAATATCAGGTCACAGAAGGAACTTAAAGAGCGTTTTATGTTATTCTTAAGAAAAAATCAGCAGGTGATTTTGATGGGAATATTGGCTTTTTTAGTCCTGGTTCCGCAGTTTCTATTCTGGAAATATAACGCAGGAAGCTATTTGTTTTACGGCTACGGCGAAGAACGCTTTTTTTTCAATGATCCGGCCTTTATTCAGGGGTTGTTTTCTTATCGTAAAGGCTGGCTTGTTTATACCCCCATTATGATTTTTTCCCTGGCCGGGATGGTGGTCATGTTTTTCAGAAACCGTGGTCTCTTTTGGCCTGTTGCGACATTCACCATCCTGAACTTCTATATCGTGTGGTCGTGGTGGTGCTGGTGGTATGGTGGCGGATTCGGACAACGGGTCCTGATTGAATCCTATGCGCTGATGGCTTTCCCGTTTGCCGCCTTTACCAGACTGATGCTTGAGCGAAAAATCATTATCAGATCACTTTACTTATTGCTTTTAACCGGATTTATTTCGCTGAATATTTTTCAGACCTGGCAGTATTACAAAGGGGTGATCCACTGGGATTCAATGACTCGGAAAGCTTACTGGAATATATATTTCAGGACCCGGCCAGCGCCGACCATGTACGAGCAAATCGATCCGCCCGATTATTCAGCTGCATTGAAAGGAGACAGAAGATAAAATTTTGGAAAAACAACATTGATTGAAACATTTTATCAGATGAATCGGATTAAAAAGCATCTTAAAAGATTTATAGCGGTCTTGATATTAATAATTGAGAAATTAATTGTCCGGCAACCGGCTCATGCTGCTTTTTGGTTAATAATGCTGGTAGTTGTATGGACGAATTTCAGTTTGAAGTTCTGGCAAAACCCTGACAGGCTGCTGATCTGGGACGTAAAAGCCTATTATGTTTACTTACCAGCGGTTTTTATCTATCAGGACCTGTCACTCGATTTTATTATTCACCACCGGGATGAAATCGGGGATGCGATGTTTCTGATCAGGGGCCCGAAAGATTTGAACTATATCCAGACTACTTATGGTTTATCATTGCTTTATGCCCCATTTTTTCTTTCCGCTCATGCCTTTGCAATAATATCCGGACTTCCTGCCAACGGATATTCGTCTCCTTATAAATTTGCCCTCATGATCAGCAGCATTTTTTACCTGGCCGTTGGCTTATATTTTCTGAGAAAGTTTTTATTGAAGTATTTTGACCCGTGGTTGACGGCTATTACTTTAGTTGTGATAGTTCTTGGTACAAACCTGTTCTATTATGTTACTCATGAAGCGCCCATGGCTCATGCTTACAATTTTTCACTGATCGCTTCATTTATCTATTTTACCGGGAAATGGTATTACAGGGCCAGGCTGCTGGATACTGTCATAATCGGATTTCTTATTGGCCTGATCGTTTTGATAAGACCCGTCAACCTCATTATTGTCATATTTTTTATCTTGTGGAAAATTAATTCCTGGGAGTCTCTTGCCGCAAGGTTTCAGTTTCTGTTTAGGTCATATCGATGGATACTGCTGATGTTGTTGATATCTTTCATCATTTGGATCCCCCAGTTCATTTACTGGAAATATGTTTCGGGAAGTTATCTTTTCTATACATATTCAGACTCAGGCTTTCATTTTGGGAATCCACAGGTGTTCTACAGCTTATTGAGTTACCGCAAAGGCCTTTTTGTCTATATTCCGTTGATTTTTATTGCGTTTTGTGGAATTCCATTCTTGTTCAAAAGATACCGTGGCCTTATCCTTCCGGTTGGCATTTTCGCAGCCATAAATGTCTATATGCTGTCTTCCTGGTGTTACTGGTGGTTCGGAGGAGGATTCGGCCCCAGGTCATATATTGATACTTATGCGATAATGGCAATACCGTTTGCAGCTTTGACGGGATGGATGTTACAGAGAAAAATCATGTGGAGGGTAATCTGTCTCCTGGTAATCTTTGCACTGATCTGCTTCAATTTTTTTCAGGTCAGGCAGTATTCCAGCGGGACTATTCATCACATTGCTATGACAAAAGAGGCATACTGGGACGTTTTCCTGAAAAGATACCCTACAGCAGATTTCAACAGTAAATTGCGCTTCCCCAATTACGAATCAGCAGTAAAAGGAATATATTATCAGGATGACTTGACGTATGTTGAACAGTTAAGGTTGGAAAATGAACGCCACGGGATAGTGATCAGCGATGAGGATTTAGAAAAGGAGTTGTATATCAGAAACCTGACAAGCTTCATTTATACACAGAAAAAGTGGTTGCGTGAAATAAAAATGAAAGCGGATGAGAGAGGAATATCACTGGATTCCATGATACGCAAGGATGTGCTCTGGCTGTGGGAGAAAGAGAAGAAACAGCGGGAAGGCGAAAAAGACAGTATGATTCCCTGAACTGCGCAGTAAATAACCAGAATGATGGTCATATCCTTGAGGTGACGCATTTAATTCATTATCCATTATATTTGTAAAAAACCAGATCAATTGGATAGTACATATAAAATTTCAGTCATTATACCGGCTTATAATGAAGAAGCCGGGATCAGGAGGGTCCTTGACAGGATTACAGAAGCCGGATACCACAAAGATTATGAAATTATTGTCGTGGATGACGGGTCATCCGACAGGACAAGTGATATTGCCCGGATGTATCCTGTCAGGGTCATCAGCCACAGCACAAATAAAGGATACGGTGCCGCATTAAAGACCGGAATCAGAAAATCTAAAGGTGATTATATCATTATAATGGACAGCGACGGCCAGCATGATCCGGTGCATATCCCCGAAATCGCTGAGCTTCTGGATGATTATGAGATGGTGATCGGCACGCGTGACAGGGAATCGCACCAGGTGCGAACCCGGAAGGTTGGTAAGCGGGTGATACGCTGGGTGGGAGAATACCTGGTCGAGCAGAAACTTCCCGATTACAATTCGGGCTACCGAGGTTTCGATGCCGGACTGATTAAAAGGATGCTTCATATGATGCCCAATGGATTTTCTTTTTCCACTACCTCCACGCTGGCTTTTCTGAAGGAGGGATATTCCATCGGTACTTTTCCGATAAGGGTGGAGGAAAGGGTTGGACGGAAGAGCAATGTAAAATTTTTTAAGGACGGGGCCAAGACATTGATGCTGATCATGCGGATCATCATGCTTTTCAATCCGCTGAAGATATTCCTGCCGGCCAGTGTGATCATCACTTTGTCGGGGGTTATCTTTGGAATTTACGGATATATTGTGGTTGAAAGGTTCTCCAACGGGGCCATTGTGCTGACCATCCTGGGCATGTTCCTCTATTTCATCGGGCTGGTGGCCGACCAGATTTCCATCCTTAACCGCAAACCGTGATCAAACACAGCGGCAGGCATGGCTTCACCACGAAAAAATAAATGGACTGACCGGGATGTGGAAGCACACTGGGACCGGGTGGCAGATATTTATGTGCGGGAAAACGAACGGGTGAAAAAGACCCACGACCAGCGTTTCAGGGAAAGTATCTGGCTATTGAGACTTGAACCGGGCATGCGTGTATTGAATATTACCAGCAGGGATGGCGAGGCGGCAGATTACATTGCCCGGGCGGAGCCATCATGCCGGTTGCTGAATGCCGAAATTTCTTCCGGTTTGATGCAGGTAGCCGCTGATCTTCGCCCTGATATTGAGCAGGTTAAGATAGAAACTTACTCCAGGCTTCCTTTCCCTGACGGTGAATTCGACAGAATACTGAGCCTGGAGACCCTCGAACATGTTTCAGAACCATACCGGTTCCTGGAAGAGCTGCACCGGGTTTCGAAGGCTGATGCCGTCATGGTGCTGAGTTGCCCGCCCGCCACCAGCGAATGGCCTTACAGGGTATACACTGCGTTGTTTGGCGGGCACGGCGAAGGTCCGCACCGGTTTCTGCCTTCCCGGGAAGTGAAGCATATGCTGGTTCAGACCGGGTGGAAACTGATTTGCCACAAAGGGACACTGCTGTTCCCTGTGGGGCCAGTCTGGTTGCTGGAAATGGGGGAGAAGATCATCGACCGGTGCCAGGGGACATTTATCGCCGAATGGGGAATACGACAATTTTATTGCTGTGAGAAAGCCTGAAAATATCAGGGAGGTGATCCGTCACGACCTCTGCAACCGCTGCGGCAGTTGCGTGGGATTGTCGGACGGCTGTATCGTGTTCGGTGACAGAACCGGGAATTACCTGCCGGAGATCAGGGAACCGATCGATGCAGAGAGCATGAAAGTGATCTGGGCCGCATGTAGCGGGAAGGGATTTGATTTTCCCGCGCAAAGGGAATCCGTTTTTGGCGATCGGGACGGGCATCCCTTCATCGGGCATTACAGAAATATCTATATCGGCCATTCGACCGACCCGGCCATCCGCCTGAATGCAGCCAGCGGAGGGATCCTTTCGGCCATCCTCATCTGGTTGCTTGAAAAGAAAATGATAGACGGCGCGGTAGTCACCGGCATGTCTGGTAAAGAACCCTGGCTGACCCGGCCTTTTATAGCCACGACAAAGGAAGATATCATGCAGGCGGCGCAAAGCAAATACATCATCACCTCGGTCAATGAGATACTGCCTGAAATAGGACAGTTCAGAGGATCGCTGGCTTATGTCGGGTTACCGGGACAGGTCCAGTCGATCCGGTCATTGCAACAGATGCAGCACCCTTTTGTACAGAATATCCGGTATGTTTTCGGACCGTTTTACGGTAATACACTGCACTTTTCATCGGTAAAAAGTTTTCTTCGTTCATATGGGGTGAAAGACCAACGGCTGATCCGGAAACTGTATTTCCGTTATGGCGAATGGCCGGGCAATATGCGGGTGGAACTGCAGGACGGGAGAATATTTGAACTGCCGAAGTTCCACGCCAATTATCTGATACCATTCCATATCCTGAAAAACAGTTTGTTATGCACTGATCTTACCAATGAATACACCGATATTTCCGGTGGCGATGCCTGGGCGCCGGTTTATGAGGAGAGGGGAAGAGGATTTTCGATGGTCATCAGCCGGTCGGAAAAAGGGCAGGAGATTATTGATATGATGGTGCAAGAGGGCCGGCTTAACCTGGACCCGGTCAGCGAAAAAGAGGCAGTTGCCATGCACTCCCATGGCTACGACCTTAAAAAAAGGGGCGCCTTTATCCGGATGCGTTACCGCAGCTGGCTGGGGAAACCCAATCCGGATTACGGGTACCGTTTAAAAGGTTTTTCTTTCAGCCGCTATTTGATGGAAATGGTAATCGATGCGTTATTTTTACTGCTGGGTACAAGGATGGCCCGATGGTTTGCAGAGATCATCCCCCCGCACATTA
>Ga0209498_1000594_pt1 | contig 22403 bp, 17 predicted proteins | sample WalLakDeSediment_FD_184131 | JGI IMG/M metagenome (GOLD analysis project Ga0209498, IMG submission 184131) | Lake sediment microbial communities from Walker lake, Nevada to study Microbial Dark Matter (Phase II) - Walker Lake 11/02/13 Deep... | ecosystem: Environmental > Aquatic > Freshwater >...
CTTCAAAACGGACGTCTGCCAGGGCCAGATCCATCAGCCTATCCTTCACGAGGATCACCTGTACATGAACGGCAACGACAAGACCAAGATGCATGGAATGATTTGCCTGGATCTGCAAGGAAATCTGAAGTGGAAGACCCATCGCAAGCCTGGATTTGACTGGGGTGGACTTCTCTGGGCGGACGGCTTGATCTATGTGATCGATGGCGACACCGGCGAATTGTGTATCGTTGAACCCCATCCCGAGGCCTATACGGAAATTTCGCGTATGCCGCTACTTCATGGCAAGGAGATCTGGGGCACCCTCGCCCTGTCCGAGGGAAGGTTGCTGTGTCGAGATCAAAGCCATCTTGTGTGCGTAAACATCAGAAAATAGACTCATAGCGATTCAACGAAATCCGTGAAAGAGGAGGGTCTGATCATGGAAATCAACGCCATTGTGGTCTTCGCCTACATGCTCAGCATGGTCTTTCTGGGCATCTACCTGATGAGGTATGTCAAGAAGGACGAGGACTTCTTCCTGGCTGGACGATCCCTCAATCATTGGGTCATCGCCGGGACCATCATGGCCACCAATGTGGCAGCGATCTACCTGGTGGGACCGGCCGGGGCATCCTACGCCGGGGGCGGAGTCTCGGTCCTTCTCATCGCGTGGACAGGCAATATGCTGGCAGCTTTGAGCGCGTTGTTCTTCGTTCCCAGGCTGCGGCGGCTGCGCATCACAACCGTCTCCGAATTTCTCGAGACCCGCTACGGGATCGCGTTGCGCCTCTTGCCCTCGGCGCTGTGGATCATCTACTACGCGCTCTTCTCGGGCAACGCCATTTATACCCTATCCACCGTCTTGTCCCCGGTCCTGAATCTGAACGTCAACACCATCATTCTTTTCGCTGCCGGGGGCGTCATCATCTATTGTTTTCTCTCAGGGCTCATCGCGGCGGCCTATTCCTCGGTATTACAGAGTTTCCTGATGATCCTAGGCGGCCTCATTCTGTTGCCTTTATGTATCAAGGAGGTCGGCGGCCTCTCCGCTTTCGCCACCAGGGTTCCCCCTGACTACTTCGTCTTCTGGAAGTCTGGCGAGGTATGGCCCACCACCAAGGACATCATCATGTTCATCCTGCTAGGACTTCCCTATTGGTGCACCAGCCAGTACATGCTGCAGCGCTCCTTTGCAGGAAGGTCCGTGCGCGACGCCTCTCGCGGCTTGACGCTCGCGGCCTTGATGACGGGTCCCCTCACCCTCTCCTACATCATCCCTGGGATCTGCGCGGTCCTCATCTTTGGACAGGGAGGACTGGACAAAACGGATACCGTACTTCCCAGACTCCTTCATGAAATCCTCCCGGTGGGATTGGGAGGGCTCTTCATCGCGGCCTTGGTGGCCGCGTCCAACTCCACGGCCAGTGCCTTGCTGAATTCCCTGGCCACCTTGACCGAACACGATTTTTATCGCCGTTTCCTGCCCGACAAATCCTCCAGACATTACGTATGGGTCGGCAGGATCGCCACCTTGGTTGGCGGACTTCTGGGGCTGACTTTTGCGTTCAACGTGGAGAAGCTTGGAGGCATCATCCAAGCCAATTTCGAGATCATGTCCTTCTTCGAACCTCCCATCTTCGTGATCGTGGCGGCCGCGTTGTTCTGGCGTCGCACCAACGCCTGGGGCGCCGGGGCCGGGGTGATCGGAGGGGTGCTTTTCAACGCCATCGCGGCCTATTATCTAAAGTGGTCCGCAGCGGACCGTACCCTCCTGGGCCTTCCCATCGCGGCAATGGCAATGGTGCTGGGCACCTTCCTTGGCAACGCCATTCGGCCTAGGAGCGAAGCAACCCTCCAGAAGGTGGATGAGATCCTGGCCAAGACCCGTGGTCTGAAGATCAACTTTGCCTCCCCGGTGGGTCGATGGGGCATAGCCATCGCCGTGATATCTCTCCTGGCATTTGTCGGTTGTTCTGTCTTCGAATCCGCCTTGCCCAAACCTGGCAACATCCTGATCTTCATGGGGTTGATGATGACCTTTGTGATCGGGTGCTACCTGGCCATTCCCGTATTCGTCCCGGAAGAGAGGGAGGAAGAGGAGATCGCGGAGGAGGAAGGATCCATCCAGAGTTCATGGATCCATAAGAGTATGGGTAGCGGCTGGTCCTGGCTGGCCTTGTACGTCCTGGCAGGAATTCTGATCCTGATCTTATACTCCTGCTGAGTAAACATCCAGCGAATCCGATTTGGACAAGGGCTCGATCACAGCAGGGCGTGGTTACATCTCTTCATCTCTCGCTGAAGCGGGACATGGAAGAGGCACGAAGAGCTACATGGAGACACCATGGAAACCTTTCAATTGACTTCCAGTGGTTTGGTCATCACCCGGACAGGCTTCGGAGCCCTGCCTATCCAAAGGACATCCATGAAGGATGCCGTCCCTATCCTGCAGCGGGCCTACGAGGCTGGGATCACCTTCTTTGACACGGCCAGGGGGTATACGGACAGCGAAAGGAAGATCGGCGAAGCGCTCTCCGCGGTACGAGATCGAATTGTGATCGCCACCAAGAGTGGCGCCACGTCCAGGGACCTGATTTGGAGGGACCTGGAGACCAGTCTGCGTCATCTCAGGACCGATTATGTGGACCTCTTCCAGCTTCACAATCCTGGCAAACTACCGGATCCTCAGGACCGAACCTCCTCCTATGCCGGCCTGTTGGAGGCCCGGGAGCAGGGACTCGTCCGACTTATCGGTATCACCAACCATAAAATTCACCTGTCCAGAAAGGCTATCCTTTCCGGGCACTACGAGACCCTGCAATACCCTCTGAGCGCAATCTCCGACGAGCAGGACTTGTCCCTCATCTCGCTGGCCAAGGAACGAGGCGTTGGAATCATCGCCATGAAGGCCCTCTGTGGAGGGTTGCTTACCCACATTCCCCTGGCCTTCGCGTTTCTTCGCCAATACCCCAATGTGGTGCCCATCTGGGGAATCCAACGCATGGAGGAACTCGAGGAAGTGATTGCCCTAGACAACGAACCTCCTGTCATGGATGAGACCATGAAGGCATTGTTGGATCAGAATCGCACGGATCTATCCGGGGAATTCTGTAGAGGATGCGGCTATTGTCTTCCCTGTCCTGCGGAAATCCCCATTCCCCTTGCGGCTCGCATGTATTTCTTGTTGCGCCGAGCGCCCACCCGGAATTTCCTTACCCCGGAATGGCTCGAGAAGATGCGGAAGGTCCAAGCGTGTCAAGAGTGCGGCGCCTGCGCCGAACGATGTCCGTATGGACTGGATCCCAGAATCCTCTTGCCCGGCATGCTCGAGGATTTCGAAAGGATGTATGCCGACCATCCTTGACGACCAGGCATGTCTGGGCTATCGTAAAGTTCCACTGAACCCACACATATGTAGTGAACCTGATCTTGGCCCAGAGCATAACAGGCAAGCGAGGAAAGAGGTAAAACGTCTTGGATATCATCACGAGGCAGGTAAGAAAAGAGGCCTGATTCATGGATCTCATGCAGCGAATCAAAGAGATATTTCCCGGTGAATCGGAGATTCCAGAGGCCTATGCCTGGAAGGACCTAGTGGAACAGAGGGATTATTTGCTTCATGGTAGATTGCATACCTGGGAAGGCCTTCAGAGGGATGTCTATTCTCCGGTGTGCCTTCAACAGGACGATGGTATCGCTTCAAAGATCCTGGGCAGTTTTCCTCTTCTCACCGAGAGGGAAGCCTTGCAAGCCCTCGATTCGGCAGTTCAAGCCCATGATCGCGGATGCGGAACATGGCCCACCTTGTCCGTTATAGATCGCATTCGACACGTCGAGGAATTCGTTCACGCTATACGTGGGAAAAGGGACCAGGTCGTATTGGGCCTGATGTGGGAAATCGGCAAGACCTTGAAAGACGCTCGAAAGGAGTTTGATCGCACCCTGGACTATATCCTAGAAACGATCGATTCTCTCAAGGAACTGGACCGCGTCTCCTCTCGATTCCATATCCAAGAGGGAATCGTGGGGCAAATCCGTCGGGCGCCTCTGGGCGTAGTGCTCTGCATGGGACCCTACAACTATCCTCTGAACGAAACCTTCACCGTTCTAATTCCCGCCCTGATCATGGGCAACTGCGTGCTCTTCAAGCCAGCCAAACTGGGCGTGCTGCTTCTTCGGCCGTTTCTGGAGGCGTTCAGGGACTGCTTTCCTGCCGGGGTCGTCAATTCCCTATACGGCGAGGGCGCGAGAATCATCGGTCCCTTGATGGGATCCGGAAAGGTGGACTGTCTAGCCTTCCTGGGTTCGACCCGAGTGGCAAATTCTCTCAAGAATCAACACCCGCAACCCCATCGACTCCGCTCCGTGTTGGGATTGGGCGCCAAGAATGCCGCGATTGTCCTGCCTTCCACAGACCTGGATCTGGCAGTGAAGGAATGCCTTCTCGGGGCCCTTTCCTTCAATGGACAGAGGTGTACGGCCCTCAAGATCCTCTTCGTTCACCAGAGCCTTGCGGAAGATTTCAGTCACCGTTTCGCGGAATCCGTGACTCGGCTTCCTTTCGGAATGCCATGGCAGGAAGATGTCCAGATCACCCCGCTCCCCGAGACGGGCAAACCCAGAGAATTGAGTGAATGGGTAGAAGAAGCCGAAGATGCCGGAGCTCGACTTCTCAATGAATGCGGAGGGCTGAGACATCACACCTATTTACATCCGGCCGTGTTGTATCCTGTCCCCCCCTGTACACGCATCTATCACAACGAACAATTCGGTCCAGTGGTCCCGATCGTTCCTTTTTCCAAAATACAAGAACCCCTCGAGTATCTGGTTGATTCTCCCTACGGTCAACAAGTGAGCCTGTTCGGGACTGATCCTCAAGAGATCTGCGGACTGATTGATCCTTTGGTCAACCAAGTTTGCAGAATCAATCTCAACAGTCAATGCCAGCGTGGTCCAGACAGCTTTCCCTTCACGGGAAGAAAGGATTCGGCGGAAGGAACGCTTTCTGTGTCAGATGCCCTGCGCGTCTTTTCCATTCGAACCCTTGTGGCAGCCAAAGGCACAGAAATGAACAAGGAGATCATCACCAGGATTGTTCGGGATCGTTCCTCAACTTTCCTATCCACGGATTTTCTTCTATAGATGGTTTGATTTTTCCTCTCTTTTTGGGGGCATCCTGAAAGATCTTGATATAATTCGAAGCATGGATTCCGCAAGGAAAAAGAAGATGGACCATCGCACCAAAGAACAGGCAAAAAGAAACCCTACAGCAGCAAAGATCTATCCTCGTCCCACCTTTTCTTTTGCCAAGAAGGTTTCTTGTTTATTTTGCCTTTCCGGTCTTTTGGGGTGGTTCATAGGATTTCGTGCCCAACCGTTCCTTTCCCAGTTTGGTGGAATCCATGTCCCGATTCTGTTCGTACTCCTTGCTTTGCTTTTGAATCTGGTCCTGGAAAGGCTTTGGAGGATCTGGCTTCGACAGGCGTGGGGACCCGAGACATCTGGACTCATCCTTCAAGGGCAAATCACGCTCGGCATGTCCCCAGCTCAGGTGGAAGAGGCATGGGGAAAGCCTATGAAGAAGGAGATGCCTCTCCTTTCCCAAAAAGAAACCACACTGAAATACCTATACAAGGGAATGAAACACCAACATCAGCAACTCTGGTTCAAGAACGATCGACTCATCCGAGTCGATCCTTGATGGCAGCTTAAGAGATTGGCCCATGAAGGACAATCACAAAGCTCTTCTGATCCTGTCTGTCTGTTCCAACGGACGGAACCTTGCGCGCGTTTTTCTCTTGTTCGCCACCTTTTTCCTGTTGGGGTTCGTGTCAGGGAAAGATCTTCGAATCCTTTCAAAAACGATAAGATCTCGTCCTGTCCCCCAGTCCCGCTTTGTTCCATCACAGCCAAGAGAGGAACCTCTCTCGCCCCCCCATGCAATAGAACCCGAAACGATTCGAAATCTGCCCAAGGATCCCATGCTGAGGAGACTCGAAGAACGCCACCCGACTCCATTCCAACAGACCCCCATTCCAAGGACCCATGCGGCAGACTGGATCGCGAGGGGCCGGAACATGACCGCGATCGGACAATGGGAAGAAGCGGTGGAAACCCTCGAAAGGGGTCTTCAATTGTCCAAGGAGGGAAGCGAAGACCAGCACCAGGCGCTCATGGCGTTGGGTGTTGCGGAAAAGGAGACAGGACGTTATCGGACGGCGGCGAATCGCTTTTCCAGGGTGCTGGAATTGTGGGACGATGAAGAGGCGAAAGTGGCTCTGGCTGAAGTGCGGATCCTTCTTCGATATCCCGAAGGCACACCCACCCCTGTCAGTCAATCCCCAACTACATTAGAATTGTTGATGGCTTCCGCTCATGAACTGTCGCCCCAAGAACAGCAAGCCTTGGATTGGCTCCTTAAGAGCAAGGATCTTCAGGACAGGGAAAGATGGGACGAATCCATCGAATCGGTCGAAAGAGCCATTCAGTTGACGAGCGAAGGTTCTGATCTCCACAGAGAGTGCCTCTTGCTGCTGGCTTGTTCCGAATGGTCCAGCGAACGAAGATTGGCAGCCAAACGTACGTTCGATCAGGTTTCCAAACTTTGGGGCGCGGAATACCTGGAGCCGGCCATGCAAAGACTGCAGATCTCCTCGACAGAAATACAGGTTTCGCCATGATTCAAAGGACTTGGATTGTCATCTGTTGGAGCCTCTGGCTTCTGAGTGGTTCCATGCTCCTGGCGGAATCCCAAGGTCGGATGAAAATTCCCAAGGGATGTGCGGCCAACCCAGAGGCAAAACCCAGATCTCACGCCGGTCAGATCTGGGCATCTGAAGTCATCCATCTGAAGACAGGTATGACCATGATCTTCGTTCCACCCGGAGATTTTCAAATGGGCTCCCTAACCCATCAGCGCGCAGAGAGCACGGAAATACCCCGCCACCGCGTGACCTTCAGACAGCCTTTTTATCTGAGCAAATTCGAAGTCACACAAGACGCCTTCTATCGTTGGCCAGATAGGCCCCACATGGATTCCGGTCCCGCCCTGGAGGACCTCCCTGTCACCCATGTTTCCTGGTTGGAAGCCTCGGCATTTTGCCAGTGGGCAGATCTGAGGCTTCCCTCCGAGGCGGAATGGGAATACGCTTGCAGAGCGGGGAGCCTTTCCTCTTTCCATTTCGGTGAAGATCAGGCCTTGTTGGGAGAATACGCCTGGTTCCTCTCAAACTCAGGTGAACAGGTACATCCCGTGGGCACAAAGAAATCCAATGCCTGGGGATTTCACGACATGCATGGCAATGTTCGAGAACTCTGTCAGGACATCTGGTACGATTCTTATGTGGGAGCCCCTCATGATGGACAGCCCAGGCTCGATCCGAATTCTACTCAACCACCCTCTGCGCCTGTTCAACGGGTGGTTCGTTCCGGTTCCTGGTATGATTCGGCAGACTTCTGCCGCGCGGCAAAACGTTCCTGGTACTCGGAAAATTTCCGGGACAGCAAGGCCGGTTTTCGAGTCGCTTTGAACGCGGTGGAAGACCCGTCAGTCTCCCAGGTCGAGGACCAACTCGCGGAGTGGAGGATTCGTTGCGATTCGCTCACTTCACAAATCGATCGACTAACCCGCGCACTGGAAAAAGCTGAAAAGGAATATCCCCCTTCCTCTGCCGCGACTGAATCCTTGGACGAAGTGATCACCCAGATCATCGGAAGGCTCGAGAAAGAAACCATACACAACGACTCTACCTCATCGATACCGCCATCTTCGTTCTCGGAAACCCACGCGTACCAGGGTCAACCCCAACGTTCTATCCAAGAACAGGTCTTGACTCCCACGTCCACTCCCACGTCCACTCCCACGTCCACTCCCACGTCCACTCCCACGTCCACTCCCACGTCCACTCCCACGTCCACTCCCACGTCCACTCCCACGTCCACTCCCACTCCCACCAACGAATGGATTCACGAGAAGACAGGCATCCGGTTCATCCAGGTCATGGAAGGCACGTTGATCATGGATCCCATCCCCATGGACGGATGGCGATCCGATTCCACCGCGGAGTCGCAAGAAATCATCTTTGAGAAGCCGTTTTATATCAGCAAATCCCAGGTGACCAACACGCAGTTCGATCAATTTCTGAAAGAAACAGGATACGATGGGACTTTATGGGCGGACGACAAATATCTGGATCTTGGAGAAGGACCTGGAAAACTGCCAAGGGATAGAAAAAAGCCTCAGTGCGCCGTGAGCTGGAAGAATGCCACGGATTTCTGTCGTTGGGCGGGCTTCCGACTTCCTACCGAAGCGGAATGGACATGGGCCTTTCGGAACATCCAGGAGGACAGCATGTACAAGGTGTGGGAATTCTGCCAGGATCCATGGCATGAAGAGGACGCCACTCAACAGTCCCAGCGCGCGCTCCGACGCACCCTGCTTCGGGGAGCGCAAGGGATGGAGGGTCCTGTCAGCATGAAAAGACCTGTCTTCGAGAACGTCACATCCGGCTCTGTGGGTTTTCGGGTGATCCTGGAAGACCTGCCCTGAGCAGCTCTTTATAGATATCGAGGCAATCGGATACAACCTCTTGATTCTTCCACAGTTTCTCCGCCCTTCGCGAGGCATTGGATCCGAGTCGTTCGGCCAGCGAAGGATTCAAAAGAAGCCTGCTCATGGCCCCCGCGAAGTCCCTCGGTGAGTCGAATGGGACCAACAATCCATCTTCTTCATTCCGGATGTACTCAGGTATACCCCCTATCCTCCCCGCGACAATGGGCTTGCCTCTGGCCATGGCCTCGGCAAGGACCACAGGCGACATATTCTCCCACTGTTCCGCCACAACGAATACCCCGGCGGCAGCCATGCGCTCCTCCATGACCTCGCTAGAGACCTCGCCCAACCATTCGATTCGATTCGCGACCCCCAGAATTTCCGCTCTACGTCGTACTTCTTCCTCGTAGGACGCCTCCGAGGGCAAGGCCAGGACCGTCAAAGAAGCGTCCTGAAATTCTCGACATAGAATACCCAGAGCCTCTATCACGACATGGAGTCCCTTTCGTCGTTCCATCCATCCGATAAAGAGTATCTCGTGTGGATCGATAGGAACAGAAGACACGGTCTTCTTCTCCGGCATGGGCAGACACTGACGCAAAACACGAATTCGTTCCCCGGGAATCCCATAGGCCCGAAGTAGATCCGCCGACGCCTTGGACAGAGGGAGAAAGAAACCGATGGGCGCGATTCTTTCATCGAACCAGGCTCTTCTCTTGCCAAACAACCAACGCTGCAGGAAGGCGAGGAAAGTGTACCCGCGACAGTCCACGCATTGAACACCATGAAAGATTCTGCATGGCTTCCCATCCACGGTAAAGAGAGTGCCATGGGGACAAAAAAGCCAGTAGTCATAGACGGAAAGCAGTGAGGGGATTCCAAGCCTTCTCGCCTCTTGAATCAAGGAGAGAGAAAGCACGTTCAGGTTGTGAAAATGAATCAAATCAGGCTTGGAGATCAAAAACCTGCGGCGCGCCGCTCTCCCGGCCAAGGGATCCATGGGAAAGAAACGCCCCTTGGCGTTCAGGATCCTTCTTTCCCATGCCAGCGGAAGGCCTTTCTCCAGGGTGGGAAGAAGATGAAGGGGAACTCCCAATTCCTGGAATCTGACATGCCTGGAAGCGAGCACCTCGGGTTCAATCCTGTCCGTTTCTTTTTGCGCCTGAATCAGACGCCACGTGGCCTGCTCAGCTCCACCCCACACGGGAGACATCCCCGGCAGGTAATTCGTCACGTGACAGACCCGAATCTTCCCCGTCTCCATCACCTCCAGCCTCGTTCCCCTTTTTTCTCCGTCCACTCCTGTAGCGCTTGCCTATAGACCCCGCTCAGCCCCTCCATGTGTGTTTCCCAGGCCAGATTCTTCTCCGCCCACGCGCGACACGCCTTGCCCAGATCCAAGCGCAGCGATTCCTCGCAGAGCAGCCTTTCGATCCCCAACGCAAGGGACTCCGATTGGGCTGATTCCGTGATCAACCGCGGATCGATGGCGCCCAACAACTCGGACGTGGCTCCCACGGGGGTCCCCAGCACGGGCACCCCGGAAGCCATGGCCTCGGCCGTGACCATGCCAAATCCCTCGTAGGCCACGGTGGGAAGCACAAACAGATCACAGGAAGCCATGGCTCGTCTCAATTCCTCTTCCGAGATCCATCCTGGAAACGAGACACAATCCTTCAAGTCGAGCTCTTCCCATATTTTCCTGAATATCCCCTCCTCAGGACCGCTTCCCGCCACAATCAGCCGAAACCGAACACCCCGATCGCGCAACAGTCCGGCCGCGTACAGCAATTGGTCCACTCCATGCCGGGCGGCCAATCGCCTCGCTGTACATAGAATGGCTTCGCCCCGAGGCGCCACGCGTTCCCGCCAGGAAAGGTCCTTGTTCGCAGGACAAAACAGATCCAGATCGACTCCGGCTGGAACGACAGATACTTTCCGTGTAGACACACCTAGATGTCCGAGACAAAGCTCCCTGGAATATTGACTGAGAACAAGGATCCGTTGGCTACGGCGAGCGACGCACGTATCCAGGTTCAAAAGATATCGAGCAAACATTCTCTGCGCGAAATTCGGGGAATCCGATCCTTTCCTGAAACGTTTCTCCTGTATCCATTCCAGGGACCAGATGGAATAGGAACTGGAAACCAAGGGAACATGGTTTCCGCAGGCCAGGACCGCTCCAACCCCTACCAGGGGAAGATGAACGTGAACCAGATCGAATCTTACGTTCCGCAAGAGATTCCGGGTGTACCAGTACCCGCCAAAGATTTCTGTCAAATGAAACGCGGGCATCCAGCTGGAAAACGTCGGGTAGGCGTAGATCGCCATGTCTTCCCCCTGTTCTACACCCCGCCTTCCCGAGGTCCTTCTCGTGAGAACTGTCACCTGGTGCCCCCTGTCCCTCAGCCGGCAGGCTTCCTCGGTCACCATCCGGCTGGCCCCCCCTTTGGATTCGGGCCACCACAAGCTCGTGACAAAGAGGACGTTCATGGCTTCTTCCTGCGACAGGGTTCATCCTGTCCCTGCAAGGCGTACACGGTACAATAAGAACAAGAGGCCGGGGTGCCTCCTTCCCTCAACCTCTTTCGAAGATCTCGGTAGCGTTCACCCCGCCAGATCCTGGAAAAGGGCTTCTCGAACACGTTGCCCAGGCGATTCTCGCGCTGCCATGTCCGCCGGTTGGCTTCATTCCCGGCGCAACACGGCACCACATCGCCGGTAACGAAGATAAAGGGCTCTATCCAGGCAAGGCACTCCCGCATGGAGGGTTTCCTGTCCGTCATGCTTCGATTCCAAATCACATGGACCCCGAGTCTCGCGGCCATTTCGTTGGCTTTTTCCATGTCATCCTGCCTCACCTCCACGTATAGATCATCGATTTCCGGGAAACGATGCAGCAGCTTGGAGAACTGAATTGTGGCCTTCTGGCCCCTTCGAAGTCCATGGACCAATTCAATGAAATCCAGGATCTCATGGATGTTCCTCTTGCAGATCACGAAATGAAAAAAAATCTCCGGGACCCTGTTTCCCTCTTCATGTTTCTTCTCGAACAGCAAACGGATGTTCTCGAGAACCCGATCGAAGCGCGCGCCTCTTCGAATCTGCTCATAGGTCTTCCGCGTGGCCGCGTCCATGGAAATGAAGAGACGATCCACTCCAATCTGAACCATACGTTCCACTTGTACCGCGGTCACAAAATGCAAGGGATCACTGATCTCGATCGTGATGAGTCGCTCCTTGGCCCATTCCAACATCTTCATGTATTCAGGATGAAGGAAACTCTCTCCGATCCCGGTCAATCCCAACCATCGCAGCGTGGGAAATTGTTCCACGATCGAACAAAACGAATCGAAGGACATGTCTCGTGAAGGTTCGGCCCAGTACGTGTGTTCGCACATCAGACAGCGCAGATTGCATCGCGTGGTCACCTCGATCTCCAGATGCTGTGGAAAAGGCGGCCACCAGAAGAAGAGTTTTCTCGATGTGGAAAAACGGTCCGTGATCTTGAGAAGCACGTAGTACCAGGAGAAATGAAAAGCGTACCTGACACCTCTCCGCCGAAGGATCGCTTTCAGTTTTCTCCATCGAAGCGCAAGCAGGCTCATGATGAAAAGGGTCCCATCTCACGCCAGGCGCGTTTCATGGCCAACCAGTCCTCCACACCCACCTCCTTTGTGATCCACAGAACAAGGCCAGAGATTCCCACACCTGTCAGGAGGGAAACGGGCAGACCCATTATGCTCGGAAGCAGCTTGAGGCATAGTCCCAGCGAAAAGGAAGCAAGCGCGGCCACCCAGAGAGACCGCAAGGGCTGCCATCTCAATAGATGCCAGTGCGATCGATAGTAGGGCATCAAAGCCATCATTTCCCCGGCCAACGTCGTGATCGCCGCTCCCACAGCGCCCCAGAGTAGAATGGCGGGAACGTTCAGGGTCAGAACAAAGATAGCCTGCCACAGAAGAATCTTCACGCACTGTTTCTGTTTTCCTGCGGCGGTCAAGGCCTGAGACAAAGCGCTGTTGATGCCAATAAAAAAAAGGGCCCAAAGAAGGAGAGCGACACAAGGGACCGCGCCGATGTAGGCCTCGCCAAAGACCATGGCGATCACGCGTCGGGACAAGACAGTACCTGCCGTGGCGACCAGCATGCCCCAGACGATCATGTGACGAACCGATCGAAGAAGGACACTTTGAAAACCCATCTCCGATACCGCGTGGATCCTGCTCATCAAAGGGAATACGGCTCCAAAATACTGAAACAGGACAGCCAGAAACAGGTAAAAGATCTTGTAAGCGCTTCCATAGACCCCAACCGCTTCTTCGCCCTTGATCCATCCGACAAGAAGCACATCGCCATTGTAAATACACAATCCCAAGAGTCCCATCCCGGCCAACGGCCAGCATTCCTTGAGGACATCTCGCCACAGAAACGGGCCTGGAATATGGTTCCCGCCAGGGCTCATTCTTCGAAGCCGTTCCACCAGAATCCCAGAGCCAATCAGACCGGCCACAGCCAGCGAAAGAGGCACACGCAGAAGATCTTCGACCCCCCGAACCAAAAGCGATACCATCATCAGATACAGCAGGGCTTGAACCCCAATGGACACACCCACCACACGTGTTCTTCCCAATCCCTTGAAGACCCAGTCCAGGGACAACGCAGCCGGGAGATGAGCCAAAGCGTACAGCAAGAACACCCTTCCCAAAGCCGGGCCACAGAATTTCCATATCACCGGCACCATGATCAGAGAAACCACGGCCCAGAAGGACAACCTGATACAACAGACCCGTTGGGCATATTCCCTGGCTCTTCCGGGTGTTTTGGCGGTTTCCCTGGCACCCCACGTGGGCAACCCAAATTGGGCCAGGAGATGAACGTAGGAGGCCAACGCCAGTCCCAAACTGATCTGTCCGAATCCTGCCGGCCCCAGGGATTGGGCAATATGCATGGTGGCCAGAAACCCCGCGGACAGATAGACGGCCTGTCCCACGAGCAGATAGAGAAAATTGGCCAAGGTCGAACCGGGCGTGGTCTCCCGAAGAGGTTCCCTCATTCGCTGTCCCGTCCCATCATTCGCTCTTTGATGGCCCGAATCCATCGACCTGGAACCTTCCCTGCCACCTTGCGCTTGAGCGCCTGGGCCCGTTCATAGATCTCTCGTTGTTCCTCGACAGGATAGGCCCATCCCACGGGGCTGGAGCCCTCGCCATAGAAAAGGGCGTCTCGCGCAGCTTCCCTCTCCGGAGGAACGAAATAACTGAAAAAACCCTGAACCCTCCGTTTCTCGCACCATTCGATCGCCTTGAGGTCGCTTTCCCTGCTGGATCCAGGCAATCCAATGATGAAGTAACCGCTCACCGTTTCAAAAAACGGCCTAGCCGCAGCCACAGCGGCCTCAATTTGCTCCAGAGTCACCCCCTTCTTGATGACCCTCAAAACCTCGGAATCCACGCTTTCCATGCCAAAGTTTACCTGTGTGCAGCCGGCCTGTCGAAGGGCTTCGGCCATCTCGGAATCAAATCCATCTACTCTGAGCCCATTGGCGCAACGCCATGAACGAAAAAGACCTTGCACGGCTCGACAGAAGGAGATTACATGCTGTTTGTCCACATTAAAACAGTCATCCAAGATTTGAAAGCGGCGAATCCCGTATCGCTTTCGGGCATCTCGCAACTCCTCCACGCAATTCTCCGCGCTTCTGGCCTGCCATGGCCTGGCCCGACTGGCGCAATAGGTACATCCAAAAGGACAGCCGTGACTGGTCATGATGCTGTAATGCCACTCTCCTGAACGCCATTTCTTCGCGAAGAGATCCTTGGAATCGAATCGGTCGTACTCTGGGAAGGGCAGCGTATCCGAAAACGCCTCCTGATATCGAATGACATCTCCTATACCCAGAAACGGATAACAGCACTGGACCTCCACAATACCCAACACCGTTTTTACTTCCGCTTCAGGGTATCGATCCCTGTAGGCTCGATGGATCTCTTCGTAGGCCGAAAGGCTTCGGGATTGCACGGACACCACCAGCCTTTCGACCTTCTTGTCCAGATAGCGTTCCCTGTCATACGTCCTGGTATTGAGATCCACCACGGGATACTTGGATAAAGCGGACACGTAGGCCAATTGCAGATTGGGCACGTCCCGGTTGCTCCTGGCATCCGGATTGACCAGAATCGTCTTCCCGTTTCTATTCATGGGAATCACTCTTCATGAAGGTTCCTCCGGCGCGAGGAAAGCCCGGGCCTTCTGGAGATCCAATGGATGGGTAATGTTCACATAGGTACCCTGAAAAGGAATGGCTTTGACAAGCTCTCCCGCGTCGATCATGGCCTGAATGACATCGGTGATCTCTTTTTCATTGCGCAAGGAGGAGGGACGCGATTCAGCGATATATCTGAACACCTTCCTGTAAAAGAAGTAGTATCCCATGCCACACAGAGGGTTCGGAGCGGTCTTGGGTTTCTCCACCACCCGTTGGATAGATCCTTCCATCGAACCTGTCACGGTTTCCACGGAATAACTTCCCAAAACATCCTTTGGGGTAGCCATGCAAACGCCCACGCCCTGCTCGAAATGCCTGGGAAAAGCGAAATGTCCCGCGCACAAACAATCGCCAAGGACCACCATGAAACGATCCCCCACCAGGTCCTCCACCGTCTGGATCGCGTCCGCGATGCCGGCCAAGGTCTTGGGTTCCGCAAACTCGCACTGGATCCCCAGACCTGGAACATAGCCAAGGATATCCTCCTTCCTGTGTTTGACCACGAAGATGAACCGGTCCGTGAATGCAGACCAATACCTCACGATATGCCAAAGAATGGGATAACCGGCCACTTCGATCATGCTCTTTTGGCGTGTCAGGGAGAGAGGAAGAAGACGACTTCCTCGACCACCGCACAACACCACACAAGGAGGAGATTCTCCGGCGAACCAGGACGGGATCTCTGAACCGAAAGAAACCATGCCTCCACTCATGTCTCTCATTCTACAAGCCTGAAGCCAAGCGAGCCAGCGCGCACGCGCGCCGGCCTTGCGCAAATAACCTTTCAGGGGTCGCTTGCGCTCAAGCTCTTTCTACACTACCGTAAACCACATGAGGATCAAGAGAAGAAGGCTTTTTCAATGCCTATTCTTCCTTGGAGTCTTCCTGGCTTATCATTTCCTGGTCGACGGCTTGGGATGGCCTGGAACGGGATCGCGACAACCTCCAGCGGTATCCTTCCCTGAAACCTCCTTGGATTCGCGCCAATGGATGACGCTGGTCTTTGCCGAGCTTCAAGATACGCCGCTTCGTGACATCTGTATCCCAGGAACCCATGATTCCGGGAGCTATGCCATCCGTGGCATCTACAAGAATGCGGGAAGAACCACGAAATGGACCTTGAAAGAACAGTTGGAGGGTGGATATCGGTATTTGGATCTTCGAATCGCGTGGCGCAAAGGATCGTTCCACATGGTCCATGGAATCTGCACCTCGGCCCTGGCTGAGGAAGGATTGAGCGACATCGGAAGATTTGCGCGCGATCACCCCAGGGAAATTGTGCTGGTGAAATTCGTGCCCATTGGGCTCGATTCCTCCCAACGCCAACGCCTGACTCGAAAACTGATTTTACCCCATGTGGGAGATAGAATGCTCGGTCCCATGGGAAACAATGTCACCTTCAAAGACTTCTGGGAAAAGGACAAGAATATCCTTTTCGCTTGGTGCGGCAAGGACTTCGACCAGTTCTCGGAGTTGTACTGGCATAAAGAATCCCTGATCGTGGAACATTGGTCCAACACCGACAACGTTCTCTTCCTGGTCGAGGATCAGGTTCGTTCTTTCATCAAACTGCAAAGAGACGGGCGTTTCCATGTAGCCCAATTGGTCATGACCCCCGGTCTTCGCTCCTTCTTTCTTCACGGATTGAGCATTCAGGACTTGACATACAGAGAGCTGGACCAGGCATCCTTGATCCTGTTGTTGGCCAGGGAAGGTCGAGATCGTGGAAAGCATCCCAACATCATGATGGTCGACTTCCCGGAACAACAGAACGCTTTTGGAGCGTGCATGGAAGTTTTACGACTCGCCGGTTTTCATCCCTGATTGGCGACGAATCCCGGGGCACCTCCTGCTCCCGGGGCTTCGGCAGGACCTCCAGCCATCCGCGCCAGATACACAACGCCCAGCGTCTCGATATGATCCGCAACATTCGCGAAATAATTCAAGTGAGCTTGCTCTTCCTCTGTGATCCGCTCGAACAGCTTGGCGCTAAGGATGTCCCTGTTGGCCAGACAAACCTCCATGAACTCGTTGTAGTCCTCGATCGCCGTGGTCTCCAATCCCACATCCATGGCCAAGGCTTCTTCTATGGACTGTCCCTTCTTGGCCTTCATGTCCGGCTCCGTGGTGGGCTGTCCACCGATCTCGAAGATACGCTCGGCGAACATTTCGGCGTGTCGCATCTCATCAATGGCAATAAGTTTCACATTGGCCGCCACTTGTCCGTAATCCGCGTCATCCAACGCGTAGTGTTGCGCCATATATTGCAGGATCGCGGTCAACTCGGCCGCTCGTGCCTTGTTCAATACCTCCAGCACCTTTTCTTTCCGAACATCTGGATTTCCCTGTTTTTTGGGAGACTTTTTGGCTGACACGTTTCTCATCTTTGTGCTCTCCTTCTCGTTTTAGACAAAGTGTGCCTCTTGTGTACAACAATCCCTCACCTTCATTCCATCATTATATCGAAACCACATCTTGGATCGATTCGGGTTCACTAAATATTTGACACTCGAAAATTTACGTCTTTTGACGCCCAAGCTTTGGATGCGTCGCAACAACCTCTGTCTTCAGCTTGCGGCGCGTGATATTGTATGAATCTATCCAACGGGGCGCTTGGCCCCATGGCGGAGTCTACAAGAAAGGGATCAGACATGGATGCATTGGCCCTTCACGGAGGCCCGGCGATCAGGCACACACCGTTCCCATCACGTCATCCATTTGGACCCAGGGAAGAAGAGTTGCTGCTACAAGCTCTTCGAAGCCAGGACTTGTTCGGAAAAAGCGGCACCATGGTCAAGGAATTCCAGCGCAGATTCGCGTCCTTCTACGGAGTGAAATACGCTCAAAGCACTACGAGCGGTACCGCGGCATTGCACGTCGCCGTGGGCGTTGTGGATCCCGACCCAGGGGACGAGATCATCACGGCACCCATTACGGATCCGGGAAGCGTCATGCCTGTTCTGCTGCAAAACGCCATTCCGATCTTTGCGGATGTGGATCCCGTCACGTTGAACATGACTCCGGAATCCATTGAGGCTAATATCACGGACAGAACCCGAGCCATCATTCTCGTTCATCTCTTTGGACGGCCCTGCAACCTGGAAGAGATCCTGCGGATCGCCGAAAAACACGATCTCATTCTGATCGAGGACTGCAGTCAATGTCACGCCACAAAATACCGCGGAAGATTCGTGGGCACCTTCGGTCACATGGGATGTTTCAGCTTGCAGCAATCCAAACACATGACCACCGGAGATGGAGGTATGACCATCACCGGGGACAAAGAGACCGCGGAACGACTCCTATTGTTTTCTGACAAGGGATGGGACTATCAATACATGGGCAAGAGGAACCATGCCTTTGTGGCCCCCAACTATCGAATGACCGAGATGCAAGGGGCCGTGGGACTGGCCCAACTGGAAAAGCTCAGACAGGTAGTAGAGAAGAGGATCGATCTCGGCAGACGGCTTTGTCAACTCATCCAGGATGCCCCGGGAATCACGGTCCTTCCCATGGAAACGGATCGTGAAGTGTCCTGGTGGAACTTCATCTTCCACATCACGGGACACGACCCGGATCTCTTTTGCAAGGCACTCAACGAAGAGGGAATCCCTGCTGGCTGTCACTATATAGGCCAACCGATCTTTCTATGCGGCAACTTCCTCATCGAGAAGAAGACCTATGGAAAGAGTCACTGTCCCTTCTCCTGCTCCAAAACGTCCAGGAACTACACCTATTCAAGTGAAAGCGTACCAGGCGCCACACAGGGATTGCGAACCGTATGCGTCATGGGGTTACATGAGCACATGGAGACGTGCGATATAGAAGACATGGCTCGGGCCATACAGAAGGTCGCCCAAGGCCTTGATTGATATGATTCGGAGCAAGGACGCCTTTGTCCTCAGCCGGACCCGCGTATCCTGGATGCGCCGCAACAGGGAGGTCAATCCGTGACAGAAAAGCCGAAATCCAAGGCAGTGGAAAGGAACTACCTGCACGCCAGGGAACGATTCGAACAGGTGGGTGTGGATACGGACAAGGCCATCGACAACCTCCAGTCCGTCTCCATTTCGGTCCATTGTTGGCAAGGCGACGATGTGGCAGGTTTCGAGGCGCCGGACAGCAACCTTGGAGGAGGCCTGGCGGCCACAGGGAACTACCCTGGAAAGGCGAGAACACCCGATGAGTTGAGGGCCGATGCCGGGAAAGCCTTCAGCCTGATCCCGGGCAGACATCGTTTCAACCTGCACGCCTTCTACGCCAACCTTCAAGGCAAATCCGTGCAAAGAAACGAACTTCAGCCGGAGCATTTCCTGGACTGGATCGATTGGGCAAAGGAACAAGGCCTGAAATTGGATTTCAATCCCACGTTTTTCTCCCACCCCAAGGCGGAAGACGGTTTCACCTTGTCCCACGCCGATCCAGGGATACGGTCCTTCTGGGTGGAACATGCCATGGCTTGCAGGAAAATCGGGGAGGCCATGGGCCAAGCCCAGCAAGATCCTTGCCTGGTGAACCTGTGGATTCCCGACGGCTACAAGGATCTGCCCGCGGACCGTTGGTCGCCCAGAGAAAGGCTCAAGTCTTCCCTGGACCGTGTCTTCTCGGAAACCCTGGACAAGTCATGCATCAAGGATTCCCTGGAGAGCAAACTCTTTGGGATCGGGTCAGAGTCCTACGTCGTGGGTTCTCACGAGTTCTACCTGGGCTATGGCATGGCGCAAAACATCATGGTCTGCCTCGATATGGGACATTTTCATCCCACGGAAAGCGTGGCAGACAAGATCTCATCCATACTAACCTTCATGGACGAAATCCTGTTGCACGTCAGCCGAGGGGTACGATGGGATAGCGATCACGTGGTGATTCTGAACGATGATCTGCGTGCTCTGACCGAAGAGATCGTGCGCGGCAACGCCCTTTCGCGGGTTCATATCGGACTGGACTATTTCGATGCCAGCCTCAATCGGGTGGCAGCCTGGGTCATCGGTACGCGCTCCATGCTGAAAGCCCTTCTTTGTGCTCTCTTGCAGCCGCAAGATTTGCTCAAAGAATGGGAGGCCACGGGAGATCTTACCGGCAGGTTGGCGCTCATGGAGGAAACAAAAACGCTTCCGGTTGGATCCGTCTGGGAATATCACTGCGAAAAAGCAGGAGTACCCACAGGAATGGATTGGCTCCATGAGATTCGAGACTATGAAAAGACAGTCCTGTCCAAACGCTAGTTCCCCCCTGATCCCTTTACGATTCTCAGGATTTTAGTTAAAATCGTACGCTTTGGCAAAAGTGGGACCCGGCAACCGGAGGCGGGCCGCAGGGTCCTTGAAGAAAGGAGTTCCCTTTGACATTTGATCCGACACCTTCGTTCTACGGACCAGTGATCTACATTCTATTCCTCGCGGGGGCTCTGGGTTTCTTTGCCAGGACCATGTGGGGACGTTTCCTTCTTCTCAAGAAAAGCCAACCAGATCCGCGATGGAATCGCTGGCTGGAACGGGCAAAACATATGTTCCTGTATGCCATTGGGCAGAAACGGATCATTGCGGGCGATCTGATCCCTGGAATCATTCACGCTTTCATCTTTTGGGGCTTTCTGGCCGTCGGTCTCAACACGTTTCATCACGCAGGCAAGGGAATCATCGCGGGATTCCATCTGCCTTTTCTGGGACCCAACAATATTCTGGGCGCTCTGTACATCGTTTTCCGCGATCTCTTTGAGGTACTTGTCCTCATCATGGTTGTGATCTCCATCTACCGTCGGGCCGTGGTCAAGCCTGAACGGATGACTCTTTCCGGAGAAGCCCAGCTTATTCTCTCTTTTATCGGGATCCTGATGATCACTGATTTCTTCATTAGTGGCGCCGAGGCTGTAGCGGACCCTCCACGTTTCCTTTGGTCCCCGGTTCAGGCGCTCTTCGCCGGCATGATGGGTTCCATGGGAGAGGGAGCCCTCAAGGCGGTCTATATCCTGAACTGGTGGATTCATACCATCGTGTTGTTTGTTTTTCTCAATTTCTTGCCGTTGGGGAAACACTTTCATGTGATCACATCCATACCCAATGTCTTTTTCTCCAAATTGGACGACCAGGGCCCCATTGGGACGCTCCAAAAGATCGATCTCGAGGACGAGAACGCAGAAAGCTTTGGATATTCCAAGATCGAAGATTTCACCTGGAAACAGAATCTGGACCTCTACAGCTGCACGGAATGCGGTCGCTGCCAGGAGTTTTGTCCCGCTCATCTTACCCAGAAGCCACTTTCCCCCAAGGAGATTATCGTAGACTACAGGGATCATCTGTACGCGAAGCAGGATCTTATTCTGGGGAAGATTCAAGACAAGTCCTGGGATGGCCCTCAACTCACGAGCGAAGAGGTGGTCTCCGAAGACACCTTATGGGCCTGCACGACGTGCCACTGGTGTGAAGAGGCTTGTCCCGTCTTCATTGAACATATCGATAAGCTGGTGGAACAACGAAGAAACCTGGTTCTCATGGAATCCAGCTTCCCACAGGAATTGATGCCAGTGTTCAAGGGCTTGGAAAACAATTCCAATCCTTGGAACATGGGCGCCGCCAATCGAGGCGATTGGACTCAAGGACTGGATGTACCTATCTGGGAAGACAACCCAAAAGCGGAATATTTGTATTATGTGGGATGCGCGGGCTCTTTTGACGACAGAAACAAGAAGGTGTCCCGCGCTCTGGTTCAGCTATTCAAGAAGGCCGGGGTGGACTTCGCGATTCTTGGAGCTGAAGAACAGTGCTGCGGAGATCAAGCCAGAAGATTGGGCAACGAGTATCTCTTCCAAATGATGGCTCAAACCAATATCGACATCTTCAAAGAATTGGGCGTCAAAAAGATCGTCACGGCCTGTCCTCATGGTTACAACGTGATGAAAAATGAATATTCACAAATGGGAGGTGAGTTCACGGTCGTACATCACACGGAACTCCTTCAGGATCTGATTAGGCAAGGCAAACTGAAGTTGGAAAAGCCCCTGGGCCAAACGGTTTCCTATCATGACTCGTGTTATCTGGGACGTTACAACCAGATTTATCAACAACCCCGGGAAGTTCTGGCTCACATCCCGGGACTGCAGCTCAAGGAACCGGATCTACATCATCAGCGGGGTCTTTGTTGTGGGGCAGGTGGAGGCCGCATGTGGCTGGAAGAGAACCTGGGAAGCAGGATCAATCAACTTCGCCTGGAACAGATGGCCGCCACTGGGGCCAAGCTCATGTCCGTGGCCTGTCCCTTCTGTATGACTATGATCGCTGATGGCATCAAAGAGACCAACCGGGAGGAAGAACTCGCCGTCAAAGACATAGCGGAAATGGTCTTGGATTCGATGGCTTGATATCACGGGTATCGTCTTGAAGGCATTTTCCCCTCTTGGGTCTCGTTCAACCCCTTCAGGGTCTCGACCTGAGCGAAGGAATCGGGGTAAACTCTCAGTGAACCTGAACCATGCGAGGGTTCCACATAACGGCAGGGCAAGGAGAGAGTGAATCCTCTAGGATCATGCTCGGCTCGCTGGAAGGTTCATCACGCGAGCCTGCGCAAACAGGGACGGACGGAGAAGCATTCGTGAGAACCCTGAGG
>Ga0209498_1000595_pt1 | contig 22379 bp, 20 predicted proteins | sample WalLakDeSediment_FD_184131 | JGI IMG/M metagenome (GOLD analysis project Ga0209498, IMG submission 184131) | Lake sediment microbial communities from Walker lake, Nevada to study Microbial Dark Matter (Phase II) - Walker Lake 11/02/13 Deep... | ecosystem: Environmental > Aquatic > Freshwater >...
GTCCTCGGCGACGTCGCCGACGATCCTGTCGTCCACCCGGGTCATGCCCACGTCGAGCACGACGGCCCCGGGCCGGACCATGTCGGCCGTGACGATGCCCGCCCGGCCGACGGCGGCCACGACCACGTCGGCGCCGCGCACCACCCCGGCCAGGTCGCGGGTGCGCGAGTGGGCCAGGGTCACGGTCGCGTGGCGCTGCAGGAACAGCGCCGCGGCGGGCTTGCCGACCAGGTTGCTGCGCCCCACGATGACGACGTGCCGACCGTGCACGTCGAGGTCGTAGTGGTCGAGGATCGCCAGCAGGCCGAGCGGCGTGCACGGCGCCATGGCCGGGCCGCCGGACCACAGGCGGCCGACGTTGAGCGGATGGAAGCCGTCGACGTCCTTGCCGGGGTCGATCGCCTCCAGCACCGGGCCGCTGTCGAGGTGCGCCGGCAGCGGCAGCTGCACCAGCACCGCGTCCGTCGCCGGATCGGCGTTGAGGTCCGCGATCGTGCGCATCAGCGTGACCTGGTCGACGGCCTCGGGCAGCACCATCGTCTCGGCGTCGACGCCGACCCGCTTGGCGAAGCGCTGCTTGGAGCGGACGTAGTACACGCTCGCGGGGTCCTCGCCCACCCGGACGAACACCAGCCGCGGCGTGTACGGCAGCTCGCCGACGCGCGCCGTCAGCCGCTCCGCCACCGCATCCGCCACCACCCGCCCGGACAGGGCCTCGGCGCGCCGTGCCGTCATCTCATGCCTCCTCAGCCACGCCATGGCCCGCCACGGCGGTCCGTCGCAGCGCCTTGGCGAGGACGCCGTTGACGAAGCGGCCCGAGTCCTCGCCGCCGAAGCGCTTCGCCAGCCGCACGGCCATCTCGATCGCCACCGCCGGCGGGGTCTCCGCCAGGTCCATCTCGGCGAGCGCCAGCCGCAACACGTTGAGGTCGGTCTGCGCCATCTGCCCGAAGCTCCAGCCCTGGATGAGCCGCTCCAGGTCGCCGTCGATCGCCTCCTTGCGGGCCGACAGCCGCTCGACGAGGCGCTCCGCGAAGGCCAGGTCGCCGGGCTCGAAGCCGTCGCCGCGCTCCGCGTGCGGGCTTCCGGGCTCGTCGTCCTCGGCCGCGAGGTCGAGCCGCAGCTCGGCCCAGGCCTCGAGCAGCGGCGCACCGCCTCGTTCGGCCTGGAACAGCGCCTGGAAGGCCAGCTCGCGGGCGCGGCGCCTAGCCACGCGGCGCCGGGGCCTCGGCCGGCAGGTCGATCGCCTCCACGTGGACGTCGACGCTGCGGACCGAGAGGCCGGTCATCGACGCCACCGCCTCGCGCACCGCGCGCTGGGCCGCCTTCGCCACCTTCGGCACCTGCAGGCCGTAGGTCATCGACACGTTGAGCTGGATGGTCAGGTCGTCGCCCTCGCGGTCGATGACGATGCCCTTGGCGCGACGCCCGGTGAGGAACTCGCCGACGCGGGTCGGGGGGGCCACCGTGCGGATGCCCTCGACCTGGTCGAGCGCGAGCTGCGCGATGCCGAACAGGACGTCGGATGAGAGCTCGAGATCGGGATGGTTCACGTCGGCATCCTCCTGGCGATGAAATTGGTGTACACCGCACCGCGACGGTAGAACGCGTTGTCGAGCACCCGCAGGTGGAACGGGATGGTGGTCGCGACCCCCTCGACCACCGTCTCGCGCAAGGCGCGCTCCATGCGCGCGATGGCCATCGCCCGGGTCGGCGCCCAGGCGATGATCTTGGCGATCAGGCTGTCGTAGTAGGGCGGGATGCGGTAGCCGGAGTACACGTGGGAGTCGACCCGGATCCCTGGGCCGCCGGGCCAGTGGACGTCGGTCACCACGCCGGCCGACGGCCGGAAGTCGTGCTCCGGGTCCTCGGCGTTGACGCGGACCTCGATGGCGTGCCCCTCGACGCGCACGTCCTCCTGCCGCAGCGACAGGCCCTCGCCCGCCGCCACCCGCAGCTGCTCCTGCACGAGGTCGAAGCGGGTGACCATCTCGGTGACCGGGTGCTCCACCTGGATGCGGGTGTTCATCTCCGAGAAGTAGTATCGCCCCTCGCGGTCGACGAGGAACTCGCAGGTGCCGGCGCCGCGGTAGCGGATGTGCTTGGTGAGGCGCACGGCGGCGGCGGCGATCTCCGCCCGCAGCCCGGGGTCGAGGATGGAGGGCGCCTCCTCCAGCATCTTCTGGTAGCGCCGCTGGATCGAGCAGTCGCGATCGAAGAAGTGGACGACCTCGCCCTCGCCGTCGCCGAACACCTGGATCTCCACATGGCGCGGCTCCTCCAGGAAGCGCTCGAGGTACATGCGCGGGTCGCCGAACGCGACGCGCGCCTCCTCCTGGGCCTGCACGAAGCTGCGCTCGAGGTCGGCCGGGCTCTGGACCACCCGCATGCCGCGACCGCCACCCCCGGCCGACGCCTTCAGGATGACGGGGTAGCCGACCTCGGCCGCGAACGCGTGGGCCGCGGCCAGGTCGCGCAGCGGCTCCGAGCCCGGCGTGATGGCCACGCCGGCCTCCAGCGCCAGCGCCCGGGCGCGCGCCTTGTCGCCGATGCGCGCGATGTTCTCGGGACGCGGCCCGATGAAGGTGAGCTGGTGCTCCTCGCACATCTCGGCGAACTCGGCGTTCTCGGCCAGGAAGCCGTAGCCGGGGTGGATCGCCTCGGCGCCCGTGACCAGCGCCGCCGAGAGCAGGTTGCGGACGTTGAGGTAGGAGCCCGCGGGGGCGGCCGGGCCGATGCAGATCGACTCGTCGGCCAGCAGCACCGGCAGCGACGTCTCGTCGGCCTGCGAGTAGGCGACCACGGCCTTCACGCCCAGCTCGCGGGCCGCCCGCAGGACCCGCAGCGCGATCTCGCCGCGATTGGCGATGAGGATCTTCTTGAACACGGGTCCCGCGGCCTCAGGCGGGCGCGATCCGCATGAGGACCTGCCCGTACTCGACCGGATCCTCGTGGCGCACCAGGATCTCGGTCACGGTGCCCGCCGCCTCGGCCTCGATCTCGTTCATCAGCTTCATCGCCTCGATGATGCACAGCACCTGGCCGACCTTCACCTGGTCGCCGACGCGCACCAACACCTCCGCGTCGGGCGACGGCGTGGCGTAGAAGGTGCCGACGATCGGCGCCAGCACCTCGATGGCGGCGGCCGGCGCAGCGCGCGCGGCCGGACCCGCGGGTGAACCCGGCCCGGCGATCGCGTTCGACGCGGCGGGCGCGCCCGCCGCCGAGGGGATCGGCGCGTCGGCCGGCGCCGCGGCCGGCGGTCGGCGCAGCGCCACGCGCCCGCCCGGGCGCTCCTCGGACCCATCCCACTCGAGCTCGAGCTCGGCCACCCCGGCCGCCCGCATGGCGTCCATCAGACGCTTGAGCTCCTTGACGTCCATCACGCGCGTCCCAAGTACTCACCGCTGCGGGTGTCGACCCGCACGACGGTGCCCTTCTCGATGAACAGCGGGACCGCGACGGTCGCGCCGGTCTCGAGCCTGGCCGGCTTGCTGCCGCCGGAGACGGTGTCGCCCTTGACGCCGGGGTCGGTCTCGACGATCTTCAGCGCCACCACGGTGGGGAGCGTCACCTTGAGCGCCCGCCCCTGGTAGTAGTCGACGGTCACCTCGACGTTCTCCTTGAGGAAGCGCGCGCCGTCGCCGATCTGGACGCGGTCGAGCGTCGGCTGCTCGAAGGTCTCCAGGTCCATGAAGGTGAAGGTGTCGCCGTCGGCGTACAGGAACTGCATCGTGCGGTAGTCGATGAAGATGTCCTGCAGCTTCTCGCCGGAGTTGAAGGTCTTCTCCACGATGGCGCCGGTATCGAGGTTGCGGAACTTGGCGACGACCTTGGCGCCGCCCCGGCCGATCTTCTGGTGCTGGTAGTCCAGGCACTCCCACAGGCCGCCCTCGAGCTCGACCTTGGTGCCGTTGCGCAGGTCCGTGACGCTGATCATGCAGGGTCCTCCGGAGGATGGATGGGTCCGCGGCCCAGACGGCACGGACCCACGCGCGTTCGGCGATCGGTCGCCGGACACCGCGGAGCCGCGCCCCTCGGGGCGATGGCCGAGTCTAGCACCCGGTCGGACCGGTCCGGTGCCGCCGCGGCAGCGCCGACGCCGCGGCGCCGACGCCGCGGCGTCGGCGCCCGGGTCACGCCAGCGGGATCTCGGTGGGCGCGTAGCCGAGCTCGTCGAGGATGGCCTCGTAGCCGGCCCGCCCCTGGTCGCGGCCGCGCAGGGCCACGAACGCCGCCTCGAGCAGGTTGGTCGCCAGCGAGCGGCCCTCGAAGCGCGGCGTGGTGGTCACCAGCCGGGCGGCGCCCGCCTGCGCGAGGAAGGCCACGTCGGCCCTGGTGGTGGTGTTGGTGAAGATCGTCAGCCCGTCGAGGCGCTCCGGGGCGTAGCGGCGGATCGTGTGCCAGTCGCCCGCCACCACCTCGGCCCAGCGGTAGTGCGCGGCGAACCGCTGCGAGGTGGTCGCCTTCGTCTGGCTCGTGCCCGTCGGGTACAACCACGCGACCGGCACCTTGGTCAGCGGCGGCGCCAGCGTGCGGGCCACCCGATCGAGCGTGCGCATCGATCGGATGGGCCACGGCAGGCCGAGGGCGAACATGAGGTCGCCGAAGCGCGTGTCGGCGCCGTGTTCGACCAGGGCCTCCGCCATGCCGAAGCGGTCCACCGCCACCGTCAACAGGACCCGCCGGCCGCGCCAGCCGACGCTGGCGTCGAGCGCGGCCACCGCCCGCCGCTCGAGCGAGTCCTTGAGCCCGGCGCCGCAGACCACGGGCGTGCGCTTGGCACCGGAGGCGATCAGCCGCGCCTCCCGGAAGTAGTAGCGGCGCCCCATCCACTGCAGGAACAGGTCGAGCCCCCCGAGGCCGATGGCGTCGACCTGGCCGTCGAGCTCGGCCACCAACGCCCTGGCCGCCGGCACCGAGCCGTCGGTGCCGCGCCGCTGGATACGCACCTGCTCGCCGAGGAGCTCCACGGTGACGTCGACGTCACGGGCCGACGAGCCGAGCGAGACGCTGACGACGTGCTTCGGGGCCGGGCTCACGGTCTCAGCTCCTTCGCGTACCAGTCGAGCACCGGCCGCGCATCGATGGCGAAGCGGTACCCCAGGTGTTCCCAGAAGCCGCAGGCGCTCGGGTTGCGGCCGTACACGGCCGCCAGGACCCGGCGCGTGGTGCCGGCGAGGCGCCGCTCCAGGTCGGCGACGACCACGGCGCCCAGGCCGCGCCCCTGCACGGCGGCGTGGACCAGCAGCAGGTTGACGGTCGCATCGGCGGGCCCGGGGTAGGCGACCTTGTAGTCGAGCACACCGGCCAACGGCCGCCCGGTCTGCGGGTCGCGGATCAGCCCAGGCGCCCGCCAGGCGGGGTCGCCGAGGATCAGCTCGATGTGGCGCCGGTCGTCGCCGCGCGCCGCCAGGATCTCCGTCCGCACCTCGGCCGAGGTCGGCAGCGGGATGGCGATCATGTCGAAGTAGCTGGGGGTCGAGAGGTAGACGGCGTGCACCAGGCCCGCATCCTGCACGTCGACCGGGCGCGTCATGGGGGCGAGCGTATCGGCGCTCGCCGGGCGGCCCGGGAGCGCGTCGAGCGTTTCGACGTCGCGCATTGCCGCAAGGTACCACGGGTCCCTGCGGGGTCCGTGAGGCGGCCTGCACAGCCCGGCGGGTTGGTAGGCTCGGGTCGATGCCCGATCCCCTGGTCCGCGTCGACGGCCACCTCGACCTGGCGTTCAACGCGGTCGCGCTCGGCCGCGACCTCACCCTCGAGCTCGACGAACTGCGCGCGCGCGAAGGGCGCCAACGGGAGACCGCCATGGTCACCTGGCCGGAGCTCCGCCGCGCCGACGTCGCCGTGGTGTTCGGCACGCTCTTCGCCAAGCCCGACCGGCCGGCGCGTCCGGGCGCCAGCGACGCGGCCGTGCCGGGCTACCGCGACGCCGACGGCGCCCACGGCCAGGCGCTGGCGCAGCTCGCCTGGTACGAGGCCGCCGAGGCCGCCGGCGACGCCCGCCTGATCCGCAGCCGCGCCGACCTCGACGCGCACCTGGCCGAACGCGCCGCGGCGGCGCCCGACCGGCGCCGCACCGGCGTGGTGGTGCTCATGGAGGGCGCCGACCCGGTGCGGACGCCGGACGAGCTCGGCTGGTGGTACGACCGCAGCGTGCGGCTGCTGGGGCCGGCCTGGCAGGCGACCCGCTACGCCGGCGGGACCCGTCAGCCCGGCGGGCTCACCCCCCTGGGCGAGGAGCTGATCGACGCCATGTCCGCGCTAGGCCTGCCGCTCGACGTGAGCCACCTGGCCGAGGAGGCCTTCTGGCAGGCGCTCGGGCGGCATCGGGGCGCGGTGTTGGCCAGCCACGCCAACGCCCGCGCGCTGACGCCCACCGACCGCCACCTGTCCGACGCCATGCTCGACGCGCTGGCCGCACGCGACGCGGTGGTCGGCCTGGTGCTCGGCAACCCGTTCCTCGACCCCGCCGCCAGCGATCGGCCCGCCACCTTCGACGCGATCGCGCGCCAGGCCGCCCACGTCGCCGGACGCGTCGGCTGGCAGCGGGTGGCGATCGGCAGCGACCTCGACGGCGGCTTCGGACGCGAGGAGACGCCGACCGGGCTCGAGCGGATGGGCGACTTCGCGCGCCTGGCCGAGGCCGTGCCGCACGAACATCGCGGCGGCGTGCTCGGCGGTCACTGGCTCGCGTTCCTGCGGCGGGCGCTGCCGCCGGCGTGAACACCGTGCCGGCTCGCCAGCCGCCCGCCGAGGGGGCGCGCCTCCGGCTCCGCCGCCTGGTCCTGGGCGACGGCGCGCTGCTCGCGCCGATGGCGGGTTACACCGACGCCCCCTTCCGGCGCCTGGCGCGCGCGTACGGCGCGGCGTGGGCCGTCACCGAGATGGTGTCGGCCCGCGCCCTGGCCCTCGGCGACCTGACCGGGCTGGCGATCTCGGCCCCCTACCGCGGCGAGCGCGACGTCGCCGTCCAGCTCTTCGCGGCCGACCCGGACGAGGCGGCCGCGGCCGCCGCGCGGCTGTTCGCGGCGTGGGCCCCCGCCGCCATCGACCTCAACATGGGCTGTCCCGTCCGCAAGGTGCTGCAGCGCGGCTGCGGCGCCGACCTCATGCGCGACCCGGCGCGCGGCGCGGCGATCGTGTCGGCCATCGCCGCCGCCGTGCCCCTGCCGGTGACGGTCAAGACGCGCCTCGGCTTCGACCGGCCGGCCGCCATCGAGGTGGCGCAGGCGGTCGCCGAAGCGGGGGCGGCGGCCGTCGCCGTCCACGGCCGCACGGCCACCCAGAAGTACGACGGCGAGGCGGACTGGGACGCCATCGCGGCGGTGGCCGCGGCCGTCGACGTGCCGGTCATCGGCTCCGGTGACGTGACCGACGCGGCCGGCTTCCGGCGCGCCCGGGCCCGCGGCGTGGGCGTCATGGTCGCGCGCGCGGCCTTGGGGCGCCCCTGGGTGTTCCGCGAGCTGCGCGGCGGGCCGCCGCCTTCGCCCGCCGAGGTGGTGGCGGTGTCCTGGCGCCACGCCCGCGACCACGTGGCCTGGTACGGCAGCGAGCGCGCGTTGCCGCGGCTGCGCGGCCAGCTAGCGGCCTACGCGCGCGTCGTCGGGGTCGCGCGCGACGCCTTCGTGCGCGTCGCCACGCTCGACGACCTCGCCGCCGCCTGGCGGGCGGGCGCGGGCCTCGACCCGCGCGACCCGGCGCTCGCCCACCGCGACCCGCTGGCGGGAACGCGGCTGGGCCGCCCCGTGGCCGCCCGCCGTCACGGTTGGGCGGCGGCCGCGTGAGGCTGGCGGTCACCCGCGCCGAGGGGGTGCTCGGACGGCACCTGGTCGCCCGCGCGGTCGCCGGCGGCCACCGGGTGGTGGCGCTGGTGGGCCCGCGCAGCGACGTGCGGCTGCGCCACGAGCTCGCCGCCATCGGACCCGCGGTGAGCCTGCTCGAGGAGACGCCCGGGCTCGCCGCGGCGCTGACGGGCTGCGACGTGCTGGTCGACACCAAGTCGCGCGCGACCGAGCTCGGACCCGACGCCGCCTTCGCCCGCGCCGACGCGGGCGCGACCGGCAGGCTGCTGGAGGCCGCCGCGGCGGCCGGCATCCGGCGGGTGGTCCTCCTCTCCAGCCTGGCCGTGCACCGCTTCGACGGCAGCGTCGACGTCGACGTCCGCGCCCGCGAACGCGATCCGCGCGAGCTCCCCTACGCCCAGGCGCTGCGCCGCGTCGAGGACCTGGTGCTCACGGACGCGCGCGTCGAGGGCGTCGTCGTGCGGCCGGGCCTCTGGCCCGTGGGCCGCGCCGACCCGGTGCTGTGGCGCCTCGCGCGCGCCCTGCGCGGCGGGCGGCTCCCGCTGGTCGGGGGCGGTGCGGGCGTGCTGAACGTGGTCGACGCCGACGACCTGGCGGACGCACTGCTCCTGGCGGCCGAGCACCCGGCGGCCGTGGGACGCGTGTACGCCGTGGCCGAGCCCACCCGCCTCACCTGGCGCGAGGCGCTCACCACGCTCGCCTCGCTGCTCGGGGGGCGGCCCCCGCGTCGACTGCTGCCGACGGCGCCCACCCAGGCGGTGGCCTCGGTGTTGGAGCGCGCCTACGGCATCGCCATGCCCGCCAGCGAGCCGACGCTGACGCGCTACCGCACGGCGCTCCTGGGGACGGGCCTGCACGTGCGCGTCGACGCCGCCGAAGCGGAGCTCGGCTGGCGCGCGCGCGTGCCCTGGCGGGAGGCGCTGCGGCGGGTCGCCGTCGACGCGCTCCCGCGGCTCGGCGTGGCGCCGCGGGGGCGGTCGTGAGCGCGGCGCGGCGTCCGCCGACCGAGCGCGCCGGCGATCCGACGGTCCCGGCACGCGAGCCGGGCTCGCCGCCGCGGGTGCTGCTCGCCACCCTCGAGGCCGGCGGCGGTCACACGACCGCGGCCAGGGCCTGGGGGGCCCGCTTCGCCGCGATGGGCGCCGAGATCGAGGTGGTCGACACCGTCGCCGAGCTGGGGCCGCGGCGCCTCGACCGCACCGCCAAGGCGGTGTGGCGGGCGGCGCTGCGCGTGCCGCGGGCGGTGGCCGCCGCCCAGTCGGTGACCACCCACGTCCTTCCCGCCGCCCTGACGCAGCGGGTCCAGGGGATCTCGGTCTTCGACCACGGCCGCCGGCTGGCCGCCCACGTGGGCGCCCGCGGCTTCGACCTGGTGCTGGCGACCCACATGTTCCCGTTGCAGGCGATGGCCATCGCCCGGCGGCGCGGCTGGACCGACGTGCCGATCGTCGGCTTCAACCCCGACACCTTCGACACCCACGCGCTGTTCGCCGTTCGCGGCAGCGACGCCATGTGCGTGCCCACCGAGGAGGCGGCCCGTCGCCTGCGCCGCCTCGGGGTGCCGCAGCGCGAGATCCGCGTCACCGGCTACCCGATCGACGTGCGCTTCCTGCGGCCGGCACCGCCGCCGCCGGAGGCCCGCACGGCGTTGGGCCTGCCGCCCGAACGCCCACTGGTGCTCGTGAGCCTCGGCGCCGAGGGCGTCGGGCCGCGGACCGAGGACTGGGTCGAGGCGCTGATCGACACCGGCGTGCGGGCCACCATCGCGGTGCTGACGGCGCGGCACCGGACCCTGAAGCGTGCCCTCGACGCCCGCGCGGGCGAGCTGACGGGCCCGACGAGGCTGCTGCCGCTCGGCTTCCGCGACGACGTCCCGCTGTGGTTGGCCGCGGCCGACATCGTGGTGGCCAAGGCGGGGCCGGCCTCGACGCTGGAGGCGCTGGCGGTGGGGGCGCCGATCGGCCACGTGTACGTCGCCGGCGGGCACGAGCGGTTGGTGGTCGACTTCGCGCTGTCGCGCGGGGTGGGCGCCTGGTGGCCGCAGCCGCGCGCGGGCGCCCGCGAGGTCGCCGGATGGCTGGCCGACGCCCCCGCGCTGGCCGCCTGGCGCGCCCGGGTGGCCGCCGTCGAGCTACCGCTGTCGACCGACGAGGACGTGGCCGGCGTCCTCGCCATGGCGCGCCGACGACGGGGCCGCGGCCCCTGGTAACATCTCGCGTGCCGATCCTCCCCCGCCTCGCGCTGCGCAACCTCCTGCGCCACCGCTGGCGCTCGCTCGCGACCGTGTTGGGGGTGGGGCTGGGCATCGCCGCGGTGCTCGCCACGCTCGCGGTCGGGGCCAACGTCGACGCCAACCTGCGGGCCACGCTCGAGGCCGCCGCCGGGCCGGCCGACCTGCTCGTGACCCCCGGCGCCACCGGCCGCGCCGTGTTCGAGCACGAACCGGTGCTCGCGCTCGCCCGGGCCGATCCGGACGTGGCCTGGGCGGTGCCGCTGCTGAACACCCGCTCCGAACCCACCCGCGGCGCGCAGGCCACCACCGCCGGATCGCTGCTGCCCGGCCTCGACAGCGGCTTCCAGCTCGGTGGCCGCGTCACCGAGCGCCCCGAGACGCTGCCCGTTCGCCTGCTCACCGGCCGGCTGCCGCGCCAGGGCGCCTTCGAGGTGGCCGTCGCGGCCGACTTCGCGGGCTCGCGCGACATGGTGATGGGCGAGGCCATCGCGTTCGCCACGCCCACCGGCCAGGTGCCGTTCACGCTGGTGGGGCTGCTGGACGAGAGCTACGCCCTCGCCTCCACCAACGGCGGGCGCATCGGCATCACCCACCTGAGCGACCTGCAGACGGCCAACAGCTTCCGCGACCGGGCGAGCCACCTCGAGCTGGCGCTGCGGCCGGGCGCCGACCTGTCGGCGGTCCGCGACCGGTTGCAGGCCGCCATCGGCGACGCCTACACCGTGACCTTCCCGGCCGGGGCCGGCGACGCCGCCTCGGGCATCGTCCAGACGCTGCAGGCGGGGCTGCTGATCCTGGCCGCCACCCTGATGGCGCTGGGCGGCTTCATGGCCTACAACACCTTCATGGCCGGGGTGGTGGAGCGCACCCACGAGTACGCGCTGCTGCGCACCATCTGCATGCGCCGCGGCGACGTCCGCCGGCTGGCGCTGTGGGAGGCGTTGTGGGTGAGCGCCGCCGGCGTGGTGCTCGGCGCGGCGCTGGGGACGCTGCTGGCCTACGGCATCACGCGCGTCAACGCGCTCGTCGTCGGCTTCGAGACGCGGACGCTGGTGCTGCCGTGGTCCGCCGTCGCGCTCGCCTCGGCGATCGGCGTGGCCGTGGCGCTGCTGGCCGCCAGCCTGCCGGCCTGGGCGGCGGCGCGCACGTCGCCGCTCACCGCGCTACGCGCGGCAGCGTCGCCGCGCGCGCCCCGCCTGCAGCTGCTCGGCTGGGCGTTGGTCGGCCTCGGCGCGGCCATGACGCAGTTGCCTTGGTCGGGCCACGCTGCCCTGTTCGGCGCGGGGCTCTCGATGGCCACGTTCTTCGCCGGGGTGGCCCTGGCGGCCGAGGGGCTCATCGCGCCGGCGACGCGGGCCGCGATGCCCCTGATCGCGCGCGTCCTGGGGCCGGCGGGCCGCCTCGGCGCCGGCTTCGCGGTCCGCAACGCGCCCCGCAACGGCGTCGCGATCGGCACGGTCATCGTCGGCGCGGGCCTGATCGTGGGCGTGGGGGCGATGGTCGAGGGCATCAACCTGGCGGTCTCCGACTGGCTCGACACCACCATCGTGGGCGACCTGTTCGTCACCAGCGCCGCGCGCTTCCCGGCCGACTTCGAGCCGCGCGCCGTCGTGGTCGAAGGGGTCGACCAGGTGTCGGGCGTCGGGCTGCGGGCGGTGCGCTTCGAGCCCGAGGGCGCGCGCCAGGCCCGAACCGTCGCCGTCATCCTGGTCGACCCGGAGCGCTTCCATCCGGACACGGGCTTCGGGCGGCTGCAGTACATCGGCGGCCAGGGCGACCCCCGCCAGGGCTACGAGTCGCTGGCGCGCGGCGGCGAGGTGCTGGCGGCGAACACGATCCGCGACCGCTTCGGGGTGGGCGTGGGCGACGCGGCGCGCCTGCGCGCCGACGACGGCTTCCGCGACTTCCGCATCGGCGCGGTGGTGGTCGACTACACCGGCGGCGGCGAGGCCTTCGTGGGTTCCATCGACGACCTGCCGGCCTTCGGCGGCGGCAGCCCGGACCTGTTCGTCTTCACCGTGCAGCCGGGCCTGGACCCGTCGCTGGTGCGCGACCGCCTGCTGGCGGCCTTCCCCGACCTGCTGCTCGACATCACCCTCAACCAGGCGTACCGCGCCCAGATCGAGGTGCTCATCAGCCGCTCGTTCACCACCACCAACTCGTTGCTCGCGCTGGCGGCGGTGATCGCCGCCCTGGGGGTGGCCAACACGCTGGGGATGAACCTGTCGCGTCGCGCGCACGAGATCGCCGTCCTGCGCACCGTCGGGCTGCGGCGCGCCGGGGTGCGCCGCCTCGTCCTGGCCGAGGGCATGGTGGTGCTGACGATCGGCGCCGTGCTCGGCATCGCGTTCGGGTTGCTGCTGGCCGACGTCATCACCGCCGGCGCCCGCGCCCTCACCGGCTACCCGATCCAGGCGGCGGTCCCCTGGCGGATCCTGCTGTGGGCCGGCGCGTTCATCCCGCTGTTGGGCCTGGCCGCCTCCTGGCTGCCCGCCCGCCGTGCCGCCCGTCTCGCTCCGCGCGTGGCGCTCGGCGCCTCGGAGGCTGCATGACCCCATCGGACGGCGTCCCCGCCCTCGAGGCCCGAGGACTGCACAAGCGCTTCCATCTCGGCGCCGAGACCGTCCACGCGCTGCGCGGCGTCGACCTGACCGTCCGCAGTGGCGAGTTCGTGGCCGTCATGGGTCCGTCCGGGTCGGGCAAGAGCACCCTGCTTCACCTCCTGGGCCTCCTCGACCAGCCCGACGAGGGCACCATCATGCTCGCCGGCACGCCCACCGCCGGCCTCGACGACGACGCGCTCACCGACCTCCGCCGCCAACGGCTGGGCTTCTTGTTCCAGACCTTCGAGCTGGTGCCCAACCTGACGGCGCGCGAGAACGTGCTGCTGCCGGCCGAGATCGGCGGCACCGCACGTGCCGCGGAGGGCCGGCTGGAACGGCTCGCCCTGCAGCTGGGCATCGACGACCGCCTCAGCCACCGCCCGGATCAGCTCTCGGGCGGCGAGCGCCAGCGCGTCGCGCTGGCCCGCGCGCTCATCAACGACCCGGCGGTGGTGCTGGCGGACGAGCCGACCGGCAACCTCGACAGCCGCACGGGACGCGAGGTGCTCGACCTGCTGCGCCGCGGCGTCGACGAGCACGGCTGGACGGTCGTGACGGTGACGCACGACGTGCAGGCCGCGATGGCCGCCGACCGGGTGGTGTTCCTGCGCGACGGCGCCGTCTCGGGCGAGGTCGACGTCGACGGCGCCGACGTCGGGCAGATCGTCGACCGCTCGCTGGCCGGCTGAGGCGCCCGTCGGGCGGATGCGTCCGCTCGGTGGATGCATCCGCGTTGCGGACGGCTCAATCGATGCGGCCGACCACCAACGCGCCGGCCGGCGAGGTCCAGCGGCCGAGGACGCCGAGGTCGAGCTCCCAGCGCCCGACGATGGCGGCGTCCAGCGCGGCCGAACCGCCCGCCCCCAAGGCCTGGAGCTGCGTGGCGATGACCACCCCGACGGCGACCGGGTTGACGACGATCTCCTGGCCGAGGCGGGCGCTGCCGCCGGCCGGCACCGCGATCGCGGGCAAGCCGAACGACGCCACCTCGCGGTCACCGAGGCGCAGCCGCGCGTCGGGCGCGCGCAACACGAACCCCAGCGGGCCGGGGTTGTCGACGATCAGGCCGACCGCGATCGTGATGCGGTCGAAGCGCACCTCGCGCACGCCGGTGTTGGCGGCGTCGAAGCGCACCCGCGGGGCCGCCGGGACGAGGTCGGCCTGGCGCACCTCGCCGCGCGCGACGGTGACCGCCGGGAAGCGCGTCGGGACGCCCAGCACGTCGATCCCGACCGCCGCGTCGATCCGGTAGGCGACGGGCCTGCCGGCGACCGCGTCGGTCAGGGCCCCCACGAGCGCGTCCAGCCGACCGAGCGGCACCGTCACGTCGAGCGCCAGCGGCGCCTCGGCCCGCGCCGGCAGCTCGATGCCGCCCACGAAGCTCAGCCCGGCCGCCGCCACGCCACCGAGCCACAGCTCGCCGTCGAGCCGATCGAGCCGCACCGCGATCGGGTTGGGGTTCGTCACGCGCAGCGCCACCCGCACGACCAGGGCGGCGTCGCCCGTCAAGCCGGGCGGGTCGAGGCGGACGATGCGGGTGGCGTCCGTCTGGAGGCGAAAGGTAGGCGCCGCCAGGGCGGGGGCGGTGCCCGGCAGGCAGGCCGTCAGGAGGCCCGCCACCGGGAGGACCGCGAAGAGGGCCGCCAAGAGGGCGCGCGCGCGGCGCGCCGAGGGCTGGGTTCGCTTCGTGGGACACGGCATGGGGACCTCCCGGCGCGCGCCGCGGACCGTGGCCGCGCTCGTCGAACCCAGCGTACGCGAGGCGTGGCCGGCCGCGGCGTGGCGCCCGCCACCCGTGCCCGCCTTGACCCCGCGCCCGCACTCGCCTACACTGGCGCATCATGTGTAACTTACACATCTACCGGCCACCCGGCCCGCCCGCCCCGAGCGACCGTCGATGACGGTCCGGCCGCTCGTCCTGTTGCTGTGCGGCGGCCCGTCGGCGGAGCACGACGTCTCGCTGGCCTCCGCCCGCTCGCTCTTGGCCGCGACCGACGACCGCATCGCCTGGCGCGTGCGCGTCATCGACCGCGCCGGGACCTGGCTCGACGCCGAGGCCAGCGCGGCCCGGCTCGCGCCCCCGACCGTCGCCGCCGCGGCCGGGCCCGCGACGGCGGCCGGCGGCGGTCGGCCGGCGACCGAGGCCGGCGCGGCGCCGACGCGCGCGACGGGACCCCGCCTCGACGAGCGCGCGCTCCGCTCGGTGGACGCGGTCTTCCCGCTGCTGCACGGGCCCTACGGCGAGGACGGGCGCCTGCAGGGGGCGCTCGAGGTGCTCGGCGTCCCGTACGTCGGCTCCGGTGTGCTCGCCAGCGCGGTCGGCATGGACAAGATCGCGATGAAGGCGATGCTGGCGGCGGCCGGCCTACCCCAGGTGCCCCACCTCGGGGTCACGCGCCAGCGCTGGCGGCACCAGCGCCCGGCCGTCGAGGCCGAACTCGACGGCCTGGGGTGGCCCGTGTTCGTCAAGCCCGCCAACATGGGGTCCTCGATCGGGATCGAGCGCGCCGCCGAGGCGTCCGCGCGCGCCCGCGCCATCGACGCGGCCTTCGCGCACGACCGACGCGTCATCGTCGAGGCCGCGGCCGTCGGTGCGCGGGAACTCGAGGTCGCCGTGATCGGGCTCGACGAGCCCGAGACGAGCGTGGTGGGCGAGGTGCGCACCGACGCGCCCTTCTACGACTACGCCGCCAAGTACACCCCGGGTGGTGCCCGCCTCGACGTCCCGGCCGAGGTGCCGGCGAGCGTCGCCGACGCCTGCCGCGCGTTGGCTCGGCGCGCCTTCCTGGCGATCGACGGCGCCGGCCTCGCCCGCGTCGACCTCTTCTGGCAACCCGAGCGCGACGCCCTGCAGGTGAACGAGATCAACACCATGCCGGGCTTCACCGAGACGTCGATGTTCCCGCGCCTGTGGGCCGCCAGCGGCCTCTCGTACCCGGAGCTCGCGCTGCGCCTGCTGGAGCTGGCGCACGCGCCACGCTGACGACCGCGCCGGGGCGCGCTATCATCCGCTGTCGGAGGTGACGCCGCCCCCCACGGTCGGAACAACCCGCGCTCGGGCGCCCCGCGCGCCCCGTTGTCCGGCGACGCCCTCGGCGACCCGCCGGGCGGGCGCCCATGGGGCGACGGCGATCACGCGGACGGCGTCGCGGCCGCCGTGTTCGCCCCGGACCCCGACCTCGGCGGCGATACGCCGCGGCCAGCCGCCGTGGCCGACCCGGGCTCGGGTCCGGGACGCCCGCTGACCGACTTGGGCGCCGCACGCGTCCTCATCCTCAACGCCAGCTACGAGCCGCTGCACGTCTGCTCCGTGAAGCGCGGCATCACGCTGCTCATGCAGGAGGTGGCCGAGCGCGTGCTCGACGGCGACCGGATCCTGCGCTCGCCCACCCGGGTGGTGCCGGTGCCGTCGGTGATCCGGCTGCGGCGCTACGTGCGCCGCCCGCACCGCCAGCGGGTGGCCTTCAACCGCAAGAACGTGTTCCGGCGCGACGACCACACCTGCCAGTACTGCGGCACCCGCGGCCACGACCTCACGCTCGACCACGTGGTCCCCCGATCGCGCGGCGGGCCGACGACGTGGGAGAACGTGGTGGCCTGCTGCCGCCGCTGCAACGCCCACAAGCGCGACCGCACGCCCGCCGAGGCGCGCATGGCGCTGCGGCGCCCGCCTCGGCCGCCGGCGTTCATGTTCACGTCGGCGTACGGGCTGCTGCCCGACGTCGACCCGGCCTGGGAGGCGTACCTGCCGCGTTCCGGCTGAACGTCGGCCGCGCGCCGCCCTCCTCGAGGCCGGCGGCGAACGGCCGGATCGCGGCGATCGCGACCGCCGTCAGGCCAAGCGGCGCCGATCGCCGAACAGCCGCGACAGCACGGCGCTGAACACCGACAGCACGATCGCCCCGAGCACCGCCGCGCCGAACCCGGACAGCTGCAGCGGCGACACCGCCGCCGCCACCGCCAGCGCCAGGCCGTTGACGACCAGCAGGAAGAGCCCGAAGGTGAGCAGCGTGACCGGCAGCGTCAGCAGGACCATGACCGGCCGCACGATGGCGTTGACCAGGCCGACGACCAGCGCCGCGACCAGCAGCGGCCCCAGCCCGTCGGGCGCGATGGACACGCCCGGCAGCAACTGCACCGTCAACCACAGCGCCAACGCGTTGAGGGCCCAACGGATGAGCAGGTTCATGCCGCCCACCTTAGCGCACCGGCACGCGGCCGGCGCCGACCGGGCAGGGCGGGGCCCTCACGCGGGCAGGCGCCGCAGCACGGGCCGCACGTCGCCGACCGCGAAGCCGATCGACCGCAGGATCCGCACCAGCTTCGGGTCGGTGGTGGAGAGCTCGGTGCGCACGCGGCCGACGGGGCTCTCGGCCGCGACCTCGTGCAGCAGCGTCAGCAGTAGCCGCCGCAGCATCTCCGTCGACGCGCGATGCGCCCGCGCCACCCCCACCGCCGTGAGCGCCAACTCGCCGTCGATGCCGCCTCGCCGGCGACCCGCCAGGACGTAACCGACCGGCGGCTGATCGAGCGCCTCGTACGCCAGCAACCACAGGTCGGGCGTGAACGGTCCGTGGGCGCGCTTCAGCCACGCCCAGCGCCCCTCGCGCAGCGCGATCCCCTCCGCCTCGGCCACGAACGCCCGGAACGCGGCGTCCCGCTCGAGCCGCCAGCCCTCCAACACGAGCGGCGCGCCCAGGGGCGGGGTGTCGGCCAGGTCGAAGGAGAGCGCCCGCAGGCCGTCGGACTCGAACCCCAGCGGCGCCAGGGCGGCGCCGAGGTGAGCGGCCCTGTCCGCGTCGAGGCCCGACAGGTCGAGCTCCACGGCCTCGTGCGGCAGTCGGCGCAGCAATTCGGCGACGAGCTGCGCGAACGGGCCGGCGTCCTCGCCCGTGTGCCAGGGTTGCGCCAGTCGCAGCGTCGGGTCGTCGAGCTCGGGGTCGGGCGGCCACGCCACCACGCCCGCCGTGGGCTCGGCGGCGGCCGCCACGGGCTCGGCGGCGGCCGCCGCGGGCTCGGTGCCGTTGGCCCCGACGTCGCCGGGCGCCGTGTCAAGCACCCAGGTGCGAGCTGCATCACGGCGCGGGTCGCGCAGCCGAGTCACGCTGCGCTGCGCCAGCCCCCAGGGGTCGCGGTGCCCGATGAAGCCGAAGGCCCGCGCCAGGAACCAGGGGAGCTCGTCGGGTGTCAGCGAGCGGACCACGGCCCCACATGCTACCGCCCCACCGCCGCCCGGTATCGTGCGGGTCGTGGCCCGACCCAGGATCATCGGAGGCAGCGCACGCGGCCGCCCACTCGCGACCCCACGACGCGGCACCCGGCCGACGCCGGCGCGCGTGCGCGAGGCGCTCTTCGACATGCTGGCCTTCGACCCGCCCGGCCTCTTCCTCGACCTCTACGCCGGCTCCGGCGCGCTCGGCCTCGAGGCCGCCTCGCGCGGCTGGCGGGCGATCTGCGTCGACCGCTCGCGGGAGGCGGTCGAGGTGGCGCGACGCAACGCCCGCACCCTCGGCCTCGACGTCGACGTGCGGCTCGGCGACGCGCTCGGCAGCGCGCGCGCCCTGCGCGGACGGGTCGACGTCTGCAGCGCCTCGCCGCCCTACCCCGACGACCTGCCGGCCATCTTCCAGGCGCTGCTCGACAGCGGCTGCGTCCGCCCGGGCGGTCGCTACGTCCTGCAGCACCCCAGCTGCCTGGAGATGCGGCTGCGCCTGGCGGACGCGGCGGCCCCCGCCGAGCTGCGGCGCTACGGCTCGAACGCCCTCACGATCGTCCGCGTGCCGCCCGCGGAAGAGCCGGCGGGCGACGACGGCGGCTGACCCGGGACCGAGACCCAGGGACCCCCCGAACCACGTCTCGGTCCCCTTCGAGCCGGCCGCCTTGCCGTGCTAGACTCGCGCGTCGCGCCCAGGCCGCCACCCGCCGGCCCCACCGGGACCTGCCGCGCGGCGGCCCCCTCCGGGACCACCGCCAGCGAGCGACCCCGCCACCGGGCGCCCTACGACGGCCGGCCTGGCGCCCGCCGCGAGCGAAGGGGTTCCGCCGATGTTGGGATTCATCCAGAGGATGTTCGACCAGAACGACCGCGAGGTCGGCCGCCTCGACTCCGAGGTCGTGCGCCGAACCACCGATCTCGAGGAGCGGATGGCCGAGGCCGAGCACCTGCCGGCGGCGTTCGCGGAGCTGCGCCGGCGCCACGCCGGCGGCGAGACGCTGGACGCGCTGATGCCCGAGGTCTTCGCCCTGGCGCGCGAGTCGGCCAAGCGCCACATGGGCCTGCGCCACTACGACGTGCAGCTCGTCGGCGGCGCGGCGCTGCACTACGGCAAGATCGCCGAGATGAAGACCGGCGAGGGCAAGACGCTGGTCGCCACCCTGGCGCTGTCGCTGAACGCCCTGACGGGCAAGGGCACCCACCTGGTCACCACCAACGACTACCTGGCCCGCACCGGCGCCGAGTGGATGGGTCCCATCTACCGCGGCCTCGGCCTCCAGGTCGGCGTCATCGAGCACGGCTCGGACGCCGCCGCCCGCCGGGCGGCCTACCGCAGCGACATCACCTACATCACCAACAGCGAGCTCGGCTTCGACTACCTGCGCGACAACATGGCGTTCCGCCCCGACCAGCTGGTGCTGCGCGAGGACACCCCGCTGCACTACGCGATCATCGACGAGGTCGACTCGATCCTGATCGACGAGGCGCGCACCCCGCTGATCATCTCCGGCCCGGCCGAGCTGGCGACCGACAAGTACTACGTCATGGCCAAGATCGCGGCGCGGCTCCAGCGCGGTGTGGCCAGCGAGGAGAAGGACACGCCGCCGACCGGCGACTACACGGCCGACGAGAAGACCAAGGACATCCACCTCACCGAGCAGGGCATCGCCAAGGCCGAGGAGGCCCTGGGGGTGGAGGACATCTTCGGCACCACGAACATGGAGTTCGGCCACATGCTGCGCCAGGCCCTGCGCGCCAAGGAGCACTACCGGCTCGACCAGCAGTACGTCAAGGACGACAACGGCCAGATCGTCATCGTCGACGAGTTCACCGGGCGCCTCATGCCCGGGCGGCGCTTCGGCGAGGGCCTGCACCAGGCGATCGAGGCGAAGGAGGGCGTGAAGATCGAGCGCGAGAACCAGACCCTCGCCACCATCACCTACCAGAACTTCTTCAAGCTCTACGACAAGATCGCCGGCATGACGGGCACCGCCAAGACCGAGGAGAAGGAGTTCCAGGAGATCTACCGCTCCGACGTCCTGGTCATCCCGACCAACATGCCCATGATCCGCAAGGACCACGAGGACATGGTCTACCGCACGCAGGACGGCAAGTACGCCGCGGTCGTCGACGAGATCGTCGAGGTGCACCGCAGCGGGCAGCCCATGCTGGTCGGCACGGTGACGATCGATGCTTCCGAGCGTCTGTCGAAGATGCTGGTGCGCAAGGGCGTCAAGCACCAGGTCCTGAACGCCAAGCACCACCAGCGCGAGGCCGAGATCGTGTCGCAGGCGGGCCGCATCGGCGCCGTGACGATCTCGACGAACATGGCCGGCCGCGGCACCGACATCGTGCTGGGCGGCAACCCCGAGGCGCTGGCGCGGCAACTGCTGGAGCGTGAGGGCTTCGACCGCTACGACTCCGATACCGAACTGTTCATCAAGGCGCTCATGCTGCATCGCGAGGACGAGGCGCGCGCGCATGCCAAACGGCTCGAGGGGCTCCCCGACGGCGTGATGGCACGCATCGTGCAGCTGCGCGACGAGGCCGAGCGCGATCACGTCAAGGTCGTCGAGCTCGGCGGCCTGCACATCATCGGCACCGAGCGCCACGAGTCGCGGCGCATCGACAACCAGCTGCGCGGCCGCGCCGGCCGCCAGGGCGACCCCGGCAGCAGCCGCTTCTACGTGTCGTTCGAGGACGACCTCATGCGCCTGTTCGCCAGCGAGCGGGTCCTGGGCATGATGGATCGGCTCGGCATGGACGACTCGGCCCCCATCGAGGCCAGGATGGTCTCGGGCGCCATCGAGCGCGCCCAGAAGCGCGTCGAGGACCGCAACTTCGGCATCCGCAAGCAGCTCTTGGACTTCGACAACGTCATGAGCAAGCAGCGCGAGGTCATCTACCTGCAGCGGCGCGAGATCCTGCTCGGCAACGACATCTCCGACGACGTGCAGGACATGATCGCGGAGTACGTCGATGCCCAGGTGCAGCGCCACCTCAGCGTGGAGCTCGAGCCCGAGGAGCGCGACGCCGGCGCGCTGCGGACGGCCGTGCTGGAGGCGGTACCGCAGATCGAGGGCTTCGACTTCGATGCCCTGCGCGAGACCGCGCCCGACGACGCCACGCAGGCGATCGTGCCGGCGATCGAGGCCGCCTACGCGGCGCGCGAGACCGAACTGGGCGCGCCGCTGCTGCGCGAGCTCGAGCGCTTCATCGTGCTGCAGGTGGTCGACCAGCACTGGAAGGAGCAGCTTCACGCGATGGACGTCCTCCGCCAGGGCATCGGCCTGCGCGGTTATGGCCAGCGGAACCCGCTGCAGGAGTACGCCTTCGAGGCGTTCAACCTGTTCGAGGAGATGAAGTCGACCATCCGCCTGAACGTCGCCAAGCTGCTCTTCCGCGTGCAGGTGCAGACCAACCAGCGGCTCGAGCGCCGGCAGGCCTCGCGCCCGATGACGCTGGACGCCGGCGGCGGCGTCTCGGCGCTGACCGCCGCGGCGGGCCGCGCAGCGACCGGGGGCATGGGACCGACGGCGCCGATCAAGGTCGAGGACAAGGTCGGCCGCAACGACCCCTGCCCCTGCGGTTCGGGCAAGAAGTACAAGCACTGCCACGGCCGTGCCTGACGCGCGCAGCGCACCACGCACCGCAGAATCGCGCAGCGATTCTGCTTGGCCTGACGCGCGCAGCGCACCACGCACCGCAGAATCGCGCAGCGATTCTGCTTGGCCTGACGCGCGCAGCGCACCACGCACCGCAGAATCGCGCAGCGATTCTGCTTGGCCTGACGCGCGCAGCGCGTCAGGCACGTTCACAACCCGCGTCCACGCCCGCGTCCGCGCGCTCGACACGCGCGTCTGCCTCGGCATCGACCCGCGCCCCGCGGCGCACCCCCGCACGCACCCCGACCGCCACGGACGCGACCCGGCCCGCGTCGGCCGGGCCGTGGCCGCCCACGCGCGCGTTGTGCTGCACGCCACCCACGACTTGATCGCCTGCGTCAAGCCGCAGAGCGCCTTCTTCGAGGCGCTCGGGATCCCCGGCCTGATCGCGCTCGCGCAGGTCATCGCCGACGCCCGGGCGCTCGAGGTGCCCGTCATCCTCGACGCCAAGCGCGGCGACATCGGCAGCACCGCCGAGGCGTACGCCGAGGCCTACCTGGCCGACGGCGTCTTCGCGGCCGACGCCCTCACCGTCAACCCGTACCTGGGGCTCGACACGCTCGAGCCGTTCCTGGCCGCCGCCGCCGCCGGCGGGCGCGGCGTGTTCGTGCTCGTCAAGACCTCGAACCCGGGCAGCGGCGACCTGCAGGACGCGGTCGGCGCCGACGGCCTGCGGCTTCACGAGCGCCTGGCCGACGCGCTCGCCGCCCGCGCCGAGGCGCTGCCCCGCGACACCGACGGCTACACCGCGCTCGGCGCGGTGGTCGGCGCGACCTACCCGCGCGACCTGGCGGCGGCCCGAGCGCGGCTGCCGCGCTCGCTGCTGCTGGTGCCCGGCTACGGCGCCCAGGGCGG
>Ga0209498_1000596_pt1 | contig 22366 bp, 17 predicted proteins | sample WalLakDeSediment_FD_184131 | JGI IMG/M metagenome (GOLD analysis project Ga0209498, IMG submission 184131) | Lake sediment microbial communities from Walker lake, Nevada to study Microbial Dark Matter (Phase II) - Walker Lake 11/02/13 Deep... | ecosystem: Environmental > Aquatic > Freshwater >...
GGCGAGGTGGATCAATCATTCGGCCGTGAGGAAATTCGCAACCTGGTGCTGGAGGAGACGGGCGATTACATTATCTCCGTCCGCGGTTTTGCCGGCGAGACCGGTTCGTTTGAGATTACGCTCGAAGAAGCGGGCGATGACCTGTCGGAACTGACCGGCCCCGGGATGGAAATCTTCGTCATGCGCCAGTTTGACGAAAATGGCAGCGACTCTTTCCTATTCAGCGCTGAACCGGGCACGATTCTGACGGCCGTGGTAGATCCCCTGGGTGACCTGGATGCTGTTGTTTCCATTGTTGACTACGATACCGATGAGATATTGCTGGAAGTTGACCGCTCCTTTGGTCAGGAAACTTTAACCTTTGAGTCGGACGAGACTCGCCTCTATTACCTGGTCATTGAAGGCTACAGCGGCGAGGCTGGCGAGTATTACATGACCGTCACCCTGTCTCCTGGCATTCTGTTTGAGCTGGTTGATGGTGCCCTGGTCTACGGTTGGTATGACGAGGAGAGCCGGCATGAGTTCGTGGTCTTCCTGGATGAGGGTCAGACGCTCTATGTCGACATTGATCCCGACGGCTTCGACGTGGTGGCTGAGGTGACCGATCTCGATGACGTGGTCCTGACCCGTATGGATGATGGCTTCTCCGGCGATCCCGAGATGCTGACTTTTGTCGCTCCGGCTAGCGACGCCTACCTGGTGGTGTCACGCGCCTTCTCCACGGCGGTTAACGGCCGTTACACCATGTTCATCTCGATTCTGGATTAACGCTTTGTCACTGGGGTGGGGTGGCCTGCAGCGCCGCCTCACCCCAGTCTGCCGGTGGCAGTGAAGGCGCTTGCGCAAGCGTCCGAAACCCGGCCAATAAAACTGCGGCGGTCGCAGCTCCCGCCTTACCAAAACAAGAGAGGTTTATCGTGGCTAAAATTGTATACCCTGACGGCCGGGAACTGCCGTTTCACCCTACGGCGCTCATTCCGCGAGCGGCCGTTTTTGTGATTGCCGCTTACATTGCCGCCCAGATGTTGGCCGACGTCGCCAGCCTGAAAATAGGCGTGGTGGCCGGGCTGGCGGTGGATATGGGGACGTTTATCTATCCCATCACCTTCACCCTGCGCGATATGGCCCATAAGGTGATCGGCAAGCGGAATACCCAGGCGCTGATTGTGGCCGCGGCCGTGGTCAACCTGTTTATGGCCCTTTATCTGATGTGGGCGGCGGCCGTGCCGGGTGATCCTGACTGGGGGCTCACGGCCGAATTCAGCGCCATTCTGTCGCCTCTATGGCGTATTGTGGTCGCCTCGATTGTGGCCGAGGTGATCAGCGAGCTGGTAGATACCGAGGTGTATCACTGGTTTGTAACTCGCGTCACTACCCGCTACCAGTGGGCGCGGGTGCTGACCAGCAACAGTGTCAGCGTGCCCATTGACAATGCGATTTTTGCCGTGGGCGCCTTTGGTTGGGCGCTGCCCTGGCAGGTTGTCTGGGAAATCTTCATCTTCAATCTGATAGTCAAATATGGCGTGACCCTGCTGAGCCTGCCCATGATTTACTTCGTGCCTGACCGTGATGATTGGCGTGAGGAGTAAACTTCCTTAGCCCGCAGCTGGCCGCAGCCGGCGGCAATGTCAATGCCCCGCCGCTGGCGGACGGTGCTGGGCAGCCCATATTCGGCCAGGATGGCCTGGAAGCGGCGCACGGCCGCTGTCTCGCTGGGACGGCCGTCATAGCCGGTCGTGGGATTGAGCGGAATCACGTTGACATGGGCGTCCATGCCTTGCAGCAGCCGGCCTACAGCCTGCGCCTGTTCGGGCGTGTCGTTCTGGCCGGCAATGAGCGCCCATTCGAAGAAGATGCGCCGGCCTCGCTGAGCTATGTAGTAGCGGCAGGCGTCCAGCACCTCCGCCAATGGCCAGCGCCGGTTGATGGGCACCAAAGCTGAGCGCTCGGCATCGGTGGCGGCGTGCAGGCTAACGGCCAGATGGAACGGCCGCTGCTCGTCGGCCAGGCGGCGGATGGCGGCGGGCAACCCCACCGTGCTCACGGTGATGTAGCGGGGGCCAATGGCCAGGCCGGCGTCGTCGGTTAGAATCTCGGCGGCCGTTACCGTGGCTTCATAATTGTGCAGCGGCTCTCCCATGCCCATAAAGACGATGTTACGCAGATTCTCCCCGCGCTGCTGCAAAATGGCCTGGGCGTGTAAAACCTGAGCCACAATTTCGCCGGCGCTTAGATTGCGCAGGTAACCCATCTGGCCGGTGGCGCAAAAGACGCAGCCCATGGCGCAGCCGACCTGGGTACTGACGCAAACGGTGTAACGGCCGTCAAAGCTCATCAGCACCGTTTCGATTGCCTGGCCGTCAGCCAACTGCAGCAGCATCTTATGCGTCAGCCCGTCGTCACTGTCCAGCGCCAGTTGGGTGGTGGGGCGACGCAGCTCGGCCACCGCTGCCAGCTGCTGGCGCAAATCGGGACGCAGCCTGACCATGTCGGTTACGGCCGTCACCCGTTCGCGATACAGATAATGCCAGAGACGGCCGGCGTGGTAATCGGAATAGCCCCATTCAGCCAGCAGATTGGCAACCTGCGCCCTGGTTAAGTCGTATAAGTTAACAGCGGTTGTTTGATTACGCATGTCAGTAATTTATCAGCCATTTCTCACGTGACAACTATCCTGATCTTTGCTACACTACCATTAGATAATTGTCTAATAAGACAGGGAATGAAAGAAGATGAGCAGGAAGATTCTGACTGACCCGCGCCGGAAATGGGCGCTGTTTCTTTATGGGGTGGGCTTTGCTTTTGGCCTGTTGGTAGCCATTGGCACTATCTGGCCTGATCTGGAAGCCTCCCTATTTGGAAGAGATATTTACTCAGTTCAGCGGCAGGTTGGCGGCTCTATGCCGCTGCGCTGCCCGGTTTTTCTAACGCTGGCTGATGGCTCAGGCGTGGTGCGCGCCAGCCTGGTTAACCCCTCTAATGTGCGAGGCGCCCAGGTACCGGTGCGCGCTCGCATCAGCGATGGTTATGTGTCATTGGTGCGCGAAGTCTACGGCGTCGTCCAGCTAGAGCCAGGGGAAAGAAAGACCCTCGCCTATGACATCTTTGAGAGCGATGTGACCTTTAATCGCTTCATCCTGGTACGCGTCTACGCTATCCGGAGTACACCCTACCTGGGCGGACAGGCCTCATGTGGCGTCTGGTGGCTAAATATTCCTCTGTTCAAGGGCTGGCAGGTTTTGGCGCTGCTGCTGCTGATCAGCGTTGCCGGGCTGGCTTATGGCAACTATGTCTGGCAGCGATATGGTGCTGACTCGCCGCGTTCGGTGGAATTTGGCCAGTTTCTACTGGTGATGACCGGCCTGATTCTCCTGATCCTGTTTGCCGGTCTGATGGGTTGGTGGCTGATTGGCATCTCTCTCCTGGCCATCCTGGTCCTCATTCTGGCTATGTTTGGCCTCGTCATCGAATATTTTGGCGGCTCCGATTAAGGTTCCTGCTGGTGAGTCACACATACCGCCTTACCCTGCCTGCCCACTATGAAACTACCTGCCGCGTTTACCCTTTATCTCCGCAAGACAGCCCAGTTTTCGCGTAATGCCCGCCTGGTGCTGATTTACAGCGCCTTCACCGGCCTCGCTTTTGGCGTTTTCCGCTTTCTGTTCAATTTCTACGTCCTCAGCCTGGGTCCGGAGTATGACGAGGCCTTCATCGGCACCTTGCAGACGGTCTCCTCATTTGCCAGCATCGCCATGGCTTTACCGGCGGCCTACATTGCCGACCGGTATTCGCAGAAATCGATCATGGTCATTACCGGCTGGCTGAGCACCTTGTTCCTATTAGGACTGGTGCTGTTTCCTTTTAAGCTGCCGCTCCTTTTGTTTAGCATGGGCGCGGGCATGTCCATGAGCGTGCGGCAGGTGGCCATGGCCCCTTTTTTGATGGCGAATACGGCCGATGATGAGCGGCAGTGGGTGTTTAGCTTTAATTTTGGGCTGATGACCATTGCCGGCTTTCTGGGCAATTTGCTGGGTGGTATTATGCCCACATGGTTCGGCAGCTGGGCCAATGTGGCCCCCACCTCGCCGTTGGCCTACCAGTTAACGCTGGGCAGCATGATGCTGGTGACTGTCCTGTCGATTGGGCCGTTACGCTTTATTCGCATGGGACCGGTGGACCCCCACCGCATAATTGAGCTCCCCTGGACGCAGCTCTGGCGGCACGGCCGTTACTTCTCGATCTTTCTCATTCCCCAGCTTGTCATTGGCCTGGGTGCCGGTCTGATGATGCCCTTCATGAACATCTACTTCCGTAACGTCTATGACCGGCCTGATCCGACCATTGCCGTTGTCTTTGCCATTGGCGGGTTGGCTATGGCTGTGGCCCAGTTTATTGGCCCGCCCATGGCCGATAAGTGGGGCAAGATCGGCACGGTGATTATTACCCAGGCCGTCTCGGTGCCTTTCCTGCTGCTGCTTGGCCTGGGCGCCTGGCTGACGGTGCGCCAACCGGAAACAGCCGGCTTATGGTTTACCGTGGCCAGCGTGGCCTTCATTATCCGGCTGGCGCTGATGAACCTGAGCAACCCGGTCTATCAGACCTTTGTGCTGGAGCATGTGCCTCGCGATACCCAGGCGCTGGCTATGAGCCTAACCAGCCTCTCATTTCAGTTTGGTTGGTTTGTCATGCCCCAGCTCAGTGGCTGGATGCAGGTACGATGGGGAGCGATGGGCTTTGTGCCCATTTTTGGGATGGTGGCGGTGTTGTATGTAACCGCCGTTGTCCTCGAGTGGCTCTTTTTTGTCAGGCAGAATCGGCTGGCGTCAATGCCGGTTCTGCAGTCAAGTAGTCAAATAGTCGAGTAGTCGAGTAGTCTAGCCGTCGTTGGTCGCAGTGTAACGACGGCTAGAGGGCTCGGTTAGAACAGTCCCCAATCGCCACCAGCCCCTTCTTCCATCATTGAGGGGTCCCACAACTCGGTGCCGATCTCGACCACAGTTTCGCCCTGGGTCACGTTGGTGACCGCTTGGCGAACCTGATCGATCATGGCTGGTCCGTAGGGGCAGAAAGGGGTGGTGAGAATCATGGTAACGTGTGATTTGTTAGCCTGGTGGTCATAGTCAAGGTTGCGGATCAGGCCTAGCTCAACGACGTTCAGGCCAATCTCGGGGTCAATGACAGACCGCATCGCTTCAAAAATCTCTTCCTCTTTACTCATAACCATGGTCATCGTTTTTTTCCTTTTAAGATAGCGGATTAGGGTAACGGCTGGCAGCCGAACGGCCGTTGCGGCCTGCCAAGCACCATTGCCAGGGCTGCCAAGCACCATTGCCAGGTAGAGCCAGCGCTAACACTTTAGCCGCTGCTATTGTCCGCCAGGACGGTAAACTGGCAGCAGGGGTCGCCTTGCAGCATGCAGCTGTCCTTGGTGAAATCGCTGCCCAAAACGCTCAAAATCAGCTCCTGATCAAACTCACACACTTCGCTGTGCTTTTGGCCAACAGAGATGTAGGGGCAGCTATATTCGATTAACCGATACTGGTTGTCAACCCGGTGCCATTCGGCCAGAAAGCCTTCTTCGGCCAGCATCTTAACCAGGTAATCCAGCCGATCTTCCAGAGTGGGCAGGCCTTCTAATTCTTTCTGATGGTCATGCACCATCCGTTGGGCAACGCCACTGAACAGTGCGCCTACTGTTCCCGCCGGGAACTGGGTTTTGAGCTCGTCCAGCAACCGGCTGCTGAGGCGGACATATTTCTGTGGGAATAGTTCATGCCCCTTTTCATTAAGGCTGTAGACGTAATACGGCCGTCCCACCTTCCGCCGCACACTTTTCAGCGACAGCAACCCATCCGCCTGCAACGAGTTGAGATGGTGACGAACCGTTACCGGCGACACATCGGCCGCCGTCGCTAACTCTTCCACGCTGGCTTGATGGGAGCTTTTGATCGCTTGCAGGATAATATCCCGTGTGCTTTGTTTGCCATTTGTTGTTACAATTTTCACGTTTTGTTTCCAGACCATAAGTTGAACAAAAATTTCGGGGATTATAGCCAGTTCCCATTAAATCGTCAATTTATACTATTATTATCATAATTATTATAATTATTGACGGGGCTTAATAGCTATGTTATACTCTGCCTCGTCAATTAAGACCACCTTTTGATAAGGTTTACTACAAATTTCTAAGGAGAAAAAAAGACGCATGACGGCACTAGAGATTAAGAATTTGCATGTGAGCATTGATGATCAACCCATTTTGAAAGGGATTGATCTTTTGGTGCGCCAGGGGGAAATTCACGCGCTAATGGGGCCGAACGGTTCAGGGAAAAGCACCCTGGCCTACACATTAGCCGGACACCCATTTTACGAACCAACGGCCGGGCAAGTCATTTTCGACGGCATTGATTTGCTAGAATTAGAAGCGGATGAGCGCTCCCGCGCTGGCCTCTTCCTGGCCTTCCAATATCCGATGGCTATCCCCGGCGTGACCCTGGCTAACTTCTTGCGCCAGGCGCTGAACGCCCGCCGTGACGGCGGCCCCGATGATCGCGGCATTCCCATCCCCGAATTTCGTCGTTTATTAAAAGAAAAGATGGATATGCTGGGCATGGATCACAAATTCGCCGGCCGTTACCTGAACGAAGGCTTCTCTGGCGGCGAAAAGAAGCGGGCCGAAATTCTACAGATGGCTACGCTCACGCCCAAAATCGCCATTATGGACGAGACCGACTCTGGATTGGATATTGACGCCCTGCGTATTGTGGCTGAAGGCGCTGCCCAACTGCGCGAATCCATCAACATGGGCGCATTGGTCATTACCCACTACCAGCGGATTTTGAATTACATTAAGCCCGATCATGTCCATGTGATGTTGGACGGCCGTATCGTTGAATCAGGCGGACCAGAACTGGCTTTAGCCCTGGAAGAAAACGGCTACGATTGGCTGCGGGCCAAATACGGCTCGGTTGCAACTGAGGAGGCGTAAAGATTATGACAGCATTGACTCCTGATATGCTTGAACAAGAAGAGTTAAGCGAAAACGAAGTTTTGTCCCTGGTAAACCAGGACTATCTCGGAAAATATGGCTTTTCCGACGTGGAAGATTACGTTTTCAAAGCGGAAAGAGGGCTGACCAAAGAAGTCATCCTGCACATGTCGGCCTTGAAACAAGAGCCGGAATGGATGTTGGCGAACCGCCTTCAAGCGTATGAGCATTTTCTGAATCGTCCCATGCCCAACTGGGGCGCCGACCTGAGCGGCATTGATTTTGACAACATTTACTACTACATCAAGCCTTCTAACCGCCAGGAAGACGACTGGGAAGACATCCCCAGCTATATTAAAGACACCTTCAACAAATTGGGCATCCCCGAAGCGGAGCAGAAATTCCTCTCCGGCGTGGCCGCTCAGTATGAATCGGAAGTGGTCTACCACAACATCAAAAAAGAACTGGAAGACAAAGGGGTCATTTTCCTGGGCATGGATGACGCTTTGGCCCAATACCCTGATATGGTGAAGGAATATTTTGGCACGATTATTCCTTATAATGACAACAAATTCGCGGCGTTGAACACGGCCGTCTGGTCAGGCGGCAGTTTCATTTACGTGCCGCCGGGCGTCCATGTAGAAATGCCGCTCCAGGCTTACTTCCGCATCAACGCCAAAAACGTGGGCCAGTTTGAGCGCACCCTGATCATCATTGACGAGGGCGCCTACTGTCATTACGTCGAAGGCTGCACCGCGCCTATCTACTCCTCTGACTCCCTACACTCCGCTGTGGTGGAAATTGTGGTCAAGCGGGGCGGCCGCTGCCGTTACACCACCATCCAAAACTGGTCGAACAACGTTTACAATCTGGTGACGAAGCGGGCCGTCGCCCACGAAAACGCCACCATGGAATGGGTGGACGGTAACCTTGGCTCCAAAGTAACCATGAAATATCCGGCCGTCTGGCTCTTGGGCGACGGGGCGCATGGCGAGATTCTCTCCATCGCTTTCGCCGGCCCTGGCCAACATCAGGACGCGGGCGGTAAGGTCGTTCATGTCGCGCCGAACACCACCAGCCGCATTATCTCTAAATCGATCAGCAAGGGTGGCGGCCGCTCTTCTTATCGCGGTCTGCTGAAAGTGCATGATGGCGCTCCTGGCTCTAAATCCAACGTCGTCTGTGATGCCCTGCTTCTGGATGACAAGAGCCGTTCTGACACCTACCCCTACATCGAAATTGACGAATCGGACGTGACCATCGGTCACGAAGCTTCGGTCAGCAAGATTGGTGAGGAGCAGCTCTTCTACATGATGAGCCGCGGCCTTAACGAAGAAATGGCCAGCACCATGATCGTCAACGGCTTCATTGAGCCGCTGGTGAAAGAACTGCCTATGGAATACGCCATCGAAATGAATCGCCTGATTCAGCTTCAGATGGAAGGCTCGATTGGATAGCTATTAGCTACTTGCACGACTAGAGAAAAAATGACAACTTACACACGAGACGCAGTAGAGCGGCTGTCGGCGCTGCTCGATGAACCCCAATGGATGCGGGATTTCCGCTTGCAGGCGTTTGACCTGTACGAAAGCCTGCCTATGCCGACAACCCAAGATGAACCGTGGCGGCGTACCGACATACGCCGCTTGAAATTGGACAGTATTGGCCCTTCGCTTAACGGTGGCGGCCAGCCAGATGGCATCCCCACTTATCTGGGCGAGCAGTTAACGGCCGACAGCGCTGGTGGTACCTTGCTGCAATTAGACGGCGTCACCCACAAATATGAGATTAGCCAGGAGCTTATCGATCAAGGCGTGATTTTCTGCGATATGTCTACGGCCGTGCGCGAACACAGTGATCTGGTGCAGAAATATTTCATGACCGAAGCGGTCAAGCCGGAAGATGGCAAATTTGCCGCTCTGCACGCCGCTTTTTGGCGTGGCGGTACGTTCCTTTATGTGCCGCGCAACGTCCGCGCCGCCGCGCCGCTGCACAGCGCCATGTGGGTCAGCGCCGGTAAGAGTTACAGCCATACCCTGGTCGTCCTTGAACAGGGGGCTGAAGCCCTGATTGATGAATATGCTTCGCCTAGTGACGGCCCACAAGCGCTGCACAATGGCGCGGTTGAGCTGCTGGTGCGCGATCAGGCTAACCTGATATACGTCTCCCTGCAAGACTTCGGCCAGAATGTCTGGCAGTTGACCCATGAACGCGGCCGCGTCGGCCGTGACGCCCGTTTGGATTGGGTGTTAAGCATCATGGGAACCCGCCTGACCAAAGCGTTCCAGACGTTGGAGCTGGACGGCCGTGGCAGCTGGGGCCGTATGTCTGGCCTCTTCTTCGCCACTGACCGGCAGCATTTCGACCTGGACACCCAGCAGAACCACAACGCGCCAGATACCGTCAGCGATCTACTGTACAAGGGTGGCTTGAAAGACAAGGCCCGCTCTGTCTGGCAGGGGTTGATTAAGGCGCTGCCTGATTCCCAGCGGATTGATGGCTTCCAGGCCAATCGCAACTTGCTGCTGGATGACACTGCCCGGGCTGACTCCATTCCGGGTCTGGAGATTGAGGCTGATGACGTGCGCTGCACCCATGCCTCAACTGTTGGATCACTGAGTGAGTCAGAAGTGTTTTACCTGATGAGCCGCGGCATTCCGCGCGCCACGGCCGTGCAGATGCTGGTAACCGGTTTCTTTGACCCGGTTATGGCCCGTATTCCCATTGAAGGCGTCCGCGACCGGATCAACCAGCGCGTGTTGCAAAAATTGGGTTAAAGCCATATTGACCAGCGACGAACGACCAATGACGAATGAATGCCGCCATTGGTCGTTTGTCGTTGGTCGTTCGTCAAAATAGGAGTGTCCCATGAGCGTTGATAACAAAGGTTACGTTCATCCCGAAGTGTTGGTTACCACCCAGTGGGTGGCCGATAATTTGCATAATACGGACAAAATCCGTTTGGTCGAATCGAACGAAGATTTGCTGCTGTATAGCTCCGGCCATATTCCCAACGCGGTCCACATTGACTGGGTGGCCGATCTGAACAGCCCCATTGTCCGCGACTATCTGGAGCGGGAGCAGTTCCAAAGTTTGATGATTGCCAATGGCATCAGCAATGACACCACCGTCGTCTTTTATGGCGATAAGAATAACTGGTGGGCCTGCTACGCTTTCTGGATTTTCAAGCTGTTTGGACATGAGGATTGCCGGGTGATGGACGGCGGGCGGCAAAAATGGATCGCCGAAGGACGGGAGTTGACCCGCGAGAAGCCGAATTTTGAAGCCGGCCGTTATAGCGCCCCGCAGCGCATTGATTACAAAATCCGCGCCTTCCGCGATCAGGTGTTTGAGCATATCAAGCATGACCAACCGCTGGTGGACGTGCGCAGCCCGCAGGAGTTCAGCGGCGAACTGCTGCATATGCCCGGCTCGCCCCAAGAGGGCGCTTTGCGCGGCGGCCATATCAAAGGGGCGCGTAACGTTCCCTGGAGCCGCGCCGTCAACGAGGACGCCACCTTCAAAACGGCCGACGACCTCCGCGCCATTTATGAAAGCGAACAGGGCTTAGCCCCCGACCAAGACGTGATCGCCTACTGCCGCATCGGCGAGCGCAGCTCCCATTCCTGGTTTGTTTTGCGCTATCTGTTGGGGTATCCTAACGTCCGTAATTATGACGGTTCCTGGACGGAATGGGGCAACCTCGTCGGCGCCCCCATCGAGAACCCGTCCAAACGATAAACACTTATCCGCAGATTACGCAGATTTCGCAGATTAAACCGACGAAAAATCTGCGTAATCTGCGCAATCTGTGGATCAACTCCTCTGACTCTTTCAGAGTGGAAATTTCAAGATGACCCTAGACGTTGCCGCCATTCGCGCGGATTTTCCCATTTTGCAGAGCGAAGCCCACCCCGGTGTACCGCTCGTTTACCTGGACAGCGCCGCCACGTCGCAGAAGCCGCTGGCGGTGATCGGGGCGATGGACGATTATTACCGGCGGTATAACGCCAACGTCCATCGCGGTATCCACCGCTTGAGCGAGGAGGCCACGGCCGCCTATGAAGGCGCCCGCGAGAAAATTGCCCATTTCATCAACGCCGGCGATCCGGCGCAAATTATCTTCACCCGTAACGCCACTGAAGCGGTCAACCTAGTCGCTTCCAGCTGGGGACGGGCCAATTTGCAGCCCGGCGACGAAATTTTGCTCACTGAAATGGAGCATCATGCCAATATCGTTCCCTGGCAGATGATCGCCGCCGAGCGGGGCGCGGTTATCCGCTACATCCCCTTCACGCCGGAAGGGACGCTCGACCTGAGTGGCCTGGACGGGCTGCTGACGGACAAGACCAGGATGCTGGCCTTTTCGGCTATGTCCAACGTCTTCGGCACGATTAACCCCACGGCCGACCTGATCCGGGCGGCCAAAAAAGTCGGCGCGGTCACCCTGGTTGACGCGGCGCAAAGCGTCCCCCATTTTCCCGTAGACGTGGCTGAATTGGACTGCGATTTTCTGGTCTTTTCTGGCCACAAGATGTGCGGGCCGACGGGGATTGGGGTGTTGTACGGCCGTCTCTCCCTACTGGAAGCCATGCCCCCCTACATGGGCGGCGGCGACATGATCCGGCGGGTGCGGCTGGAGGGATCGACCTGGAATGAGCTGCCCTGGAAGTTTGAGGCGGGTACGCCGTCCATTGCCGAGGGAATTGGGTTGGGCGCGGCCGTGGATTATCTCTCGCAGGTGGGTATGGAAGCCATTCACGCCCATGAACAGTTTATCACCGGCTACGCTCTGGAGGCGCTGAGCGAGATTGACGGCCTGACCCTCTATGGCCCGCCGCCCGCGCAGAAGGGAGGCGTGGCGACCTTTGCCGTGCGCGGCGTCCATCCTCACGACATCGCTCAACTGGTTGACCAGGACGGGATCGCCATTCGCGCCGGGCATCATTGCGCCATGCCGCTGCACCACAAGCTGGGCCTGGCGGCCACCGCCCGCGCCAGCTTTTACCTCTACACAACTACCGCTGAGGTTGATAAACTTGTAGCCAGTTTACATCGGGCAAAACAAGTATTTCGATTGTAAACGGATATCGTCGTCACGATACCCGTTTACCTGAAAATCTATGGACGACTCAATTTACCGCGAACAGATTATTGATTTATACGAGAACCCGCTCAACTACGGCCGTCTCGATCCCAACGACTTTTCCTACGAAGAGGACAATCCCCTCTGTGGCGACGTGATTCGTATAGACGTGCGATTGGGCGAGAACAACGAGATCGCCGACATAAGCTGGTCGGGGGACGGCTGCGCCATCAGCCAGGCGTCCGCGTCGCTGCTGACCGAAGAGGTGAAGGGGATGAGCCTGGACGAGGTGAAGCAGTTCCCCAAAGAGCGGCTGCTCGAGCTGCTCGGCGTGCCGCTCAGTATGCAGCGGGTGAAATGCGCCCTGCTTTCCTTCAAAGTGCTAAAAGCGGGCGCCTATGGCCTGCCCGACCCGGAACAACTGCGCAACGATAATTAAAAAGATTGATCCGCAGATTGCGCAGATTTCCGCAGATTAAAGAAAAAATCTGCGCAATCTGCGTAATCTGTGGATCATATTTTGCTAAAGGTCAGGTATGGATTTTTCTACTTTACCGCCCGCTTTTTTAGCGCGGATGCAGGAGTTGATGAGTACCGGAAAGCTGCAACTGCCGCCGCCGGTGTTTGTGGAGATGGGGGCGGACGTCGTGGAACTGAACCTGGCGGAGAAGTGTCTGACGGTTCGTTTTCCGGTGGAGAGCCGCTTTCAAAATCCGATGGGGTATATGCAAGGGGGGATGATTGCGGCGGCCGTTGACAACGTCATTGGCCCGCTCAGTTTCATCGTCGCCCCGCCGAGCATCACCAAAACATTGACCATGGAATACCTGCGCCCCATCCCACCGGATATGACGGAGATTATGGTTACGGCGCGACTGGTAGCGGAGGACGGCCGTCAACTCACTTTTACCGCCGAAGTTAAACGGGGACAGGATACCGTTTTGGCCAAAGCGACCGCCCTCAATATCGTCATGCGTCAGCGGGAAGGTTGACTGATTATGGATAGCCTTCTCATTTACCTCTGCAAGAATGGCGCGGGCAAGGCATTGGGCGGCGGTTGTGGGACGCGGCCGTCGCTAATTTGGGCAGGCAAGGCATTAAATCCTTGTTGCTCTGGGTTTTGACCGACAACCCCGCCCGCCGCTTTCACGAACGTCTAGGCGGCCAATATGTCCGCGAAAAAGAGATTGACATCGGCCAACAACCGCTGCTTGAAGTAGCTTACGGTTGGCCCGATCTATCTGCAGATTCTTGAGATATAATGATGCGGAGATACGTGGAGGAGACATAGAGATACGCGGAGAGATTAGGGAGAATTTTTGTAACTACTAAGGCCGCTGCCTGAACCTGTCGAAGGCAGAACCGGCTTCGACAGGCTCAGCCTACGAGAGGGTTAGTAGTTACGAATTTCTTCTCCTTTTTTCTCCACGTATCTCCGCGTCTTCTGCATATAACTCCGCCCAACCTGACTACGAGAGAGAAAATGAGTGAATTTGTGCGTGTCGCTTCCACGGCCGATCTCCCCCCCGGCGAGCGGTTGATTGTGGATTTTGAGGAAGAAACTGTTGCCATCTTTAACGTGGACGGCGACTATTACTGCATCGCCGACGTCTGCACCCATGACGGCGGTCCGGTGGCGGAAGGGGATATCGAGGATCATGAGATTGAATGTCCCCGGCATGGCGCGCGCTTTGATTTGCGCTCTGGGGCCGCCCTCTGTTTGCCGGCCGTAACCCCCGTCGCCACCTACCAGGTTAAGGTCGAAGGGGGCGAGATTTATGTTGAGTCGCCCGATTAGCCGTAATCCGTAAGCAGTGAGCAGCAGGTAGTAAATTGTAGTCGGTGGGCCGGGGACAGCTTTACCGTTTTCTGAAGGCTGAACAGTGCCCACTTCACCTTATCCTCTCGACTAATCGTGCCGGGTGGGAGGATGTTGGCTGTTTGACAGCAGCCCCTAATTCGCATATAGTTGCCCGAAAAGCGTTAGAACCAATGTTCGTACCTTTGCTGGTGGTGCTGTCTTGCCCGCGGATAGCATCAATATAATCGCTCTGCGTGACCAACAGGCAATCACTGGGGTTGCTGCCGCGGTCGGGGCGTAATGGGCTGACATCTGCCCTTTATCCTATTTTTTGGAGTTGCATTGATGGAAGTCGAGAAGATCAAGCAAGTCAACATAGACAGCGAGATGCGCGAGTCGTATCTCAGCTATGCTATGAGCGTCATCGTTGCCCGGGCGCTGCCCGATGCCCGCGATGGCCTTAAACCGGTACAGCGGCGCATTCTGTATGCCATGCACGATATGCGGCTCAATCCCGGCGGCCCTTACAAAAAGTCGGCCCGGGTAGTTGGCGAGACGCTGGGTAAATACCATCCTCACGCTGACCAGTCCGTCTACGATGCCATGGTGCGTCTGGCCCAAGATTTTTCCATGCGCTATCCTCTGGTAGATGGGCAGGGTAACTTTGGCTCGATTGACGGCGACGCGGCCGCGGCCATGCGCTATACCGAAGTTCGTCTGACTGAAATGGGTCAGGATTTGCTCAGCGATATTGACAAGGAAACGGTCGATTTCGTTCCCAATTTTGATGATTCCTTGACTGAACCGGAGGTGTTGCCGGCTGTTTTGCCCAATCTCCTGATTAACGGCTCCTCGGGTATCGCTGTAGGCATGGCTACCAGCGTCCCGCCCCACAATCTGGGTGAGGTGGTGGATGCCCTCTCTTACATGCTCGATCATTGGCAAAAGCTGGATGACGTGACGGTGGCTGATCTCATGGCTTTTGTGAAAGGGCCGGACTTTCCTACCGGCGGACTGGTTTACCGCTACCGGGAAAATGGCGAAGCCGACGCCTTGCTTAACGCCTACAGCACTGGCCGGGGCCGGGTGGTTGTTCGCGCCAAAGCCCACGTCGAACAGATGGAGCGCAATAAATCCCGGCTGGTTATCACCGAGCTGCCTTATCAGACCAATAAGACGAACCTGATCAGCCGCATTGCCGACCTGCACCGGGACGGCAAGATTGACGGCCTGACCGATTTGCGCGACGAATCAGATCGGAATGGCATGCGCATTATCATCGAAACGACGCGCAATGTTGAGCCGGAAGCGGTGCTGGCGGAGCTATTTCGCCAGACGCCGATGCAGTCGACCTTTAGCATCATCATGGTGGCCCTGGTTAATGGTGAACCGCGGGTGCTGACGCTTAAGCAGGCGCTGCGCTATTATCTGGATCATCGGCTGGAGATCACGCGGCGGCGCAGCGAATATGATCTGCGGCGGGCGCGGGAACGGGCGCACGTGCTGGCCGGGCTGCTCATTGCCCTGGATAACCTGGATGCCGTCATAGCCCTGATTCGCCGCTCGCGCACCGTAGATACGGCGCGCACCAATTTGCAGAAGCAGTTTAAGCTCACTGAAATTCAGGCGCAGGCAATATTAGACATGCAGCTGCGCCGGTTGGCCGGCCTGGAGCGTAAGAAAATTCAGGAGGAATATGAGGAGAAGCTGCGGGTAATCAAATATCTGGAAGAGCTGCTGTCCAAGCCGGAGCTGATGCGCAACGCGGTGCGCAAGGAGCTGGTGCAGGTCAAAGAGCAGTATGCTGATAACCGGCGCAGCCAGATCGTCGAGGGCAGTGAATCCAAGACTATTACGGCCAATGATCTGCTACCTGACCAAAAGGTGTGGGTATTGGTGGGGGAGAAAGGTAAAGTAGCTCGCACCAGCAGTCCGGAGATGATTACCATTCCGCGCAAGCCAGATGAGTTGCCGCTGACGGTACTTGAAGCAAATACCCAAGATATACTATACTTGTTTACGGCCGATGGGCTGGCGGTTAGTTTGCCCGTTTACCAACTCCCGCAGGCGCAGGCAATGGGGCAGGGTACGCACTGGGCCGAGCTGACCGGCTTAACCCGGCGACACCATGTCGCTGCGGCCCTGATCAGGCCAACCAGTTTACAGGCAGGCTATCTGTTCCTGACAACCCTGGGTGGCGTTGTGAAACGAGTGCGGTTGGAAGAGCTACCGGGCATAACCTCCGCGCCGTTTACGGTTATCAATGTGGCTGACACCGATGCCCTGGGCTGGGCCCGTTTGACGCGCGGCGAAGATGAAGTTATCCTGTTTACGGCCGCCGGGCAAATTATCCGGTTCCAAGAGGTTTCGGTGCGTCCTATGGGCCTTCCAGCCGGTGGCGTCCTGGGCATAAAGCTGGCTGACGAAGCCGATGGCATTGTGGGCATGGAGTTGGCTCAGGCCGGCAGCTTTGTCTGGAGTATTACTGACAATGGCCTGGCCAAGGCAACGCTGATGGAGCAATATCCGGTTCAAGGTCGCTATGGGCAAGGTGTGGTCAACCTGAGACTGCCCGCCGGAGCGAGTGAAGTGGTTGCCGGCCTGGTCGGTCTGGCTGACAGCTACCTGCTGGTTAAGTTGTCCACCGGTGCCGCCCACCGGTTCAAGTTAGAGGATGCGATGATCGGCAGCCGGGCCATCAAACCACGACCATTGGTTAAGGTGAATGCACCAGTGCGGGTGACCGGTGCGGTTGCTTTGCGTATGCGGCCGGTGGCTAGCGAAGCAGAAACACCGCCGTTGACGCCCAAACAAATGTCGCTCTTGGGCGATTGACGGCCGGTGACATCCGGCCAGCGACGAATGACTAGCGAAAACGACTAAGCGACTAAACGACTACACAAGGAGACAGCGAGAGCATGAACTTTAAGGATACCTGGGTTACAGATGAAGCTGGCGAACGCTTCGTTTTTACTGTGGAAATGCAGCGCCGCCTGGAAGAAGCCGGTCTACCGGTTGATCCTGCCTATCTGGATCAACTCGCAGATGTGCCGAGGCCAACGGCCGTACGCCAGACAGCTGCCCCTTCGCCATCGGAGCGACCTGATATGGGCCGCAGTGAAGGGGATAACGGTTTTCCCGAGCCGGAATCCATTCAGATTGATCCCGAGACAGGCAAATACATCGGCCGGATGAAGTGGTACAATGATTCGCGCGGCTACGGCTTTATTGCTCGTGGCGGTGGTGAAGATATATTCTTCCACAAAACGGCCGTTATCGGTGATCCCGCCGCGTTGGCCGAAGGTCAATGGATCTTGTACGACGTTGAGGAGAAGAAAAAGGGACCGGAGGCCACTGAGGTTGAGCCCTATGAGGGTAACTTGATCAATTAAAAAGAGGCTGTAGATTGCCGCAGATTTCAGTCAGAACCTGCGGCAATCTGCCTCATTGGTGGCAAGCGTTACCCCACCCGCGCCAGTTCCCGTTCCCGGGGACGATTTTCATAAAGACGGCTCAGGCTTTTGTTCTGGGCCACCCACAACCCCACCAGACCAATACGCAGTTCATACAGCGTGGACCCTTCGTCAGCGACCTCCCGCATGATCTCCCGGTAGACGAGTTGGTTTAGCCCTTCTATCAGCTCGGCCGGCTCCAGGTGGATACCGTAGGCGGCCAGATAATGGGCCAGATCGGCTGGGCGGAACAGATTATCCCGCTCCATTAGCTGGCTGACGGCCGTCAACAAGGCCCGTTCCGTGTGTGTCGAGCGCTGCCATAGATAGGCAAAATGGACCTCACCCAACCGGAGCATCTCTTCTAAAGCGGCATTGACGTCCGAGATAGTGATATAACCTGTGCCCTGGCTGTTGGCCCGGTTGACCAGGGTATAACAGACCAGCTGCACAAAATAGGGATGTCCGGCCGTGACCCGCCAAATCTTATCCAGAGCCAGGTCATCATAAACCAGCTGGGGTTTAACCGGATCGCAAATGAGCCGCACCGTTTCTTCTTCTCCGAGATAGCTAATCTGCCGGTAAAGGGCAATGTTAAACAAAACAGACCAATAATCGGCGCTCATTTCTTCCAGGCGACGAGTCCCAACAAAGGCAAAGCTTAGGCCGACGCCATGCTGCATCAGGTGACGCAGGTAGGCGAACAAGGTCGGGGGCAGCAGCCCGTCATTGACCAGATTCTCGAACGCTTCAAATTCATCAAAAACGAGCAGCATGATCGTGCCTTCCGGCAACAGAGCGCGGGCAGCCGGTATGAACTGGCGCTGGAAGCGGCCGCCCGGATCATCCACCCAATCGGCCATCTCGGGTACTTCGAGTTCATAGCCGCGTGAGCTGAGAGCATCGGCAATAATCCAGGCCAGGTCATGGAAGAGAGCGGCCATACCGGAGACAATACCCAGGGATTGGCAATCGATATAGATTGGCAGCACATGCTCCGGCAAATGCTGTTCTAACCGGAGCAGCGCCGATGTCTTGCCGGTACGCCGCTGGCCGACCAGAATCAGCACGTTTTGCTGGCTGAGACGCCCTACATTTTCACGGATGAAGGCAAATAGATCCTCACGGCCGTAGAACAGCGTGCTGTTGCGGCGCAGCGGTGTGCCCGGCGCGTAAGGGTTGGGGATGGGCTGGAACTCTCGGGGCGGTGGCAGCAGATGCACCATGTCGGCGAAGGCCGTGCTCTTATGCCACTGATGACGATCGTTGTAACTGATTTTGAACGATACCCGGAAGCGGCTGTCCACTTGAGGCTCGATGCTAAAATTGACCTGCCGGGTACGACCTGACGGCAGATAGGCGATGGTTTGTGCCTGACTGTGATTGCGATAGGCTGGATTTTCCTCCAGACTGACGGTGATGTGTTCGGCCGCGGCTCGGCCGTTGTTGCGTACCGACAGAGCAATCACCGTTTCTTTCGCCGGCACCAGCCGTTTGGTCTTCAAATTGATGACCAATTCGGCCCGACCCCGCAGCTCTTCTACCTCAGCATTGACCAGGCCAACCCAGCGATTGATGCAAATATCAGCCAGGATTTGATCCAGAGTATTGGGGTTGAGCGGCGGCCGTCGCTGTTCCTCACGCAGCAGCAGCAGCGCTTCATTCAGGTAAACCAGCCGGTCTTCTGACAGGTCCACCCGCTCGCTATCGCGCAGGCTGGTAATAATGGGCAGCAGATTGGCCAGAGCCCGGGGTGGTTTACTGCCGTTCTGGTCTGTCTGGAGCAGGTGGTTGAGCTGCGGCTGGAGTAGACTCAGCTCCATGACCGAAGGGGCTTCAAGCAGCGCCTGACAGGTCGTGTAGGTTGCTAACCAATGATCCAGTTTCTGCCAGTTTAGCCCCTCAGCTTCCGCCTCTTCCAAAGCGCTGGCGATAATCGGCAGCCCGGCATCTGGCCGGGCTGACAGCAGGAACAGGCCATCGGCAAGACTAGCCAGAATCGCCTGCTCATCCTGGCGCGCTTTGTTAGCCAGGTTGAGCAGGAAATCGGGTGAACCATCCGTTCGATTATAACCTGCTTCCAGTAGTTTCAGAGTCAATGCCGGCTGTTGGCGCATTTGCCGGTAAATGCGCTGCATTTCACTTTCTGAGAAGCGCATCTGGCGCCAGGCCAGCCCACCGCCCAAGAGCAGCATTAGGCCGATAGCCAGGCCTACCCAAGTCGGCCAGCGATTGATCAGAGGGGCGCGGCTGGCAGGAGGCGGCCCGGGGAGAGGGGTGACAATGCCGCTATGCGCGCCATCATTGTATAGAAAGCGATATTGTACCTGGCCGTTACCAGGCGGATCTACGGGCCAGGTGAGGGTGTCACTGCCGCTGGCGGCAATCTTCTCGCCTTGTGACAGCCATTCACCTGTTTCTGGATCAAGCAGTTCCAGGGTGACCCGCACCGGGTCATCATCCACATCTAGGACGGTGATGTTGACACCATAGGCACCAGGTCGAACTTCAGCGCGAGGGTTTATAAGCAGCGGAGCGCGGTTGGGCTGAATGCGGAACAGTTGTACAACGCCGTTATTGGTAACCACAATCAGCCCTGATTGCTGGTTGCCGGTCGTCAGTGCGCCCACAAAAAAGATGCCGCTGCCTAATCGCAGCGGTTGGAGCGAGATGTCGCCGTCGGCGGCGAAGAAGTGGACTTGCCCTTCCCGGTTACCCACGGCCGCCTCAGGGCGCATATCGCCATCAAGATCAGCCCAGGTCAGGCTGGTTATGCGCCCCAGACCGGTCTGCCACCAGATGATGTCGCCTTGGACATTAAGGCGGTAGAGATTGCCTTCATCAGTGCCGATGAGAAAGCTGCTGTCAGCCGGGCGGGTAACAATCGGGTTGCCGTTCAGCACTCGCTGCCACAATTCAACACCGCCACGCCAGTTGAGTCCGCGCGCGGTGCCATCTTCCACGGCCACAAATAGCTGCGCTACCAGCTCCCCTTCTTGTTCAATGCGGTGCAGGCTGTTGATCTCTTGCAGATAGGAGGCGCCGGCGCGCTGCGGCCCACCCTTGTTGTTGAAGCGCAGGATCTCGTTAGCTTTGGTGCTAATAACGATTTCCATGCTCCGGTCGCCAGGGGTGATGAGGATATTGTTGATGCTGCTGTTAACGGCCGTATTCCAAAATTGCAGGCCGGTTTGCGAGTAGGCGATCAGCTGGCCATCGGCCGTGCCGATCAGGATTTCTGGCCGTCCATTGGCGTTGATGTCCCCCACTGTTAGCGCCGTAATACTGCTGGCCAGCGTATCGTGCCACAGCTCGCGGCCGTCAGGACGAATGAGCCGCAGCCAGCCCTCAAAGCTCTCCACCCCATCGGCGCCGACAATGCGGTTGTTGTGGACGACGACGATGTCCCCCGGACCGTCAAGGCGCTCGGCCAGGGCCAGACGGCTAATGCCGCCACCCAACTCCTCTATTGCCCAAATTGGTTTGCCGTCAATGTCTAGCAGATGGATACGGCCGTCACTGGTGCCAATGACGATTTCAGGTTGGTTGTCCCGGTTGACATCGGCCATTAGCACGGCCAGAGGCTGGTTGCCCAGCCGGTAATCCCATATCTCGGCGTATTCACCCCCGCCGATGCCGGGATCGACCAGGTAGAGCGTGGCAAAGCTGACTAGCAGCAGCTCGCTGCGCCCATCCCGATTTATGTCGGTAAGACGGGAAGCGCCATCCAGATCGGAAACGGCGTATTCTTCCAGGGGACGGCCGTCATTGTCCAACAGCAGCAGCTGGTTAGGTTCGGTGCTGCCCGGCTCACGGCCGAGAACGAGTGCCAGGGCCGCCGGCTGTTTTAGCTCTGGGTCAATGGGCGGGCTAGAGATTGAAGCCACCCGCCGGTTTGGCGTAGCCGAGTAAGCACGGCTCCAGTAGCGCCGGCCTTGCTGATCATAAGCCGTGACTACCCCCACCGAGGTACCCACAACAAGGGCCGGCCCTTGGGGCAGTTCGGTGAAGATCAGGCTGGTGATGGGCCGGTTGGGCGTGCGCAGCCACTGTTCCTGCCCCTGGTGATCGTAAAGATAGAGGCGCCCCCGGGAGACGCCGAGTCGGGCGCCAACGGCGATACCGGGCGGTTTCTGCAGGTCAAAGTGGGTCAGGGTAATGGCGGTGATGCGGCCGCTTACCGGGCGATCCTGCCGCCATTTAGGTTCGCCCCCGCCGTCCAGCAGGGCGATCCGGCTAAAGCCTTCGACGCTAAAGTAAGCGAAGACAATATCTTCCTGGCCATCCTGGTCCATGTCGGCCACCAGCATTTTGGGCAGGGCGTCGTTGGGCATGGAACGGCCGTCACGGGGAAAAGACCAGAGGTCACGGCCGTCGGCATCATACAGCGTCAGCAGGCCGTTGCTAAGGGCTACCAGGATTTCCTGGCGTCCATTCTGGTTATGGTCAATTGCTGCCAAAGCCGAAACTGGCCGGATCAAGGGCAGCTTCCAGCGTTCATTCCCCTCATAATCGAGCAGAATTAGTTGGCGGGTTGTGCCAACAAGAATTTCTTGCTGTGGATGTTCTTCGCCATCCACATTAACCGCCAGGATCTGCAAAATCTGGTCGTCGGCACGGTAGGGCGGCCAATGGGCGCGGCCGTCGCCCCCCACCAGCGACACATGCACCGAATCGGCGGCGATGACAAACTCATCCATGCCGTTTTGGGTGATGTCGGTAACCAGGAGAAAATCGATTTGGCCGGGAGCATCATAACGGATGTAGGCCGGGAATTGGGTTTGAGCCTGGGCCGGCGGTGGCGGCCACAGTAGGAGAAACACCAGAGCTGTCAGACCCCATATCAGGCAGCGCTGCAGCACAGTGAACGGCTTGCGCCTTACCTGTGCCTCTAAACGAGCCGTAGCCAACGGGAACATCTCACTCGGGCGAGCGCAGAGCATAGCCAATGCCCCGCTCGCTGACAATCCAACTGCTGTACGGTTCAATAGCCCGTCGCAGCCGTTTGATCAGCGTCTTCAGCCGATCCGGGTCGTCTA
>Ga0209498_1000597_pt1 | contig 22320 bp, 18 predicted proteins | sample WalLakDeSediment_FD_184131 | JGI IMG/M metagenome (GOLD analysis project Ga0209498, IMG submission 184131) | Lake sediment microbial communities from Walker lake, Nevada to study Microbial Dark Matter (Phase II) - Walker Lake 11/02/13 Deep... | ecosystem: Environmental > Aquatic > Freshwater >...
TCATAATTATGACGACAGGAACACATAATTGAGATATTGTGATATTAGTCTCTAGAAAAAATCAGGAAGATAATCATGGGAACTTCTAGCCGTGTTCAACCAATCCTATATAAAACGATCAGCGTTTTGGTTATCCTGGTTAACCTTGCACTGATTACGTTTGTGTGGATCGTTCAGGATGATGTCTCATCGTCAGCAGTCGCTATTTTTGTAGAAGTGGATAATGTGACCCAGGTCTTGCGCAATGGCATTGACAGAGTTGAACCGGAAATTCGCAACCTGCGGCGTTTGATCGGGCAGGTCGAGACAGCTTCAGAAGAAATTTCCCAGAATGTTAGCGAAGAAGGAATCATTCTTCGTTTGCTTCCTGAAACGGTTGTCGAAAGCCTGACGTCTTCCAGCCAGTCCCTGCAGGAAAATTTCATCGCGGTATACGAGCTGCTGGGGGCGACTTCTGATATTCTCATTGCGCTGGATAAGATGCCTTTTGTTGAGATTCCGGCAAGAGGCCTATCCACGATCGCTACCCTTCAGGAAAACATGGAAGAGATTGCCGGCCAGGTAGAGACACTGGTGGATAATGTTAACGATGGGCGGTCAGAGGCGGGTGCCAGGATTTCTACAGTAACCGATGCAGCCGTTTTTCTGGGTGCCGAAGCCGACCAGTTTCATGCTGATCTGATCCAAATTAATACGGACCTCGAATCCATTCAAATCAGTGTCAGAAGATACCAGCGTCTCACACGGCCTGTGGTTATTTCTTCTGTGATCATCCTTTCGCTAATTTCTGGTTGGGTCGTGTACTCACAGGTGGTGATAATTTCGCGTTCAGAAAAACTTAACTGTCAAAAGAGCGAGGACGTCTCTGAACATCAAGAGCCCCAACTGGATGAGGGCATTGATGATTGAGCACAGCCTTTACAGCCTGGTCTGCCAGGCATAAGGACAGGACTAATATGGCTACTTTCACTTAAGGATATGATCGCCTCTATGAGGCATAAGATCCCAGCTTTAAATAAGAGGTATCTATGACGAAAGTAAAAATGAATTTAACCAATCGAAAGCTCCGAACACCGCGGGCAGCTGCCCTGGCTGGAATAGCTTTTGCAGTTTTATTAATCGTCAGCCTGGTTCTGATCCGCATATCCGTTCCAGAAAGGCTGGATGATACTGGCATATGGCTTGAGGATCATGCTGGGCAGATCTCTTTTGCAATCGGGCTGATCCCCTTTGCCGGGATTGCTTTTCTCTGGTTCCTGGGTGTGATCCGCGATCGCTTGGGAGATTTCGAGGACCGTTTTTTTTCAACCGTGTTCTTTGGCAGTGGCTTATTATTCATTGCAATGACCTTTGTGTCTGCAGCCATCGCAGACAGCTTAATTCGCATATCCGCTATCGAACCAAATATCCTTATCCAAACCCCAACCTATTCCTTCAACCGGGTCTTAATGTACCAGGTCACCAATGTTTACGCCCTACGTATGGCCGGCGTATTTATGATGTCGCTGGGGACAATTTGGGTGCGCACGAACGTCATGCCCCGCCTGTTAGTTTTCCTGACTTACGGATTGGCATTGGTGCTCCTCTTGGGACTCAACTTCAGCCTGTGGTTGTCATTGGTCTTTCCAGGCTGGGTGTTTGTGATCAGCGTGGCGATATTGGTTTTTAATTTCCGGAAGGATAATGCACAAGCGATAGATGATATGACCGAATTGATCTCACCTGCTGAAAAGACCCTGATCGATTAACGATGGTTTGAGGAGCGTTATCCTGTTGTGTAAGGAACGACAACGCATGAAACTGAAAAATAACATTATATTTATAACATTATCTATCACCCTCCTGATGGTTTTTCTCAATGCCTGCAGTGCATCTGTACCTGATCAGGAACCAACAGCATCCCCAACAATTTTACGCACCCAACGGCAGATCACCCTGACAGCTACCGCCACGCCAGTGCAAAACACACCGGAGCCAACGTCAACACCCCTTCTGGGTGAAATCATCATTGAGCGCACGCTTCAGCCTACAGCTACACTGGGGGTTTTGATGCGAAGCATCGAGGAATCCGCAACCCGGAGAGGCTTGATATCAACGACATTCCTGGGGATCAGGCTGGTGGATTGGGCTAACCTGTTCATCTCAGCTCTGATCGCCCTTAGTGGTTACCTGTTAGGGACCTGGATGATCAAACGATTATTGCCCCGCCTGGTCAAACGAACCGCGACACCATTTGATGATGCACTGTTAGAAAAGGTTGACCATGGCATTCGCTGGCTGGTGACAGTGATTGTCTTCAATGCTGCATTGACCGACAGGCTCAGTTTCATTAGCGTTAGGTTTAATCAAACCTTACGGGATGTCTTTTTCATCCTGACCTTGTCCCTGATCATCTGGATCCTCTGGAAAGTGATCGACCTTACCGCTGAATGGTATGCAGAAAAGCAAGCCATGGCTGGCCGCAAGGAGATTAAGCCAGTCATTTATATGGTCAGCAAATTTATCGAGATCCTGACTGGCATCGTTGGGATCACGATTCTTCTTTCTTATTTTGGGGTTAATATCACCTCTCTGACGACCGCTCTGGGTATCGGCGGTCTGGCAATCTCGTTAGCAGCTAAAGATACTGTATCCGATGCCATCTCCGGCATGATCATTCTCGTGGACCAGCCTTTCAGGGTCGGTGACCGAATTGAGATTCATGGTGTCGGTACCTGGGGAGATGTTACCGAAATTGGTCTGCGGACCACCCGTATTCGAACCCGCGATAACCGCATGGTGATCGTACCCAACTCCATTATTGGTAATAACCAGGTGATTAATTACTCCTATCCTGACCCACGTTACCGCATTGAAACCCATGTCTTTATCGATTTCGACGAAGATATTGAGAAGACTCGCCAGTTGCTGATTGATGCCCTTAGACAGGTAGATGGGGTTCTGCAAGATAAACCCGTAGATGCCCTTTTTATTGACATGACGGAAGGTCCCATCAAATTCAGGCTGCGCTGGTGGATCGAATCTTATGTGGACACCCGTCGTATGTTCGATCAGGTCCATACAGCCATTAAACACGCCCTGGATGAAGCAGGGATCGGCTCCCCCGTCACATCCGACAATATCAATTTGATGGTGGACCAAATTACAACCGAGAGGCTTTCCAGGGCTTTCCGGGCCCATCCTTCCGAGGATGCCGACCGTTCAGAGCAAGATCTGCCTCCCGACATGGGTTAGAGGTTGCGACTAGAATCTGATTAATGGTATTATCGGGCCCCCTTCAGGGAAAGTTCTACCAAGAAATCGCGTGTTGTTGACCCACCATCAACACTGGTTGCAGTAACTTGCTAATTAATCGTTCTAGTGATGAAGACTTAATCAACAAAGGAGTGATGACTAATATGTTGGTTTGGATTATTTTCAATTTACTGGCTAATGAACTATATTTTCAGCATGATAGAGCGACTTTCAACGAAACCAAACCCAATTTCTGATCAATAACCTGCATGGAAAGGAACTGTTGAGGCTATGCGCCGGTCCGCTGAGATAAAGGTATCAAACTCTCCCATTGTTGAAACACAAAAGGGTGATTTTAACCATTGGATCGAAATTGTTTCAGCCGTGCTCATTTCCCTGGCAACCATTGGTTCAGCCTGGTGCGCGTACCAATCCGCGCTCTGGGCGGGAGAGATGATGACAAGCTACAATCTCGCCGATGCTGCCAGGACCGAGTCGGTCAGAATGTCTAACCGGGCTTTACAGCTCACGACCATCGATGTCAACCTCTTCACAGAATATGTGGCTGCTTACAGCAATGGCAATGAAGATCTGGCTGATTTTTTCATGACCCGCTTCCGACCAGAATTGAAGCTGGCTACCATGGCCTGGATTGAGACTCAACCCTTGATAAACCCGGATGCCCCGGGCACGCCCTTCGAAATGCCAGATTATCAATCAGCGGCCCAGGCTGAATCAGACCGCCTGCTAAATGAAGCTGTTGACCGTTTGGGTGATGCTCGCAAAGCGAATGAACGTTCAGATCAATATGTCTTGCTGACAGTGATTTTCGCCTCAGTCTTATTTTTCGGTGGGATTAGCACAAAATTCAGATCGGTCAACATTCAGATCGGACTGGTTGCACTTGCATCCCTGATTTTCGTTATCATGTTGATTTTAGTCGCCACTTTTCCAATTCTATGAGGTTTATCATCATCCTGCCAGGAGATCAGTTAAGCAAGATGAGCTTTTTCAACGTAAAACAATGACTGAGATAGATTCTATATCAATAGGAGGTAGTAAAAAATGAACAGAAGACCCGCACGTAGAACCGCAAGAAGAACCTCTCGCAGAACCTCTCGGCGGACGAGCCGCCGGGTGGCACGACGGATCCGGCGCCGGACAATGGTTGTGGGCGGCATGATCGTCCTGGCTGCATCCGGGACGGCGGCCGCCATCAAACTATCCCAGCAGGATGCGCAAAGGATTGAACAGCACACTGGCTTTCCGCCAGACCAGCTGGAAGACCAGGACCTGAACCAGGCCATGCAAGAACTGAACATCCAGTCACAGCCGCTGTCAGCTGAGGAACAGGCTGCCCTTGACCAGCAAAATACCCCGGCTGCAGCCCCAACCTCAGCAGGTGCTATTCAGGCGGATTACCTATCAGAACTGGAAAAGCTGAGTGAGCTGCGAAACAAGGGCATCATCACTGAAGAAGAGTTTAATGCCAAAAAGAAGCAGTTGCTCGGGCTCTAAGCAGGTGATTCAAGGAGAAAGGGCCAGTATCGTGTAGACATAAATCGATTTCATAATTCGGAGATCATGTCCATACCCAGGCGCTCCGATGAGTATCTGATCCTTGTTCGCGTGATTGCCGGAGGATTACAGAAAGATGTTTGAGTTGTTTAGATTGGTTAATCAAATTCCTGCCAGTGTCTTTTGGTGGATTGAGATCGCGTCAAAATTCGTCGAGGTGGTCGCAGTCATCATCATCGTTTATGCCTTAGTCTATGGAACAGTTCGGTTCCTCGTCAACGGTATTCAAAATAAGCTGACTCCCCGGGAACGCTTCAGGGAGTACAAGCATGGGCTGGGAAAGGCACTTCTCCTGAGCCTTGAAATCCTGGTCGCCGCTGATGTGATTCGTACGGTGACCCTGGAACCCACCTTAACAAAAATCCTTGGGTTGGGCGTCCTGGTCCTGATACGCACCTTTCTCTCCTGGTCCCTGATGGTTGAGATGGATGGGCATTGGCCCTGGCAACCCAATCCGCAAGTGGAAAGATTGGGTGGACAAGATAATGTCTTAATGGATTAAAGGAGCCGCCCTCAACAAATGTTGCGGGTTGCTCAACATTTTACCCTTACGCTATGCTTCTAAATAGTCCACTGTTGACCCGAATCTCAACGGCTTAACGACGACTCATACTATAGATAACATTATGATAGCTTTACAGAAATGATCTGACATAGCGTGAACATACAGGATTAAAAAAGCGTTGTTCTATTAATTTCAGTAAGTAATTTGATTTAATCATAAAGAAATGGAGAATAAATGAATACCCTGACGGTTTTAAAATTTTCAACCTCTGAGGGAGCACAGGATATGCTCAACAAAGTATATGAAATGCAGAACCAGGAGTTGATCACAGTCATCGATGCCGCTACGGTCTCCTGGCCTGACGGTCGCAAGACCCCCAAGACCAAACAGGCTGTCAACCTGACTGGCGCCGGCGCCATGGATGGTGCTTTCTGGGGCATGCTCTTTGGCTTGTTGTTCTTTGTGCCCCTGTTTGGGATCGCCGTTGGGGCGTCCATGGGCGCGCTCACCGGGCGCTTTGCAGATTACGGTATTGATGACAATTTCATCAAACGGATTCGTAAAGAGGTTGAACCTGGCACTTCCGCCCTGTTCCTGATGACGACCAATGCCGTGGTGGACCGGGTGGTTGACGAATTGAAAGGCAGGGAGTTTGAGCTGGTTTCCACCAACCTGACGAAAGAGCAGGAAGACGAACTGCGCAGCGCGTTTGGTGAAGAATAGTTCAGTGATCCCATCAATAATCACGGAAGAATAGGGAATAGTTGAGGTGCTGTATGACGACTGGTAACCTTCCACCGAACCCACTGCCATCCTGGCGCGAAGGGATAAGTAAACAGGCAATCATCGATTTTGTGGACTCAGTGACATCAGAAGTCAATCCTAACTTTGTCCCACAGATGGACCGGATTGCTGTCTTTGACAATGACGGTACTTTATGGTCGGAGAAACCCTTCTACTTCCAAATGATCTTTGCCCTGGAGCGTGTTAAGGCTTTAGCTGGTTTGCATCCCGAGTGGAAGGAAACGCAGCCTTTTAAAGCCATTTTGGAAGATGACATGGAAGCATTTCTTTCAGGAGGAATGAAAGGTATCCTTGATGTGCTTTATGCCACCCATGGGAATACAACCAGCGATGAATTTGAGCAAATTGTCCTGGAATGGATCACCAGCGCCCAGCATCCCACAACCGGCCGCTTGTACACGGAGATGATTTACCAGCCCATGCTGGAACTACTGGAATACCTAAAAGCCAAGGGTTTTAAAAATTACATTGTCTCAGCGGGCGGTATCGAATTCATGCGGGCCTGGGTTGAAGATGTGTATCAGATTCCACCCGAACAGGTGATTGGCTCCAGCATCGAAACCAAGTTCACAATGCGACCGGACGGCCCGGTCCTCATTCGTACGGAAAAGATTGATTTTGTGGATGATCATGAAGGTAAGCCGGTTGGCATTCATAAATTCATTGGTCGGCGCCCAATCCTGGCGATGGGGAATTCAGATGGGGATCTCCAGATGTTTCAGTGGACAGCAGGCGGCAAAGGGCCACGATTCATTGGGCTGGTGCACCACACCGATCAAAATCGTGAATGGGCTTATGACCGGGAATCCTGGGTCGGGAAATTGGATAAAGCGCTGGATGAAGCCCATCAGAGAGGTTGGACTGTCATTGACATGCGGCAAGACTGGCAAGTGGTTTTTCCCTGGGAGGCGAAAACATGAACCCGGTAGCCGTGTCAATTACAGATATACAGAAAAGGAACGCTTGTGGCTCATAATCGCAGCACGAGGCAGAATATAGCAGAGGCTCTGAACATCCCAAAATACGCACCGCCAGCCTTTCACCTGCTGGCTAAGCCAACCGGGGCGATCTGCAACCTGGATTGTGCCTACTGCTTCTTTCTGGATAAGGAAGCGTTCTACCCCGGCAGTAAATTCAAGATGAGCGAAGAACTGTTGGATACCTACCTTCAGCAGTTGATCGAATCCCACCAGACCGACCAGGTCACCATTTCCTGGCAAGGCGGGGAACCGACCTTAATGGGTCTTGATTTTTACCGCACAGCCGTGACCCTGGCGGAGAAATATCGCCGGCCGGGGATGACGCTGGAACACACCCTGCAGACCAACGGTACCCTTTTGGATGATGCCTGGTGTGCCTTTTTCAAAGAAAACAACTTCCTGATCGGAATCAGCATCGACGGTCCCCAAGCCCTGCATGACGCTTACCGGGTGGACAAAGGCGGCGGGCCGACCTTTGATAGGGTCATGCGCGGCCTGCGCCTACTGCAAAAACATGATGTGGAATACAACATCCTGACGGCTGTCAACCGGGTCAATGCCGACTATCCCCTGGAAGTCTATCGATTTTTGCGTGATGAAGCCGGGGCAGATTGGCTCCAATTTATCCCGGTGGTTGAACGGATCAACTCTGACGGCCGGACACTCTACCAGGAAGGCAGCACTGTTTCCGACCGTTCGGTCCTGCCGGAGCAATTTGGCCGTTTCTTAAGCCTCATCTTTGATGAATGGGTACAACATGATGTTGGCAGTGTCTTCATACAAACCTTTGAGGCGTCCCTACGCAACTGGCTGGGCATGCCGTCTTCCGGCATGTGCGTCTTTAATGAAACCTGTGGATTGGGGGTGGCCCTTGAGCACAACGGTGACCTGTATGCCTGCGACCATTTCGTTGAACCGGGTTACCTGCTGGGCAATATCCAGCAGGAGCACATGATTGAATTGGTTGCTTCATCTCAGCAGCGGCAGTTCGGATTGGATAAGCGTAGCTTGCTTCCGCAATATTGCCTGGACTGTGACGTCCGCTTTGCCTGCCGTGGCGAGTGCCCCAAGAACCGCTTCACCACAACACCCGCTGGTGATCCTGGCCTGAATTACTTGTGTGAGGGCTTGAAGCACTTCTTTCACCACGTGGATTATCCCATGAAGATCATGGCTGGCTTGATCCGCAGGGGATACCCGGCTGCACAGGTGATGGACATTCTGTCGCAGGAGCAAGCCAGGTGGGAAGAACTCTTCGCCCAGACCGGGCGTAATGATCTCTGCCCGTGCGGCAGCGGCCGGAAATACAAACACTGCCACGGGCATTGGCCGCCCGACGAGGATCTCGGGATTCCCATCAAACCAGCGCCTATTTCAAGGGATGAGTGATTATGTTTTCCCAGGTGAGCCATCGTGGTTTTCGGTGAATTGGATCGGAGGTGATTTTAGATACATTTTTATCATGCTTAATCAAACTCAAGAATCGGATCAAACAAAAAAGGAGGCTTTAAATGCCTGAAAAAAAACCAAATATTTTAATCTTATGGGGCGATGATATCGGCTGGTGGAACATCAGTTACAACAGCCGGGGACAGATGGGCTATCGGACCCCCAATATCGACCGAGTGGCCAACGAAGGTCTTGCATTCACGGATTACTACGCCCAGCAGAGCTGTACTGCGGGCAGGGCGGCCTTTATCACCGGTCAGAATCCCATCCGCACCGGCCTGACCAAAGTGGGTATGCCTGGTGCTAAGATAGGACTTTCTTCGGAAGATCCCACCATTGCTGAACTGCTGAAACCCCTGGGGTACCGGACCGGTCAATTTGGCAAAAACCACCTGGGCGACCGGGATGAGTATCTACCCACCATGCACGGCTTTGATGAGTTCTTTGGCAACCTCTACCACCTTAACGCCGAAGAAGAGCCTGAAGACCCAGACTATCCGAAGGACCCTGCCTTCAGGGAAAAATTCGGCCCCCGAGGCGTCTTGCACTGCTTTGCTGATGGTAAAGGCGGACAAAAGATTGAGGATACCGGCCCCCTGACCATTAAACGCATGGAAACCATCGATGATGAAGTCACCGAACATGCCCTGCGATTTATTGATGAGGCGCACGAATCTGGCGAGCCCTTCTTCCTCTGGTACAACACCGCAGCCATGCACTTCCGAACCCACACCGCTGAGAAGCATAAGGGCAAAAGCGGTCAGGGCTTTTACAATGACGCCATGGTTGCCCATGACGAGCATATCGGCGAGATGCTGGATAAGCTTGATGAACTCGGTATCACCGAAGACACGATTGTCATGTACTCTACCGACAACGGCGTGCACTACAACACCTGGCCGGATGCCGGCATTACCCCCTTCCGCAGCGAGAAAAACACCAACTGGGAGGGCGGCTGGCGCGTTCCGGCTTTCGTGCGCTGGCCTGGCAAGATCCAGGCAGGGTCAGTTCTGAACGGCATCGTTTCCATGCAGGACTGGCTGCCGACACTCCTGGCTGTGGCTGGGGACCCGGAGGTTAAAGAAAAACTCCTGGAGGGTTACGAAGTTGACGGCAAGACATTCAAAGTTCACATCGATGGCTTTAATATGCTGCCATACTTTACGGGTGAAGTCGAGGAAAGCCCTCGCCAGACATTTTTCTATATCTCTGACGATGGCGACATCCTGGCCATCCGGCACGGGGATTGGAAAGCTGTGCTGAAGGAGCAAAGGGCAAAAACATTGCAGTGCTGGGCAGAACCCTTTGTATCATTACGAATACCGAAATTCTTCAACCTGAGGCGCGATCCCTTTGAACGAGCTGACGAAAATTCCAACACATATTGGGATTGGATCATCTCGCATGCCTACCTCGTTTATGGGATGCAAGCCCTGGTCGCCCAGCAGATTGAAGGGTTTATGAAGTTCCCACCGCGTACGAAACCCGCCGCCTTCAACCTCGATGAAGTTATGCGGCAGTTAGAGGAAGCCAACACTGCAGCAGGCTAATACCAGTACACCAGTGCCGCTTATCGGTTTGTTCCGATAAGCGGCATATCGAAGGATGGAGGACCTATCGGCGAAAGAAACCTAAACATTAAATAGCCTTTCGAAATACTTCTGGTTCTGATTTACCAGAAAAATGAGCAAATTGATTTTGACACTAACTTATAGGAGATTAATTATGCAAAACCCTAAATATCCCGCATTAAAAACTATTGCTGCCTTTTACAGGATCCTGGCCTGGATCACCATTGTTGCCACCTGGGTCTTCATCATTTTCGGCGTTGTCGCAGCCTTTGTCACAGGTTCCTATATCGGGGGCGGTTTCCTGGGCTTCCTCGGAAACCTGCTTGGCGCAGTATTCGGATCGATTGTCGTGGTCATTATTTACGGCCTGGCCGGTCTGGCTGTAGCTGTCCTGGAACTAGCGGTAGCAGAAGGCCTCGAAGTCTTTATGGATATCGAGGAAAATACCCGCTCATAAACCACACACACTTTGGCTGGCAGTACCTGGGTCATTGTGGGCTACTGCCAGCCAATTTATCATCAAACCAGACTGGGTTCATAACGGAAAACGAAATGACAACAGAAAAGAAACGCGTTGTAATGCCCCATACGACCAAAGGCCAAATGGTCTTCTTCTCATGGACGAAGGATATCCTCATCTATGTGATCGTGTTGAATTTGTTCGTGGAGTTCAGCCCCGTGGTGATCATTGACTCTTTCACAATCTCGATTTTCACCGCCATCCTTCTGAAAATCTTGCTTGAAATCATCCTGGCATTCGAACATAAGGTTGCCGATGTCTTCAAAGCTAACAAGATTCTAAAGATATTTTTCGTCTGGCTGATTTTGTTCAGTAGTAAATTCTTGATCCTCGGGTTTGTCAACATCTTTTTTGGTGAGCATGTTGACTTGGGAAAATTTCTGGATGTGTTCCTGTTGGCGTTCACCCTCCTCCTTGTCCGGAAGATCATTCAATGGATCTACCAGGGTCTTGGAAAATCCGAAAGAAACCATCCAGAAATTGCAGGCTGATCACGGCAAAGCCAAAGCATGAATAAACCTGACCTGTTGATATGATGAACACTAAAAAAAAGCACCTTACGAACCGTGCAGTCATTGCCAAATCGGTTCACGATTTTTACAATCGCCATCCCTATCCACCACCGATTAAAAACCTGGATAACTATCAAAAACGTTGGCAGGATCCAAGCCGCCGGCATGCTGATTTCCACTTGTTTTGGCCCACCAAATCATACCGTGAGAACTTAGATATCCTGGTTGCTGGTTGCGGCACCTCCCAAGCGGCAAAGTATGCGCTGCGCCATCCAGGTGCTCAAGTATTTGGCATTGATAGTAGTGAAACCAGCATTCGCCATACCCGCGACCTAAAACAAAGGTATGGAATCCAGAATCTCAAACTAGAGGTTCTTCCCCTCGAGCAGGTGGAAGAACTCGGTCTAAGATTTGATGAAATAATTTGCACCGGGGTCTTGCACCATCTCCCAAATCCCGAAATAGGCCTCACCGCGCTGCAAAGGGTTCTCAAACCGAGTGGGGCCATGCACCTCATGGTCTATGCACCCTACGGTAGGACCGGGATCTACATGCTGCAGGATTTCTGCCGCCAGTTGGGCATTCGTCCAGACACATCTGAGATCCAGGATCTTGCGGAGACACTGAGGTTTCTTCCTGATGACCATCCCCTCCAACACAGACTGCGCGATTCGCCTGATTTCCAAAGTGAAGCCGGCCTGGCAGATGCCTTGCTGCACCCTCAGGATCGCGCCTATTCAGTGCCCCAGTTATTTGATTTTATCCGACACTGCGGCCTGACTTTTGGTCGTTGGCTTCGGCAAGCGCCTTACCTGCCTCAATGCAGCCCGATTGCTAATAGCCCATTTGGTTCCCGGATAAAAACACTTTCACTCGATCAGCAGTATACAGTCATGGAATTATTCCGGGGGACGATGGTCCGACACAGCCTGATCGTTTATCGCGATAACGGATCGGGTTATATGTCACCCGTGCGATTTGATGGTGCTGGCTGGCAGGATTTCATCCCCATCCGCCTGCCATCAACCATTGTTATACAAGAGCGGCTGCCAAAAGGATCAGCCGCCGTTTTGATCAACCAGGCTCATACCTTCACGGATCTGTATCTTCCCATTGATCAATCTGAAAAAGATTGGTATGAAGCCATTAATGGGGAAAACAACATCACTAATATCTTGCGGAAAACGCAACCTGGTTTGGGAACAGAAATGCTGGCCAGGGTAAAAGGTTTTTTCGAACGTCTTTGGTACTATGACCAGGTCGTGTTTGATACTTCCAAGGTAAATGGATTTGATCGTATCTAACCTGTCCTACGAGGGGGAAGGGGTCGTTATTTCTTGATGAATTAAAAACTTTAGCATTCGGTTGACTTAATCACTACTAACAAAGGAATAAAGGAGAAAACGATGACTGAGATATTTACAACACTGGCTTCCTTATCTGTGCTGGTCTTCGTGATTGGCAGCATGGCCAGCATGGGCTTGAGCCTGAAGCTGCAACAAATTACCCATTCGCTTAAGAACACCCGGTTCGTGATCATGGCGCTGGTGATCAATTTCATCATAGTGCCCTTGGTGGCTTACGGCATCACACTGCTCTTCCCCCTGGACGAACCGCTGCGAATTGGCCTGATCCTCTTATCCACCGCCGCCGGTGCACCCTTTCTGCCCAAACTGGCGGAAGCGGCCAGGGGCAATGCTGCCTTTTCAGTGGGGTTGATGGTGCTGCTGATGGTGGTGACTGTCATTTACCTCCCAATCGTCTTGCCCCTGCTATTAAGTGGTGTGGCGGTAAACCCCTGGGATATCGCCCAATCCTTGATCCTGCTGATGCTGCTCCCGCTGGCCCTCGGCTTATTGATCAATGCCCGTTATGAAGAGGTGGCCGCCAGGCTGCAGCCAGTCTTCAGCCAGGCCTCCAACACAGCCCTCATGTTCCTGTTGGTCTTGGGTTTGGTGCTTAATTTCAGGGAGATGATCGGCCTGGTTGGCTCCTTTGGGATACTGGCTGCGCTCATGTTCCTGCTATTATCACTGGTATTGGGTTATTTGATGGGGGGATCCGAGGGACAGACAAAAAGCGTCATGGGCTTGGGGACTGCCCAGCGCAATATCGCTGCTGCCCTGGTCGTTGCCGGCCAAAACTTTGGCATTGATGTGATCACGTACCTGATGGTGGTTGCCATCGTGAGTCTGGTGGTCCTGATGCCCCTGGCGGGTGAACTGGGTCGGCGGCGCAATCGCAACCCGGAACAGAGATTGGAAGAAACTTTGCCAGTCGGGTAAGTCATCCCCAGACTGGGCGGTTAATCCCATAAACAGCTGAAAATTTATCCCCATGCAGCTCAGTCCGCCGCATGGAGATATTTGACCGTGAGCGGATCTTTTTCGCAGATCAATTGAGTATGGAATGCAATCAAAGAAAATGAGTCTGGCAGATCTGCGCTATTTTGCTATACGCTTGTCAATGATATCAGAGGAACCTTTCATACCCCTAAAACCGGAGTGAGACAAGGACAGGATTTCTTCCTGGATAGAATATTCTTCGCTTCCTTTTACCAGGAATCGATCCGCGCCAGCAGCCAGCGCTTCTGCTTCGTAATAGGGGTAAATGGTCAGGATGACCACCTGTATCTCGGGCCAATTGTGGCGTACCCATCGGGTAACGCACAGTCCCCCGATTAAGGGTAAGTGCACTTCTAAAATCACCAGATCGGGCTTAACTTCGCTAATCACCTTGATAGCGGCTTCACCATCTCTGGCTTCCCAGACCTGGTTAATGAAGGGGGAGAATTCCAACAATGCTCGTAAGCCTCGGCGCGTGTTCCTCTGATGATCTGCTATTAATACGTTTATTTGTTTTTCCACACCGATGAGCACCTTATTTTTTTAGGCAAGAGCCAGCTTTGTGATATCGTTCTTGTTGCGTTCCTGTGCTGCCTATCGTCAAGTTTTACAATAAATGGTTATGTGATGTAAAATTTCGATGTTATATGTTCAGTCTTAAGAAAATTATTCCAAAAAAATTAATGTTTATTAAACCAGGTTGTTGTGGATAAAAGCACAAAGATCTATCTGGGATCCAAAATTTGGTTTAACCTGTTTTTTGAATCACGCCTTATGCTTCATCATCAAGCGAGGTTAACCCTTTTTTCAGGGCATATAGCGTGGCCTGGACCCGGTTAGCAAGCTGCAGCTTGCGCAGAATATGACTGACATGCGTCCGGACTGTTACTTCAGCAACAAATAATTTTTCCGCGATTACTTGGTTATCAAAGCCTTTCGACAGCAGCTGTAAAACTTCAGTCTCACGGTCTGTGAGAGGGTCAGGAATAGGCGTATCTGCGTTTGTGCGGTCAAGCTCTCTCAGTACCTTACGGGCGATATTGGGGTGCAGCGTAGGACGCCCTTTAAAGGCATTGCGGATTGCTTCGATCAGTTCCTGCGGTTCAGAGTCTTTCAACAGAAAGCCCATCGCGCCTGCCTTAATGGCGGGGAAGACCTTATCATCTGTAATAAAGCTGGTTAGAACCAGGATTTTAGCCTCGGGTTCGTCTTCAGTGATCAGACGGATGGCTTCAATCCCATCCATTTCTGGCATAATCAAATCCATCAGGGTCACATCCGGTTTGAGCTGTTTAAAAACTTCAATGGCCATCGCACCGTTATACGCTTCTCCGACGACGAGGATATCCTCGACTTCCTCCAGAAATGCGCGTGTGCCGCCGATCACAATGGGATGGTCGTCAACCACCAACACTCGAATGGGTTGGTCACTCATAGAAAGGCCTCCTTTCCCGACGCAAAAAGATTATCTGGATAGAACATATATTCAATGATCATCTCAGTCAGCCTTTTATCCATTACCAGACAAAAACAACAACTTCATAGATAGGGATGCCTAACTAATTTAATCAAATTTCAATAAATATGTAAACAGCATCTAGTTGATTATTGCTCAACATTCCTTGATTCTTTTTATGGCTAACCTCAACGTCTGTTGATAAGACTCAAGCAGAAAAGTAAAGGCTTTGTCTCTCGAAATTATTAAGCGGCAAAAGTGAGAAAAAAGGATTCAGCGATGAACAGAATCGAGACTCAATTGGATAACAAACTTGCTTGCAAAACTTTCTCTTAATTTGATTATACATGAATATTTCCTTACTGATCTACCTCTTAGAAAACAGATAATTTTTATGGGCAGTATGTGGCTCCCTGCCGGTCACACAGAACCTTTATTTAGAAACTTAATATTCAGCAACAACCAACGGTCTTCCTCAAGATTGGATGATTCCTTTACGCCTTTCATCTTTTGGCTTTTGGACGGTACGCCGGTGTTCAGGCCATCCCAGGCGCCAAATGCCCATGACCATGACTGCCCAAAGAAATGCCACCAGGAAGATCAGCAGGTAATCCTGCAGGGACTGCAGCGGTCTCAGCCTCATTAAGCGTTGGGCAAGGGGAATCAGTGTCAGAATGTGAAAAAGGATATAGAAAACCAGAGCCGCCAGTGTGGGCTCCCACCTGCCGCTGAACTTGTTCCCTGCAGCCAGGAATCGTATTGGAGGTTGTAAAAAGACCAGGGTTAATAACCCTATCAATACCAGAGCATGGGTGACTGCAACCTGGGTATAAGTAATACCAGCACCGGATGCCTTGAATATTTGATCAATCAGCAATGCCGCCAGTGAAGTAGCGATAGCCGCCGGAGTTAAAAAATGGAACAATAACCGCGACATGTTTTTCGCATCCACGGTTTTGGCAGGTGCCCATAAGCTCAGTGCTATGGATGGCAGGACAATCGTAAAAAAGCTGATCATGCCGCCTTGGGTTGGATTGTAAAAAAAGACGCGGCTGCCTGTGATGAACATGACGACCAGAAGGATCAAGGTGTAAGCAATTCGGGTTAGGTTCAGCTTGAGCACATCCATCACGCTGTTGACAATGCGCTGTCCTTTTTGCAGGGCATCGGGCAGGGCATTCAGTGAATTTCTGATCACGATCAAATCGGCCTGGTCCAGTATTGTGGGGCTGCTATCTTTGCGGGTGATGCTGAGGTTGGCGGATTGCATGATTGGCAAGTCATTGGTGGCGGTGCCAATAACAGCGACATGCTCACCCTGGGCTTGTAATGCCTGAATAACCTGGATCATCTGAGGTGAATTTAGCTGGGCAAAAATGGTTTTTTCAGTCACATTTTTCTGGAGTTCTGGTGATGAAAATTGAGAAATTTCTTCTGCCAGTGTAACCGCATTATTTTCAGCTGTGATTTCGATGATGCCCAACTGGTTCGCCAATGTGAGTGTATTGGTGGGTTCGCTTCCAGTCAGGAATTTAATGGAGATGTTCTCATCTTTAAAACTATTCACTGCTTCGATGATCTCAGGGCGAACCTCATCGATGTAATTAATAGTGCATAAAGGCATTAAGTCTTGGGGACATTGGGGATAGTAATCGTCTTCGTAGAGAGGCTGCTTTTTAGGTGAGTAAGCAAACAGTAAACGACTGATTCTTTCTGCGCTGACGACCTCGATTGTCTCTTCGCCTTTTTCTTTCCGCCGGAGTAAACTAGAAAAACGCTGGCGGACTCCCTTGATAACGCCACCTTTACCGGGTTGTTTTTCTTCCCCCTGATCGTCCTCAATAATATTTGCCTCGATAACCAGGTTCTCAAGCACATCGGAATCTGCTTCAACCAAATTGTTCTTTTTAATTTTATCCCTGCTGAACCACTTACTTACTCGCTCTTTAAGACTGCTAACCGTTCTTTGTGCAGCGTGAGGTAAGCCTTCTTGCAGGTCAGCCGGGTCTGATGGTCGCAGATACGGCTCTAGAGTATCCGGATACCCAATTACAAATGAGCCAGGCATGTCGGCAGATGAAAAGGTCATCGCCTCCCATCCATAAAGTGATAGGTAGCGGGCTTGCTGATGGATAGATCGCGGCTCTCCATCAAGATGTTCTTTAATGATTGACAGCGGATTCTGTATTCCCTTAATGCTGTGAACGTAATTAGCCAAAGCCTGCCTGATCCGTCTTTCTGAGATTTTCAAATATTCTGCTGACGCAGGAAAAATCTCAAGTTCTACCGTCAATCCCATTGCACCCCCATGCCGGATAAATCCAACCGTGGATACCTGGGCCAGTGACTCAATGGTCTGGCTGTTATGCACCAGGACATCTGACCGGGCGATATCCGCACTGCCGACGGCATAGTTAATCACGATCATCAGCAACAATCCGCTGGGCAGAATGCTGAAAATGACAGATAAGACTTCTCGATAGGCTGTGAGGAGGTCTGGCGAAAGGATGTCAATCCGGACCACTTCTAAGAATAAGAAAAAATAGAAGATACCAACGATGCCCAAAAGAACGTACAGGACCTGCTCGATGATCTTTTGGAGTGGTGTTTTGTCTCGAATCGAAGCAACTAGTTTGGCTGGCTCATTTTTCTCTGGCTGTTGGATATTTAACCGATAGGCGCGGTAGACCGCCCAACCAGTCTCGCAATAGGTTCCTACAGTCAGCGCATCACCTGTTTTTTTTAACGCTGATGAAGCATTTTGCCCTGATTTTGATCCAGCAATTCTCAGGTTGGCAGATTCCAGCAGGATGCCATCTGCCAGGATTTCATCTCCTTTGCCGGCCACCAACACATCACCCACAACTAAATCATCCTGATCGATACTCTGCAATCGGCCATCACGGATCACGGCAGCCATTGACCGAGACCGATTGGCCAACGCTTCCACCTGCCTGGCAGCCCGCGTTTCCTGGAAAAAATTGACCGATACACTCAAAACCAATGTTCCAATGGTTGCCAAGGCGCCCAGGGGATCTTTTAACAACACCTGTGAAATCGCCAGAACAATAATCGTCACATTGAAAACAGAAAAAGTATTTCTTCTCCAGCGATCTTTTCGCGCTTCATTCTTAGCCATTAACCGCGCCTGTTGGGCTTCATCCGTCTGGCGCGCCTCCACCTCAGCGGTACTGAGGCCTTGATGTGAAAGTTGGAAATCAATGCTATCCAGAGATGTTGGCGTTCGGCGTGAACGCCAAAGTTGGATTAACTGGTGGATCCACACAGCCAGCGCGCCAAATCCCAAGACTCCAAAAAAGATCTTAACAAAGGATTTAATCCAAGGCTTGTTTATCTTTGATTCTGGCTTATTTTTTGCTGATATCAAGGATACGATCTTTCGCAAGGTGATAGATTTTAGCAGTATCAAATGTACCAGTAAGTTTTGAGAAATGTCATCCGTGAATTGTTGATTTCCAGTCAACAAAATGTGAAATTATTCCTTACTAATAATCATTCGTAAAGGGTTTTTAGCCTCTTCATGATTTTCTTAGTTTGTTGATAAAATGATCTTAACCATATATAATGGATATGATCCAGATTGGTCCTCATTTTATTGCCACTATTTAATGATAAAATTCACCGAGTATCTGACTGGTGATGGAAGGATCGTTTTTGAAAGGTTTTCTGAACCTTAGTTTTTTGGGTTTATTTTTCCTCATTCTGTTCCCACAAGCCCTCCCTTTACAGGAAGAGGAGCAAACAGCACGCGTCCTGGTCCTTAATCAGGATCATGAAAAATATTCTCTGGGTACTTACCTGGAAATACTCAGGGATTCAAGCGGTGAACTGACCATCCAGGACGTCACCAGCGCGGCTTATCAATCCCAGTTTGTCCCCAGCCAGGTTGAAATACCCAACTTCGGATACCAAGACGCACCTTATTGGGTCAGGTTTCGGGTCCAAAACCAAACTGAATCAAGCAGTGATTGGGTCTTGGTATTGGGCTTCAGAAATATGCATTATATGGATCTCTACGTTCCGGATCCTGACAGTGAAACCTATTCCGTTATCAAGAGCGGGGTGCTGAGAGCCGGTGAGAACTCCAACTTATCCTTTGAAAAACTAAGTTTTGAACTGGAAATACCTCCAGAAACGGAACAGACCTTTTATATTCGCTTTCAAAGCGAAGCCACAATGACATTGCCATTAACCCTTATGTCCCCCGAGGTTTTCTCTGAACATGTCTTGGTGATCCAGCTGGTTTCAGGTGGCTTTTATGGTATTTTAACAATTTTGGTGGTTTACAACATCATTCTTTATGCGCTCATAAGAGAAAAAGCATTTTTGCATCTGGTCCTTTTCAGTCTTTCGGCCTTTTTATTTTTTATTTTTTTCCATGCAACAATTTTCCGGATCTTTCCAAAAATTCCTCCCGGACTAGCAACCATGCTCCTCCCGTTTGTGTTGGGATTCTTTCTCGTGACATTGGTTATGTTTGTGGATTCATTCCTGGAATTAAAAAACACCTTTCCGAAATTCCATTTGGTTGCCAATATCCTGGTGTTTGTTTGTCTTTTTACTTCGGTGTTATCCATTTTTATTCAATACCGAGTCATTTCCACAATTCAACTCATTATCGTTATCATTGTATTGCCAGCAATCCTCGCCTTGAATCTTTTTTTGGCATGGCGGGGCAATCGGTCTGCCAAACTTATACTCGGGTCTTTTCCGGTATTCTTGATCGGGGCCATACTGAGCAGTTTAGTAAGACTTGGCATACTCGCCAGCAGTTCTTTTACGGAAGAATTAATGCGTTTTGGCATGATTTGGTTGGTTGCATTCTGGTCGTTAGCGCTGGCTGATCGCTTGAATACCCTCAAGAAAGAATCCGAAACCTCAAGACGCCAAATCATGGAAAATGAACGGCGTATGGTTCAGTACATGGATTGCTTACCAGTCGGTGTGCTGGTCTATGATGGCGATGCCAATCTGCGTTATATCAACCGGCAATCAAAATTGATTCTAAATCAGCCCGGCATTGAAATGCCCTCCGATCATTTCTTGCATCGCAAAATTGAAGAGGCCAGCGATCCATCAAACTTTTCAATCCCAGATTCTGACTATCCTCATCCCATCGAGCAGCTGCCGGTCAGGCATGCTATCCAGCAGGGGACATCTGCATATTTCGACAATATTGAAATTAACCTTGGAGATACGATCATCCCGGTGGAGATCTGGACTAATCCCCTGGAGGATGCCTCCGGAAAAATTGGCGGGACAGTGGTTGCCTTTCAGAACATACAAGACCGTCTACTTCAACAAGACTTGCTGCGGAAAAGCGAAGAAATGCGGCAAATGATTTTGGAGGGTTCAAGTATTGGCACTTTTTGGATGGATCTGGTAAGCGGTGAAGTCATTTGGGATTCCCGCACCAGGCAAATTTTCGGCGTGGACGCTGATACGCCAGCCACCCTGGAACTTGGTTTAAGTCTGATCCATCCTGATGACCGGATCAGGGTTCAAGAAACTTATGAACGGGCCATCAATATTGATTCCGACGGGATATACGGGGAGGAAAAGCGCATCATCTGGCCGGATGGCCAGGTGCGCTGGATCTCAACCAGGGGCAATGTCACCTTTGGGGAGTGCTCTGGTGTCCGTCAAGCGATTAATATGGTTGGGATTGTCATGGACATCACCGCTCAAAAACAGGCCGAAAAGGAACTGGTAGAAAGCAGGATTCAATATCAAAACCTGGTTGAAACCATGAATGAAGGTTTGGCTATCGTGGATGAAAACATGATCCTGACTTATGTGAACCCCCGCTTGTCAGAGATTTTAGGATACGCCCAGATGGATATGATCGGAAAACATGCGGGCAGTTTCTTTGACCAGGAAAACTTTGCCATTGTTGCTGATCAATTTCAAAAACGCATTGAGGGTCATGAAAAACCTTACACTGCCACAATCCGCCGCAGTGATGGCAGCGAACTCCATTCCCTGATAGCCCCGGCAGTCGTATTTGATGAGCAGGGAAAATTTTTATATTCGATTGCCGTAATCTCCGATATCAGTGATCAGGTTGAAATCCATCAGCTTCTCGACCAGCGGATAAGAGAAAGGAAAGAAGAAATTGCGTCATTGATGGAGGTTTCCAGGATCGTTGTGAGTTCTCTCGGGTCCGATGATCAGTTAAAGACAATCCTGGCACAATTGCGCGCTGTGATCCATTGTGATGGTGCCTCTGTAGTATTACGGAAAGAAAATCTATTGATTGCAGAAACATTCCAGCAAAAAATCCCACATGGAATGACCGAGAGCCTCGTGCGACCTTTTTATCAACCAGATATGATCAGCGAACAATTTTGGCAGGATGAAGCTCTTCTTTTTAAGAATTGTAGGGGGCAGGCACAAGAAGAACGTGATTTTTTCAGGTTGACAGAGAATATTTTTGATTCAGTCCCCTTTGAAATGGTATCCTGGATTGGTATACCGGTAAGAAGCAGGAATTCACTGATTGGCGTGCTGAGCGCACACGCTGCCCAGGAGGATTTCTTCACACCAGCGATGGCCGAGTTAATGCAAGCCTTCGCCAATCAAATTGCGATTGTTTTTGAAAATAACCGCCTTTACAAGCAGGCACGAGCCCTGGCTGCCGCCGGTGAGCGGAACCGCCTTGCCCGCGAACTGCACGATTCGGTTACCCAGTCGCTGTACAGCGTCCGCTTATACGCTGAGGCTGTGCGTTCCGCCCTGACCGCCGGCAAGATCCCTGCCGCCGACAAGAACCTGGACCAGCTTATTTCGATTGCTCGTGATGGGATGAGTGATTTACGCCTGCTGATCTTTGAATTGAAGCCGCCGGTGCTTGAGGAATTAGGGCTGTTGGGTGCAATTCAAAAACGACTGGAGATGGTTGAGACCCGGGCGGGAATTCAGGCGGAATTTAATGTTGAGGGAGAACCTGAGCTTCCACAGGACTTTGAAATCCAACTCTATTGGGCCGTCTATGAAGCGCTGAGCAATGTCCTTAAACACGCCAAAGCCAAACACGTGTATTTGAATTTTAGTTTTTCCGCTGGAAGGTCGACCGTTGTTATCCAGGATGATGGCGTTGGCTTCGACCTTGAAAAGTTTAATTTATCTCAAAGCAGTGGTCTGAAAAATATTATCGATCGTGTTGAGGATCTTGGGGGCAGTATAAAAATTGACTCCAAGCCAGGTGAGGGGACATCAATTAGGATCGTCCTAAAGGATCCAGCTCATTATTCTTAGCTTTGGTAAGGTCCATCACTAGAAAAAGACAGATAAGTGGATCGGTGTGGTCCCAATTGAGGGCAAAATCGTCAAACCAAGCTCGAAG
>Ga0209498_1000598_pt1 | contig 22287 bp, 21 predicted proteins | sample WalLakDeSediment_FD_184131 | JGI IMG/M metagenome (GOLD analysis project Ga0209498, IMG submission 184131) | Lake sediment microbial communities from Walker lake, Nevada to study Microbial Dark Matter (Phase II) - Walker Lake 11/02/13 Deep... | ecosystem: Environmental > Aquatic > Freshwater >...
AAACTGCTGGCCAGTACTATAAAAATATTCAGACTGTCATCATTAATGGTCACAATCAGGGTATCGGCTTTTTCGATCTGAACTTCATGCAGAACATGAGGTTTTGTAGCGTCGCCCACAATCAGGTCACCTTCAAAAAAAAGCGGCTTATGCAATATATCAATAACAAAAGGCTTGATTCCTGCGTTATTGAGACTTTTGCCGGCTTCCTGGCCGACTCTACCCGCACCAATTAATACGACATGGCCACCCGGGCCCGGCCCGCCCATCAAAGAAGCCAGACGGTCAACATTATCGTGAGGGCCGAGGACAAGCAGGGTTGATTCATTGATGATTGTTGTCGCCGATGGAGTAGATATAGTTCCGTCTTCGTTCCACAATGCGGCCACGGTAGCCCCGGTTAGACTGCGCAGCATGGTATCGCCGATGGTTTTACCGCAGAATTCGCTGTTGGCCCCGACATGAATAATGCTCGGTTTTAGTTGGGCAATAATTTCCGGGGATACTTCCACTTTTAAGAGTTCTAAAAACCTGGTCGGGCTGGCATCGGCAGTAATCCAGTCGACAAGCTGTTTACCCAGGGTTTCCTCCAGTGTAACCACCTGCCTGGCTCCGGCGGCGTAGGCAAGTTCGGCTCTTTTTTCATTTTCCATCATGGCCAGGACCGGGATGTCGTTTATATTTTTGATACCCAGTGTAATGTTAATATTATCAGTATCGGCGCTCGTGGCGACAACAAGCCGGGCGTTTTTAACGTTAAGCCTGTTTAGCCCTTCATCGTATTTCGGGTCGGCATAGACAACATTTATTCCTCTTTTCATCAGATCAACAGCCTGGGGCTGATCTTCGACAGCTACCACGTAAGGAACGCCGTGGTATTCAAGCAGATCTATAGTCCTGACAACTGCTTCGTTGAAGGCAGTAAAGATCACATGGTTATTTTGCCTGGTAAACGTCGGGGCCCGGGGAATCATCCGGTTTTCAACCAATGAGGCCATTAATGTTCCGGCAAACATGAAAATTAAGAAAACACCGGAAACCATCAGCAGTATGGTTAAGGCTATCATCGGGAAGGAGTGGAAAGGCAATAGCTCGCCATAGCCAGTTGTGGTCAGGCTTTGCACAATAAAGATTATTGCCTGGCCGGTGGTTACTTCCCTTCCTTCAAAAATGAGCATTAAGTATCTAACTATAGGAATGAGAATTACTACCAGGAATACAGCGGCAATAAAAATACGGATTAGAAGCAACTTGGTGTAATCGGCAACGCGGAATTGGCGGGCTTCTTTTTCAGCAAAGTACCCGGCTTGCTTTTGGGGGTAGAACATTTCTTTTAAAGGTTTCAGAGTTGATGCATCCTTTGCAAAACAGTGGTATGGATACAGATACTAAATGCTCGAAGCTATTATAGCATAAATGCCTGTTTGTTCAAAAACAGATATTATCCTTGCTATTTTAGCGCTACTTAATTATTCTGGGGTAGTGGATATTTTATATAGTTTATGATCGGGGGTTTTACACTGTGAGTGAAAAAAACGCAGATAAAATGGTTACACTTCAGGAAGCGGAAGAGCAGGTTATTATGACTGCGAAAAGGCTGGCCCTGCTTTATCACTTTACGGCTGAGGTTTTAGCGGAAAAGTTAGGTATTGAAAAAGGCAAAGAGATGTTAGAGGAGATTATTCGCCGTTATGGTTGCGATAGTGGTATGGCTGCTAAAGCCAGGGTGGAAGAGCTGGGATTACCTTTAACGGCGGATAACTTTAAGATGGGTTCAGACTTACCCAGGTGGGGTTGGAAGACCGACACCGTGCTATGTGAAGATGGCATAACAAGGGATCGGGTCAATTATTGTCCCCTGGCTGAAGTATGGAAGGGAAAAGGTTCTGAAGAATTGGGCCGAATATACTGTTTTGTAGACCAGGCCAAGTATCATGCCTATAATGAAGCCGGCTGTGTCCATTTAAAAAATATTTTAGATGGTGATGACTGCTGCCTGTTCGATATTCTCGATAAAGCTGAGCCCGGGGAATAAGTCCGCCTAATGTCAGTGAACCGATCACAAAAAAGACGATATAGAGTGTAAAGAGAAGCAGAAACCGGGCCGGATACCATAGATCAATAATCGCACGCAACAGGAAAACTATATAATTATTGGGGTTTTTGAGCGCATTTTTATAAATCTTTAAGCAGCTTGTTTCGTTCAGACTGCTCAAGCAGGGTATAGAATTCCTGCAGGGTTTTCTTAAAGGCGTCAAGAGCAGGAGACGGCTTGGCGATAAGAACATCCATACCTTTTTTATCAAGTCTTTCAAGGACCATTTTAATGCTGATAGTATGAATATCGATTGCCGGCTGATAGGCGCTATTTTTAGCATGATCTGTTCTTGTTTCACTTACCAGTCCCACAGCCTCCAAATCGTTTAAGATGCTGCGTACCAGGCTGTTCGGTATCTGTAAGGTTTTAGATACTTCCCCGGGGGTCAAAGGGGCTTCCCCTTTTTGAAAGTTTTCAACCAGCAGTTTAAGTATATAGAGCGAAAGGATCTTCTTGTTAAAAGGGCTGATATTTTTTGTTTCCGCTTCAAATTCATATTTATCGACATTATGATAGGCGTAAGAAAGTTCTGCGCCGAAAAGCACAACTATCCAGCTTACCTGCATCCAGAGCAGCAGCAGGGGCAGGGCGGCAAATGAACCATACAGGGTATTATAAGTGGTTGCACCTATCTGAAAGGTGATATAAGCCCATTGCACAAATTGAAAGATGGTGCCTGAAATGATGCCCGCGATTAAGGCAGAACTAAACTGGACATTAGTGTTGGGCATGACTATGTAAAGCAGGGTAAGGACCGTCCAGATAAGTATATAGGGCATAATCCTGACTAATATCAGAAGCAGGGGGTTTAGAATCGCGCCGCTTACCTCATGGAGTTGGGTATTGAGATATACTGTAGCAACTCCGGCCATGATAAAAAAAAGTGGTGCAATAAACATCATGGCAAAGTAATCTGTAAATTTACGTGTCCAGGGCCTTCCTTTGCTGACCTGCCAGATTTCATTGAATGATTTTTCCATGTTGACCAGTAACATGGTGATGGTATAGAGCAGGATTATCAGGCCGGCAACTGCTAAAGTTCCCCCATCGAATTGGCGCAGGAATGTTTCGGTCAATTCCATTAACCAGCTCAGCACTTCTTCGCGGCCGGCCAGAGCTATCTGGAGCTGTTGCTCTAAATACATTTCCAGTCCGAACCCCTGGGCAATGCCAAAGGCCAGTGCCACTGCCGGAATAATACTGAATATCGAATAGAAAGTAAGTGCCGGAGCGCGAAGCAATACTTTATCTTCCCGGGTGCCACGGAAAGCCAGGATTAATATGCGCAGTTGCCTGATCAGGAGGGTTTTGCCGAGGGATAAGTCTTTTAAAGACACCCGCCAAATATCGACGCTGAGGAAATGAACGACTTTGTTGAACCAGTTTTGGAATTCAGTAACTCTTTTTTTCACCATAGCCCAATAAGCTTTCCTTTTAGATCCTGTTTAATTTTGGAAATATTATCACAATTCGCAGTTGAGTGTCAACCTTAAAGCCATTCATGAAAAAAAACTGACAGCGATGCGTGGTTAAGTATCGCTGTCAGTTTGTCTGGTTAAAGTTTTTAACTAAGCTTAATCAACCACAGTCATCATTTTTCCACAGCAGATGGGAATAACATCGCCTGCTTTAATGCTTTGAAGCTTATTGCAGATACTGCAGTAGACCTGTTCATCCCGCTCGATCCTGACCTCGACAAAACTACTGTCCTCCAATTCAAGCCCTTCAATATGAAAAGAGGCCCCTTTATCGTTTTTTTGCGGAACATACTCGCCTATGGGCACTAATTTTCTGCTGTCACCGACACAATCAACCAGTATTCTCCAGAGAGCAGTTAGTTTTGCTTTTTCTTCTTCACTCTCGGGGGAAAGAACAACCTGGGTTTTCCTAATATCAATTTTAATCTTAACTCATTCCTTTCATTGAATTATTATTGGTTTTGGAAAAATGCCAACATGGATAGAATCATTATAGCATAAAATATCTTAATAGGAATAATTATTATTTAATAAAATATTCTTATTATAAATCTAGGATTTTTGGGGAGGAAAGAAGGCTTATCAGGGCGTATAATGTTTTAGAATCTCCGGTGTTAAGGCTGCTTAATGAGCAGGTGATATATGCGAGACAAAATCTGGCTTTACATGTTGTGCCTGGCTGAAATTGGGACAATGCTGGTATTGCTTAACTATTCAGCTGTTCTACCGATTATCCGGGAAGAATGGGGCCTCTCTAACACCCAGGCAGGCTTGATTTATAGTTCCTACCAGGTTGGTTACATAATCCTGGTCGTGGTTTTGTCCACGTTGACCGACTATGTCGATGCGAAAAAGATATATGTGGTTTCCGCCCTGTGGGCGGGGATTGCAGGTATAGCTTTTGCCCTTTTTGCCAATGGTTTTGCTTCCGCCCTGATCTTACGCTGTCTGACCGGGGTTGGCCTGGCAGGCACATATATGCCGGGCTTGAAGATGGTTTCGGCTAAATTCAGCTCAAAACGCCGCGGTTGGGCGGTCGGTTTATACGTCGGGGCTTTTTCATTGGGAACGGCTTTATCGCTGCTTTTCAGTGGTGTTTTAACCGGGCTGTTTGACTGGCGTACGGCTATATTTGTTACTTCGCTGGGGCCGATTGCCGGAGGCCTGTTAGCTGCAATTACTTTAGATAAAGTACCGCCACTGAGGACGGTCAATGAAAAAGGATCGTTCAGGCAGGTTTTCAGTAATCGGCCGGCGCTTCTGGTTATGGCCGGCTATGCTGCTCATATGTGGGAAATGTTTGGGATGCGCGGCTGGATCGTGGCTTTTTTTGCCGCGGCGATGGTTAGCAGGAACATGGATATGGCAGTGGCTACAAGTTACGGAGCGGTTTTTTCTGCAGTGATCATCATGGTGGGCGGTTTTTCGACGGCACTGGCCGGCACTATGTCCGACCGTTACGGCAGGGTGCGGACAATCCAGGTGATCATGTTCTCCAGCGCTGCCTGCTCGCTTTTTTTCGGTTGGATCCGACCCTGGCCGGCGGTAGTGGTGGTCTTGATCAGCCTGGTTTACGGGATCCTTGTGACTGCAGAGTCATCAGTTCTTTCCACCTCAGTTACTGAGCTGGTTCCCTTTGAATCCCTGGGCAGCGCGATGGCAGTGCAGTCACTTTTAGGTTGGACAGCGGCAGCGGTCGCACCTGTCGTTTTCGGTGCGGTACTCGATTTGACTAACCCTGAACAAATGGTGGCCGAACTTGGGTACACTCCATCCTGGGGACCTGCTTTTACAATCCTGGGTTTGGGGGCGTTATTAGGGCCTCCAGCTGTAAATTTGGCCCGAAAACTGAGTAATTTTGAATACAGGTAGCCTACTATGAATCCTTTATATCTTTACCAGGAGCTTCAAGGTGACAGGTATCATTCAACCTGACCAAAGTAAAGGTGGTTTTGCTGAAATGAATTTCATTTAAGCATGCGGTATCCTGGCGCAGCTTCCAGAAGCCCTCCATTCCCATTCCCAGAAGACGGCACAGGAGGGCTTTATTTACTGCACGGTGAGATACTATAATAAAGTTACCGTGTGGGTTGGCGTCGATGATCTCGCGGATGCCTTTCTCTGAACGATTGGCAGCACTTTCAAGATTCTCTCCTCCGGGGAAAACAATTTTTTCAGGATGCTCAACCCAGGTGCGGTAAAGATCGGGGTAACCTGTTTTGATTTCTGCAAGAGCTTTTCCTTCCCAATCCCCGAAGCAGATATCGATAAAGGCTGAGTTATCAATTATTCCCAGGGTTTTGTTAAAGGCTGCTGCTATCTCTGCGGTCTCCCGGGCTCGAGACAGGGGGCTGGTAATGAAGACCGGATCCTGAAGGTTTACTTTTTCCAGGACGTTGGCGAGCTCCTTGGCCTGGCGTCTGCCAAATTCATTTAGGGGAATATCTGCCCGGCCACGGAAGATCTCTTCCCGATTCCACAAAGTTTCTCCGTGCCTTAAGAGATATATGACAGCCATATTGCCCTCCTGGATTTGAATAAAAGTTTTCAGCAAAACAAACTTACCTTTTTTACCGCTTCAACTGTTTTTTAATCTATTTGCTTTTCAGCTTCGATCAGTTTAACTACTGTAAGAAGCAAAGGGTGGTCGGTGACATTGGTAAATCCGGCTTTTTTTGCAAAAATATCGGTGTCATGGGTGATCTGTTCTCCTGTCAGACGGTAGAGCGGCGCGGACAGGGCGTTAATCAAAAATTCCAGTTTTCCCTTTGGCCGGACATGTTCCAGCATTAAAAGCTGCCCGCCCGGCTTCAGGACCCTCTGCAGTTCCTTCAACCCCTTGAGAGGTTCGGCCAGCTGGCAAAAGAGAAAAGTGGTAACAGTGCTGTCAAAAGTATTGTCAGGAAAAGGCAGGTTTTGCACATCTCCTAAAACAAATTCAACGTTTAATCCACTATTCCAGGCTTTGCGGCGTGCCCTGTCCAGGAAGTGAGCATTTATGTCCAGGGCAGTTATTTTGTAATCTGATTTGTAGAATGGCGTATTTAACCCGGTGCCTGCTCCGGCTTCTAATATGCGGGGCGGCTCGACTTTGCTCCAAAGCTGACACCTCCATTTTCTGATCAGCAGGGGCTCAAAAGCCGCCATAAAAAAGTCGTATGCCGCAGCAGTAAATGCACTGTCCTTCATCTTCTCACCCCAAAAATCTTAATAATGATCGAACAAGCAGAAAAGGTATCTGATACTATTTCTACTTATAGTTTCTGATGGTAACTATGATAGCATATTTTGAACTGCAGGATATGGCGGCTTTTTGCAGAATTTTATAAACAACTAAAAGGGAATAGGAGGGAACGCTTTGGCAGTCAGAGCTCCCCGCTGCAATCACCCTGAAGCGATAACCAATATACTGGTGAAGATTCTCGAGAAAACCCCCACAGGCGGCGCTACTATTGAAGAACTCGAAGAAGCATACGAAGAAGTTAAAGGTACGATTCCATCCCGCAAGACAATATACCGTGCTCTCGAACGTCTTGAACTGCTCTTTGACCCGTTAGCCAGGGGAGAAACCCCTGAAGAGGGGGAAGAACCCGATGAAGAAAAGGACCCCTGGCTCGATGAAAATCTTCCCGGTCCGCTGGCCGGAATAAAAAGGGTTAAGCGGGATCGTAAAACCTACTACCTCTTTGACGGGCAGCAGGCAGTCCCGGATTTTAATATTAACGAGTCTCTTTACGCAGCGCTCAGCTTATATCCGCAGTACCGCGGTATGCTCAAAGATGCTTACCACAAAATTATGCGAAAACTGCTGGCGGAAACACTGGCAGGTGTAAGCATTTATAATCTGCTGATCAACGAAATAGAAAACCATGTTCATGTTGCAGAACCGGCCCCGGCTGACCCAGGCAAGTTTGCCAATATGGTGAGCGAGATTTTTAGTGCTCTTCGCTACAGGAAGAGATTGAAGATAAGATACTTGCGTACTTATGACGGCAAAGAGACGGAGCGGATTATAGAGCCATACGGTTTGTTAAGCCGCTTCAATAATTACTACCTTACCGGATACTGCCTTAGCAGCAAGGGCAACCGGATCTTCCACATAGTTCATATCCGGGACTTAAAAGTAATCCAGGATTCAAAATACAAAATGCCGCCGAGTTATTCGCTGAAAAGGGCTTACAGCCAGGCCTGGGCAACCTGGACTTCCGAAGGAGGAACTAAGCTTGAAACAGTGCGCCTCTGGGTATGCTGCGGAACCGCAGAGCGTTTCCGGGCGATCAATTTCCACGATTCGCAGCGTATTAAAGAGCTTGATAACGGAGAAGTCGAAGCCGCCTTCCGCCTTACAGGTGCAAATGAAATGGTCCCCTGGATTGCCAGCTGGGGTCCGGATATAAAAGTTCTTGAACCAATCTGGCTTCGCGACGAAGTGACCGGTTTCCTTGAAAAAGCTTTAAACAACTATAAAAATAATTAAGTTAATAAAAAGTCTCAAACACCTTGTTATTTGCTCATTAGTTTTCGTATGGCTTATGAAGCCGGCAGAAACGGGGGGCTTGGCGCTTGGATATAAGAACCTATGATCTGGTTTGTATCGGGGGTGGCGGAGCGGCCATACTGGCTGCAGTCTATGCTGCCTCTGAAGGTAAGTCTGTCGCCCTGGTAACGAAAGATTACCCCGGCGGCGGCAATACCCGCCTTGCTGTGGGGATGACTGCCTGCCCGGGTATTCTGGATAATGATAGCGCAGATATTTTTTCTGCAGATCTTCTCCGCAGTGGCGAAGGTATAAATGAGCCTGCTGCTGTTAAAACTTTTGCCGGCGAGGCCGCCCGCCATGTAGCGGCGTTGGAAGAACTGGGCCCAATTTTTCGTCGTGATTCAAACGGGATTTTTGGTCCTGGAGTAGTAGCGCAAATCGGGGGGCACAGCAAGCCCCGCTCCATTAAAAATTTGGGGGGCGGAGTTTCACTTGGAGCAAGCCTGAAGACTGCTCTTTGGAGGTATGGTGTTACTGTTTACAGCTATACGGCAGCCCTTGAACTTTTAAAGGTTCAAGGCAGGGTTATTGGTTTGCTGGCCCTGGATCTGAGGACCGGTATTTTCCTTGGCCTGGACTGTTGCGCGGTGTTAATTGCGACAGGCGGGTGCGGCGCTCTCTATTACCCGCATACTACAAACAGCCGTGGAGCAGTCGGTGATGGCCTGGCCCTGGGTTTAAAGGCCGGGGCTGTGTTATGGGACATGGAACAGGTCCAGGCAATACCTTTTGGCCTGACCAGGCCTCGCTCGATGATCGGTGCCCTGTGCGGGGAACCTTCTACTGCAGGTCCTGCCGGGCGGCTCCTGGATGGTTCCGGAAATATCTTGATCGATGGTGGAATAAACAAAATGACCCGGGCTGCTGTTACCCGGATCATGATGTCCGCTATAAATGAGGGAAAAACTGATTCCCACGGAGGCCTGCTCCTGGATTTAAGGCCAAACTTGTCTCTTGCTAATGGAGAAAAGATATACCGGGTCATTCGGAGCAATGGGATGTTCAACATTATAGGTATTGCATACGGCATAAAGGCTTACCATTGGGAAGAACCCTGGAGCGTTATGCCTACATATCATTACCAGATGGGAGGTATCAAGGTTAACAGGCATGGTGAGACAGGGGTAAGCGGTTTGCTGGCGGCTGGTGAAGTTCAGGCCGGGTTGCATGGCGGCAACCGTCTCGGGTCGGTGGCTTTGAGTGAAATTTATACTGTCGGGACCAGGGCGGGTATAGCAGCAGGTAGTCATAACATCTCCCGGAACATGGCTTCTATCAGTAGGGTAGATACTAAAGGTTTATTCCGGGAATTGGCTAAAGGATGGAAAGAAATATTCAGCGGTAAAGGGCAGCATAATCCCGAAAGGCTTCGCGCCAATTTAGAAGGCTGTATGTGGCAGCTGGCAGGACCGGTTAAGAAAGAGGCCGCACTTCTAAAGGCCTTAGAAGAACTTGACAGATTATCCGCAGAGAGCAAAAACCTCAAAATTAATCAGGAAAAAGTATTTAACCGGCAAATCCTGGACACGGTAGAACTTCACCTGATGCTGCCTGCGGCCAGGGCTTTAGTTCTAAGCGCCCTCGAACGAAAGGAAAGCAGGGGAGCCCACCTGCGGTCAGAATATCCAGCTCCTAATGATAAAGAGTTCAAATGTCATACATATATCCGAATGTCAGAAAATGGGTCCATGGAAAGCGGCCTGGCTCCGTTGGAATCATAATTGAAGCTTTTATGCCAAAAAATTTTTTAGGGCAAATAATCGTATAGGAAAGAGTGTATATGACAGCAGTTAAAGAAAAATTAATCTATGTGAAACGCTTTCGCCATGATCTCCAAGAGCCTGGCTGGGAAGAGTCTTTTAATGTACCTTTGGAAGAGCCGGCGACTGTCCTGCAGGCACTGCAATACGTTTATAAAAATCTCGATCCCACAATAGCTTTTGAATATTCCTGCCGCTATGCCAAATGCGGCATCTGCGGAGTAGAAGTTAACGGGCGGCCAATACTGGCCTGTACTGCTTTTCTTAAGGACAAGGAGACAGTCTTGGCGCCCCTTTCAAACCTGCCGGTTATCCGTGACCTGGTTGTTGACCGCAGCCCTCTGGAAAAACTCCTTCAGGATGAGGAAATATATTTCAAAGGGGCAGATTTGGAGAAAAGCAGCGTATATGAAAAGGCCCATGAGGGGAATTATTTCAAGCCTGTAAAGATCCCTCCCGGTTTGGAAACTTTATTAGGCTGCTTTGAATGTCTTTGCTGTCACGCTGCCTGTTCTAAACTCGACCCTTCCGGCAGAAGTTTAGCCCAATTTGCCGGACCTTATATTTTTTTGAAGCTGGCGCAACTCAACCTGGATCCCCGCGATAGGAAAGACAGGAAAGCCCAGGCTCGCAGGCTTGGTATAGAAGATTGCTCTGATTGCCGCCGCTGCTATTGTCCCCAGGGTATTCCCATTTACCGCCTGGCCATCGAGCCGCTCCTGCGCTAGCCTAAATCTTTAAGATTGCATTTCCCGGGAAATAATGTTTTAATTAGTTTCTGTGCATTTCCTAGAATGCACTGCTAAAGAAGATAAAGACAGGTGAACATATTTTGACTATCCAAATACAAGACAACATTCGCAACATCGCCATAATTGCCCACGTTGACCATGGCAAAACAACTCTCGTTGATGGTCTTCTTCGCCAGGCCGGGATATTTCGGGAAAATGAGCAGGTGGTGGAGCGGGTAATGGATTCTAATGACCTGGAGAGAGAACGGGGCATAACTATCCTATCGAAAAATACCGCGGTATACTACGGCAATACCAAGATCAACATTGTCGATACGCCGGGCCATGCTGACTTTGGCGGAGAGGTGGAGCGGGTTTTACGGATGGTAGACGGAGCATTACTACTTGTTGATGCATTCGAAGGGCCGATGGCACAAACTAAGTTTGTACTGCGCAAAGCACTGGAAGTGGGCTTGCGTATAGCGGTGGTCATTAATAAGATCGACCGTTCCGATGCCCGCCCGGCGGAAGTCTTAAACGAGGTTTTTGATCTCTTTGTAGAGCTGGAGGCAGCTGACTGGCAGCTTGACTTTCCGGTAATATATGCCGATTCACGCCAGGGTGTCGCCACTTTAGATCCGGACCAGCCCGGAATCGATCTGCAGCCGTTATTCGAACTGGTCGTTAAAGAAATTCCGCCGCCTATTACTGATTCTGAGAGCCTGCTTCAACTGCAGATCAACACTCTTGATTATGATGATTACGTAGGGCGAATTGGTATCGGGCGTATTCGCAATGGATTTTTAGCCAGTGGTCAAAGTGTTGCTCTCTGCAAGCAAGATGGCCGGGTTGAAGTTCAGAAAATCGGCAAGCTGTGGACTTATGATGGGCTAAAACGCCGGGAGACTAAGCGTGCTGAAGCCGGAGACATCGTTGCAGTTGCCGGCCTGGGCAAGGTCAATATTGGTGAAACAGTTAGTGATCCGGTGAACCCGACACCTCTGCCGCTCCTGGCCATAGATGAACCGACTCTCACCATGTATTTTATGGTCAATAACAGCCCCTTTGCCGGCCGGGAAGGCAAATATGTTACTTCGCGCCAACTGCGCAGCCGTCTGTGGAAAGAGGCTGAAACCAACGTTAGTTTGAAGGTTGCTGAAACTGATTCACCAGAAGTATTTGAAGTCTCCGGACGAGGTGAATTGCACCTGGGAATTCTGATTGAAACGATGCGGCGAGAGGGTTATGAGCTGCAAATTTCCAAGCCGAAGCCGATTTTAAAAACTATTGACGGGATAATATGCGAGCCTTATGAGAAATTATTTTTAAACGTTCCAGAATTATATTCCGGACGGGTGATCGAAAACCTGGGCTCACGCCTGGGAGAAATGCTAAACTTGCAGCCGGCGGGGGAGAAAAACATGAAGCTGGAATTTTCTATTCCCGCGCGCTGTCTGATCGGTTTTCGTTCCGAACTGTTAACTGAGACAAGAGGCGAGGGTATTATGCATCATCTGTTTAGTCATTACGGTAGGTGGAAAGGGGAGCTGCCCGGCCGGCGTCGTGGCGTCCTTGTCGCTTTCGAAACCGGTGAAACCACACCGTATGGGATCTACAACATGGAAGACCGCGGTTCCCTGTTTATTAATCCTAACGTACAGGTTTATGCCGGGATGATCGTAGGGGAGCATGCCCGGGAAGGGGATCTGGATATAAATGTTTGTAAGAAGAAGCATCTGACTAATGTCAGGGCCAGTGCTTCCGATGAGGCCATTCGACCTTCTCCGCCAATTATATTTACCCTGGAGAGGGCCATGGAGTATATCGAAGATGATGAGCTGGTAGAAGTAACCCCTGCCTCTATTCGGATGCGCAAAAGGGTCCTGGACCGTAACCAGAGGGGACGCCCGGCTAAATTAAACGGCTGACAATCATCTTAAAACTTCAACTTATCAGGCAAGACGGTTCTTTTTTAATGAATAAAATAAGAACCGTCTTTTTGTTTTTTTGCGGCAACAATTCAGCAGAATTATTATTGCCATATGCCCCGAACTGTGCAGATTGCCGGATAAAGGATTTGCTTTCTATAAAGTCGAAGTAGTTTTTGAAAAGATACTGATACTGTTAGATCGTAAGGGGTGGTAGTATTGGCTAAAAAAAATAGCGCTGCGGCGGAAGGAACCAAACCTATCTACTGGAAATATCAGCCCGGTCAGGATAATGAGGGTTTTCCATGGGGCCCGCATAAACTGCCCCTTGAAATGAACTTTGAAGGGGTTAACCTGGTGGTGGAAAAGCACGAGGGCGGCTTTATGTACAGGCGGGAAAGCCGGGGCGAAAGCATAAAAAAAGTAATTTTGGCCGATAAGGGCAGCTTGCTGCTCAGCCCGGTAGAGCCGTTTTATTTGCCTGTTGGCATTAGCAACCACTTGCTGATTGCATTCGAACAGCCGGTGACGATCGAACCCAGGACAACCAAAAATGTGCTGGTTACCTTTCCATTGGAGCTGGTCAGTGCCATTGACCAGCGGAAGGCTGGTAAACGTATACTGGATACCTTTACGTTATGTCGGCCAAAGTTCACTCTTTACGGCAGCATTAGAGACGGTTTGGTCTGTAAATACTGGCAGAGTGAAGTTCACAATACAATCCCTTCAGTTAACCCGCTGGAATATGGTGTCATGAAATTAGCTATCCAAAACACAAGCGCCCGGTGGGTAGAGGCACGAAAAGCGGTATTCAGTGCCCATGGTATGAAAATATATTTCAGCCAAAGCCTGGTGTCCTTGAAAGCAACTATGAAAATAAGCAGTGAGAGCAGTGCAGAAACAAACTTTGTCGATGAACCGCTGCAGGCGGGAATGAATAAGGCTCTTGAACTGTTTAGCGCAAGATTGATCAGTTTGCCTGGAAAGACAGTGATGGAGGGGGGTTATTAAATGTTTGATTGGCTTAATTATACGATTTACGGAGAGGTTACCTGGTTCAGGTTAATTACTGCTTTGTTAGTTTTCTTTGCCGCCCTGGTTGTGTCGAAAGTGCTTACGGTGCAGCTTCGCAAGACATTGATGGACAGAATGGACAAGGAAAACCTTGAGACGATGAGCAAGGTTATTTTTTATGGGATTATGGTGATTGCAATTATCTGGATCATGCCAAACATAGGGATAGAACCTTCAGGCCTGTTGGTAGCCGGTGGGATAGTTGGCCTGGCGGTCGGTTTTGCCAGCCAGAGTATTATCGGTAACCTTATAAGCGGTATTTTTTTGATGGGTGAGCGTCCTGTCAAGCTGGGCGACCTGATCGAGATATCTGACACCTTGGGTTTTGTTGAGGAAATCCAGATCATTTCAACTTCGATCCGTACGCTCGAAGGGAATTTTGTGCGGATCCCCAACGAAACTGTTTTTACCTCCAACATTACCAATTACACGAGCAACCCGGTTCGCCGTTTCGAGTACACGGTAGGCATCAGTTACGCCGATGATGCCGATAGGGCCATGCAGGTAATCAAAGATTTAATTAAAGAACATCCACTGGCCCTGGTTAACCCGGCGCCGCAGGTTTATGTTGAGAGCCTTGGCGACAGCAGTGTCGATATTATTGTCCGGATCTGGTCTCCTTCAACGGAGTGGTTCGGAGTTAAAATGGAAATGCTCTGGAAGATTAAAAAGGCTATCGAGGCGGCCGGGATCGAGATACCGTTCCCGCAAAGGGTGGTCTGGCAAGGAACGGATAAAACGCAAGAAGTATCGCCGGAAACTTCAGGTTTAATCTTGAACAGTGACCAGGAGGACTGAAAATGGCTGAAACGGCTGTTACCATTGTTGGGGGAGGTGCGATTGGCGGCATAACTGCAGCGTACCTGGCCCGGCGGGGGCTTGATGTCCTGGTGGTTGATCCCTGGCAGGAGCATGTAGAGGCTATGCGCGGGGGTTTGAAAGTAGAAGGATGCCGGGGTTCTTTTATTGCGCCTATAAAGGCCATAACTCCGGAGGAACTTGCCGGGCCTTTAGATCTTGTGTTGCTGGCCGTAAAATCAATGCACACCGAACCGGTGCTGCGACAGCTTTTACCCCTCCTCCAGGTCAACTCAACTATTGTTTCGCTGCAGAACAGCATTAACGAAGACCTTATTGCCGGGATTATCGGAGTCGAACGCACGGTTGGCTGTGTGGTTGGCTGGGGAGCGATTACGGCCGGTCCCGGGCGATTGGTCCAGGTATCACCCGGTGAGTTTGTCGTTGGAAAACTAACCGGGTTTAGCGATAGGCGATTGGAAATGGTGCGCGAACTGTTAATTGAAGTTGCTGATTGCATTGTAACTGGTAATATATATGGATTCCTCTGGGCAAAATTACTGGCGAACTGTGCTATCTCGGTTGGCGCTCTGCAGGGTAAAATCGTGGCCGAAATGGTTGATCTGCCTGAAGCGCGTGAAGTGGTAACCGCTGTTGTTGGTGAAGTTCTGGCGGTGGCCGGGAAGATGAATATAGTTCTTGAGACGGTCAACTTAAAGTTTGAACCTGAACAATACCGAAACCAGGCAGCTCTTATTGCCGGCACCCTGCTTAATATTTTAAAAACTTCTCACGGGAATATATTGCCCACCGCTTACCAGGATTTAATAAAGGGAAATCCACTCGAGACAGAATATATTAATGGTTATATAGCCAATCGGGGGAAAGAGCTTGGCATACCGACTCCCACTAACCAGGCACTTGTGGCTATGGTGCATGAAATTGAACAGGGGAAGCGTCTGGTAGGGGTTGAAAATATCTGCGAACTGAAAAAGGGGCTGTAATCCAGACGACCGTGGCCTGTTGATAAATCTCCTTAAACCTTCTTGCTTTTCAAAACCAAAAGATAACTGCTGGGAATTGATGTTGACAGCAAGGGCAATATTGTTTAAACTGATAATAAAATATTGTCTATCAAAATAGTAGGGAAACAGTGTTTTACCCCGACGCTGCATTAAGGTTTAATAAAAAAAATATCTGGTTGATTATAAAGGTTCAAGGATTGAAAGTGAGGTCGGTTACAGATGATAAAGATTACCCTGCAGATTGAAGATATGAGCTGTGCTTCATGTGCCATTGGTCTGGAAAAGGCTCTAAAGGAAACCGGGGGAGTCGATAGTGCCTCGGTAAATTTTGCGGCAGGAAAAGCCTACCTGCAATATGACCCGGAGGTTCTCTCAGAAGAAGACTTGATTCAAAAAGTCAAGGAAGCCGGCTTTAAGGGAACAGTTGAAAAGGATAAAGGCGATATAGTTGATACTGTCATGAAAATTGAAGGTATGAGTTGTGTGTCCTGTGCCCGCAGGCTGGAAAAAGAGCTGCAGAATTCTCCCGGTGTAATAGAGGCAGCAGTGAATTTTCCTGCTGAAAAGGCCATTGTTAAATATAATAAGATGGAAATTAACCGCTCGGAACTGGGTAAGGCGGTGGAAAAGGCCGGTTATAAGGTATTACCGGAGGCCGGTGATAAGGCAATTGAAGGAACAGAGGATGCAGCTCCGGATCGTGATGAGACGGTTATCAAACGGGCGGCGCGGAAAATGTGGCTTGCGGCTGCTTTTGCCGGTATTATCATGGTTTTAATGATGATCAACATGTTTGTCGTGAACATCCCCGGCTATTTTGTGATCAGTGTTATTTTAGCTTTCCCGGCAATTTTTATCGCCGGTTGGGATACGCATATGGGCACGTTGCGCGCCCTGAGGCGGGGTGGTGCCAATATGGATACCCTTGTAACACTGGGGTCTGCCCTGCCTTACCTGCTTAGTTTTCTAAAATTCTGGTTTCCCCTGACAACTTTTATTGAAATGGCTGCCAGCATTATGGCCCTGCATCTTGTCGGACGTTTCCTTGAAACAAAAGCAAAGGGGCGGGCTTCGCAGGCGATAAAGAAACTGCTGGCCATGGAAGCTAAAACAGCCCGTATACTGGAGAACGGTGATGAACGGGAAATACCTGTCGAAGAGCTCCTGCCGGGGCAAATAATGCTTGTCCGGCCCGGAGAGAAAATCCCGACTGACGGAATAGTTATCAGCGGACAGAGCAGCATTGATGAGTCAATGGCTACGGGTGAGTCTATGCCTGTTGAAAAACAAGCAGGTGACGAAGTCATCGGATCAACAATCAACCGCCAGGGTATGCTGCGGGTTAAAGCGGGCAAAGTTGGCAAGGATACTTTCCTGGCCCAGGTTATCAAGCTGGTTGAAGAGGCCCAGGGTTCCAAGGTGCCGATCCAGGAATTTGCAGACAAGGTTACCGGCTATTTTGTTCCTGCGGTTTTACTTATAGCGCTTGCTTCATTTTCCTCCTGGCTTATTTTTCCCGAATTTCACCGCTCTATTGTGGGGTTTGTCAATCCGCCATGGGCCAACCTTGACGTGCCCGGATTGACCCTGGCTTTTATGGCGGCGACAGCAGTGCTGGTTATTTCCTGCCCCTGTGCTCTCGGTTTGGCAACACCTACTGCTTTAATGGTCGGAAGCGGGCTGGGTGCTGAAAGAGGAATTTTGATCAGGAGCGGCGAGGCGATCCAGACGATGAAAGATGTCAGGCTAATCGCATTTGATAAGACCGGAACCCTGACCAGGGGAGAACCCCGGGTTACCGACATCACCTCCTTCAACGGATTTACAGAACGTGAACTTTTATCCTACACAGCAGCGATTGAAGCGGTTTCGGAGCATCCGATCGGAGCGGCGCTGGTGGAAAAGGCAAAAAATGAAGGCATGGCCCTGGAAGAAGTGTCTGGTTTCAATTCTCTAACAGGACGGGGTGTGGAAGGAAAGATCAAGGGTAAGGCTGTTCTTGTAGGCAGCAGACGTTTGATGGAAGCAAATAAAGTGGAGATTAAAGATGCCGCCGGGTTGATGGAGAAAATGGAGAGCGAGGGTAAAACGGCCATACTTGCTGCTGTCGGAGGCGAACTGGCCGGTGTTATTGCTGTTGCCGATATAATTAAGGACGAAGCTGTTAAGGCTTTGGCTGAGCTGGAAAAAATGGGGCTTAAAACGGTTATGATTACAGGCGATAACTGGATCACGGCTTCGGCTATAGCCCGACAGATCGGGATCAGCAAGGTCCTTGCTGAAGTACTTCCCGAAGGAAAAGTCAATGAAGTCAGGAGACTGCAGGATGAGTTTGGGATGGTGGCTATGGTAGGCGATGGAATTAATGACGCACCGGCACTAAAACAGGCTAATGTTGGAATTGCTATTGGCACTGGTACCGATGTAGCTATCGAAGCGGCCGATATAACTCTCGTACGCGGCGATCTTGGTTCCGTGGTTTCAGCGATCAAGCTGTCGAGGGCCACTTTTCAGAAGATTCGTCAGAACTATTTTTGGGCCTGGATTTATAACGCAGTTGCTATCCCGGTAGCTTTTCTGGGGTTGCTTCATCCAATTATAGGGGCCGGGGCAATGGCTCTTAGTTCATTTAACGTAGTCTTAAATTCGCTTCGGTTGAAAAAGGTTCCGCTTTAAAAAGTATATATTTCAACAGACAGATTGATAGGAGGCAAAAGAAATGCGTTTGTCTACAAAAGCACGTTATTCCGCCCGTGCTATGATAGAACTGGCGCTCCGCTTTGGGGAAGATCCGGTCAAGCTAAAAGACATTGCAAAGAACCAGGAGATATCAATTAAATATCTGGAACAGTTAATGTACCCCTTGCGGATAAATAATTATGTAAAGACGCAAAAAGGAAGCCGTGGCGGTTATTCTTTAAGCAGGCCTCCGGAAGATATTACCCTATATGATATAGTTTCTTGCGTGGAGGGCTCTCTTGTACCAGTTGACTGTGTCGATAACCCTGATTTATGTGGCAGGTTAGATTTATGTGTGACCCGCAATGTTTGGATTAAGCTGCACCAGGCTATAGTTAAGGAACTTAAATCAGCTACCCTGGCGACGCTGGCAGAAGAACAGCGCCAAAAGTACACTGAGGCCGGTAACCGGTTATAATAAATATTTTGATCAAATAATGCACTACCTTGCGGTTTAGCTGTAGTTGTGCAGGCCGGCAGGCGGTGCATTCTTTTTATTGATATGGATAATAATCTTCTATATATGCAGGAACCATTATTAAAATATAAAATATATAAACATATAAAACTTTACGGGGAGGTTGTTAATATGAGCGTAAAAGTTGGCCAGAAGGCACCTGATTTTGAAGCAAATGCATTTGTAGATGGTGGTTTTAAAAAAGTCAAGCTGTCGGATTATAAAGATAAATGGGTGGTTATCTGTTTTTATCCCGGCGATTTTACCTTTGTTTGACCGACTGAATTGGCGTCAGTTGCCGCCAGGTATAATGAATTACAGGATCTTGGTGTAGAAGTGCTGTCATGCAGTGTTGACAGCCAGTTTACACATAAGATCTGGCAGGAAGTTGAGCTGTCGAAGATGGTCGAGGGCGGAGTCCCCTTCCCGATGTTGTCCGACACAGGTGGCAGTATCGGCAGCCTTTACGGTGTTTACGATGAAGCAGGCGGTGTTAATGTCAGGGGTCGCTTCCTGATTGATCCCGATGGTGTGATCCAGGCTATGGAAGTTTTAACACCGCCGGTAGGGCGTAATTTTGCCGAGTTGGTCCGCCAGGTCCAGGCTTTCCAACATGTACGTAAGACAGGAGAACCGACTCCTGCGGGCTGGCAGCCGGGCAAGAAAACCCTCAAGCCCGGCCCTGAGCTCGTCGGCAGGGTTTGGGAAACCTGGAAAATTGGGGACTAAGCGGGAAGGAGGATAATTCTTGATAACTTTTTACTGTTTTCCGGCCTGAACGACCTGTCGCAAAGCGAAAGCGTGGCTTTCGGAGCAGGGAGTGGATTACCAGTATCGCAATATTTTAAAACAGCCTTTAGACGCGAAGGAACTAAATGAACTTGCCTCCATAGGTGGCCTTGCTGTTGAAGAAATGCTTAACCCTAAAAGTATGGGTTTTAAAAAACTTGGACTGGACGTTGGCAATATTGGAAGTGAGGAAGCAGTGAGCCTGATCAATGAGAACCCGAAAATAATGCACCGTCCCCTGTTTACTGACGGCAGGAAACTGGTGGTAGGTTTTTATCCCGATCAATATGCGGAGATGATTAAGTAGCTGTTAAAAAGATAAATCCAATAAGCATTCGTGGCCCGGGGTTTGATTCTTCCGGGCCTTTTTGTCATAATAGGGGTGAAAAGGAGGCCTGGTTTAAATGAAAAGAGAATTTTGCGGAGTGACTATTGAGTGCTTAAGTGGCGATATAGCGGCACAGGCGGATATAGTAGCAGTTGTTAACGCTGCCAATGCCCAGCTGCGTCCCGGCGGCGGGGTAGCCGGAGCTCTGCATCGCGCGGCAGGACCAGGGCTGGAAGCAGAGGGCCGCCCCATGGCGCCGATTAAACCCGGAGAAGCAGTGATTACGGGAGGCCATAATTTGCCTAACCGGTATGTGATACACTGCCTTGGCCCTGTTTTTGGTATTGATAAACCTGAAGAGAAACTCCTTGCAGATTGCTATCGTAATGCCCTGCGCCTGGCGGAAGATTCCAGGATCGAGTCGGTTGCCTTCCCGTCAATCTCAACAGGCGCCTTTGGCTACCCGATGGAAGATGCCGCTGAAGTTGCTTTTCGGACCATTGATGAAATTGCCCCCGAGCTGCACACGGTTAAATTGGTCCGCTTTGTACTCTATGATGACAGGGCGCTGGAAATACACAAACAAAGCATGGGTAGAATATTTGGCGATTAGGTATAACAGATCCGTTCTTAAAAAGTAAAGGGTTCCAGGTAATGGCCGGTGCTAATTGATATAGTCAAGTTTATATGAACAGCGGGTGATATTTTTGGCAGAGGTACAATCAGGATTGGAAAAGGCGATTAAGATGATCAAAATCGAAATTACACCGAAAGAGCGGGAAGAATTGGACAGGGAATTAAATAAATTTCTGCAGTGGCTGGAACCCATGCTGGCGGTTGATACAACTGAAACCGAGCAGGTTTTGATCAGCCATGGTGCTGTTAACGTCTTTCGGGAAGACTTAGCCCGGCAAGGCGACCTGGCTGAACTGCAGGAAGCAGCGCCTGATTTTACAGGTGGTTTTTACCTGGTCCCACCAATCATAGAATAATTGGGAATCAGAAGACAGGAGGATTATTGTGGAGCTAAGGAAATTATCCATTAACCAGGTAGCAGAAGCAGTTTGCCATGGTGAGATAACTGCCCGCCGGCTGATTGAAAAAACGCTAAAAAACTGTTCTGTGCTGAACGAGGGTCTTAATATTTTTGCCTGTATATCCGGAATTGATGCTCTTGAACAGGCTGATGCTGTCGACCGGAAAGTTGCAAATGGTACGAGTTTGCCATTAGCCGGGGTGCCGGTAGCGGTAAAAGATGATATTTGTTATGGAGTTTTACCGACAGGTTTAGGGTCTGCAGCGTTTAAAGAATTCCCCTCCCCTTACACTGCCACAGCATTAGAAAGATTGATGAATGCCGGCGCAATAATAATCGGTAAGACCAATCTGGACGATATGAGTTTAGGTTCGACTACGGCTTCTTCGCCGGACGGGCCAACAGCGAATCCCTGGGATGTTGAACGTACGGCAGGCAGTGCAGGAGCCGCAGCAGTGGTCACAGGAATCTGCATGCTTGCCATAGACAGCGACAGCGGCGGCGCACTGCGTCAGGGCGCTTCGCACTGCGGTGTAATTGGTTTGCGTCCCACAATGGGGCGGATTTCCCGTTACGGCCTGACTACTTATAGCAGCTCATTTGGCCAGGTGGGCATTACAGCAATCTCAGGCGAAAATATCATCCATGCTCTGGAAATAGTTTCAGGTTTCGACAAGCGCGATGCGTCCACTGCTATTTGCAAAGAAAGATTAGGCGGAAAGAGCGATTTTACAAAGGTTAAAGGTATAAAAATCGGCTATCCTGCAGCTATTTTCGATTACCTGGATTCCAGCCAACGCGATATTTTGGATCAGGCCCGGGAAGAATTTGCTACAAAGGGTTTCGAAATTGTCGAGCTCGAGTTAGCCTTATTGCCGGAAGCGCTGCAGGCCTATTATGTTATTGCCCTGGCTGAGGCTTCTTCAAATCACTCCCGTTTTGATGGGATTCGATTCGGCACAGCCGAAGATGCAGGGGATCTGGAAGAGCTCTACCGGAAAACGCGAAGCCGCACCTTTGGCAGGGAGGCTCGCCGCCGCAGTATATTTGGAACACTGCTGCTGAGCAAGGGCAACTATGATTTCTATTACCGTCAGGCCCTTAAGATCTGGAAACTGGTGCGCCAGGAATTTGCAAATACCCTTGCCAAATGTGACCTGCTGATGCTGCCGGCAGTTAAAACGCTACCCAGGCTTGTTACCGAAGAAACAGATTTTCTCCAGGCCTGGGAAGATGACCTTTTCTGCGCGCCGGTCAGTCTGTCCGGATTACCTTCAATATGCCTGCCGGCAGGGCAGGCAGGAAAGCTTCCTGTTGGATTGCAGTTGGTTGGCCGGCCTTTCAGCGAGGAATTGCTGGCTCTGGTTGGTGACCAGGTGATCCGGGAAATCAAACTTTTCCCGCACGGGATATCGTAAATGATAGAAAGGAAGTTATTCATGACATATGAAGTTGTGATTGGACTTGAAGTTCACGTCGAGCTCCTGACTGAAAGTAAACTGTTTT
>Ga0209498_1000599_pt1 | contig 22277 bp, 19 predicted proteins | sample WalLakDeSediment_FD_184131 | JGI IMG/M metagenome (GOLD analysis project Ga0209498, IMG submission 184131) | Lake sediment microbial communities from Walker lake, Nevada to study Microbial Dark Matter (Phase II) - Walker Lake 11/02/13 Deep... | ecosystem: Environmental > Aquatic > Freshwater >...
GCGTCAGGGGTCCGGGTTTGTAACAGTAACCTGGGACAAAGCCCTGGACATCATTGCCGGGCGTCTTAACAGGCTTCTATCCAGGCCGGAAAGCATCCTGCATGTTCGTGGATATGGATATCGAGGAGTTTTGGCCCAGGCCAGTCTGAATTTTTTCAATGTCCTTGAAGCATCCGGGACGTACGGTTCACTTTGTGATGAAGCGGGAATTGAAGCTTGCACGCGTGACATGGGCAGCCTGAACCATAATAACCCCATGGATCTGCTTAATGCCTCCAGGATCATAAACTGGGGCAAAGATTTCGCCAGATCATCCATGCACAGCTCAATGATCATTTCCCAGGCCAGAAAATCAGGAGCCAGGGTCATGACCATTTCCCCGGAAGGAGACAGCAACGCCAGGCTTTCAGATGATTTCATACTGATTCGTCCCGGCTCAGACCGTTTCCTGGCAGCAGCCGTCATCAAAATGTTTCTGGAAACAGACATTATCAGACCTGATATTATTGATCGAACCGCGAACTGGCCAATATTCAGAAGTTTAATTCAGTCATTTTCTCTGTCAGAGCTTTTATCGGCATGCCAGGTGTCAACTGAAGAGGCACTTGGGTTATTCCGCTGGTACGAAGAATCAGGGCCAACAGCCACGATCATTGGCTGGGGACTGCAAAGATATGTCATGGGAGGTCAGAATGTTCGCATGATCAACGCCCTGGCAATGCTTTCAGGAAACATGGGAGTAATGGGCGGAGGGGCATACTTCAACATATCATCGGGCAGAAACCTGGGACAATGGACTGCCTTGACCTCAACGCACGCGGCTGAAAAAAGGGAACGCAGACAACTGGCTCATTATGATCTGGGCCGGGAAATTGAAAATGCCCGGCCAGAAATAGAGTTTATCTGGGTTGACGGACATAACGCCGTCAACCAGATCCCTGACAGTTTGAGGACTGCCAGGACTTTTGAAAAACCTTTTGTCGTATGCGTGGACGGCTTTTTAAATGATACCGCCCTGCGCTCAGATATAATTCTTCCTCCGGCATTGATGCTGGAGAAAGAGGAAATCCTTGGCTCATGTCTGCACGATTATGTGAACTATTCCGGAAAAATAATAGAACCGCGGGGATCATGCAGAAGCGACTTTGAGATACTCAGTGAACTGGGACAAAGGCTGAATCCAGAAATAATCTTCCCCGGCCAGGATGAGTGCCTTGAAGCAGGACTGAAGCCCCTTGGCATAAGTCTGGAGTATATTAAGAAGAAAGGCTTTGTCCGGGCTGACCGCTCGGATATCGCCTATGAGAAGCTGATATTTGATCACCCGGACAATCTTTATTGCTTTCCGTCAGAACTGAACCGGGAACCTGAAGCTGATCCAGCCTACCCCCTGCGTCTGCTTTCCCTTATCCGGGGAAGGTACATGCATTCCCAGATTCCTGAATCAGAACAGAATGGACTGCCCAGGATATTCATTTCTCAGTCCAATCCGGCTGTAACTAAGCTCGATCCCCTGAAACAAACCTACCTGGCCACTCCCCTAGGGAAAATGCGGGTAGAAGTGAGAATTATTTCCAACCTGCATCATGAAGCGGTAATCTTTCGCAGGGACGGATGGATGAAATGCGATCATGGTCCAAATATCCTGATTGAACCCCGTAAGACCGACATGGGAAACTGCGCTGCCTTCTACAGCCAGCCCTGCCGGATAGAACAGGAATAACAGCCTGCTACAGCATCATGATCAACGTTCCCGCAAGAGCCAGGAACACATTGGCAAAGGCGTAGGTTCCGGCGTAACCCAGTGAAGGAACCGGGCTGTTTGCCGCCCTGATTATGGTATTCAGAGCAGGAGTGCTGGTCATGGCTCCGGTTATTGCCCCCAGGAGGATGGCCACATTGAATTTAAGCACGTATTTTCCAAATAAAAAACCCACAATTACCGGCATTGTGGTTACCACTATCCCGCTTAAAAAAAGAACAGGACCCACGGTCAACACGGCCTGAACAATTCCCTGGCCGGCTTTAAGCCCGATTCCGGCCATGAAGAAAAGAAGACCCAGCTCCATGAGCAGCCAGCGCGCCGGAGGGGGGACCCTGCCGAAAGTGGGGTGAATAGAACGGAGAAATCCGATAAGTATTCCTGTTATAAGAAGCCCTCCGGCAGTGCCCAGTCCAACAGACAAAGCACCCACCTTGAAGGATATCTTTCCTATGAAAAGTCCCACCGCGATTCCAAAGGCAAAGGTCATGAGATCGGTCTGGATAATATTACGCTCAACGTGTCCCATCCTTTTGATGAGTGCTTCCAGCCTGTCCTTGACCCCGGTAATCCGAACAATATCGCCCTTTTCCAGAACAGTGGACACTTCAACGGGTAAATCCACATGGGAACGGCTTACTTTTGTCACAAATGAGCCATATCTTGCCAGATAATGCAGTTCACCCAGAGATTTGCCCACCGCGTCTGCATGGGTGACAACAACGTCATAAGTCTTGACTGGAACAGTCAACAGCTCCTTGTCCAGAATTTCCGGGCCAAGCATTTTTTCCATGAGCTCGTGACCTTCAAGTGGGCCTAAAACAGAAACCCGGTCATTTTCCTGGAGAACAGTATCCGCTCCTGGAATAAAAATTTCTTCACCCCGGACAACTTTCTGAATAACGCATCCGGTTCTTGTGGTAAACCTGAGTTCACGCAAAGGTTTGTCAACAGTCTCCCCTGATTTGACCTGGTAAGCACGAAGCATCTGGGCTGGTGATGAATCAATCTCGTCTTCTTCTTCAGGAGAAAACCGCTTCTGCTTAGAGAGCCTCGCGGCTTCTTCAGGAAGATCAACTTTAAGCAGGGAAGGAATTAATTTGACAAACAAAAGTAAACCAATAAGACCGAAAAGATATGTAATAGCATATGCTGATCCGATATCCTGGATGATCATGTCCGCGGGCTTCAGGTCAACTGCCCTCATCAGTCCGGAATGAACCGCGTCCTGTGCAGCGGCAAGAGTGGGAGTACTGGTCAGTGATCCGGACAAAAGGCCGGCGCTAACACCCCTGGAGAACCCCAGGTGAGTTGAAATCACAAAGGCCAGTCCCACCGCTGTAACGCAGACTACCAGGGCAAGGGTAATGTATTTAAGGCCGTCTTCCAGAAACACACTGAAAAATCTCGGCCCTGCCTGAAGCCCCACTGAATATATAAACAGAATAAACCCTATTTCCAATGTATTGGCAGGGAGGAGAAACCCGAAATGTCCGAAAAAAAGTCCGGTTAGAAGCACTCCTGTAGTTGAACCAAGCTCAAAACCCTTGATTTTGATATTGCCAATGAGATAGCCAAAACCCAGGACCAGAAAAAACAGAAGTTCCGGCACATCCCTGATCAGTCCGATAATGTCTATTTCCACATTGACCTCAGCATCGGCAGGATATTTTCCACCATCCTTTTCACTCCGGATTCGTTGGGATGGATGCCGTCAGGCAGGGTAAGATCAGGATTGCCGGGTATACCGGGCAGAAAATCAGGCAGAAATGCTAATCCTTTAGATTGGGCGACGTCCTCGAATACCTGATGAAATTTCATTGAATAATCATCATTCAAGTCCAGAAGAGAAAGAACCCCGGTCAAAAGAACCCTGGCTCCTGACTTTTGGCAGATATCTATGATTTTTTCAAGACTGGTCCTGACCTCGGCAATTGGCAAACCCATATAAATGTCATTTGCTCCGAACTCAACAATGACCAGGTCAGGGTTATGCCTGATCAGGCTTTTCAAACGCATGAGCCCGTCATGAGCAGTATCCCCGGATACTCCTCCGTTTATAACTTGCACTTCCAGACCATCCTCCGTCAGGGCCTGCTCCAGCCTGAACGCGAATGAATTTTCAGGAGCCAGTCCGTATCCAGTGGTCAGGCTGTCTCCAAGGGCCAGAATTGTAAGCATTTTTTCTTTGGGTTATATATTGCCATGATTTTTTTAGACCTTGAAATAAAGACCCATTGTTCCAAAGAGAAACAACTGATCTTATTTTCTCCAAAATTCCGGGATCATGAGTACTATAATAGTATATATCTCCAGTCTGCCCAGGACCATGCACAAAGACAGAAGCCATTTGGCCGGATCAGGCAAAAGAGAGTAATTGGAAGCAGGTCCAACCTGACCGAAGCCAGGACCGATATTACTGATGCAGGCCAGAACAGAAGTCAGTGATGTAACGAAATCAACTCCCATGGCCGCGATAACCAGAGATGATATAATCATCAGGTTCAGATAAATAATAATAAAACCCACTATACCGTTCAGAACATCATCTTTTACCAGAGCCCTGCCCATTTTCACCTGCCTGACAGCATGAGGATGGACAATCCTGAAAAGCTCTCTATAGGCCAGTTTAAGCAGAAGCATAATCCGCATGCATTTTATGCCTCCAGCTGTTGACCCGGCACACCCGCCCATAAACATGCAGAATAGAAGGATCAGCTGAATCAGAGCGGGCCAGAGCAGATAATCATAAGTAACGAATCCGGTGCTGGTGATGATGGATACAATCTGAAATGAACTGTACCTGAGGGCCTGGCTGAATGTATCGTATGAATAGAGGTAAGTAAAAATTGTGGACAACAAAATCAGAAAAACAGCCACAAATGAGAAAAACCTGAGCTCAGGACTTTTCCAGACGTCTCCTATTTTTCCGGTCAGGAGTTTATAATGAAGGGCAAAGCTGATCCCGCACAAGAACATGAACCCGGTTATGATCCAGTCCACGTACGCGCTGTCAAAGTGGGCGATGGAAGAGTTTTTATTGGAGAATCCACCTGTGGCAACCGTGCCGAAGGTCTGGCACAATGAATCAAAGAAACTGAGCCCGCCTAAAAGAAGCAGAACAATTAAAATCAGGGTAAAAAAAACATACACCTTCCAGAGAATCATGGCGGTATCCCTGATTCTTGGCTTGAGTTTGTCCGGAGAAGGCCCGGAAACTTCAGCCTTGTACAGCTGCATCCCTCCCACCCCGAGAAAGGGCAGAATGGCCAGGGAAAGAACAATTATGCCCATCCCTCCCAGCCAGTGGGTAAAGCTGCGCCACATAAGTATCCCTGGCGGGAGTTCTTCAATATTGGTCAGAATGGAAGCACCAGTGGTGGTAAATCCGGAAAAGGATTCAAATATTGCATCCGTGGGAGTCATAAACCCGCCAAGCATAAAAGGAAGAGAGCCCATCAGGCTGGAACCTATCCAGGCCGCTGCCACGATAAACATGCCTTCCCTGTGATTTATGCCGGCTGCTTTATGTTTTCTGAACAGAAAATGAAGCAACAGTCCCAGGACGACAACTATATTGGAAGACCACAAAAGCGGGGCCAGACCGTCATCTTTGTAATAAAGGGAAAACCCGAGGGGAAAAAGCATGGACAAGCCGATAAAAAGAAGCAAAAGGCCAAGTAGTCCAGCCATGTGCCTCCAGTTCATCAGAAGCACTCCAGTCTGGCTGTCAGATTTTTTTCAAGCGCGGCTATACATTTACTGGAGCTGAGCACGGTGATTCTGTCTCCGGATTTCAGCACGGTATCGCCGGAAGGCAGAATGACCTCCTTATCCCGAAGAATGGCCAGAATCAGAACTCCTTCCGGAAAAGCCATCTCACTGATTTTTTTATTCGCCACTCCCTGACCATTGTTGATAAACGCTTCCATAACGTCCACATCCTCCCTGATGGCCACGGCGGAAATAATGGAACCTTTGCGGATCTGATTTAATATCGTGTTCACAGCGGCAAGCCTTGGGCTGACTATATGTTTAAGACCGATTGTCCGAACCAGAGGAGTATACGCAGGCTTGTTTATCCTGGTGATGGTCATGGCCGCGCCAAGCTTCTGAACAAGAAGAGAGCTCAGGATATTGGTTTCATCATCTTCGGTCAGGGTAACAACCAGATCCATGTCTTTAACATTTTCTTCATTCAGAATGTTCTGATCTGTTCCATCTCCATTAATGACAACTGTGTTTTGGAGCTTTTCAGACAGTTCCCGGCAAAGATTCCTGTTCCTGTCCAGAAGCTTTATGTTGAAGGACTTATTTTCCAGGAATTTTGCCAGCCGGAAACCTATATTGCCTCCACCGATAATCATGATGTTTTTAGTGGAGCTTGATTTAGCGCCGAGATTTCTGGAGATCTGTTCCAGGTCGTTATCCCTGCAGGCAATATAGACCAGATCACCCTTGGTGATATTATCTTTTCCAGAGGGAATTATCAGCTTTTCTCCCCGGACAATGGCGGCCACGACCACTTCCTGAATCTTCAAGCGGTCCCTGACCTGAGAAAGATTGAGATCACAGAGAACAGATTTTTCATCCACCAGAATGCCCAGAAGCTTGATTCTTCCCTGGGCAAAGTCGTTGATCTCCACAGCCTCAGGCGCGCGCATGACCCGGTATATGGCCCTGACAACCTCAACCTCGGGATTGATGACCATGCTTATTCCAAGATCTTTAGCCCAGATTTCTTCAAAATTAAGATATTCATCATTTCTGATCCTGGCCAACTTGGTGGTCTTTGGGGAAAGCATATTAGCGAATGTGCAGGCCACAAGATTGGTTTCATCACTGTCTGTGACGGCAAGGAGGATGTCTGAATCCATAATTCCGGCTTTTTTCAGAATTTCAGGACTGCTTCCTGAACCTTCCATGACCTGAACATCCATTTTCTCGGAAATCATTTCCAGAGCCCTGGAGTCCCGGTCAACTATAACCACGTCCTTTTTTTCCTGGGCCAGCCTAGCGGCAATATTGAGTCCCACCTGCCCTGCTCCGATAATTATTACTCTCATATTATCCCCTGGTAATGGCATCTTTTTCAGGAACGCATTTTCTGCACCACTTATCATTATACCAGTTGGATATGGCCGGGGCCCTGTTAAAAAGCATCACGCCGATAAAAGCGGTAAACAGGATGTAGATACCACTGAATATCCTGAGCTGGGGCAATGCCAGGCTGGCGATAATAGCTGAAAATTCTCCTCTCTGGACCATGGAAAAAGCTGCTCTGCATGACACTTTTTTGCTCAGCCCAAACAGTCTGCTTCCAAGATAAGCAGTGATGACCTTCCCAAAAACAGCCCAGATTATCAGAACAGCCATCATTCCTATAAATGGAACTCCCTCTCCCAGATCAATGGTCGTCCCGAACCAGAAGAAAAAGAAAGGCAATGTCAGGTTCCTTATGGGAATGATGAGCTTTTCCAGTTCCTGAGAGCGACCAGTCTCTGACAGCATGACTCCGGCAAGAAAAGCACCAAGCACTTCAGAAAGACCCAGAAAAATTGCCAGCCCGGCGTATCCAAGGGCCATGCCAACTGCCAGAAGAGGCATAAATTCATGCTGGATGTGTTTGGCCACAAACTGATTCATTTTTTTAAATCCATAATGGCCAATAACAATCGCGCCCACCAGTAATATAATGATTTTAAAAAGCAAAAAGCCTATAAAGATAGGGGTCATTTCCTCACCGCTTTGAATTCCAGCGATGAATGAAACCAGAATGGGAGCCACCAGGTCTTCAAAAATAAGCAGGGCCAGGATAAACTCAGCTTCAGGGTTGGCCAGACGTTTCTTTTCTTCCAGCATCTTGGCGGAGATGGAGGAGCTGGTGGCATAGGCCACTGAACCGATGATAAAGGCGGATATAATGTCCAGCCCGAAAACAATGGCAATGCCCATGGCCACACCTAGGTTCAATACAACGTCCATGACTCCGGCAGGCCATATTCTTTTGGAAATATTGACCATTCTGGCCATGGGAAATTCCAGGCCCAGAATGAAGAAAAGCAGGACTATGCCTATTTCTGCTACAGTGTGAATGGCCTCGATATCAACAAAAAAAGAAGAAACCACCACCCCGAGAATAATGTAAACAAGAACAGACGGAAGTCTGAATTTTTCAGAAGTGAAACTGACCAGGAAAAAGATGCAAAGAATTAACCCGGCAAAAAGAAGAAAAGGAATATTTTCCACTTAATTTTCCTGTTATCAGGGGATTATTCGATTTAAGAAATACTGCACAGTGATTCAAGACTTCTGGTCTGATCCCTGGTGCCAATGGCTATTAGAATGTCACCAGGCATGATCATCTCGTTGATATCCGGACTGCCGATGGTCTTATCCCCCCTTTGTATGCCGATGATGGTGGTTCCGGTTCTGGTCCTGACTTTTGATTCAATAATCTTTTTATTGGCAAGGCAGCTGTCTGGTTCAACTTTAAGCCATTCCATGCGGATGTTTTTCAAAAGAAGTTCCACTTTATCATCAGCCACGGGCTGGTAATCCACCCCCAGCAGGAGAGTACCGAACTGTCTGGCCTCCTCATCAGTCATGTTCATGGTAAAATCAGGCTCATCAGCATCTTCGTCATTAAAATGATAGACTTCTCTGGTTCCGGACTGATGAAGAATAATCACCACATGATCATTTTCAGCAGTGGTAAATGAGTACCTTTTGCCTATTCCGGGCAGCTCACTGGTTTTGACTTTCATTAAATCCTCCAAATTAAAAATTTACTGCCTCAGACAATTCACTGGTCATTCAGGATGCTTTATCAAGCGAGTCGAACTATTTCATTAAACTGGCTTCCAGGTCACACAGATGGCAAATGCCGGCTACTTTCTTCAGTTCAATCACAAAGGCGATACCCGCGCCGGGCCGATCAAGCTTTCCAGCTTCAATTATGGCTGAAAGCACCTTTTCAGTTTTGTCCTGAGGAATAATGGTCAAAACCATTTCCTTTTCAGGCTCAATGGGGATTCCGAGCAAGGTTTTGGTTTCCCTGATTCCTGTTCCCCGGCCCATGACAATGGTTCCCCCCTCAGCCCCCGCCTCTCTGGAAGCCTTGATAATGCTCTGACACGATCCTTTATTGACAATGGTAAAAATCAGATCAAACTGAATCTCTGTATTCATTTTAGGAACTCCTTTTTACGAAATTCATTACTGCTCCCACCATCATGACTGATAAAATCGGGGCCATGGCCACCAGGGCGATAAGACCGAAACCATCCGCCACAGCGCTTCTTCCCTCCATGGCATCAGCCAGACCCAGTGCGACAGCCATGACAAAAGTTACTGTCATGGGACCGGTGGCTACCCCGCCGGCGTCAAAGGCGATGGAAATAAATGACTGCTCGCAAAACTTCATTAAAATCAGGGCAATTATATAACCGGGAATTATTATGTAATAAATTGAAATCCCGAAAATTATCTTGGCTATGCCCAGGGCAACAAAAATCCCAACGCCTAAAGAAAGTATGGCAAGCAGAAGACGGAAGCCAATGGACCCGGATGAGGCCTTTTCCACGTTATCGCAAAGAATGCGAACAGCCGGCTCAGCAACAGTGGCCACCAGACCCAGCAAAAAACCTATGGGTATAAGTATCCATAACTGCTCAAAAGAATTCATGATTTCACCCATCTGGGTTCCCACAGGCAGAAACCCGACTTTGACGCCCTGCAAAAAAAGGGTCAATCCTGTCACGGCCAGAACAACTCCTTTAAACAGGTTTATCACATATTCTTTTGACAGCTTGAGATAGACCAGCTGAAAAAAAAGGAAGAAGCCCACAAGAGGCCCAATGGCTATCATTACCTCAGCCAAGACATGGCCGATATATAGAAAATCAAGTAATTCCTTCATGAATATATTATCCCCAGGATCATAACTCCAAGCACAGGGCCGATGGAAGCAAGACCTATGAGACCGAACCCGTCATTAAAGGAGGAACGTCCCCCGAGTACAGCGGTAACGCCAAGACCAAGGGCCAGGATAAACGGCACAGTAACCGGGCCTGTGGTTACTCCACCCGCGTCAAAGGATATGGGAACAAAATCAGCAGGGGTGAAAAAGGAAAGGATCAGAATGATTATATATCCTCCGGCCAGCAGATAGGCTATGGGCACGTTGAGGACAATTCTGAGCATGGCCAGGGTAACGAATATGCCCACGCCCAGGGCAACGAACAAAACCAGAATGTAACGGTTGACAAGTCCTTCTGAGACAGTATCCACGTAACCAACCAGGACCCAGACGTCAGGTTCGGCCAGAGTCACCATAAATCCCAGGACAAAGGCGAAAAAAAGCAGAAATGTCATGGATCCTCTTTTGGGAAGCTCAGCCCCTATGGCCTCACCCATAGGCAAGAGACCAATTTTAACTCCCTGCAGAAAAAGAAACATGCCGGTCATGACCATGATCACCCCGATCAAAAACCGGGAAAACAATAACCAGGGCATTGATATGAGAAACAGCTGCAACAGTACTACCACCACTGTAATGGGCACAACAGCCTGAATGACTTCAATAATTCCTTCTTTAGTGTTATTGTGCATAATAGCGTATTGTTGTAATTATGGATAATAAAAAGCGGCAAAATAAAATCATGATGGTCTAATCTTGCAGTTTATTCTTTCTTTGTGAAGCTGCTTAAAAACTTGGCCTCAGACTCAGTAGAACCGATAAGAATCAGCTCATCTCCTTCTTTGAGAATGGAATCCGGAACAGGATTGATTTTAGTTGTGCCCTGAGAATCAATAGCTATGACACTGCACCCGGTTTTCTTTCTGATTTCACTTTCAGCCAGGGTCATGCCCACAAGAGATTTTGGCACTTTTTCCTTGAAAATATCCAGGCCTTCCGAGACCATGAGTACATTGTCTCCCTTGAGATGATTGATGATTGTGTTGGCTCCCATGGAGGCGTAAGACATGACCAGATCAGCGCCAGCGTGGTGAAGCTTTGAAACACTTCTTTCCCTGGTCGCCCGGGTGATGATCTGAATTTCCGGTTTCAGCTTGCGACAGTAAATTGTCAGGTAAATGTTCAGGTCATCGTTGTTGGTGGTGATGATAACAGAAGGAGCCTTATCAATGCCTGCCTTTTTAAGGATATACAGGTCCGCGGCGCTGCCCACCACGTATTTTTCCTTGTTTGCCACCAGACGGGGATTTTTCTCCACAATCCTGTATTCAACTTCATTTTCATCTAAAGCCTGAGCGGCTGCCCTGCCAACCCGGCCACCTCCAAGAATAAGAACCGGAGCAAAGGAAAGATTGTATATCCCATATATCTCGTCGTATTTTTCCAGCTGCTTTTCTGACCCAGCCAGAACAAGAACTGTTTCTGAAGTTATCTTGGTATCTGGAAAAGGAGCAATGAACTTTCCCCTTTCCCATATTCCCACAATGTTTACCCCGGTTGTTTCCCTGAGCCTGCTTTGCATGATTGTCTTTCCGTCAAGAGGGGTACGCATTGCCGGAGCCTCTGCGATAAGAAGATCGTCAAACCGGCCAATGACATTGGCGTGCATGCTGACTCCAAGTACCCTCCTGGCCAGAGCCCGTCCCAGCATCCTTGAAAATTGGAATACCTGGTTGCTGCCGGCTAATTCAAGGATATCCACTGACTCTTCGGCCTCTGCTGAGGCAACAATTTCCACATCTTTTGAAAACTCCCGCAGGGTAAATGTGGCGTTGGTATTAGTCTGATCGTCATTATTGAAAAAAGCCAAAGCTGCTTTGTCCGCCCTTGTTTTACGGAAAGTCTCCATATCATCCAGATCGCCAAGAATAATCTTGTATCCTAGATCAAAAAGCTCCAGAGCCTTCTGCTGGTCAGGAGTGATAATGGCGTAAGGGTATTCATATTGCTTGAGTTTTTCTATCAGAGCGGCAACAAGAGGATCCATACTGCTTAAAAGAACATGCCCTGAAGTGGTGGATGGTAATTCTTTGGGTGTCCTGGCCTTGTTCTGGGCCTCCAGCCAGGGAGCGTAAAAAAATTGAATGAACGTAAAAGGCAGCATGACCAGAAGAAAGACTACACCGGATAACAAAACAACAGTTGAAAAAGCCCTTCCCAGATCTGAGGTGAAAATAATATCCCCGTACCCAAGAGTGGTCATGGTCACAATTGTCCAGTAAAATCCGCTTATAAAGGAGTGCTGCTCCCCTTCGTAGGCCTTAATATAGTGAAATATTATGGTGTAGAGGGTAACTAGGAGAATGAGGATAATGATAAATTTGAACAAAGCCTTGACATTGGTTTTGGCTTTCCCGCTCTGGAAAAAATACATGAGTATGGATGGCAGAAACTTCATTGGCGGATCCTTGTCAGGATAGATTTTGATCTCCAGTTAAATTTCTTTCCTTCAAGAAGAAGGTCAATGTCAAGGATGGAATTTTTTAACAGCCCTGCTTGGTAATGATTTTGTCAGAGGGGAAACTCACCGGACAAATTATGAAAATCTTACAGGCAGCTTGTTTAGAATGGAGTCAGCAAGCTTCTGGTGGACTTTATCCACTTCTTTGTCTTTGAGGGTTTTTTCAGGATGACGATAGGTAAGGCGAAAGGTCATTTTCTTTTCCTGAACATCTTCAGGAAAATAAACATCCACCAGGGTCATGTCTTCAAGGATTGATGGACCGGAGCTGAACACAACATCCGTGATCTGTTCATATTTAAGATTCATGGGGGCAACAACCGTCATATCTCTTTTAACCACCGGGAACCTGGGTAAGTTTTCAAAACTTACCTGTTTGGAATTATGCATATCCTGAAGCTGGTCCAGATTAATATCCGCGAACCATAATTCTTTTCTGGCCTTATAGGTTTTAGAAATATCGGATTCGACCCGGCCCAGAATGCCTAACTCCTGATTATCAAATGAACAAAGCACAGCTGGTGAAAGATACGTATGTTTTCCGCCATCAGAAAATTTCGCGCTTTTTCCGGTAAATATCTTGACCAGATTTTCAACCAGGCCCTTAATATCGCTGTAATCATATCCGTCTTCTGGATATGGCCATTGACCCTTGTGTCTTGATCCATGGAGCAGCAGGGCCAGCCGAACTGTTTCCTTTACTCCTGTTTCAGACAAAGGATCAGGGAAAAAGCTGTTTGCCACTTCAAATGCTTTTAACCGGCTGTTTCCATGGCCGAGATTTTGCCTTAAGGTCTGCAGCAGTCCAGGCAACAGATCTGTTCGAAGCACATCCTGCTCCTCGCTTAATGGATTGAAAACCTGAACCCTGTCTTTACTGTCTATTCCAAGCAGTTCCAGATCAGCCGTGCCAACGAAACTGTAGTTTATAACCTCATTGAGCCCAAGTCCAGCGGCCCACTGCTTGACCTTGGAAATAAAGGCAAAACGTTCATCCAAAGGTTTCTGACCCAGGGACTTTTTTACCCTGGGCAGATGCTCAGGAATTCTGTCCAGTCCGTATACTCTTCCAATTTCCTCAAAAAGATCCACTTCACGCTCAAGGTCAGGACGATAGCTTGGGGGTTCCACCTGGAATCCATGTTCAAGCTTGTTAAGCCTGCATCCAAGAAGGGCAAGGTTTTTAAGGCAGTATTCATCATCAACATCAAGAGCCAGCAAAGCATTGGCCTTTTCCGGACGAAAAAATAAGCTTCTGGATTTGTAAGGTCTTGGCTCGGACAATGAAACTCCTGAGGCAACCCTTCCTCCCGATAAAACCCCCATGAGTGCGGCGGCCCTGTCCAGGGCAAAAGCTGAACCAACCTGATCAACACCCCGTTCAAAACGAAATGAAGACTCACTGTTAAGTCCCAGTCTTCTGGCTGTTTTTCTAATGGTCAAGGGATCAAAAACCGCGCACTCAAGAAGCACATTCCGGCTTCCAGGATGAATTTCAGTGTCTGCCCCGCCCATAACCCCTGCCAGAGCCACTGGATTCTGCTCATCCCATATAAGCAGATCATCCTTGTCCAGCTTTCTTGTCTGGTCGTCCAGGGTTTTGAAACTCATCACGTCCCAGGCCCTGGCAACCCTTATGACAGAGCCCTTTAACAGGTCCCGGTCAAATGAATGCAGGGGCTGACCAAGCTCCATGAGAATATAATTGGTGACATCCACAATGTTGTTTATCGGCCTTATCCCGACTGCCATTAACCTGTATCGGATATGAGCCGGACTTGGGGACACCTTGCAGTCTGAAATCAGCCTGGCCTGATAAAGGGGGCATCCTGAAGGATCATCAATAAGAATTTTTACCTGTTCCAGGCAATTTATAGCGTGATCTTCCTTTAAATCAAAAGAAGGCATGCGCAGAGGCAGATCAAAAAGAGCGGCTGTTTCCCTGGCAAGTCCAAGAACGCTCAGACAATCAGGACGGTTGGGTGTAACCCCGATATCCAGAACATATTCTTCAAGCCCCAGGGCTTCTGTTATGCTGGAGCCGACAGCAGAATAATCATCCAGAATCATGATCCCTGAACTGTCCGTGCCCAGTTCCAGCTCTGTTTCAGAACAGATCATTCCCTGAGAAACCTGTCCCCTGATCTTTGCCTTTTTAATCATTAACCCGCCGGGCAGTCCCATACCCACAGGCGCGACCGCGACCTTTTGCCCGGCTGAGACATTAGGAGCCCCGCAAACAATGGACAAAGCCTCCCCAGAACCGGTATCCACCCTGCACAAAGAAAGCTTGTCCGCTTCAGGGTGAGGATTTTTTTCAAGGACATGACCCACAATAATGCCTTTCAGTTGTCCAAAAGGCCGCCTTATTTCTTCCACCTCAAGGCCGACCATGGTCAGCCTGTGGGCCAGTTCTTCAACAGATCCCTCATAAGGCGTGAACTCTTTAAGCCAGGACAGACTGAGAAGCATTTATGATTTCCTTTGATTAACTGGAGAGTTGAACGTTCAAGGTTTCAAGGTTTGTATCTATTCGCTATAGTTTTTGGTTAACCTCAGCGTTAAGGACCTGCCTGGGGCTGAGGTTTCGTATTGTTGGGATGTTTGACCGTCGACGGTTCCGTTGGACAAACATACGCTTCCCTAAGATTCGAGCATTTTGCAGACTTGTTTAATCTCTATGTGTTTTACTGGTATCAATAAATTGTTTGTCCTACGGAACCGCGACAGGGAGTTCGTAACAAAAGAAACCTTAGTCCCAGGCAGGCCCCGATTATGGTGAATAGTTACCAGGGTTTTAAACAAACTGATGCAAAAATCGCAGATCATTTTCAAAAAACATACGCAGGTCTGGGATCCCGTATTTAAGCATGGCCACTCTTTCCACTCCAAGTCCAAAGGCAAAGCCTGTGTATCTGTCTGGATCATAGCCGACTTTCTCAAAAACTGCCGGATCAATCATGCCGCATCCAAGTATTTCGACCCACCCTGTTTCCTTGCATACCCTGCATGGTTCACCATCAGGAGATCTGCCTTTGCCCTTGCACATGACACAGCTGATATCCACTTCAGCGCTGGGTTCAGTAAAGGGAAAAAAGCTTGGCCTGAACCTGACCTTTACTCCAGGATCAAAAATTTCATGGGCAAAAGCGGTCAAGGTGCCGCGCAGATCAGCCATGCTGACATCAGTGTCCACCAGAAAGCCTTCGATTTGATGAAACATGGGCGTATGAGTCAGATCAGAATCCCGGCGGTAAACTTTACCAGGGGCTATGGCCGCCACCGGAGGCTGTCTCTTGAGCATGGTCCTGACCTGTAAAGGAGAAGTATGGGTTCTGAGAACTACAGTCTCACTGATATAAAGAGTGTCCTGCATGTCCCTGGCAGGATGGCCCGGAGGCAGATTAAGAGCTTCAAAATTATAAAAATCAGTTTCAACTTCAGGACCGGTGACTATATCAAAGCCAAGCTTTACAAAGATGGAGCATATATCATTGATTACTATGGTCACAGGATGGACAGTGCCCGTGTCAGGGGTTCTCCCCGGCATGGACGGATCAAAGACGGATAATTTTTCCTCCTGGCTTTTATGCTGAATACTTGTAATTTTAGCGTTCAGGAGCTCATTTAAACCCTGTTTAACCTCATTGGCTAAACTTCCCATTGCAGGCTTATCTTCAGCTGGCAGGCCAGGAAGCTGGGACATGATAGCCGCGAGTCTGCCTTTTCTGCCAAGGAAATCAACACGCGCCTGCTCAGCTTTCTGCAACGAAGAAGCCTGATCCAGGGCTTTTTCAAATTCCTGAATCAGGCTTTTAAGGTTTTTACTGATTTCGGCAGCCAGGCCCATTAGTTCGCCCCGGATTTGACCATTTCCGCGAGTCTGGCAAAAGCAGCCTTTTCATTCACGGCCATATCAGCCAGGACTTTACGGTTAAGCTCAACCCCGGCCTGATTCAAGCCGTTAATAAACCTGCTGTAGGAAAGTCCGTATTCCCTGGCAGCCGCGTTGATCCTGATGACCCAGAGTTTTCGGAACTCGCGCTTTTTCTGCCTTCGGTCACGATAAGCGTAGCACAGGCTCCGTTCCACGGCCTCACGAGCCGTACGGTAAAGCTTGCTGCGGCCTCCCCGGTAGCCTTTGGCCAACTTCAAATATTTTTTATGCCGCTTGTGCGCGGTTTTTCCTCTTTTAACCCGCATTTTTTATTTTCCTCCCGGAGTGATGAATTTTTACAAAAAAACCACAGTAATGAAAGTCTTCAGCAACCAGTTCTCTCAGTCGGGTGTTGCTAAAATGAATTAGGCAACAGACGCCTGACAGATTTCATATTGGCACTGTCCACTATGGCCGGCTGGCCAAGTCTTCTTTTTCTCTTGGCGTTCTTTTTGGTAAGAATATGACGTAAATTCTGTTTGCGTCTTTTAACCTTGCCGCTTCCGGTAATTGAAAAGCGCTTGGCCGCGCTTCTGTTAGTCTTGATCTTGGGCATTATATCCTCCTGGCTTATTCGAAATTCTGAAATTTATGTTGAAAAATGAAATAGATGATTTCTGAATCATCTTAATTTGTTATATTTAATCCGGATAATCAGCTTTTTTTAGCGGCCAGGGGAGCAAGGAGCAGATGCATGGTGCGTCCCTCAAAACGAGGCTCCTGCTCAACCTTTGCCACATCCGAAGTCATCTCTACTATTCTGGATAAAACCTCAGCGCCCCGGTCTTTGTGGGCCAATTCTCTTCCCCTGAAAGCGACTGTTACCTTGCAGCGATCTCCCGCCTCAATAAAGCGGATTATATGCCGGACTTTTGTATTAAGATCATTATCATCGGTCTTGGGTCTGACCTTGATCTCCTTTATCTGGACCTTGGTCTGTTTTTTCTTGGCTTCCTGCTTTTTCTTCTGTTGCTGAAACTGATACTTCCCGAAATCCATGATCCTGCATACAGGGGGCTCCGCGTTGGGAGCAACCTCAACCAGATCCATGCCAAGGTTTTCAGCCCGGAATAAAGCCTGACCTGTCTCCATTACACCGAGCTGCTCGCCGTCTTCACTAATAACACGCACTTCTCTCGCCCTTATCTGCCTGTTGCGACGGGCCTTAGTAGAGGTATCTATAACTCATTCCTCCCTGTTTGAAAGGTTCATCCATTTCATCATATATCAACTCAACCACTTCTTTGATTGATTTCATGCCAAGATTTTTGCCCCCGAACAAACGAACATTGAGGCTTGAAGAGTCAATCTCTTTTTCCCCGGCAACCAGAACAAAAGGTATCTTTTCCACTTGAGCTTCCCGAACCTTGTAACCCAGCTTTTCATTGCGCAGATCCATGTCAACTCTAATGCCCTTTTCCCTGAGTTTTTGAGTGCATTTTTCCACGTATTCTTTCTGGTTGTCAGTAATATTCATTACCCTGGCCTGGATCGGAGCCAGCCACACTGGAAAAGCCCCGGCATAATGCTCAATGAGGACGCCCAGAAATCTTTCTATAGCACCCAAAATGACTCTGTGCAACATTACAGGTCTGTGCCTCTGACCATCTTCACCGGTGTAATGAAGATCAAAACGCTCAGGCAAAGTAAAATCACATTGTATAGTGGCGCACTGCCACTTACGGCCCAGAGCGTCTTTGAGCTTGACATCTATCTTTGGTCCGTAAAACGCTCCATCACCGGGGTTGACCCTGTAATCAATGCCCAGGGTTTGCAGGGCCTGACTCAGGGCCCTGGTGGCCCGGTCCCAGTCTGCATCAGTCCCTATTGATTTTTCAGGACGAGTGCTTATTTCAACTTCATATTCAAAACCAAACAGGCCCATAATGTCCTGAACAAACTTTACTATGGAAATAATTTCATCCTGCAGCTGATCAGGACGGCACAGTATATGCGCGTCATCCTGAGTAAATTCCCTTACCCGCAAAAGGCCGTGAAGGACTCCGGATTTTTCATGGCGATGCACTTTCCCCAGTTCAAAATACCTGATGGGCAGATCCCGGTAGCTGCGAATCCTTGATTTGTAAATGAGCATATGGGAGAGACAGTTCATGGGCTTAATTCCATAGGACTGCTCCTCTATTGCCGTAAAGTACATATTTTCCCGGTAATTATCATAATGTCCTGACTTTTCCCAGAGTTCACGTCTGAGAATCTGGGGACCCTGGACTATATGATAACCCCTTTTCAAATGCTCTTTGCGCTCGAAATCTTCAAGAATTGTTCTGATCAATGCCCCTTTTGGATGAAAAATAGGCATTCCAGGTCCGGCCTCTTCGGAAAAACTGAAAAGATCCAGTTGGATCCCCAGTTTTCGGTGATCGCGCTTTTTTGCTTCTTCAAGCTGATCAAGATGTTTTTTTAAATCCTTGGGAGAAGCAAAGGCGGTTCCGTAAATCCTCTGAAGCATGGGACGTTTTTCATCTCCGCGCCAGTAAGCTCCAGCGACCGAAGTCAGCTTGAATGCCTTTAAATACCCGGTATCAGGAATATGGGGCCCCCGGCAAAGATCAATAAAATCACCATGCCTGTATAAAGAGACTGTGTTTTCATCCAGATCTTCCAGGATTTCAAGCTTATATGTCTCATTCATATCCAAAAATATTTTCTTGGCCTCATCCCTGGACACAACCAGCCTTTCAAAAGGTTGATTCCTGGACACGCTCTCAGCCATTCGGGCTTCTATTTTTTCCAGATCTTCCGGGGTAAATGGCCGCTCAAAATCAAAGTCATAATAATATCCGTTTTCAATATCCGGTCCAATGGTGACTTTTGCAGTAGGAAAAATTTTCTTAACCGCCTCAGCCATTATATGGGCGGCACTGTGCCTGAGCACTTTTAAACCGTCAGCACTGGAAAGAAAAACTGGAATCAGTTCAACACATTTTTCATCAATTTCAGAGCCCAGATCATAAAGACGGTCATCGCACCTGCAGGCCACAACATCCTTAAGCTTTTTACCCGAAAGAGTCCTGGAAAGAACTTCCTTGCATGTGGATTCTGAACCAGGCTCAAACTCTTCATCAACACCTGAAACTTTAATCATATATTTTTCCCTGAAAACGACGCGGATAAAGACTTATTAGAAACAGCGGGCAGGTTCATGCTGTAAATTGAAATTTAAATAGTTCAGAGTGGCCTTTATTTCTCTGCCGGCGCGTCAAATATCTTTAAAAAAGTCAGGGAGGCAAGGGCCTCCCTGATTAATGAATCCCTGAAATGGTAGGCGCGGGGAGATTTGAACTCCCGACCCTTTGCACGTCAAGCAAATGCTCTCCCCCTGAGCTACGCGCCTACGCAGTAAACAGACGGATTTGCTATCAACATTAGTCAACTTTTGTCAAGCTAATATTCAGCAAATACCCGCGATTTTCACCAGTTGATTCATTTTTTCCCAATGGGAACCCGGCCAGTAGATACGATCACACCCTGGACAAAGTGAAAACCTGTTGAAATACTTTTTGGTTTTGGGCTCAAGCCTGTGAATGATCCTCTCTTTTTCAACATCCTTTAGAACAAGATTGCAGCGCAGACACCTTGAAAACATATTTTCACAATTCAAGTTAAAAAATGCTTTTATCTCCTTCAGTTGCTCTTCAGGTTCCTGTGACCGCACAAGCCTGCCGTATTCAATCAGTCCGCGCTTAAGAAGACTGCGGTCTCTGGACAGAACCACTCTCTGCTGGGAATGAGCCAGAAGAGCGACATCTTTATCTGTCAGCCTATGATCAAAAACAGTGTCATAGCCCATCATGCGAAGGAAAGAAGCCAGTTTTCCAACATTGACGTCAACCACAAAACGCATATCTTTGAAAGAACGCGGGCGCAACAGGCTTGGCTCAGAAATATCAAGAGGTGCTTGAACAGACTTGACACTAATCTGTTGTCCTGGGGCGGGAATGAATTCAAAATTTGCCTGGATCTCCTTGATGAGAATCTCTCCCACTTCTGTGTGAGGAATCCCTTGAGACTCAATGATATCCTTGATAGAAGCTTTTCTGACGAGAGGATAGAGCACCCGGGATTCAATCCGGAAAAAATCCGCAAGCTTGGGGTCAAATAATAATTCAATGTGTTTCATGGTTTGAAAATTTTCCAGAAAGGAAGGTAAAACATGGATTCAATCTCGGTCAAGACCGGAAAAAGGCAGGAACTCAACGACATAACCCCGGAAATAGAGCACTATCTGAACACAAAAAAATTAACCAGCGGAATACTCATCATCTATTGTCCTCACACAACATCCGCAATAACCGTCAATGAAGGCGCTGATCCATCAGTAGTCCGGGATATCCTGGTCGCACTGGAAAGACTTATCCCTCAACGCGGCGATTACAGACACATTGAGGGTAACAGCGACGCCCACATCAAGACCAGTCTTGTGGGACCATCTGTTCAGGTCATTGTGGAAGAAGGACGTTTGATGCTTGGTACATGGCAGAAAATATTCTTTGCTGAATTTGACGGTCCCCGTACAAGAAAGGTCTGGCTAAAATGGATAGGTTCATGAAATATCTTGAACCAGACCATAGCTTTCAGTGCTGATTGAGACCGGCCTGGCTTAACTTACAAGTTTTCAACATTGAACTTTGAACGCGCTTCGAGTGATTGAAGGTTAAACTCCAATGGATTCAACCCAAGTTTCAAAACTTTTTCTGGCCCTTTCAGCGTGAAGCTCTTTACGCCTGGCTTTCCCAGCCCTGACCTTTAAGGCGGGAAAAAGTCCAAAATTAACATTTGAAGGCTGAAAATTTCTATCCTCTCTTCTTAGGTGATTTAAAAGCGCCCCCAGGGCGGTATCCGGGGGTGGCGGAGCATACTTTCTGCAAAGGTTTTTTCCGCCCAGAGATACTCCAAGCCACAAACCAGTGGCAGCTGACTCCAGGTAACCTTCCACCCCGGTAATCTGTCCTACCAGAAATATCCCTGATCTGGCCCTCAGTTCCAGATCATCATTCAAAACCAGAGGAGCATTTACAAAAGTATTTCTGTGCATACTGCCCAGGCGCAGAAAATCAACATGTTCAAGGCCAGGTATCATGGAAAAAACCCTCTTTTGTTCCGGATATTTAAGCCTGGTCTGAAAACCCACGAGGTTAAACGCGCTTTTTCCCATATTTTCCGCCCGAAGCTGAACCACTGCAAAGGGTTTTTCACCGGTTCCCGGATCTGACAGCCCTACAGGCTTCAAAGGGCCATAGGCCAGGGTCATCTCTCCCCTCTTAGCCATGGCTTCAATGGGCAGACATCCCTCAAAATGAATCTCTTTTTCAAAATCCCTTGCCGGAACAGTTTCAGCATTCAAAAGCTCTTTATGGAAATAAAAATATTCCTCCCGAGTCATGGGACAATTCAGGTAGTCAGCATCCTCCGGCCTGTATCTTGAACCCCAGAAAACTTTTTTCATATTAATTGAATCAGCACTGACTATGGGCGCTATGGCATCATAGAAATAAAGACTTTTTTGGCTGATTATTCTGGCGAGACTTTCAGCCAGACTTTCGCTCATCAGAGGTCCTGCTGCGATTATCACGGCATCATAGCTCCTCACTTGAGGATCATCCAAGTCTTTGATTTCTTTTCGAACCACAGAGATAAAGGGGTTTCCCTTAATCGCCCTGGTCAGATAACCGGCAAATTTTTCCCTGTCCACGGCCAGGGCCTTTCCTGCCGGAACCCTGTTCTCAAGAGCCGCTTCCATGATTAGACTTCCAAGAGTCGTCATTTCTTTCTGCAACAGACCGATCCCGCTAGAGATTTCCTGAGATCGGAAAGAGTTGGAGCAAACCAGCTCTCCCAGATTTGAGTTTTTATGAGCTGAAGAATATTTTGTGGGCTTCATTTCAAATATGCACGATTTGATATTTTTTCTGGCCAACTGCCAGGCCGCTTCACATCCGGCCAGCCCACCGCCGATAATTGCTATGTTTTTCATATGGTTATAATTATAAAAAAAGGCCGGGTGGAGCAACCCGGCCTTTGTGGTTTCAGGTGATTTTGGGGTATCAGGCCGTGCTGCCGAACCTGTCCAGAAATTTCTGGGGGTGCAGGTTGCCGGTAAATGACCAGATTATGG
>Ga0209498_1000600_pt1 | contig 22273 bp, 21 predicted proteins | sample WalLakDeSediment_FD_184131 | JGI IMG/M metagenome (GOLD analysis project Ga0209498, IMG submission 184131) | Lake sediment microbial communities from Walker lake, Nevada to study Microbial Dark Matter (Phase II) - Walker Lake 11/02/13 Deep... | ecosystem: Environmental > Aquatic > Freshwater >...
CTTTTCATGTACTGTTTAAAATTGAATTCAACACATAAATTGATTCCCCTGCTGCCCTGCTGCCCCATGACCGGAGGAGCTTTTAGCTGTCGACCGCAGCGCATTGATCATCTTCCGGCATGAAAGACAGGCTGCCTTCATTAAAGCAAATAAAAAATATTTTTAGTTATTGCAGGAAATAGGGACAAACAGAAAGAATAGGACCTGACATACTAATCAGTATGTAAAAAAGAAAAAAATATACCTGTCGGTTTTAAGGAGCTTACCATGGCTGAAAATATTTTTACCAGAAATATACCCGGCGGCGGTACTGAAGAATGGCGCAAACAGCAGGTCCTGGCGGCAGCCTCGCGGGTATTTGCCGATTACGGTTACTCTGCAACAATTGACCAGATCGCCGGGGAAATGGGTGTAACCAAGGGTCATATTTATCATTATTTCAGCAGCAAACAGGAAATTCTTTTTCAAATCTTCAGCCGGGCGATGAGTTCCTTTTTAAAAGGCATAGACGAGGCCAACAATCTTCATTTGCCGGTCGATCAACGCCTTCAGGCGGTTCTCAGGGCTCACATCCTGGCGATCTGCGAAAACAAGGCCGTGATGACCGTTTTCATGGATTTACGGCGGGAGCTTTCACCGGAACACTGGCGGCAGATCCTGGCATCAAGGGATCGCTACGAACAAATTATCCAAAACCTGATCCGGGAGGGAATAGACCAGGGTTTTTTTGTTCCCGGTAATGAACAGATCCTGTCATATGCCATCCTGGGCAGTATCAACTGGGTCTATGTCTGGTTCCGGCAGAAAGGTCAATTAGATCAAGCAGAGATAGCCCGGATAATGTCGGAATATCTTTTACAGGGACTAAAGAGGCCTTTGGAGTTAAGTTCAGTTCAAATGGGCAAAACATTAAGTGAAATAGCCATCGGCGACAGCGCATCGTTCAGCAAAACCGTCTGTGAAACCGATGTATACCTTTTCGCCGGTATTACCGGCGATTACAACCCGCTACATGTCAATGAAAAATTTGCCGGTAAAACCATGTTCGGTAAACGGATCGCTCACGGGACTATGACTACAGCCCTGGTTTCCGCTGTTTTGGGTACGATTCTGCCGGGCCTGGGAACAATCCTTTTGGAGACAACCTGTCAATTTAAGGCTCCTGTTTTCTTCGGCGATACAATCACTGCATCAGTCAAAGTTCTGGAAAAAGATGAAAAGAAGAACCGGGTTCGCCTAAAGTTAAAATGGACAAACCAGGATAATGTCACCGTGGCCGGCGGAGAAGCGCTGGTAATGCCGCCCAGGAAAGAAGACAGAGATAGATTTGGCCTTTAAGCGCTGCTGTCAGCCAATAAATCATTTCAGGAGGTTAATGGTCAGATGAGTGATCACCCAATTTTCAACGACGAGCACAGGGCTATCAGAAAAACACTGCACGAATTTGTCATCAAGGAGTTAACTCCCCACGCCGACGAATGGGAAGAAAATGGGGAATTTCCTTCCTCTGTATTTCGCCGCATGGGAGAGCTCGGCTTCCTCGGCATCCACTATCCGGAAAAATACGGGGGACAGGGCGGCGATTACCTCTGCGGCGTGATCCTGGCTGAAGAAATGACCCACTGTCTCTCGGGTGGGCTTTCGATGGCAGTCGGAGTTCAAACCGATATGGTCTGCGCCCTGCTGCACAAGGTAGGCTCGGAATCAATAAAAGAAAGATTTTTGAGGCCGGCGCTGCAGGGAGAAAAAATCGGCTGCCTTTGCATCACTGAACCCGATGCCGGCTCCGATGTGGCCGGGATGCGAACTTCTTTTGTCCGCGACGGTGACGGTTATATCCTGAACGGGCAGAAAACATTCATAACCAACGGTGTACGGGCAGATTTTGCCATTGTCGTAGCCCGGGCCAGGGGCAGTGAAGGCAGCAAAGGGATCGCTATTTTTATCGTGGAGAGGGGAACAGAAGGCTTCACTGTTTCACGCAAGCTGGAAAAAGTCGGCATGCACTCTTCAGACACGGCGGAACTGGCGTTCCAGGACTGCCGCGTGCCGGAAGAAAACCTGGTCGGCGAGGAAGACCAGGGTTTCTATTACATCATGTGGGAACTGCAGCCGGAGAGGCTTTTTGCCGCCGTTTCTTCTGTAGCCGGAGCCCAGATCGCCCTGGACATGACCCTCAAATATGTCCGGGAGCGGCAGCAGTTCGGACGGCCGATTGGCAAATTTCAGGCCATTCGTCACCGCCTGGCCGAGCTGGCAACTACTATCGAGGCGGCCAGGCAGCTGACCTATTATGTTGCCGGGCTGATCAACGCCGGCGAATTTCCGGCCAAGGAAATCTCGATGGCAAAACTCTTTGCCACCCGGACCGCCTGCCAGGTTGCCGATGAAGCGTTGCAGTTTCACGGCGGTTACGGTTACATGATGGAATTCCCGATCCAGCGTTTCTGGCGTGACAACCGCCTGGCCCGCATCGGCGGCGGCACCGACGAAATTATGCTCGAGATCATCTCCCGCCAGATGGTCTGATTATTACTGCAATCTGTAGATCAGGGAGTGAGATTTGCTTTGATTCGATCCCTGCTGATCGCCAACCGCGGTGAAATTGCGGCCCGGGTGATCAAGACCGCAAAAAAAATGAATATCGGCTGCGTGGCCGTTTATTCCGATGCCGACCGGGGAGCTTCATTTCTGCAGGGAGCTGATCAGGTTGTCTGCATTGGCGGGAAAACCCCACTGGAAAGCTACCTGAACACGGCAAAAATTATTGATGCCGCCCTGGCCCAGGGTTGCGATGCCGTTCACCCGGGTTACGGATTTCTGGCCGAGAACCCGGCCTTTGTTGAACGGTGCCACGAGGCGGGTCTGATCTTTATCGGACCCGATACTGAAACAATCAGGTTGATGGGCGATAAAGCGCAGTCGCGGCAAACTGCACAGAAATTCGGCCTGCCCACCGTACCGGGCAGCGGTATCATTACCGACCCCACAGAAGCCGCCGTCCTTTGCAAAGAGATTGGTTACCCGGTTCTGTTGAAAGCGGCTGCCGGTGGCGGCGGCATCGGTATGCGTAAAGTGACCGGGCCGGAAGGTCTGACCCGGGCCTTTACCGAAACTACCGACCGGGCCGGGGTCGCTTTCGGAGACAAGCGCATCTTTATCGAAAAATATATCGAGGAAGCGCATCACATCGAAATCCAGGTTCTGCGTGATCAATTCGGGGGAATGATAACTTTTTATGAGCGGGAATGTTCCATACAGCGCCGCTACCAGAAAGTAATCGAAGAATCTCCATCTACTTTTATCGAACCGGAGCTGCGCCGCCGGCTTCGCGACGCCGCCCGTAAGCTGATCGGGGGTATAGAGTATAGCAGTGCCGCCACGGTGGAATTCGTGGTAGACAAAGAGAGTAATTTTTATTTTTTGGAAGCAAATACCCGGCTGCAGGTCGAACACCCGGTGACTGAAGCGACTACCGGCCTCGACCTGGTAGAGCTGCAAATCCGCATAGCCGCCGGGGAGAAGCTGCCCCTTGAAGAATCAACGCTTTCCACGGCAGGATGGGCCATGGAAGCACGCATTTATGCCGAAGACTCCCTCCGCTTTTACCCTTCGCCGGGAACGATAACTGCTTACAGGGAACCGGCCGGTATAAAAGTCAGGGTCGACAGCGGCTACAGCGTCCGGGAGACAGTAACTCCCTTTTACGATCCGCTGATCGCCAAACTAATAACCTGGGGGGATAATCGCGATGAGGCCCTTCAGCAGATGCTGCAGGCTCTTGAAGATTACCATATCGAAGGGATCAGGACCAACATTCCATTTTTGCAGGAAGCGATTGCTTCACCGCTTTTTCGGGCAGGGGGTTATGATACCCATTTTGTGGAAAAGCTGAGAGGCAATTGAGTTTACATGGTTATTAAAGCGGGGAGGTTGAGCAAAAATGACCGAAATTGACAAAACGATCCACCCGGATCTGGAGCGTCTCCACTCGCGGCGGGAGATATCCCGGCAGGGGGGCGGGGAAGAGAAGATCAAAAGGCAGCATGATCGCGGCAAACTGACAGCCCGGGAGCGGCTTGACCTGCTCTTCGATTCGGGCACCTTCTGTGAAATCGGCATCCTCGGCGGTGAAGACCATGAAAAACCCGACGCCGACGGAGTCGTTGCCGGTTATGGCAAAATTGAGGGGCGCTACGCCGGGGTGGTCGCCTACGACTACACGGTCAAGGGCGGTTCGATGGGCCAGGTAGGCGAAGAGAAAGCAACCCGTATCCGGGAAATTGCCCTGAAATCAAGGTTTCCGATGATCTGGCTTTCCGATTCAGGCGGCGCGCGCATCGATCCTAAGAGCGGCTTTGGCGCCAGCGCCGACAGTGACCGGGTTGCCATCTTCGCCAATACCGGCTACCTCTTTAAAGAAGAATCGCTGATGTCGGGAGTAATCCCCCTGGTCGGGGCAATGCTGGGGCCGGGTTTTGCCGGAACGGCTTACATACCCGGCCTTTCCGATTTTGTACCGATGGTCAGAGGTAAAAGTTTTATGGGCCTGGCCGGGCCGGCCCTGGTAAAAATGGTCATCGGCGAGGATATCACTGAAAACGACCTGGGCGGATCAAAAATACACTGCGAGGTGAGCGGAGTCGGCGACCTTGAAGTTGAAGACGACGCCGCCTGTATCCAGGCTGTCCGCGATTATCTCTCTTTCTTTCCATCCAACTGCGATCAAAAACCGCCGCGCAGAGAATTCAGGGGCGATCCCCTGGCCCTGATCGACGACAGGATTGCCACGATCGTTCCCGACAATACCCGGGAAGCCTACAACATGCACCGCCTGATTAAAATGATTGTCGACGACGGCTTTATATTTGAGATGAAACCGCGCTGGGGCAAAAACATGATTACCGCCTTTGGCCGCATCGGCGGTTACCCCCTGGGTATCGTCGCCAACAACCCGATGTCTTACGGCGGAGTAATTGACATTAACGCTTCCGACAAGGCGGCCCGCTTTATCTGGCTGTGCGACGCTTTCAATATTCCTCTGCTTTTCCTATCCGATGTGCCCGGCTTCATGGTCGGCTCAAAAGCGGAAAAGGACGGTATTATCAGGCACGGCGCCAAGTTCATCCATGCTGTGGCCGAAGCAACCGTGCCCAAGTTCACCATAATCATTCGCAAATCATACGGAGCCGGCTACTATGCCATGTGCGGCAAGGCTTTTGATCCCGACCTGATTGTCGCCTGGCCCAAGGGAGAGATTTCGGTCATGGGCGCCGAGGGTATGATCAGCATTTTTGCCCGCAAAGCGCTCGATGCGGCTCCGGAAGAAGAAAGGGCCGGTATTGTCTCAGGTATGGCCGAAGCGATTAAACCGCTTTTAAATGTTAAAATGGCCGCCGCAAAGGGCTACATCGACGATATTATCGATCCCCGGGAAACAAGGCGGGTTCTTTTCCAGGCCCTTGAGTTTACCAGGGATAAAAAGATCATCCGTCATCCCCGCAAGCACGGTGTCTACCCGGTATAAATTGATCGGGCAGCGCTGCCAGGCAGCGATCTGCCGGCAGGAGCCGGGACCGGCTGAAAAAAAGATTGATCCGAGGAGCTGTCAGGAATGTTTGAAACGATCATAACCGAAACCAGGAATCAGACCGGCTGGATTATTCTCAATCGCGAGGAGCGGCGCAATGCTCTGAATCCCCAAATGGTGGGCGAGCTGGGTGAAGCCTTAAAAATGCACGAGGCTGACCGGAGTGTGATCAGCATTGTCCTGACCGGCTCGGGCAGCAGGGCCTTCTGCGCCGGGATGGATCTAGGCGGAGGCGAGGCGCCGGAGCTTTCCTTTCTCGACCGTCACGAACTGCAGCGCCGGTTCGTCGACCTGCTTAAATTAATTAAAGACCTGGACAAACCGCTGGTTGCCAGGGTCCAGGGCCAGGCCCTGGGCGGCGGCTTCGGCCTGATGAGCGCCTGTGACCTGGTTATAGCCGCCGATGATATCCAGTGCGGCACACCGGAAATAAACCTGGGGCTGTTCCCTTATATCATTACCGCCGTCCTCCTGCGAACCGCCGCAAAACCGAAAACCCTTCTGGAAATGATGCTGGGCGGTGAGAGAATATCTGCGGCACAGGCAGTGGAACTTGGCTTTATCAATCATGCCGTGGCCCGTGCTGAGCTGGATAACCGGGTCGATCAGATTACGGCAAAACTGAGCAAAAAAAGCCCGGCCGTGCTCAGGCTGGGCCGACGCGCCTTTTATAACGCCCGCGACATGTCATACGATCAGGCCCTGGAGTATCTTTCGGGCATGCTGTCCCTGAATATGCAGGCCGAGGATATGATGGAAGGGATTTTGGCTTTTATGGAGAAGCGCGAGCCGACCTGGAAAGGCAAATGAAAGAAATGGAGTGATTAAAATGAGCCTGAGCGACAAGGTCGTTGTAACCTGCGCCCTGACCGGAGTTATCGCCAATAAGGACCAGTGCCCCTATATCCCCTATACAGCCGATGAAATCGGCGAAGAGGCCAGGAGGGCTTACGAAGCCGGCGCCTCGGTGGTGCACATTCACGCCCGTGAAGATGATGGTTCCCCGACGATCGCCGTGGAAGCATTCCGGCGCATTTATCAAGCAGTCCGCAGCCGCAGCCCGGTTTTGATCAATTTTTCCACCGGGGCAATCGGCGTCAGCCGCGAAGAACGCATTGCCCACATCCCGGCGCTCAAGCCGGAGATAGCGGCATTAAATATGGGCACGATGAATTATGCCAAGTACAGCCCGCGCCGTAAGGATTTTGTCTTTTCAATGGAGTTTCTGAACCCGATTCCCGACATCATCTTCTTCCTGCAGACAATGAAAGATAATGACGTGCAGCCCGAGTGCGAATGTTTCGATGTCGGACACCTGGAAACAGTTTATCCCCTTATGGACATGGGCCTGCTTGAATATTTCCAGGTCAGCTGCATCCTTGGCGTCGTCGGGGGCATCCAGGCGAGCGCCCGCAACCTGACCTATTTTTCTTCGCGTGTTCCGGCAGGCATTCCCTGGCAGGTAATCGGCGTGAGTATGGAACAGTGGATGCTCTGCGCCACTGCCTTATCCCTGGGCGGTAATATCAGGATCGGCCTGGAAGATAATTTCTACCTGGAAAAGGATGTCATGGCTGCAGGCAACGGACCCCTGGTCGAAAAAGCGGTGCGCCTGGCCCGGGATATCGGCCGTGAGCCGGCCTCGGTGGAAGAAGCAAAAATACTTTTGAAACTCAAGCGGTAAAACTACCGGACCGGAAGCAAAGATTTGAACAATAATTTAAAAAGAATAAGAGGCGATAACAGCCATGCCCATTGAAGTAAGAGCGACAATCACCGGCAATGTCTGGAAAATTGTTAAAGAAATCGGCGAAACCGTGGAAGAATATGATGTTATCATGATCCTGGAATCGATGAAAATGGAGATACCGGTGGAAGCACCGCAGAGCGGGGTAATTAAAGAATTTAAAGTCAGGGAAGGCGCGTCGGTAATTGAAGAAGATATCGTCGCCATCCTGGAATGATAATTATATGCTATAATCATCAAAACAAATTATTCTATAAGCAAAAACAACCAAGCTGCGGAGGATCAGGATGAATTTTATCGGAAATATAATCTGGTTAGTCTTCGGAGGAATAATAGGCGCTGTTTTATGGGCAATAGCCGGACTGCTGGTATGCCTTACAATCATCGGCATACCTTTTGGATTGCAGTGTTTTAAAATTGCTGAATTCGTCCTTTGGCCGTTTGGCAGGCAGGTTCATGTAGGAGATTTCGGGGTTGGAGGCCTGATCGGCAATATTCTTTGGATTCTGCTCCTGGGATGGGAACTCTTCCTGATTCATCTGGTTATCGGAGCCATCTTATGTATAACCATAATTGGCATTCCATTTGGGCTGCAGCACTTTAAACTGGCCATCCTGGCCATTTTACCTTTCGGCGCCAGGATTACTGCTTAACGATACCCCCGGAAAAGCTCAATTTTCGTCAGCATGATTATTTCAATTAAGCAAATGACCGGGTAACTTTATCCCCGGTTGCGGTTTTAGAAAAACTGATCCTGCAGGGAGGCCATCTGAGCGGGGTCAAACGGCCTGAAAGCCAGGGGCTCGCCTTCAAGGGCCGGCACTGATTCCTCGAAAGTCGGGCGCGGCCGGTTATAGAAGATGCCGAGGGGGATCTGTTCATCCCACTGTCGGGACAATTCCATCGCCATTGCCCAGTTTTGCGGGTCGACTGCTTCCGGAAAATATACCCGCTTTTTATACCAGCCAAATGTATTGACCTTGTTAAAGGATACGCAGGGCTGCAGGATATCAACCAGAGCATAACCGGAAAATTCAATAGCCGCCTTCATTGTCTCTTTCAAATGTTCTTTTTCCCCGCTGAAACAACGGGCCACAAACCCTGCTCCCAGGACCAAAGCCAGGGCCAGGGGGTTTAAGGCCGGCATTGCCACTCCGTTTACCTGCACTCCTGTCTTCATGCCAGGGTCGCTGGTCGGGCTGGCCTGGCCCTTGGTCAAACCGTAAACCTGGTTGTCATGAATGAAATGGGCGATGTCAGGGTTGCGGCGGATGTTATGAATAAAATGGTTGCCACCCTCGCCGTAGCTGTCACCATCGCCGGACTCGACTATCACTTTCAGATCCCTGTTGGCAGCCCGGGCACCGAGGGCCGGCGGCAGGGCCCGGCCGTGCAGGCCGTTAAACCCGTTGGCTTTAATATAATGCGGCATCTTGGCCGCCTGCCCGATACCGGAACAGATTAAAACGCGGTGGGGCTGAAGTTTAAGTTCAGCCAGGGCAGCGGCAAGGGCTTCACGAATGGCAAAATTTCCGCAGCCGGGACACCAGGCTGTTTCGCCAAGAAGATAATCTTCAGCTTGAAGCATCTTTTTCCACCTCCGCAATAATTTCATGGGGCAGGAAAGGCCGGCCGTCATATTTAAGGATCAAGCGATCAATTGAAAGACCGGTTTCACGGCGAATGAGCGAGGCCAGCTGCCCGGTAGCATTATTCTCAACACAGAAGCTCCTGCTCACAAAAGGCAGCAGGTTTTTCAGCCGTTTTTGCGGCAGTGGCCAGATGTCGCTGAAATGAAGCATAGCCGTCTTCATTCCTGAAGCCAGGAGAGCATCCACCACTTCCCGCAGCACACCATAATTGGAACCCCAGCCGATTAACAGCAGCTCAGGATGAGGATCACCATAGAGATCGGGTTCGTCCATTTCCTCCGCCAAAGCCTTTAGTTTACGCATCCGCTTATCAACCATCAGTCGACGCGTTTCAGCATCTTCAATAATATTGCCGTTTTGATCATGCTCATCACTGTCGACTAAAACCACTTCACCGGGAATCTTCCCCGGCAGGACCCGCGGGGAAATACCGCTTTCGGTGATCCGGTAGCGTTTATAAGGTTTTTCGATTTCACCTTCTCCGGCAATGGCCCGGTTATAGCTAAGCCGGCTGAAATCAAAGGGCTCAACCGAACGGTGAGTATCGGCAAAATTCTGATCGGATAAAAAAAGTACCGGTGTCTGGTAACGGTCGGCCAGGTCGAAAGCTTTGTTGAGCCGGTAAAAAGCATCTTCATGCGAAGTAGCGCTGAGCACAGCACGTGGGAACTCGCCGTGACCGGCATGGATAATGAAGCCGAGGTCGCCCTGTTCAGTGCGGGTTGGCAATCCGGTTGCCGGACCAGGTCGCATGGCCACGACAATTACCAGGGGAGTCTCTGTCATCCCGGCCAGGGACAACCCTTCGACCATCAGGGCAAAACCGCCTCCTGAAGTGCAGGTCAGAGCCCTCACCCCGGCATAAGAGGCTCCAAGAGCCATATTTATCGCCGCTATTTCATCCTCGGCCTGCTCGACAACCACCGGGTATTCCCTGCTCTTACCGGCCAGGTAATTCATAATCCCGGTTGAAGGAGTCATCGGGTAGGCTGATAAAAAACGGCATCCCCCGGCCAGGGCCGCCATGCCCAGGACCTGGTTGCCGTCAATAAAAAGCCTTCTGCCACCTTCGCTCTTCGGCGGCAGGGTAAAACAGGCGCTGCAATAACCTGAAGCGGCAGCATAGCCTTTTTCCAGGGCAGTAATGTTGGCTTCGGCAACTCCTTCTTTCCCGGAAAAGGTCTCCCGCAGCAGGTTCTCCACTGTTTTGGTTTGCAGGCCGATCAAGACCAACAGTGCTCCAACAGCTACCGTGTTGGCCATTACCTTTCCTCCCGCTTCTTCGGCCAGTTTTTGAAGTTCAACCGGCACACCCCTGTTCTCATCTTCCGGCAGGGCAAAGAACTGCGGGTCGAAGATTATCCGGCCCGAAGGAACAAGGTTACCGCGATGCAGCAGGTAAGTCTCTTCATTAAGGGCAACTAGAATATCAACCGCTTCAATATTGGTCCAGGGAGCACCGGCAGCTACACGCAGCCGGGAAAAGTTATGGCCCCCGCGGACGCGGGACATGTAATCCTTGGTGTAAATCAAACCGTAGCCTTCTCTGACCAGGGCTTTACCGAGCAGGTTCATAACCGTATCCATACCCTGACCGGCAGCTCCCCCGACAAGAATATTCACTTCCATCGCCAGCTGACAACTCCTTTACCCTATCTTGATTTTTCGGCCGCTACTGCCGGAGAACCCAGATCAGGAGGATTAACCCCAGTATAACCAGCACCAGTCCGCTGATATAGCTGAGATATTGAGTGTAGCGGTTTATCTTTGGCAGGCTTCTGGCCATACCGGTAAAAGTCCCGGCCGCCAAAAGCGGCATGCCATGACCCAAACCGTATATGAATAAAAGTCCGCTGCCGTAAAATGGTTCGGCCTGCAGAGCGGCATAAGTTATGATTACCGCGAGAACCGGTGTGGCACAGGGCGAGGCAACCAAACCGAAAAGCAGGCCCATGATTAGAGCCCCTCCAAGCCCGGCTTTTTTCACCGGGATTTTTTTCAGGCCGGGCAGATTAAAAGTTAACACACCGAGCAGCTGCAAACCCATGACAATGGCCACCGCAGCAAGGATATAATACCAAAATACGCCAATCTGGCCGAAAACCCTTCCGAAATATGCAGCAATAAAGCCTAAAATAGCAAAAGTAAGGGCCAGCCCGCCAACAAAAGATAAAGAAAGCAGGAAACCTCTTGAACGGGGTCCCTCACCATACCCGCCGATATAACTAACCAACAGGGGAACCATCGACAGAATACAGGGACTGATGCTGGTGACCAGGCCCCCGATGAATATCAGAGCTAAAGCAATTATTGATCTCTGTCCAACCACCGCCGGAATTGTTTCTGAAAAAAAACTATCTAACCGGGAAATCTCTATTTCCTCTGCAGCCTGGCCGAGAATCGGATCAATGAGCGCCACCATTTGATCAAAACTGAAAACACCGGCTTCTTCGGCCACTATTTCACCCCGGGCATTGATAAAAAAGAAAGCCGGTATATACAAAACAGTGAACTCTTCTAAAAGCCTTTCTGTTTGCGGGTTTTCAAGATCGGCAACGATAATGGCAACTTCATCACCGTAATGCTGTTTTAGAGCCATGATCACGGGCTCCATCATCACACAGGCGCTTCACCAGCGGGCATAAAACTCAAGCATAATTGGTTTTTTGTCATTGCGGGCCCGGGTAAATTCCAAAAAAGGATCATTTGCCGCTTTAAATTCTGTTTCAGTATAAGACTTTTCTTCTGTTTCTGCAATGCCTGCCGGCTCTTCGGTATCTGCCTTCTGCTCCGCGGCCGGGTTAAAAAGAGCAGTCTTGGAAAATAGGAAGATCGCCAGAATGGTTATTCCGATAATTGCCAGGATAACCGTCTTATATTTATTCGGCAAAATATAGTTACCTCCGTTGTCAGGTTTACTGCTGTTGTGGTCATATAATAACATATAGGAGTTAATGCCTTACATTACTGCAAGTCTCTTTTTCAGTTTGGTTAGCAAAAAGAAGCAGGTTAAAGAGGCTGCCAGCCCAAGCAGGAAGGTGGGACGATAGCTGTTTGTCAGCTCGGCTAAAAATGCGGCAGCCAGTGGTCCCAGGCTGCCGATGAGACCGATGGCAGTAAATAGCATCCCGTAATTTATCCCGAAGTTCTCAAGACCGAATAAGCTGCCGATAACAATAGGAAAAGATGAATACATGCTGCCGTAACTAAAGCCCAGGAGAAATGTAGCAATGATCAGGGCCGGCGAACCCCAACCGCTTAAAAAGAAAAGCATCGCCACCACCATCAGAAAAATATTAATCCTTAAATTACCAATATAACCAATACGATCACACATTGCTCCTCCGGCCAACCTTCCCAGGGCGCTGCTTGCGGCAAAAAGGGATACCAGTAAATAACCCCAGGCAACCTGGTAATTAAGTTCAGCAATCTGAACAAGATGACCGATAAACATAGCGCCAACACCGGTTGACAGGCCGATCATGATCCACAAAATGCGAAATGAAGGCTGGCTGATAGTGGCCCGCCAGTTACTTTCACAGGACTCATCAGAAACCTCTGTTTTTTCAAAGGGCAGTTCTTCTTTGGCCGGTAGAGAAATGGCCAGGGCGGCAAAATTGATCAGCACAAACAGCAGGACACCACAAATTAAAAAGGCATTAATCACCCCAACCAGCCCAATGAGTAGATTGACTACCGGAGCCCAGACCAGGGCTGCCGCGCCCATGCTCATGATTACTATACCGGTAACCAGGCCTCTCCTGGCAGGAGGAAACCACTTGATTACAGCCGGCGTTACCGCTGAATAGCCAAAAGCAGCCGCACCGCCAAAGATGCCTCCAAAAGAGAGTGCTATTCCTAGAGGGGTTGCCGTTAATGCGCAAAGGGTCAGTCCCAGTCCGGTAAAACAACCACTCAAAATGATTCCCCGGCGGGGACCGAATCGATCCTGAAAACGCCCTCCGAAAATCATGGCAATAGAAAAAACAAGCAGCTCCAGAGTATAAGGAAACATAGCCTCGGATTTGCTCCAGCCGAGTTCCTTAATTAAACCGTTAGCAAAAACAGACCAGGCATAAAAGATACCGAGACTGAAGTTGACAAGCGAACCGGCCAGGATAACTTTAGTGCTTTTGGTAAATATTGATTTGGGAACCACTTCACCTAACCTTTTTCATTATAAAGGCAGCCCATAATATCACGCCGGGTAACAATACCTACCAGCTTGCCGTTATCATCGAGTACGGGAAGCCGGCTTACTTTTTTCTCAACCATCAAGGTAGCTGCTGCTTCTACGGTATCTTCAGGCTTGACAGATATGACATTTTTACTCATCAACTGCCCCGCTTCCAAAGACATGGCCCGCTGTAACTCGTCAACAAACTTTTTTGGGCTGCCCAGATAAATCAAGCCGCCGAGGATTTCCAGGTAGCCGGGGGCCTTGATCCGCGAGGCGCGTCTGATTAAATCACCTTCGGTAATAATTCCGGCTACTTTGCCGGCCGCATTGAGAACAGGAAGCCCGCTTATATCGTGTTCCTGCAGCAATTTGGCGCACTGCTCGACGGATTCATCGGTCGAAACAGTTATCACTTCACTGGTCATTATTTCCTTAACCTGCATAGTTCAATTACCTCCTTCAGTCTGATACAAAGTCTGAAATAGCATCCATGTATTTTTGTGAATCAACGAACATGATATCATTGTGACCCGCCCGGGGGATGACAACCAGTTCTTTTTGCTCAGATCCCAGAGTTTCATATAAATCTTTGCCCTGATTCAGGGGCACCAGGCGATCGTGCTCACCGTGGATTACAAGGACGGGCAGTTTAATTTTAGCGGCCAGATCACGGCATTCCTTTTCGAGAGTTGAGAGATCGCCGGGCGAGGGCAGGCCGCGGTGGCGGACCAATCCGGCAACGCTGATAAAACCGCTCTCGATGATCAGGCCGGCAAGACGATCGGGAAACAGTGCGGCCAGTTCCAAAGCGGAGATGCTGCCCAGAGAGCGACCCATGATGAACCATTTTGTTTTGTCTGCCCCGCTGCGAAAATACTGGTGGCTGTAAACAAAATCGAATATTTTGCCGGCATCTTTAACCATTTCAGTAAATGCCGGTTTTCCACCGCTGGCACCGTAACCGCGATAATCGGCTACAAGCAGGTTTAAACCCCGGTTGTTATAGAGATCGGCGATACCGTCATAATCGCTGACGACCTCGCCATTTCCATGGAAATAAAGAATCCAGGGCTTACCTGTAATTCCGGGATAGGCCCGGCAGACTATTAAAATGTCGCTTTCCACCGGAACGGCAAGATCAAAAGCGCCGTCGGAAGGTTTGTTGTGCTGACGGCGCGGGTAGAACAGGTAGTGCAACAGTGATGATTCGTCAATCATGGCATAACGATCTGCCATTCAACCACCCTTTCCTGGCATATAATTCGCCTGCTGCCCGGAGCCTTAATTGATTTCTTTTTCGATCAGGATGCGGTTCTTTTCAAACAGCTCCTGCCCATGGTTCATAATTTCACTGATTTCGCTATTGAACTCTTCGATTTTATGCTTATCGGCAATAATATTCAGGTTTATCCTCACGTTGTAACAGGCCCCGATCAGGCCGGTCATGGCCTGCAGGTTGGCAACCCCAAGGTCGGTGATCGCCGTTGGATTTCCTTTAGCAGCTACTTCACCGATAATCGATAAAACTCTCAAACTGCCGCGCGCTGTTTGCAAAGGCACATCTGCAGCATTCTGCGCCGCTGCCTGAATAGCTTTCGACCGATCAGCTTTCTCCTCTTCACTAACTTTGGGCAGACGATAGGCATCCATGACCTGGTTAAAGGCAATAGTGTCATCGTCGATCGCTTCCAACAGTTTGGTTTTCAGAAACCTTGCCTCCTCACCGGTCTGCTGCAGCAGATCCACCACATCGCCAAGTTTAGCGCGGTTTTGGCTCAGGCTGCAGTACATGGAAAGCAGCCCGGCAGCCTGGGCCCCGGCCAGGGCTGCGATACTGCCCCCACCCGGAGCGGGTGATGAAGAAGCAACCTCATGGACAAATTGTTCGACTGACAGCTCCTTTAGCATTGATCAATCTCCTGGTCCTTTTTCATATCCGGTCTCCCGGTCTCAATTATATCAATGAATCAAAAATTATGCCAGTTGTTGACATTCATCCCTGCCGGCAGCGATATCTTTAATCGCTTTTTCAACCTCCGGCGCCAAACGGGGAACTTCGTGCCACTGCAAAATCTCTTTTAGCATCGCATTGGCGCTTTCTCCAAAGCTCTTGCTGCCCGCCTCCACCCAGTTATTATAGGTGTTCCGGTTAAACAGATCTGTAAAATGCATCTGGCTGCGGAAATGGTCCAATGTATGCTGTTCCGATAAAAACTGACCGCCAGGCTTTACATTTTTGATAATATCTAGCGCCAAAGTGGAGGGGTTAACCTCCACACCCCTGGTCAGGAACTTGGCCATACCGATCCCTTCATTGCACAAGGCCAGGTATTCAAGGCTAAAGGTTAAACCGGTGCCGATATAACCGAGGTCGTGGATCAAATTACCTCCGGCCAGGGCTGACATCAGCAGGTTGAATCCGGCCTCCATCGCTGCCTGCTGATCGAAAATCTGGGCATCAGAACAGCCGGCCAGGGTAAACGAAGGCAGGTTATAATAATGAGCCAACTGGACCAGTGAGGCCCAACCCAGAATCGCCTGGGGATCGCCGTAAGAGCAAACTGCGGTGATCATATTGAGCGGCGGGGTCCCTCCACCATAAATAAATGGTGCTCCCCCGGCTTTTAACTGGTGAACAACAAGTCCTGAAAGGATTTCGGCATTGGCCACCACCAGGGCCCCTGCTGTCGTAACCGGGCCTGTTGCCCCACACATAACTGCCGGACCATAAACAAGCGGTATCCCTTCCGCGGCGGCAGTAAGCAGTTTTTCCAGGGCACCCTTCGGATGAACAAGCGGTGAAATCGGTTCGCAATAATGGATTATATAAGGTTTTTCAGCAAGCTCTTTTTTACCGCCGGCAGCCAGGGCAGCCATTTCAATAATATCCAGCAGTCCCCGGCGGTCATGAGAATCAAAGATTATCGGCTTGGCGCTGTTTAGAGTCATCGCTTCAAAATGGTGCCGATCAGACCTCACTCCGGGCACATCCGAAGCCCGGGCCATGGACATAATAAAATCTATGTTTTTAAGGGCATCTGCAATAATTGTCGCATTGATCGTATCCTGTTTTACCGCAAGTCTTCTTATTCCGGTATCGATATCAATAATATATGGTGTATCTGAACCGGGCCCGTAATAAATTCTGCCCTTTTCCAGGGTAAGGGCCCGCTTGCCATCCCGATCGAAGATAACAATAATCGAGGGCGCCGTTTGCAACGCCTGCCGGACCATATGAGGCGGGATTTTAACCAGATCGCCGTCAATCCGGGCTCCGGCCGCATCCAGAAGCTCAATGGCTTCCTGCTCACACATTTTTACCCCGACATTTTCCAATATATCAAGAGTGGCCTGGTGCAGTTGCTCGATTTGCAATGATGTCAGGTTGAGCAGGCCCATCCGCTTTAGATAAGAGTTGTAGTTTGCCAATAACTGTGCCTCCTGTAGTATAATCACCATTAAAAGAATCTGTTCATCCGCCCTGCTGTTATTCTAAACAGCCGTCTCCTAAATGTTCACTTTCCGATCCCGACCATTGGCTATCCTGCTGATCTCGCTTGCAACTTCAGGTGAGAGCAGCAGAGGCTGGTGTTCGGCGAGTATCGCTTTGACCCGTTCATTGGCTGCCTCACCAAATGTTTTCCCCCCTTCAAACTTCCAGGCATCATAGTTTTTGCGATTAAGGGTTTTTGGGAAATAGAGTTCCTGTCGGAAATTCTTCATGGTATGTTCCTCGGCCAGGTAGTGGCCTCCGGGGCCGACTTGTTCAATCAGATTTAAGGCCAGATCTTCTTCGCCTAAAGCGATTCCGCGCAGCAGGTTCTTCACCGCCCCGACAGCTTCGCTGCAGAGAAGCAGATATTCAAGGCATGAAATCAAGCCCACGCCCATGTAGCCAAGATCGTGGATCAGGTTGCCGCCGGCCAGCCCGGCTACCACAAGGTTAAACCCTGCTTCCATCCCGGCCTGCTGATCAAATGTATGCGCATCGGTGCAGCCTGCAGTTGTAAATGATGGCAGTCCGTAATACTGGGAAAGCCTGACCAGGGCGATACAGCCGCGATCTCGCTCCGGCCCCCCGTATGAGCAGATCGAGGTTCCCATATGCATCGGCGGAATCCCTCCACCATAGACGAATGGCGCACCCTTGCTCTTTAACTGATGAATCACCAGACCTGACAGAATCTCGGCATTGGCTACCACCAGTGCTCCGCCCAAAGTTACCGGGGCTGTGGCGCCGAGCATCGGAGTAGTCGCATAAATGAGGGGAATCCCTTCAGCGGCACAGGTCAGCAGTTTCTCCAGAGAATCACGTGAATGCAGTAATGGTGAAGTCGGTTCTGCATAAAGGGCCGCGTTCGGCCTGGCTTTGAGGGTTTCTTTTCCTCCCACAGCCAAACGGGCCATTTCAATGATCTGTTCCAAACCTTTGCGTTTGTAAGCGGTAAAAAGAATCGGTTTGCTGCTGTTGAGAAGCATCGCCTCAAACTGGTGCAGATCTGACGTCTCAACTGGAACATCGCTTACCAGGCCGAGCGACATCACAAAATCGATATCGTCGAGGGCATCAGCCAAACGGGCGGCATTAAGGACATCCTGCTTGAGGACCTTCCTGCGCTCACCGCTATCGAGATCGATAGTAAAGGGCACTTCCGATCCGGTCCCGTAGTTAATGTTTCCTTTTTCCATGTTGATTGCCGGGGCACCATCCCGAGCTGCCAGCGAAACAGTCCCGGGCGCAGTGGTCAACGCCTGTTGAACTAACCAGGCCGGTATTTTCACCAGGTCCCCCTCAACTTTTGCTCCTCCGCCGTGCAGCAGTTCGAGTGCTTCCGGCTCAAAAACTTTTACACCGACACGCTCGAGTATATCAAGGGTGCTGCAATGAATACGCTCGAGCTGATCTTCAGTCATAATATTCAGGCTGATTCCATTCCGGACAATTTTATTGAAGTCCATCAATCAGGCTCCTCTTTTTCTTTAAGCTTAATCGCAGCGGAAAGAATCGCTTCTTCAATTTGTTTATAGCCGGTGCAGCGGCAGAGGTTTCCGGAAATGGCCAGCCTGACTTCTACAGCTGTGGGGTCCGGGTTGTTTTTAAGCAGGGCATGGGCCGACATGACCATACCCGGAGTACAAAAACCACACTGTACTGCTCCTTTTTCAACAAAAGCCTCCTGGATGTAATCAATATTTTCTCCCCTGGAAAGGCCTTCTATGGTCCGGATGCTGTGGCCCTGCACTTTCCCCGCCGGAACCAGGCATGAATTAACAGCCCGGCCATCAAAAAGAACGGTGCAGGCCCCACATTCTCCCCGACTACAGCCTTCCTTGGTTCCGTAAAGGCCAAGCTGAACACGCAGCACGTGCAGAAGACTTTCTGCCGGATCGCATAATATCTCAACCTGCTCATTATTTAACTGAAAAGAGATCAGCTGTTTTTTCACCGGCTTTCACCTTCCCTGCTTTCAATCGCCCTTTCGGCTGCCTTCCTTAAAACTCTGGCGGACAGGATTCCGACAAGGTGGCGCCGGTACTGCTCCGAACAGCGCAGCAAACTGCCGCGAACTTCCACTTCTTTAGCTGCCGATGCTTCAACTTCTGCCCAGGTTCCTTCAGAGGGTGTTTTTCCGTAGAGCATTTCTTCCGTCTGCCTCAGACGGGTCGGGGCCGGTCCGGCCGGAGCGGCAACCAGGCGAACCTCCTGCAGAAAACCATCGGTAACCCGCACCCTTGCCGCAGCGTTGACCATTGGCAGTGAGAGAGCTTTCCGGGAAGCAAAGCGTATAAACGCGGAGCCTTCTTCCCTGTCAGTGACCCTGATTATCAATCTGAGCATTATTTCAGAAGTGCTGTCGATTACAGAACGGTTATAACCGGCATAGAGATTTTCAACCGCTTCTTCACGTTTGCCTCCTGCTGTATCGACCAGTAAAACCCCTGCCCCCAGGGCAACCAGTGCAACCGCTGCATCAGCCGCCGGAGCTGCATTAACCACGTTGCCGCCGACTGTGCCGATGTTGCGAACCTGCGGAGAGCCAAGCTGGGAACACGCTTCGGCCAGAGCCGCCGCCCCGGAACAAACCACGGGCGAAAGCGCTGCTGCTGTATGGGTGACTGCTGCGCCAATTGATATAAAACCGTCTTTTTCCTCAATCAGGGTCGTTTCCGGAATTACCGTCAAATCAATCAGATGGGCGGGAAGTTCCTCTAAAAACAGGTCAGTTGCTCCGGCGACCACCCGTGCCCGCCCCTCTCTTTCCCGCAAAGAGGTCAGGGCCTGTTCTATATTTGAGGCAACCAGGTAGCTCATTCAGCACACTCCCATCCGAAAATAGCCTGATAGATTTTTTCTGCAGTTATGGGCAGATCCCTGACCCAATCCCCGGCTGCATCAGCCACAGCATTGGCAACAGCACCCGGCACAGGCACCTGTACAATCTCACCCAGCCCTTTAGAACCATAAGGCCCCTCCGGATCAGCGTATTCGATAAACAGGGCTTCGATGGCCGGTATATCTAGAGCAGTCGGCATTTTATAATCGACCAGGGAGGCATTCGCCACCCATCCTTCATCAAAAAGGTAGCCCTCATAACAGCTCAGGCCAAGACCCTGGGCCACTCCCCCCAAAACCTGCCCGCGGGCAGAAGTCAGGTTGAGGATATGCCCGGAATCATGGGCAGCTACGATACGAAGGACAGTCAGGGCGCCGGTAGCCCTGTCAATTTCAACTTCGGCAGCATGAGCGGCAAAAGAGTAGGTTACAGAAATATTTCCGTAGCCTGTCTGATCGTAATCACTGCGAGGAGGCACAAATTGACCGTCACCGACCAGGACCAGGCCGCTCGTGCGGCTGTGGTGAAAATTGGCTATTACAGATAAATCAAACAGGGATCCTGAAGCGCTGCGCACCATCCCGCCGTCCATTAAAACCGGCTCGGCAGCCAGATCGGAAGCGGCATGGATAATTTTTTCCCTTAAGTTTTCAGCAGCCAGTTGGATCGCCCGGCCGCCAATAGTAGTCTGACGCATGGCCAGGGCACCGAGTGAAAAAGGAGTGACCGCAGTATCCCTGGAGTAAACAGTAATTTTCTCAGGCGAAAGCCCGAGAGCCCTGGCTGCAATTTGGGCAAAAGCGGCATGAGTGCCCTGCCCGTAATCCTGTTCACCGGTTAAAAGAGTTACCCGGCCGTCAAGTTCAAGACGGGCCTGGGCCGACGCGCCGCGAAAATCCTGATCGAAAACAATACTGCCGTTGGCATGGATAGCGGCGCTGATCCCGTAACCACGTCCTTCCTTTTTGTCTCCCCAGCCGATTTCAGCCGCTGCAGCCCGCAGGCAATCGGCCAGGGCACAGCTTTTAACCTGCAGGCCGTGCACCGTAACATCTCCGGCCTGCGTGCAGTTTTTTAAGCGCAGTTCCAGGGGATCCATACCCAGTTTTTTAGCCGCCATATCCATTAACGATTCGCTGGCAAAATTGGCGGCCTGATTGCCATAAGCTCTGTACTGACCGGTTGGCACTTTATTTGTATAGATCAAGCGAACCCTGGTTCTGATGTTGGGAATGCGGTAGACCGAATCGTTGCGCTCAGATAATGTTTTGGAAACCCAGGGCGCCTGAGCGCTGTAAGCGCCGTTATCAGTAATAATATCGGCTTCCCGGGCCAGAATAGTACCATCACGGCGCAAAGCCATTTTTAATTTTACCTCTGCGGCAACCATCGGGCGCCCGACAGTAAATTCTTCCTCCCGGGTTAGCTGCATTTTAACCGGGGCACCGGTCTGTACCGCCAGCAGTGCAGATATAATGTAGAGCTTCAGGTTACCGTAAACTCTTCCCCCGAAACCACCGCCCATGACCGGCCCGACAATGCGTACCCGGGAAAGGGGCATAGCCAAAACTCCGGCAATAATCTGGCGAACCATATCGGGTGACTGCAGGGCAGTATGCAGAACCAAACCGTTATAACGATCACTAATTGCCACGCAGGCAATCGGCTCCAGGTAGCCCGGGTGGACTGAAGGGATCGAAAATGAACTTTCCACCACCACATCTGCTTCACGAAAAGAGACCTGCGGATTACCTCTTTCGAGGATTCTCTGCCAGGCGATATTACCCGGGAAATGATCGTGCAGCAGAGGCGCTTTTTCTGACAATGCCTCAGCAGGGGTAAAAACAGCAGGCAGGAGTTCATATTCAACCCTGATCGCTTTTAAGGCGCGCTCGGCTGTCTTTTCATCAACAGCGGCAACTGCGGCAATTTCGTCGCCGATGTAGCGCACCCGGTCGACTGCCAGCGGCAGCTCATCGTCGATGACGATCCCGTAAGGTTTGCACTGCAGGTCTTTACCGGCAAGGACTGCCCGCACTCCGGGCACTGCAGCTGCCGCGGACAGATCAATGTTTTTGATCCGGGCATGAGGGTGGGGGCTGCGCAATATCCTGCCATGAAGCATGCCGGGGAAACTGAGATCAATGCCGTATACTGCCCTGCCCGTAACCTTGGCCCATACCTCAGCCGATTGGAAATCAGTATCCCGCTGCACCTCTTTGTTGATTGTCGTTGTATCTGCTTCCATCAAAGCTTCTTCCCTTCCATCTGCAATCGGTTCTCGGGGAGCACGACCTCCCGTACGCACACAGCCGGCTTTACCAAGGCTTGTTCCGGCTTCACTTTAACAGATCGATCGGTTCCCGCACAGCGGAAAGATCCTCGAAATGACGGATTATCTCTGCCGGGCAATCGACCAAATCGGACAGATCATCCCAATTCAGACCCCTTATGAAGGCGGCAGCCAGGGCATTCCCATTCATTCTAAAGGTCTCACTCTCCGACACGGATACGGGGGTTGAGCAGGCTGTAAAGAATATCGGCAGCGAGGTTTGAAAAACTATAGATAGCGACAACGATCATGCTGCCGGCCTGGATCAGGGGCAGATCCTGCCGCTGGATAGAATAAACAAGCAATCTTCCCAGGCCGGGATAGCCATAAACCGCTTCGGTCACGATCAGGCCGCCCATTAGCCATCCGATACCCATTGCTACAACTGTTACAGTCGGCAGCAGGGAGTTGCGTAAAACATGGCGGGTCAAAACCTG
>Ga0209498_1000602_pt1 | contig 22224 bp, 19 predicted proteins | sample WalLakDeSediment_FD_184131 | JGI IMG/M metagenome (GOLD analysis project Ga0209498, IMG submission 184131) | Lake sediment microbial communities from Walker lake, Nevada to study Microbial Dark Matter (Phase II) - Walker Lake 11/02/13 Deep... | ecosystem: Environmental > Aquatic > Freshwater >...
CTAATGGAGTTGTCGCCCAACTGTTTCCAATCTTTTGTGCTTTTAACCGCCCTTTACGAGCCAAAGTCGCTAAATATCGCTGATCGAAACCACATAATTCAGATGCTTCAGCAAGAGAAATCAGACGAGTCTTATCTTCGGTGTCGTTCATGGTTGAAGTTGACGTTTCACTTCATCAAAGTACAGGCGCAGATCGGCCGGGTTAATGTCAAAATCCCATGCCTGTGGCAGCGCAGCTTCGACATAACGAGCCAATTCGGCTAAGTTGATAACCTGTTGTCACAGCAGAAATAGCACATCTTGCAAATCGGCCTCAAACCCGCGTGATAGCTTGCTCAAGGCAATGGTGTATGGATCGTATACATGAACCCGCAACTCCTTGAACTGCCCAACCCATTAATGACGATCCATGCTGCCAGCCGGCAGGGGGACAAATTCTTCAATCGGAACGGCTTCTAGTTCAAGGTGCATCTCGTTAGCCAGAGACTCAATCTCCGCTACCAGCGCGGTTGCCATAGGCTCCACTGTGTAGTCAATATCTACCGTGCGTCGGGGGTTGCCCAAAAAGCAGAGGGCGCTGCCACCCAAAAGATAAATCGTGGCAGGATACGGGTAACGGTCGCCCAGGCGGTGCAAAAATGCTTCAATGTCGTCTGTTGCTAGGCTGCCCATGCCGCCTCCTTTGCCAATCTTGTCAGTAATCGTTCAGCGGCGTACTGATAAGAACCCAGCCAATTGGCTTTGTCGCCGCCTAATTCACGGTGGCAGACGCTCAACTGTTGCAGCTGCGCCTGGGGACTAGCGGCTGCGTCCAGGCCAAACGAAGCGGCAAACAGATCGGGCAATAGCTGTTGGTTGGGCAGGTATTGGCGCAGTTGTTCGCCATGAATCTGCTGCAAGAGAACGGCCGCTGTGAAAAACAGTTTCAGGCTCAGCTGTTGCCCCTGGCTGATTTGACGCAGCGCCGCAGGAACGGCCGTTGCCGTTTCCGGCTGGTAAAGAAAGAGGGTGATGAGCGCCAGATGCAAACGCGCCTCTTCATGCTGCACCAGGCCAGCCAACAAAACGTCGCTTGGCAAACGCACTGCGTTTGCGCTGCTTTGGCTGCCTATGACAACATGCAGATTACGCGCTGCCAATTCAGCAAGTAATTCTCTTTCCGAAGCGACCCGTTCGACCTGCTGCATCATCTACTCTCACATCGTCAGGATGACGGCGTTAGCGAAAATGGTAAACCGGCTCCCGGTCGTTTTCAACCCTACCGCATGAGAACAAATTCATGAGGATAGGCGCAATTGGCCTGGATATAAGCCGCGCCGAAGCCGGGACCGTGCGACACCAACGTCACAGTTTTTCATGCTTTGCGTTAATCTGCTTCCATTATACGGGAAAAGGGAAAGGGAGGGGTAACGGCCGTTTGGCGTCACGACTCAGCAGCTTCGGGGAGGGAAATCAGGCGGATTTTGTCGTCAGTGTCGCTCATAGGTATTCAACGCGATTTTGGGGCTGAGGTTTTCATCCAAATAGAGGCTGATGGCGGCTTCCAACACGAGCCTCCTTCATGGAGAGAGCTAATAGGCGGTGGCGCTGAATGGTGGCGTCAATCTCCGCTTTGTGGTCGTAGTAATAAGCAAGCGCCGCATATACCTGTGACAACGACAGCTGTAAATCGGCCGCTATCTCTTCTGGCTCTTGCCCACCCAGTACCTTAGCCGTGGCAATTGTGGCAATCTCGGTGGTTGTGCCGGCGATGCAAGGACGGCCGTTGCGCACGCACGGGTTTGTGCTAACCAGATTAATACATCTGGCCGGGACGGGCCACATCGGCCAGAAGCCCTGCTTTATCTCCGACTTTCGGCGGAGAAACGGGGGCCTATCCCGACCGCCTGGTGCGCATCCCAGACGAGTTCCTGGCCGGCCGCTGACGGCCGGCCGTCAGATCTGCAAAGTAGATGTGAACCACGTCTGTTGATTTGTCGCCGAAAACGGCCGCTTCTGTGCTAAAATGTCTTTTTTCGCGGAGAGGGTGACGATGCCTTTCAGGTGTTGCTTGTTGACGATCACAGCGTGGTGCGCCAGGGATTGCGCATGTTCCTGGCCCTGGACCCGGAACTGGACGTCGTTGGCGAGGCGGCCAATGGCCGTGAGGCACAGGAAATGATTGCAGCGTGTCAGCACGTTTATAATCATTACCGCCCCATAGTTCGCTGGGATATCTGACACAAGCAGCATTTGCTTAAGAGCAAACGGCGGGTGCCGACTTGTAAGCCGCGCCCGCCTTGTCTATTCATGGATCCGGGTTTGTTCTTTCAATCTAGATGGTACAGTTATTGGGGCATCTCACCCTTTGCACCAAAAGAATCAGTCGGCGACGGCGACAATCGGCCCAGAACCCAGTTTCTTATAGGGCTGCTTGGTGGTTAGCATGATGACGAAGGCCAGGAAAGCGCAGCCGGCAGCGATATTGAAGGCCAGGCTCAGGGAGAAGGCCGAGCCGATCCAGCCGCCCAAGGGGGCGCCGAAGCCATAGGCTAGGTATACGATACCGTAGTTACCGCCATAGTTCCGGGTGCCATAGAAATCCGCCGTAAGGGATGGGAACACCGCCATAAACCCCCCAAAACAGGCAGTGATGATGAACAATGAAACGGCGAAACCTACGCTGCTAGAGCCGATGAAATTGAAACTGAGCATCGCAATAGCAGTGATAAGGGAAAACACTGCCACCGTCCTCGTCCGTCCAAGCTTGTCCGAAATGCTGCCCCACACGACGCGTCCACCGCTGTTGAACAAGCCTAGCATGCCTACGACGGTGGCGGCCTTGGCTGCACTTAACCCAGCGATTTCCTGACCCACAGGCGATGCGATGCCAATCATCATCAGGCCCGAGGCGGTGCCAACCATGAAAGCGATCCAAATCTTGTAGAAGGAAATGGTGGATATCATCTCCTTTTGGCTGAAATGAGCAAAATTCTTCTGTTGCTCCGACGGCTCCCAGCCAGCTGGTTTATAGCCTTCGGGGGGCAAGACCATCCACTGGGCTCCAACGGTCACAAGCACGAAGAATACAACGCCGAATATGCGCATCGTCAAGAATGGGCCGATGCCGCCGATCAGCATCTGACCGATCGGACTGAATACTATCGTGCCCAAACCCATGCCCGCTACCGCAACGCCACTAATGGCACCTCGCCTGTCTGGAAACCACTTGTTACAAGTGGCCAACGGGGTGATGTAAGCGAAGCCGATGCCGATGCCACTGATGACACCATAAAATATGTACAGATGGAGGACGCTGGTGGCAAAGCTCGACAGGATCAAACCGGCCCCAAGCAAGGTTCCACCTATAATCGTCACCTTTTTCGGGCCTATCTTGTCTTGTAGCATTCCGCCCGGGATGGCGCCGACGGCAAAGAATAGGATGATCAGAGAGAACACGAAGTTGAGAGGCGCCGTCAGCGAATCAGGCGATACACCTTGCTGAGCGGCCAACATCACTGCCAAAGGCTTGCGGTAAATACTCCAAGTGTACACCGCACCAATGCTTGGGATGATGAACATCGTTCCGAGGACCACAAACCAACGATTCATAACTCTAATTTCGCTCAAATTTCATCGGCTTACTGAATTAAGGCGGCGCATGAGAAAAGTCCAGCTCATAAATGGAAGTTGGCAAATGAAGCAGCGCCAGAATCCGTTCTTGTAAAGGTGTTAGTGTTTCAACAAGAGTGGCCGAAACAGAGGTTTCGGTTTCCATGAACAGGAGGTGAAACTTATCGAAAGCAGCCAACAGCCGTTCGGCTGAAGGACGGTCGGTTTTCATCTTGGGATTGCCAGGCACAAGACCAGCAATGGCCTGCTGCTGCTCTAACAGCGACCGTTTGGCGACGAACTCCAGCAGGGTCAAGGCTTGTAAGGCGACTAACAGAAGCAGCATTAGGCCGCGAATGCGTTCGGGAATGCGTAGGGCGAGCGGTAAGGTCGGCAAACTGCCGTTCTTAAAGCGGTGAAAACCGTTCTCGACCAACCATTCATCGCGATAGTAGCGAACCGACTGTGTCAGGCTCATTTGTGTGGGCGTGGCATTGGTCACATGAATACGCCAACCAGCCTGCTGCCTGGCTTGTTCGATCTCTTCTTCCTGACGCACTACTAGCAAGCTCAATCTCGATTGAGCCTCTAATTCATAAGGCGATTGCGGCCCTGGTCGTCCTTTCTGCAAGTATCGCTTACGTATCTGAATCGTTTCTAGCACCTTCACATCAAAATAAGAAGCGACATTGCGCTTTGCCAGGATTTGGGCGACACGCTCGTCGAGCATGGCGGCGGTTTCATCTGGGTTGGGCCGTAGGCGCCGCAATTCTTCAGCAGTGCGCGTCAACCGCCTTTCCAGACCAGCCTGTTGTTTTTTAGCCAGACTGGCACTCTGGCTGACAAACCATTGCTCTTGCCAGATAAAGGGCAGGTCATGAGCCAGCGTATGACTCATCTGGCGCAAAACGACAAACCCTTGACCGACTCGCTTGGGCTGCCCGAATTTGTCGACAACCTCGGCTAAGACGATTTCTTCTGTCTGGGCTTGCCCGATTTGCTCTCGTAACCACTGGGGCGTCTCACCCGTCATCGGTAAGGGAAACAGGTACAAACCGCCTCGGTTAGCAATAGCCGCTCGCGTCTCTTTGGCCGCTGCCTTGCAATCAGCGACAAACAGGAAGTCGGGGCGCCCTAAGATTTGACGCATCTGCCACCAGGCGGGTAAGTACAAGCCATCATCGGCTTGTTCTCCAGAGAGGGTGTGTCCCAGCAAGGGGACGCCAGCCGGGTCAATCACGCCTAAGCCCTGCTTGAATTGCAATTGTCCTGGTCGGTTATCCTTACTATGACCAAAGCGCAGCAGTTCATGCGCCGCTTCACCCGCTTCGGGAATAGCGTGATGAACGCTGAAGCTGCTTGTGTCATAACGAGCCACTTCTGTTGGCAGGGCAAATGCCTGAATGAGATGTTGCCCCAATTGCTGTTGTAACTGCACTCCGCCGTCTTCGTTTTCACCCAAAGCAGTCAGCAGTAAACCCAGGCGGTCATCTGTGGCTTCTTTATCGCCTATCATCCAACCGGTCAGGCTGGCAATCACGGCGCGATGGTCACTAAGCCAGCTTTCCATACTCATCAGCCGATGGGTGCGCCGATGGATGATGTAAGCGACAAACAGAAGAGCCAACTGACCATAGCTAAGGCCTTGCCAGTTACCGTGTCTTGACCAAATAGCATCAATAATGGTGTGGATATGCATCCTTAATAACCAAGTGATAATGATGGGTAGGTTGTCCACCCGTTCGATACGCATGACCGACGTCGTTGCCTCCTTTTTTCTCTGAATGAGGCTCCAATTTTACGTCTTTTCTGCGTTCCATCTAATATACGTGGATAAATCTTTGTTTTTACATAAAATCAGCGAAATTAGAGCAATAAGCAGGTCTAAACTTGTTATCAAAAGCACTTTTTTGTCAATTTTCGACATGGTTTTTCCGCATTATTTAGAAGTTCACGGCATTTATGCTGCTGATAATCAATTTTTCGGCAGGAGCTTCTCTCTGGCCCAACCCTTAGCGTAGGAAATCGTCCCTTTGCTCCTAAAACCCCAGGTAGGCGAAGCTGATTGGCAACGGGGCGAATCGTGTCGGTTTAGCTTTGACGACGCTGTTCCAACTCTTAACGCGCCACCCCTTAATTCACGTTTTGCAAAAGTTCTGTAACTGGGCGCTGTCGTATGGCAATTTGGTGATTTTGTATGTTCTTGTGCGGTAATTGGCGCGTGGTAGCAACGAACCAGGCGTAAATTCGGGATATCCCGAATTTACCCCAACACGTCAGCTCTAAGCTGCTGTCAGGGTTTGCTGTGGCCTGCGCCGCCGTGTTTGCCTGAAAATTATTCCTCCCAACTAAACAGCCCTGACCAGACGATCAGGGCTGTTTGCCAGATACTGCTTTTTAAGTGCCAGACCCGTAACATTTATTGGGCCTGGCACTTTCGATTAGCACAGCAGGCTGACGTAAATCGTAATTTGATCCTCCGTCACGTTTCCATAGCTGTCCGTGACACGCAGGGTGATGGTGTGCCAGGAGCCGCACGAGTCAAAGACGCGGATGTTGGCCGTGATCGTGGTCACCCCGGTGGTGGGATTCACCGAGGGCGTGCCCAGCGACCCCTGCCGGTTAGAAAGCCACTGCACGTTGAGGGCATTGATCGGATCCTCCGGATCGCCCACGACGCCCGTGAAAGTGATTTGCTTGTACCAGTACGTGCCATCAAAGCTGTCGGCGTCAAAAACGGCGCCGTTAGCCGGGCTGGTAATCAGCGCCGAGGGAGGCAGATTCAGGCAGTCTGGGTGCGTATTGGCCAGGATGGTCAGGTTGATGCTATCTTCATCCCACAAGCCGCCATCGTCGGTGACGCGCAGGATAATGACGTGAGACCCCACGCTGAGGCTGTTGACCGGGCGCGTGGCCCCAGTACCCAAATTGCCGTTCACGTTGGAGCGCCAGGCAAAGGCACTGTCGGGCAGGCCAAAAGGCTGGTTGGGATCAAAGGCGGAGCCACGGAAGATGATGGTCTCACCCACGCAGAAGGCGGCGCCGCTGGCTGGCTGGTCAATGGTGGCCGTGGGCGGCGAGTTTTGAATGGTGAAGGTGACGCTGCGTTCGACGACGACGGTACCAGCCGTCACGCGGAGGGTGGCCGTGTGTGCCCCTTCACTCAGGTTACGGGCATATGCCTCCGGCCAGAGGATGTGGGAACCGCTGCCGGGGGTAAAGGTGACGCTGTTGACCAGGACGCCATCCACCCGCCATTGCACCTGCACCGGCACGCCGCTGCCGGTAGCCACGTACCCCACGTTAGCGCTTAACCGCAGGGGTAAACCTTTGGGGTACACGCCGCCATTGGTGGGGCTGGTGATGTTGGCGTCTATACCTACGCCAATGGTAGTGAGAACGGCCTGATAAGCGTTGACGTAGCGCGGGACGCGGCTGTCCGGGCTGCTGTGGGCGGTGTCGCGCATCGTTTGCCACACCTGGTTCGCGCTCAACGAGGGGTTAGCCGCCCAGATGAGCGCAGCCACGCTGGCCGCATAGGGGGAGGAAAAGCTGGTGCCATCGACAAAGTCTACCGTGGCGCCGGCGTCTGGCCAGGCGGGGGATTGGCCGCGATAAACGGTGTAGGGGGCAAAGATGTGCACGCCGCCACGGCTGCCAAAGTTGGAGTCGCCGGCGCGACGCTTGGAGTCCCAGCCGAGGCCGCCTACACAAATGACGCCGTTGTTTTCACAAGGGGCGTGCCAGGTATGTTCCCAGCAGATGCCCAGGAAACAATCACGGCCATCCACATCCTGCCCATTATTGCCAGCGGAGGCGAAGAGCAGCGTTCCGGAGGCGCGCAGGGCGACGGTGGTCGCCTCGAAGGGCAGAACCGTCCAGGAGAAAACGGCCGGTACGGCGGCGCGGTAGCTCATGTTGATGATGTCGGCTCCGGCGGCGCGGGCGGCCAGCACGGCGGCGATGGAGACAAACTGGTCGTAGGAAGTATAAACGGCGATGGTGCGGGCCACGGGCGCGGCGACGCCGACAACGCCGAAGTTGTTATCGGAGCGGGCCACGGCCGTTTGCAGCACATCGGTACCATGGAAGGGGGCACGGCCGTCTACACCATTCACGTTGCGCGGGTCTGTAATGAAGGGAATTACCGAGACGTAAGTGATGCCCGCGGGGAAGTCGGTATTGGGGAAGAAGCCGCCGTCCAGGATGGCCAGGTCTACGCGGTTGCCCAGGCGGCCAGCGCGGTGCAGCAGCGTCCACGCCTCCGGCACGCCAATATCTTGTTCCGTCCCTCTGGCAAAGTGCAGCCAGCGGTAAGCGTTGGGTTCATACGACCAGGGGCCATTGGGCGCTTCCATGCTGTTGCTGGGAATGGCCTCCGTTTCGCTGACCCAGTTCACGCCGACGGTCAGGCCGCCGGCTGTTTCCGCCGCAGCCAGGGCAAAAATGCGCGGGCCATCGCCGCTGGAAAAGGCAAAGCGCCCGGCCGATTGAATTTCCGGGTCCATCAGAGCGTTGACGTTGGCCACGAAGCCGCTGAGATCGGCCGTGTTCAGGTTGGCGCGCACCAGGTACAGTGTGGGCAGGTCAGATAAACCGGCTTCGTTGGGGTCTACTTCCAGCAGGATTTCACCGCCGGTGCGGGCCAGCAGAGCAGCCAGCGCCGCATCGTCATTGGTTTGCACCACCAATTCGTTAGCGACAAATGTGGAAACCTGGCCACGCGGGGCGCGCAGGGCGGCCAGCGGGCGGGGCGCGCCGCCGTCCAGGCCGGGAAGCTCGTTCTGGAAGGGGGTGACGCTGGCGTCCACGCCATAGCTGAAAGGTTCGGCGGCGGCCAGACCGCTATTCTGCACCAGCGGCAGGAAGGTAGTATAGGGTAAGGTGGCCAGGGAACGGCCGTAGACGGCAAAAGGCGCGCTGGCCAACTGCTCGAACTCGCCGGTGGCGCAGGGATTGAGAGAGCAGACAGTAATGGTGTGGTCATCAATTGCTGCCGAGGCAGGGATGGTAAAGGGCCGCGTAAAAGCGCCGCCGCTGGGAATCGCCATCACCTCGGCGTCAGCGCCATTCCAGCGAATGGTGCCGGCATAGCCGCCAGGCGTGTAGCCGCTGCCAATGAGCTGCACCGCCTCGCCGCTCAGGCCGCTGCTGGGGAAGACGGTGAGGCTGGGCGCGCTGCTGAATTCCGGGGCGCGGGCGGGCAGTTCCAGCGGGTCAACAGTCCAGTTGTTTAGCAATTCGGCCGTTACTTCCCGGCTGGGGAAGGGGGAGGCCAGGCCCAAGAGAAAGCTGCTGACGCCGTTGTCCATCGAGGGCGAGAAATCACCGCAAACTGGCGTAGCGAAGGTAAAAGTCAGCCGTGAGCCGGTCAGGTCAACAGCGGAAGGGGCTACGCTGCCATAATCCCCAGTGGTAACGATGAAGCCATGTTCGGCCGTGCCGTCATTGTTGTAATCCAGGGGCACGACGGGGCCAAAGTCCAGCGAGAATTGGCTGATGCAGGCGGGATTGCCCGGCCCTACCAGTTCGCGCATGTCAATGCGGTACAGGTAGGGAAAGAGACCGCCGCCTGCCGTGCCCAGTTCTCCACGGGGCCAGAGGCGGGATTGCAGGAAGCCGGCCCCATCCATGCCGTCGAAGGTGAACAGAGCAGTTGTGTCGTCGGGGAAGATGTCGCAGTCGGCGTCGAAGAGGCAGTTGACGTTGGGCGCGCTGACGTTGACGAAGGTGAGGCTGGCGGCGGGCGCGTCCGGCGCGTCCGGGGCTGCCGTGGCCTGACCCGACCATTGGGCGGTAAACAGAATAAGCAAGGCCAGGGCCAGGAGAATGGCTATCTGGCGAACAGGTTGAAATTGCTTCGGTTGACTCATGAATCGTTATCCTCCATACGTGAATTGAGATTGATAAAGGCCGCCGGGAAACGGCCGTTTCTACCCATTAGGACGAATAACCATGCGCCAACCTTTCCCCCAATTACCAAACAAAAAGCCCGCCAATGGGACGGGCTTTTTGTTTCGCATGACTTCTTGCTTTTTACGGCAACCAGCCAATGGCGTAAATCCCATCGTCTGTCGTTACCGTCGTCAGCCAATTCAGGTCGCTGTTACCGCTTACCTGCTGCCAGATGGCCCAGCCGAACTGGGGCACGTAGCGTAGAATTTGCAGTTGGGTCGTTTCGTCCAGGCCCAGGCGGTCTACCTCGTCCTGGCTGTAGCCCAGGTTTAGCAGCACGTCAACGGGCAGGGAGATGGGCTGACCAGGTATGCGAATGGGGCATTGGCCGGGGAAAAGGGTAATGCGGATGTCCAGCGGGATGCCGATGAGGCCGCCAATGCCTGGGGGCAGGTGCGCTTTCAGGGCGTCGCGGTTGGCGGCGGGCATGTAACTGACCACGTTACAATCCCCGGCGGTGGCCAGGGGGAATTGCGTATTGACCATCACCACGTCATCCAGCAAAGGAGCCATGCCGTCGTTGTGGGTAGGGCCAACGCCGCCGGCTACCTGCAGCCATTGCACAATTTCTTTTTGCACGGCCGGGGCCGATTCATCCCAAATGCGCGCTACCAGGTAGCGGGGCAGTTCTGGTTGGCCAGGTAGAGGCGACAATTCCGCCTGCCACCAGCCGCCGGCGCTGCGCATGGGCTGCTGCCAGGCAGGGTGGCAGCCGGTGGCGGCGTCCAGGCTGCAAATTTGTGCCCAGGGCGCGACCAGTAAACTGTCCTCGTCATTTAGGGAAAGGGTGAGTGTCATCACGCGGTTGTTTGCCAGAGTGAAGTTGTGCTCCAGCGTGTAGGACCAGGGGTTGGCCTGGGTGAAAATGTCACTGTAGGGGTTGCCGTTGCTGAAAAGGGTGTAACGGCTGCCGGCGTCGGGCCAATCCACAAAGGCGCGCACAACGTCGGCCGCTTCCACGTCCAGCAGGCGAATCTTCCCCAGAACAGTGCCTGCTGGATTACCGGTGACGCGGCCCTGGGGCAAAATGCGCGCCGGGTTGGCCGGGTCGCCCTTGAGCAAATAGACCTGGGACGGCTGGCTGGCTGTGGGCGGGCTGGTGCTGTCCAGGATCAGGTTGACGACGGGTTCGCTGGGGGCGGCAACGGCCGTGCCTACACCCACCACCGCCGGTAGAAAAGTACGCCAGCCCGGTTCCCGGCCAAAGAGGTGGGCCGCCAGCCCCAAATCCGGCCCGGCAGTTAGCTGGGGAAAGGGCTGGCGCAGCGGCGCAAAGGAAAGAGGCAATCCCTGGATGAGGTGCCATTGGGCCAGCGTGTCCCAATCGGGCTGGCCATGGACGCGAAACTGCCAGGTGTCGTAGCAGAAATTTTCCACAGTCAGGTGGGTGTCCTTGTGCCAGAACTCAGCGCCGGTGTAATGGTACGCCATAGCTGAGGCGTCCGGCACGGCCGTGCGGCAGCCGGTCGCCGCCAGGTCGGCGCAAATGCAGTAGCCGGACAGCCCGGTGTAGCTTTGGTAGGCGTCATAGAGGAAAAGGGCATAATGCGCCCATTCGTGGGCGATGGTGCGGTAGGCGAAGGGTTGGGTCCAACGGCCGTTTCCTTCGACAAAGGCGTCGCGGCCATCCCAGAGACGGCCGTAATAGGTGGCCGCCGGGGTGTAGGTGGTGTTGGTAAAATAGCCCGTGTACGCCAGCGTATCCGATACGATACCGCCGACGAAAGCGGACGGCCGTTTGTCGTTGGCCGGAGAGAAGCGCAAATCTGCCTCATCCCACCGCTCGCCCCCGGTGTGGACGCTGATAGGGCCGACGGCCATTTGCCCTTCAGTCCAGTCATACAGCACGGCGGAAAGCTGGCGCAGCGCCTCCGTCACGTCGGCGACGCTGGTGACGGCCGAATCGGGCGCGGGGGTCCAGCCCAGGCTGGCGGCGACGTGGAAAAGGGTGAGGGGCTGGTCATCGCTGATGATGACGTCGCCACTGGCGGGCAGGGGCTGGGTCGCGCCCGGCTGCCAGCTCGTGGCGTAGACGTCAAAGGCAGGGCCGGGGTGCTTGCCGGCGGGCTGGCTGTGGCGCAGACGCAGGGCGGCCAGGTGGGTACAGCCGTCGGGTAAGGCTTCTGGCTGGCCGTTGGTTACGGGAATAATGAGATCTGCAAAGGGGGAAACGGCCGTGGCGCCGGCAAAACAGAGCACGCGCACCTCGCCGGAAATGGGCACGTTGTTTTGGTCAATAAACTGGACGCTAGCCGGCTGGGCCTGGCTGCCGGACGCCGCGCCGCCCAAGGCAGCCACGCCGGTCAGCAGCAAGCAGGCAGTCAATAGGAAAAGAAGGCGCATTTTCATGGTTGTTTTTCCATTTTGTTTGGGTGTGCCTGTCTGTGCGGCACACCAAAGAAAGGTTTGTCTTGGATAAGACGAATTTGAGGAGGGAAAGCTTTCCAATGGGGGCGATGTTATCCTGGCCAAGGATAGCAAAAGAAAGGGAGAGAGGCAAAACGGCCGCTCCTCTGAATATTTCAAATTTCAGATTTCGGATTGGGGCTGTTCAGCGGTGTAAATCACTATCCTTATCTTCTCCCCCATACCCCCTGAAAATGTCAATTCGTGCTCACCAGTGTATAATTTGGGCGATGTGACTACGAATGCCCGAATGAGGTTGCCACTTATAACTACCCAATTGCTAACGCAACTCAATGATAGCGACCCGGCGCAGGAGCGCGCCGAGTTCGAGGTGGCGCTGGCGACGCTGGCGGCGCAGGTTGCCGCCGGCGAGCCGGAAGCGGAGGAGGCATGGACGGCCGTTTTCGAGCGTCTGGCCAATTTCTGTTTTGCCAACGATACGCCCGCGCTGCTGGAACTGGTAGCGGGGGCGGAGAAGCTGGGGCTGGTAACGGCCGTTGCCTGCCAGACCCGCCAATTTTTCCAGGGCGTTGCCGCCTTCCGCCAAGACCGCTACGACGCTGCTCTGACCCTCTTTGACGAACTGCTAACTCACCCTGACCTGCCCACCAGGCTGCGCGCGCGTGCCCTCAACGCCCGCGCCGTCGTTTGCCGCCTCACCGGCCGCCTGGAAGAGGCCATGGCCGGCTATCAGGCCAGCCTGGTCCTGTGGCAAGAACTGGGCGACGACCATTACCAGGGCATTGTTTACCTGAACCTGGGCATCATCGCCTACGGGTTACGCCAGTATGAAACGGCCGTTGCCCACCTGCACCAGGCAGAAAGGTTCTTCCAGGCTGCCGGTTCCACCGCCTGGCTGCGCAAGGTGCAGAGCGAATTGGGCCTGGTGCAGCGCGACCTGGGCAATTGGGCGGCAGCTTTGCGCTATTTCGACGCCTACGTGGCTCAGAGTCAGGCGGCTGGCGCCACGGAGGACGTAGGCGTCGGCGAGGCGAACCGGGGAGAGGTGCTGCTCTTTCAAGGAGATCTGGCCGGGGCGAAGGAGGCGCTGCAGCGGGCCATGCGCCTGCTGCCCAGCCGCGCCTACCGCGTAGACCATCTGCTCCATTTGGGATTAGCCTATCAAGCTGAGGGGGATCTGGGTGCGGCCGAGGGTTTTTACCGGCAGGGGTTGGCCTTAGGGCAAGAGATTGGGCGGCGTGAGATTTTACCCCACGCTCATTACCACCTGGGTGAAGTGCTGCGCCGCCAGGGGCAGGCTGTGGCAGCCCTGGAGGCTTTCGCCCAGGCGGCGGCTATCATCCAGGAGACGCGCCAACCGCTGCGGGATGAGGGATTGAAGATCAGCTTGCTGGGTCGCTGGCAGCAGGTGTACGAGGCGCTGGTGCTGCACAACCTGACCCTGGGGCGGGATGAGGCGGCGTTTGCCTGGGCGGAACGGGCACGGGCGCGGGCTTTTGCCGAGGGATTAGGGAGCGCAGAAGCAGGGGAAGAGGCCGGCGTGGACGATAGGGTGGTAGAGACGGTGCAAGCAGCGCTGCCGCCGGACACGACCATGCTCTGTTACTTTACCACTGGCGTGCTGGAGCAGGACATGCCGCTGCTGCGGGCGATTCCCGCAGATAATCCGCTGCGCGACTATCTGCTGCTGCCGCCGCGTATCCTGCTCTTTGCTGTCACCCGCGACCGCTTAACCGTCCACGACTGCCCCCTGGACCCTAACCTGTTTGCCACCCGCTCCCCGCGCGGTTTTGCGGTACGGCGTTTTCTGCAAACGGCCGTTCTGCACCGCCTCCAGCGCGACCTCTTGCCCCCACTTCCGCCTCCGCATTTCACACTCCGCACTCCGCCCGCCCGCCTCCTCCTCATCCCACACGGCCCCCTGCACCGCGTGCCCTTCACGGCGTTACTGCACCAGGCTGCGGGTCCGGTGATTGGTTACGCCCCCAGCGGCACAATTTTTGCGCAGCAGCAGCAGGCAGAACGGCCGTCCAGTTCGGGCTGCCTGGCGGTGGGATACAACAGTGGGGTGGGAAACGGGCGTTTTCTGCCATACACCGAGGCCGAAGTGCAGCGCGTGGCCGGGCTGATGGGCGGGCAGGCGTGGACCGGTCCAGAGCCAAAAAAAGCGCGGCTGCGGGAAGCGGCTGCGGCCTGCCGCTGGCTGCACATCGCCTGCCACGCCTGGTTTGATGACGCCGACCCGCTGGCCAGCTACCTGGAGACAGGCGCAGGGGAGCGGCTGACGGCGCGCGAAGTCCTGGCTGATTGGCGACTGGAAGCAGAACTGGTGACCTTGTCTGCCTGCGAAACGGGCGTCAGCCAGATTTTGCGCGGCGATGAGCCGCTGGGATTGGTGCGTGCCTTTCTGTTTGCCGGGGCGCAAGCTGTGCTGGTAACCCAGTGGCCGGTGGACGACCTGGCCACCTATTTTTTGATGGGACGTTTTTATGAGCTGGTAGGGAGTGAGAAAACGGCCGACATACCTCTGCTGCTGCACCAGGCGCAAAGCTGGCTGCAGCAGCTCACCGTCACGGAAGCGCAGGCGATTCTGGGCCGGTCCGCCATCCAACCACCCGCGGCCTGGGCAGGGTTGTCCGCCGCAGACACGCCTTACGCCGCACCGGAGTTTTGGGCCGGTTTCATCCTGGTGGGCAACATGGTGCATCCATTTTATGATTGACACTCCCTCTGTGCCCAAGTATCATGTTGCTTATGATGACAACATTAGATATTCCTCAAGACGACCTAGAATCCGCCAGGCTAACTGCTGCAGAAATAAAGATAGAGTTAGCAGTCTCTTTATACGCTTCAGGCCGCCTTTCAATAGGCAAGGCGCGCGAGTTGGCGGACATGTCTCTGTGGCAATTTCGCCAGCTGTTGGCTGGGCGGCAAATTTCGCCCCACTTTGACGAAGCTGACCTGGAAACAGATCTCGAAACATTGCAGAGGTTAAGGCCGCAGTGATTGTTGTCAGCAACACCTCTTCCCTCACAAATCTGGCTGTAATTGGCCAGTTTCAACTCCTCCAGTCTATGTATCAACATATCTTTATAGCAGGTGGGGTGTTGGCTGAGTTGAACGCATATGGGTAAACCTGGCCGGGGAGCCGGGAAGTGGCATCAGCCTCCTAGATCGAAAAACGCACAGTAAAAGACCAACAATTTTTGGCTGGGGAATATTCGGGCTAAAGGCGCAAGCGCTAAGCGCTTACCCGCCTGGAACGATCGACACAGAAAAAACCTGTTTCGGTTATGGCACTCGATTGCCAAGAGTGAGTTCGATGGTTAACGTGTTTAGATTTGCCAGGAGGATGCCGGGGAAAACGGCCGTGCCCCAATCATCTGTCTCGGTCGTCACGACCATTTCACCGGCAATGAGTGAGACCTGATAGCCACCCAGGTCGGGCCAGCTTTGATCGGGGGGCTGCACGGTGACTTCTACCAGACAGCGGTCTGGCTGCTGCTGGTCGGCGTAAGCGGTCAGGGTGAAGGGAAGGGCTGCTTCCTGGGCCTGGTCAGGCGTGATTTCCAGGAGTTTAGGGGTGTAACGGCCCTCACCCACAGAACGGGTGAGGGCCGGGGCGGGCGCAGGCGCCAGCAGGCGGGCCAGCGCTTCGTTCAACTGCATAGCCAGGCGCCCCGGGGTGGCCGTGAGGGCGGCCCGCAAAGCCGCCAGCCAGCCGGTTTGGAATTCCAGGAAAGAGAGATCGGGTTCAGGGCTGTGGGCCGGGTGGGGCAAACGGCCGTTTGCCTCCGCCAGCCCCACTTCGTACAGCAGCGCATACGCCGCGGCGCAGGCCACGCAGCTGTCGAGATGCCGCGCCGTCCAGGCAAACTGGGGTTGATACGCCGCGCCGCGCAGTTGAGTCTGCACGTAATCTTCAAGCTGGTTCAGGCAAAGGGCACAATCTGCCTCGTTGGGCGTATAGCTGAGAATTTCTGCCAAAGCCCGGGCACTGGCCTCTTCCGCGCCGGGAACGCTGATATTCATCCTGGTTACCTCCCTTCATTCTCCTTCCTATAGGTAAGACGGACTGTAGCTGGTTAACCTTTCCTTTAACCCGCTTCCCGTAAAAACTGACCCAACGCCGGCCATTGGCGCAGCTTGACGATATTTTTGGCGCGGGTGACCTGGACGTGGCTGGCTAATACTTCCCGGTTGGCCAGGTTCCCTTCTATCTCTGCCAGATGCTCGTCGGGCAGGTCGTCCAGGTAACGGCCGATTACTACGCGGCGGGAGCGGTCGCTGATGGGGGCTTGCTGCAGGAGCTGGCGCAGGGAAACGGCCGTTAAGGTTTGCAATACGGCCGTTTCCAAGTTCTCCGTGGTGGGCAGAGGCAAAGTGGCTTCCTGCTCTGGCATGGGCTGCAAGCGGCGCTGCCGCCGCAGTTCGTCAATCACCAGGTTGCTGACGATGCGCCGCGTCCAGGCGCGGAAAGCAGCCGGTTCTTTACAGAGATCATATTGCTGGTGCACCCGCAGCAGCGCCTGCTGCGCGCAATCCTGGGCCAGGGCGTCCCCATCAAGTTGGCTACGGGTCATGTAGCTGGCTACCCGGAACAGGTAAGCCCACAACTCGCGGTAGGCGCTGGCTTGTTCAGCCGGGTTGCTGCTGCCGCAGGCGGCGTACAGCCCGCTGCTGTCCTGGGTTAGGAAATCTGTGTTTTTCCGGGTACTCATGGCCATATTATAGGGAACGATATACTTGGGAGCAATACGGCGGCATGTTTCCACGAGGCCGTTGCTGCGCCACCACCTGTTTGAAACTACATCCCGTACAAGCCAACAGCACGCCGACCAACCCAATGAGCGCCAGAACATAAACTGGCCGCCGCGGCATTTCACCGTTGTTCTGCATAACGTGCCCGAATAAGAAAAATACTAGCGGGTGAACCAGAAAGGGCATGGCAAAGACAAAGGCGATCAGATTAGACGCCTCTGCGCCAAACATGCCGCCCTGGATGGCTGCAAACAGGCCGAAGTGGGAAAGAGCGGCACTCTTGGCCAGCCGCGACTACGCCGCTCGCTACCCGGAGCAGGTGCAGCTTATTGAGGTGGAAGCGGGGCATGACATCAACGACTATCTGCCCCTCATCTGGCAGGTGATGCAGCGCTTTCTCTTGCCGCCAGAAAGCGGTCGTCAGGCAGTAAAGCAATGAATCGCCGAATCAACCGTAGAAGCAGGCCCAGATAGGCCTTTCCACTACTGGCGATGGCAGGCTGCTGCTACAATTTGCCCAACGTGCGGGAAATGCCGTGCGCAGACAGCGTGCGCTCGCCGCACCCCATCATAGGAGGAGTCCAGGCCATGGCGCGACTACCTATCCCAGGCGCAGACGGCGATACCTGGGGCGACTTGCTCAACGAATTCTTCCGCGTCGAACATGAGGAAGACGGCCGTCACCGCGCCGGCGTCTATAACGTCCTGACTTTTGGCGCGCGTGGCGATGGCCTGCAAGACGACGCCCCGGCGATTCAGGCCGCCCTGGATGCGGCCGCAGACAAAGGGGGCGTCGTCTGGCTCGCCCCCACCGACGCTTTTTACCGCTGCGAAGGTCCGCTCTTCGTGCCCGGTCACGTCGCCCTGAAAGGGGGCTATGGTGGGATGCGGCGCGGTCACAAGCTGTGGAACGAAGCGCCACGCGGTTCCACCCTCTACGCCTACAGCAGCGAGGATTTCATCACCATGAGCCACAACAGCCTGCTCGACTGCCTGGAAATCTTCTACCCCAACCAGGTGACGGCCGGCGCGCCCATCACCTATGGCTGGACTATCGCCATCCCGCCCGACCAGTATGGCGTCACCATTCGCAACGTGGCCTGCGCCAATCCATACCAGTTCATCTTCGCCCACGCCGACGGTTTCCTGATTGACGGCGTACAGGGCTACCCGCTGTTCAAGGGCATCAAGCTGGGGCGCGTCGCCGACGTGCCGCGCATTAACAACATCCATTTCAACCCCAACGTCTTCCCCTCCCTGAAGCCTTCCTTGCGCGACTGGGTACAGCAGCACGCCAGCCGTCTAGATATGGACATGGTTGAGGAGTTTATGGTCCACAACTTCTTTGGCTATGGCTATCTGCGCGGCATCTGGTTCACCGGCATCGCCGACGACCCCGGACTCCCCGGCAACTATGGCAGCATCAGCAACTTCGGCTTCGACGCCGTGATGGAAGGCATTCTCATTGAAAACCGGGGCATTTCCGGGCGGCAGGGGCTTTCCCTTAGTAACGGCCGGATCATCCCCTTTGCCGGTCCGGTGGGAGCGCGGGCAGGCATCAAGTTTGTGGACAATTTGCCCACTGGCGACCCGAATCTCAGCTCCGTCGTCAGTCTGAGCAATGGCAACTTCTTCAGCCCCCATGAGCGCTCCATCTGGATTGGCCCCAACTCGCGGGCGCGGCTGACGATGGTGGGAGGCCAATGCAATGAGTACACCCATGAAGCGGTCCTGGTGGAGAGCCAGGCGGCGGCAGTACGACTGGTGGGGGTGCGCACATTCAACGGCATCGGCCCGCGCATCAACAATCCCAATGGCGGGGATGTGGCCGACCTGAGCGCTTTGACGTTCTGACCGGAAAGATGAAGGAGGCTACCATGACGTTAGTTCACCAGCGGATAAGTCGCCGCCGGTTCATCCAGATGGCGTTGGGCACGGCCGTTTGTCTGACTTTGCCAGCTATCCGAGGCGTATCATCGAACAAACTGTTGCCAACACCCGCGACGGCAACTTCGCGCAGCTATGGCGCCGGCCTTTACGGCCGGGGCGGTTATGGAGCCAGGTCTGTTTACCTGCCCATTGTCGTCAAGTGAAAAGGAGCGCGCTGCCGATGGAGTTTCTTGTTAACAACCGCCTGCTGACTAAGGCCCGCACTGCCCTGAGCCAGCGCCGCAATCTGTACTGGCTCTTAGGGAGGTCAGGGGCGGGCAAGACCACGGTTTGCCGCCTGTTGGCCGAACAGACCGGGCTGCCCATCTACGACATGGACGCCCATATTTACGGCAGCTATCACGGTCGTTTCACGGCCGACCACCCTGTCAACCGCGCCTGGGCCGACGCGCCCAACGGTCTGGCCTGGTTGTTGCAGATGCCCTGGGAGACGTTTAATCAGTTCAACCAGGCGACGCTGCCGGAATATCTGGATTTGTTGGCCGCCGACCTGGAGGGGCCGGACTATGCGCGGGGTGTCCTGATTGATGGCGGCATTTGCAACCCGGCCTTGCTGTCCCAAGTCACCCCGGTGGCGCAACTTGTCTGCCTGGCTGCGCCAGAACAATCCAGCGCCCAGGTCTGGGAAGCAGGTGGTGAGCGGAGCGAGATGAAGCTGTTTATTGACCAACTGCCGCATCCAGAAGAATTGTGGCGCAAATTTCTGGAATTTGACGCACGCATCACCGAGACGATCTGGCAGGAAAGTCGGGCCTGCGGCATCCCCATTTGTATCCGTAACCGCGAAGACTCGACCGAAGCATTTGCCCGTCGCGTCGGCCAGACGTTGGGTATCATGTGAGTTTTGCCGCTGGGAGCGGTAAAACTCCGTCGTAGAAAAGAGAAGGAATCATGACCCGCGAAAAAAGCTACACCCCCGTCGCCTCTTATGACCAATTGAAGCTGGCAACACAGATGCGGCGCAAACCATAACTATGTCAATTCATTCGTATATAACCTTTGCTGCTAGTTGAAAAAGGCGGCGAGTTCCCTTAAGTGGAAGTTGTCAAACTTTAAGCAAAAAGGAGAACCCGACGCTGAATTCAGCCTCTGAACTAGCACCAAAGGTTATTTACTGGATTACACGAAATAATAACCGTACATATGTTGTCCGTATGCACAAAACTAGCGTTTCAAGCCGATAAACCCGTATCCAAACTCGCGAGATCAACCATTATAGCCTGATGCGTTTGCCCGGCCGCCAGCGCCGCCTCCGTAAATCCCTTGCGGGCAAAAAAGGCGTAATGGATCGTCCAGTCTTGTCCTTCATTCGGTAACGCTTTACGCACAAGCGGCGTTTTCCTTTCCACTAGTTCCGTCAACACGCTGCGCCCTACCGGGTTGACGCCCCATTTGCACTCGCCTAACAGAAGCTGTCGCTTGCGCCAATTAATCGCGGCCACATCCACTTGAACGCCCTTGCCCCAATGGGAGCCAACCTGCTCTGGCGTAAAGGGTAGCCGCCCCAGGCGCGCCTGGGCCAAAATCCATTCCTGGCATAACTCCTCAAAGGCTGTCTGGCCAATAAAAGCGTGTAGTTGCTCGCAAATTTCCGCCCACAAGGGGTCATGCAGCCGCTGCGCCAACATATCCTGACGCGGCCAGATGAAACGAAAATAGAAACGGAGGTAATGGTCGGCTAATATGTAGCGGCTCAACCTCGAGGCAGGCTGATCCAGCGGCCGTACCGTGACCGGCGCTTCCCGCCGGATAATGCCCAATTCCCGCAAACGAGCCAGATACGGGTCGGCCTGTTTTATCTGCTGAAATGCCGCCGCCGACACAATATCAATCACCCGGTGATTGCCGGCGGCAATGGCCAACAAGATAGCGACGTAGTTTTGCGGATCGCGCAGCGATTCATGCAACAAATTTTCAGGGTCGGTATTAAACATCCCAGTCGCGCGGAAAATATGCCGTTTGACATTTTCGCCGACAGAGCGCTGGTCGCTAAATTGCTCTAAATAGGCGGGGACGCCGCCTAGCATGGCCCAGACCGCCACGCGCTGCTCGCTGTTGTACTGCGGATAAAACTGTTTCAGGGCGCTAAAAGGGAGCGGCTCAATACGCAACGGCCCGGTAACACGGCCGTACAGAGGCGCATCATAACGGAATAGCCCTTCCATCATGCCCACTTGACTGCCGCATAGAACTATGATGACTTTGGTGGACTTGAGCTGATGATCCCAGGCGTTTTGCAGAATAGAGGGGAGCGCCGAGTCAACTCCAGCCGCATAGGCGAACTCGTCCATGATCACGATAAGCGGCTGCTCGGCAGCCAGGCGCGCCAACTGGGCCAAGGCTTCCGCCCATTCACTGTAGCTGAAATTGGCGGGCATAACGTCGTCGGGATACATGCGCTGCCAGATAAGCTGGGAGAATTGGCGCAGCAGCAAGCTGCTTGGCGCGCGGCTGGCTACCCAATAGAGATAGGGCAAACCGCTCTGTGCGGCCCAGGTTAGCAGGAGGGTTGTTTTGCCTAATCGTCTGCGTCCGGTGACGGCCAGCAAATGCGCCCTACCCTCTTCTAGCAGCCAGTTTAGCTCTTCAAGTTCTCGTTTGCGGTCAACAAGCATATAGCAAAGTCCTTATCTTGATTATCCTAATCACAATTAGGGTAATTGTATCAAGAGTCAGGCAAGAGTCAAACTGAAAAGGGAGAGGCGTTTACTGGATCGGACACATACGGGTCTGGTTGGGATATGAGGCGCAACTGGCGGAAAATCTACGGTGGAATTAACATAAAAGTCCGGGTTTTGGCCGATTTTCTAGCCATCGTCCTGGTTTTGCCAAAGAAATTCGGACTTTTGCTTGAGATATTGACAAATCAGTCCAGTGTAACTGCCAAATTTCGCAATTCACCTTACCAGAGAAGGCGCGATCTCTGGCAAAGGAAACCTCCACCTCTGGTGAGTTATGTCAATGAGACCGTAAACTTTCCGACGCTTGGGACCCAAACCCCGGTATCGCTAACAGCTTCATCGCGCCGGATGCGCTGCGCCTGCGCGTTAGCGTCAATTTGCAGGGCATCGCAAATCTGGTTCAGGGGCAAACACAGCCTGCGGTCGCTGGCGAGAACGATGGAGAATATCTCACCATAAAAAGCGAAGGGAAACTCGTCAAGTGGGGTTAACGTCGCCAAGTTTATCCTACAGTGCGCTGTTATGTGCTAAGCTTGTAACCCTGTAACCTTTTATCTCAGAAGATCAACGTGTGTTATACACGTCGAGCTCAAGATCGGCTTGCATCAGGCACGGTCATCTTTGCCTATCGTGGTTACCCACAATTTTCCTGCCGAATTGTGCAATAGATAGCTTCGGCCTCTGGCGGTTTCTGCATCGGTACCCTACGTATGCCTTGCGGGATGCTGCCAGATTGGCGCTTTGCCATAAGTTGCTGCATAGGTGCATTCTTGGCGCGCCCCTTTGCCCTGGGTATTGTTAAAGCTGCTTGAATAAATGGTAAAACGTAGAATTATAAGTAAATCTATTGTATAGAACATAATTGCTGTTTATGCTATAATTGAATCGTTCTTTAACAAGTGATAGGCGGTTGCCAGAA
>Ga0209498_1000603_pt1 | contig 22218 bp, 16 predicted proteins | sample WalLakDeSediment_FD_184131 | JGI IMG/M metagenome (GOLD analysis project Ga0209498, IMG submission 184131) | Lake sediment microbial communities from Walker lake, Nevada to study Microbial Dark Matter (Phase II) - Walker Lake 11/02/13 Deep... | ecosystem: Environmental > Aquatic > Freshwater >...
GGCCGGGTCCGGATACGGATGATGCGTTGAACGGAGATACGTCCCGCTGGTCGCCAACGAGCTGCCAACCGCACTGGGTGCTCAGTGGTCCATTCCGATTGGATATGACCAAGCTGAAAAGCGGCGGTGTGGAAATCGATCCGATGGCCGGTGATCCCGACATCAACGCGCTGGTTGACGAGGAGCTTTGCTTCACGCTCACGGCACGCGACGAAAACGGCAACATCATTCGTGACTGGGACAGCCCCGATAGGAACAGTCCGGCCACCGATCTCATCTTGCACAACTCCACCGCGAATACTGACACCAGTACAGCGAGTTGGAGCGCGGATCCGGATGGCTACGCATGGGCGCTGATCACAATCGATGGTACGCCGTTGACCAAGATCGACGACAACACCTGGTCCGTACCCGCAAGCGCATTCAAGGACGGTATAGCGATTATCTGCATCCGTCACACGAAAGCCGAGCGTGGTGTGTACATCGAAGTGCAGCCGACGATTGCCAACCTCAATCAGGAGTCGGCCCGGATGAACTTCACCGCTGATCAGGTGACAAATTACTTCGTGGACCTCACGTCTCAAACAGTCGGTGCTGATCAAGTCTTTCTAATGCGTCGGTATGAGATTGTTGTCGCACCCCGGGACAGGTACTTGAACATCGTGGATGGACGCAATGTCCGTACGCGCTTCTCTGCCCGCTTCCCCGGTGAGTTCGAAATGAACAAACCCGGTCTCTCAACGATATTCTCCGGGGAGGTTTTCCTGAATGGCATGAGCAATTATTTTCTTGCATCTCGCATTCGTCGAGTAGAATCGATGGGCGAGGAACGTCAGTGGGTACTTGCATATGGGTCCGATGATTCCGGGATACATGGGCGAACGAATCCGTATGAAATCATCGACCATGCACCGACACCGTTTACTCTCCAGACGCCGGAAGACAACACGGAGATGGAGCTGGATGCTGCCAGTGCTCAGGAGGTTTTCACTTGGGTGAAAGCACAACCTCAGGATCCCTACACCGACATTCAGATTTCGAGATTCAATCCTGCGGATATTCACACGGACGAAGTACGTTATAGGATCAGCTTCCAGGATGCAGCGAGTCTGACGCGCTCGATCAGTTTTGAGAGCGACGATGCCGGTAGAGAAGCATTCTTCACGAGCAATCACGGACAGCTTGCTGCAATTATCAACCAGATATCCGGAATGCCGGCAACGATAGAGCAGGAAGTCGTCTGGTTCGTCGAGGCGAGGGATTACGACAACAGCTTCGGCCTCATGGATGGGCCGTTGTATACGACGCTTTCCAGTCCACCGAACAATGATCCGCAGCAGCGCCCCGGCTTCCGTTTGAAACTTATCAAGGCAGACCTACTCACAACTGACAACACTGCTCCAGTCGAGTATGCCCTGGGTCAGAATTATCCGAACCCGTTCAACCCGACGACCAGCATCGGCTATTCGTTGCCGAAGTCCAGCCAGGTGACCTTGATGGTCTTCGACCTCCTCGGTACACCGGTGAAGACTCTCGTCAACGACACGCAACTTGCCGGTTCGTATACGGTTGTGTGGGATGCCACCAACGATCATGGTATGGATATGCCTTCGGGTAACTACATACTCAAGATTGCGGCTGGCGACTTCACGCAGACTCGTACGATGACTCTGCTGAAGTAATCGGTCATCAATCCAGATCAATGCGTCCCGCCGAACAGCGGGACGTTTTTATGAGTGCTTTCATGTATATTGCATGCTTATGGATACAGTGACATTGGCACGGCAATTGATTGACATCCCTTCCATTTCAGGGGAAGAACAGCAGATATTGGAAGTTCTCGAGCAACACTGTACCTGCATGGGCATGGCCGTTGAGAGAGAGTATATTGAGAAGAATCGGTGGAATCTGTATGCCGGGTGGACTGAATACCCACAAGTGCTTTTCACGACGCATGTGGATACAGTTCCGCCGTTTTCTCCATCTCGAGTGGAAGAGGATAGACTATACGGACGAGGGTCATGCGATACCAAAGGCATTATCGCAGCAATGCTATCGGCGTGTTGTCATATACGTGAACAGGGAGCAAAACCCGCGTTGCTCTTTGTCGTAGGAGAGGAAACAGACAGCATAGGTGCGAAAACTGCTGCATCAGGCGGAAGGCGGGCGCAGTACATCGTAAATGGTGAGCCTACAGAGAATATGCTTGCGTCAGCGCACAAAGGAGTGTTGAGTTATACTCTGCAAACAACCGGACAAGCTGCCCATTCTGCGTATCCCGAACGTGGGCACTCCGCGATACATACGTTGCTCAACATTCTTCACGACATAATCAACGCCGAATGGGGTGAGAACCACGAGTTCGGTGCTTCGACGCTGAATATTGGGATTATCAGTGGTGGAAACGCGCTCAATACATTCGCGCCCTCGGCCAGTGCTACAGTCATGCATCGTTTAGTGGACGATGCGGAACTCAGAAAACAGCAGGTAGAGCGGCTTGTCGGACGAGAAGCGGAAATACAATTTCACTCGGTGACGCAGCCGCAACGTCTACACACAGTACAAGGGTTTGAAACCGTAATCGTGAATTACGGGACTGACATCCCGTATTTGCAGTCGCTTGGTACATGTCTTATGTTGGGACCCGGATCCATACATCAGGCGCATTCCGACAATGAGTACGTCGGAATTTCCGAACTGCACAAGGCTGTCGATTTGTATATTGAACTTTTCGAACGATTGTACGAGGCGGCATGAACACGAAGCAACGCATAGCGCTTATCGGTTATGGCAAAATGGGAAAACACATTCACTCGCGTATGCAGGAATTCGGGTACAGCGAAGCAATAATCGTTGACGTTATTCAAGGATTCGCACCCATTGCCGAAATACAACGTGATGACGTGGACGTATGTCTTGAATTCACCAAGCCGGACTCGGCTCCGGAGAATTTGAAGTACTTGGCAAGCCGGGGCATACCAACTGTGTGTGGAACAACCGGATGGCTTCATGAGCTTCCTGGCATTGCCACGCTGGTTGAAGAAAACAGGACGGCGTTACTGTATGCCGGAAATTTCTCGCCCGGAATTCATATTCTGACACGATTGACGGCTCTGGCGGCTGAAATGCACGAGAAAATTTCAGGATACGATATTGCAGTACATGAAACACATCATACAGCCAAAGTGGATGCACCCAGCGGAACTGCCATGCAAATCGCTGAGGTCATTTTACGTCATACGAGCAAAAAGACAGGTATAAGCCTACCGGGTGCATATCAGCATGCCGAGCCCAATGTGCTCAGCATCACAGCCGCTCGTGTCGGCCATGTGGTTGGCGAACACGAAGTGCTTCTGGATTCAGAAGTGGATACAATCAGACTGAAGCATACAGCAAGAAACAGACGGGGCTTTGCTGATGGTGCGTTGCTTGCGGCTGCTTGGTTGCAAGGAAAACACGGAGTATTCACAATCGAGGATATGTTTGATGAAATTCTCTCAACTTAAAGGTGTCGGTACTGCCCTGGTAACGCCGTTTGCACGGGATTCTTCCATAGCGATCCCGACGATGAAGGCACTTGTCAGGAGACAGATCGAGGCGGGTGTGGACATGCTCATCCCTTGCGGAACCACCGGTGAGGCGGTCACACTGATGGATGATGAATATCAACGACTCGTCTCCGCCGTTGTGGATGAAGCCAATGGAACTGTACCGGTAATTGCCGGCGCAGGGTCGAATTCCACGGCAACGGCGGTGAGAAATGCACGGATGGCGGAGGAATGCGGTGCGGACGCCGTTCTTGTCGTCGGACCGTACTACAACAAGCCTTCGCCTGAGGGGTATTATCAACATTATCTCAGTGTCGCACGATCCGTGAACATCGGTGTCGTGGTATACAATGTTCCTGGACGCACGGCGGGAAATATTGACGCGAGTACGCAACTACGTATCGCGCAGATAGACAATGTGATAGCGACGAAAGAAGCAAGCGGAAATTTTTCGCAAATCATGCAACTCATACATCGCAGACCAAAAGGATTTTCCATACTTTCTGGCGATGATAATCTTGTTCTTGCGCAACTGGCAGTTGGAATGGACGGTGTTATCTCCGTTGTGGCGAATGAGGTGCCGAAGGCTTTTGCGAATATGGTTCATTCTGCTCTGGCGGGTCAGTGGGCGGAAGCCCGGGATATACATTATCGATTACTGAAGTTGATGGAAATCAATTTCGTGGAATCCAATCCCATTCCGGTAAAAACCGCTATGGCTATGATGGGCTTGATCTCCGACGAGTTCAGACTGCCGCTTGTACGAATGCAGGAAAGCAATGCTGTGTTACTTCGCGAGGTGTTATCCGAAATGGGACTGCTCGAAACATGACAGTCAGATTTCCTCCACGACTTCGGAAAGGCGACATGCTCGGCGTTATATCGCCCGCAAGTCCGCCGCAAGAGCACGCCCGCATTGCGCGAGGCGTCGCATACTTGCTGGATCAGGGCTTCCAAGTCCGACTGGGAAACAGTATCGGTCTAAGAAGTGGATACTTGGCCGGGCCTGATAGCGTGAGAGTACAGGACATTCATGACATGTTTCTTGATGATCGTGTGCGAGGGATTGTATGCACACGAGGTGGCTATGGCTCCTCGCGTCTGCTCGAGTGTATTGATTGGAACCTCATCAAAGAGCATCCGAAAATACTCGTTGGATTCAGTGATATCACCGCACTGTCACTCGGTCTGTTCGCGAATGCCGGCTTGGTGACATTTTCCGGTCCCATGCTGGCGACGGAATTTTCATCCGGTATGCTTCCAACCGTCGAGAGCGCCCTCTACGATCAATTGATGACACCTCTCCCTCATCGGCAACTCGCACTCGGACGCAATGTCGAAATTCTTCGAGCCGGCAACGCAGAAGGACGGCTCTTGGGTGGGAATCTGAGTGTGTTCTGTTCGTTGATCGGGACATCGTATCTCCCCGATTTACATGATTCCGTGCTGTTTTTCGAGGATGTCGGAGAAGAGGTGTATCGTATTGACAGAATGCTTTTACAATTGAAATACGCTGGAATTCTGGAAAAAGCAGTTGGAATAGTTCTTGGTACCTTCACGTCTATTCCGAACACGCTTCAAGATCGTCGCATCGAGGATGTATTCGAAGAGTACCTGCTGTCGTTGAATATCCCAGTGCTCATGGGTGCAGCATTCGGGCACATTTCCGAAAAAATCACTTTGCCTGTCGGTGCTCGCGTATTGCTCGAAGCGGGTAAGAGAAAGCTTAGTGTGCTTGATCAGGTCGTAACGTAACGTACACAGTCGATTCAACGCCGAGCAAGCTCAAGTCGTATGGAATCGTGTCGATGAACAGATGCGAGTAGTGGACTACTACATCTTATGTTTCCCCAATGATCTCCGGTCGTTCTCGTGCTTCGTTGCCGTGCGCCGAAATCGGAATGAACATCGACCGAATGCATCAGGAAAACAGTGAAAGGCGAACGCGAATTGCAACCTCCTCCGTTTTCTACAGCTTGTGTAAGATATATCCCTCCTGTTGGCATTCCGGTGCTCCTTCCGGTAAAGCAAACAGATATCAGGATACGGTAATCCTGATAATAGCGTGACCCGGCTCCCCGGCGATGCGATTGAAGAGTCCGAGTTTCGGCGGACATTCAGTCTGCGGGAGCATCTATTGTGATCTGCCAGCGCTGGCGGAAGCGTTTTTTCCATGCGAGCCGAACAAGCAGGCAGAGCAGGACGAACAGTCCTATCATCAGCATTCTCGCACCCCAGATGAATGGTACATTCTCGGGCGAGACCGGGTCGCCTCCGGGAGTCTTGTTCAGCAGAAGGATATCGAGAGCATCCTGGTATAGCCACACACCCATGATGGTCAGCAAATAGAGCGGAGTGACGTATTTGATCACGTATTTGAAGAACTTCGGAATTCGTATATCGGCGCCGCGATTGATTTCCTTCCACGCCCGGTCGATGTTGAACACCCACGCGAAGAGAATGATTTCTATAAGAGCGAACACGACAAGGCCGAAGGTTCCCGACCAATAATCCATCTCGTCGAGAAAACCGTGTCCAAGGAAAAACACAACCGGCTGCACGCATATAATCACCAGCGCAGCAAGTGCGAGAACGGCACGCTGATGGGACATCCCGAATTTGTTCTTCATGAATGCAATGATAGGCTGCCCCATCGCAACGGATGAAGTAATACCGGCGACGAAAAGCAGCAGGAACCAGAGTGCACCGAACAGATGTCCCAATGGTATCTGGTTGAAAATCACCGGCATTGATACGAAACCGAGATTGAACGCCCCCCCCCGAGCAATCTCCTGCGTCATGCCAAGACCGAAAAACGCGACTGCGACGGGTATGGCAATACTGCCACCCAACACGACTTCCACGAACTTGTTTGTTGCAGCGGTTGTCAATCCACTCAGGGCGATATCATCGTTGGGACGAAGGTAACTCGCGTAGGCGTGAATCGTGCCCATACCGACGCTGAGAGTGAAGAAAATCTGACCGGCGGCAGCTATCCAGACGCTCGCCTTCCCAAGTTCACTGAAATTCGGATTCCAAATATATGCCAGTCCATTCATCACCGAACGTTCGGGATAGTCGGGGTCGGGCGTGCCGAGCGTAAACACGCGAACAAGCAGAATGACGGCGAAAATAAACAACATCGGCATGGCGATTTTCGCGAGTTTTTCTATGCCGGCAGACAGACCACGCCACAACACGTAGAAATTCACGATGAAGGTTACGAGCATAAGGCCGTATGCCGGAAGAACGCTATTGAAGTGGGGACCGTCTTCCAACCCTTGGTAACTATGGAGAAAACCGGACATTGAATCAAGCGTGCTCTCGCCTCCGTACAGACCTATCATGCTGAAAATGCTGTATCCTAGCGTCCATGACTCGATGTACGTATAGTAGATCATGATGACAAGCGAAATCAACAGCCCCAGGACGCCGAGATATTTCGCAGCAGGGTGATTCCAGAGCACATCGAACATCCCTGGTGCACTGCCATGACCGTATCTCCCGCCATGCCGGCCTATGCTCCATTCCACCCACATCAACGGTATCCCCAGAAGGAGAAAGGCGATGAAGTACGGCAACATGAATGCGCCGCCTCCGTTGGAAGCTGCTTGTACCGGAAACCGGAGGAAATTACCCAATCCTACGGCATTTCCGGCTACCGCAAGAATCAGGCCCAATCGTGTACCCCACTGCTCTTTCTGTGCGCTCATGTGTAATCGACTCGTCTGATGGAAGACCGGGAAAAAAATCCCCGTATCGTAGACACTGATAAAAAAACTACGCAAACCCCGAGAGTTTTCCAATCAATGAATATGTGACGAGGCGTGAAAATGACTAGACATGAAAACACTTGGAAACACTCGTTCCTGATGCGTGTATTCAGTAACTTTACATCTCGAGGAACAATTCGGTAAATCAGGAGCGAATTATGACGAAGCATGTACTCCTTATACTCATCGGCAACAGAAAGGAATCCGCCGTCAAGTTGCAGAAAATACTTAGCGCATGGGGATGCATCATCAAGACGAGATTGGGGATTCACGATGGAGTTCTTGAACACTGTTCGGATCAGGGATTACTCATACTTGAATTGCACGGTGTAAAGGAAGACATGCTGGAACTGTCTCGAAAAATCGAACTTCTCGACGGCGTCAGTTCGCAGCTTGTTGAATTGCGCATCGCATAATGGTGTTTGATAAGCCGGAGTACCGGACGCATGGCAACATTCAGTATTGAGACTCCCGTATCCGTTGTCGTGCATGGGTAACAATCTCTCCCCTCATTCGTACAAGAAACGATAACATCGTTTTGGGTGTTATACATACGTCCATTCTCTCAGTTAGAGGCTCGATACCTGCGACACCGTTGTACAACGACTTGAAAATGAAACTACCAGAAGCACTGATTATTGCCGTGTTGCTGTCGGCAATTCCATCCACACTCATCGCAACATCTCCCGAAGAATTGTCGGACAACGCTACAATCAGCGGTTACGTGAGAGACAAAGATAGCGGCGAGACTCTCGTTGGGGCCACCATACAACTTCTCGAAACCCGGCAGGGTGTGGTAACCAATAAAAGCGGGTATTATGCGTTATCCGACGTCAAGCCAGGCACATACACGCTTGTGTTCAGTTTTCTCGGGTATGAAAAAAAAGAACTACGCATCGATTTGAAAAAGCGTGAATCGCGACGCATCGACGTCGATTTGCGTACCGAGGCGTTTCAGATGCAGGAGGTCGTCGTTGAGGGCGAACGTTTGGATGACAAGAGACGGATTACGGTCAGCCGTATTAATCTGCCGATTCGCCAGATTAGCCAAATACGTATCGGAGGGGAAGCCGATGTTTTCCGCTCCATACAATTTCTACCGGGCGTTCTCGCTTCATCGCAAATTTCCAGCGGTCTGTACATACGAGGAGGTTCGCCGGATCAAACGCTCGTTCTGCTTGACGGATCCACTGTGTACAATCCGACGCATCTGTTCGGCTTCTTTTCCACGTTCAACCCTGACGCCATAAAAGACGTGGATTTGATCAAGGGAGGATTCCCCGCCGAGTACGGTGGCCGCATGTCGGCGGTACTCGATTTGGTTCAGAAAGACGGGAACAGACATCAGGTCGGAGGCACAGCATCACTGGGTCTCATCTCCGCGCGGCTTTCAGCAGACGGTCCTGTTGCCAATGGTTCGTGGTTCTTCGGAGCGCGTCGCACATACATCGATTTGTTGACATCTTTTCTCGAAACGGACGAGGATCCTCTTCCCGATTATTACTTTTATGACGTGAACGGAAAAATTTCTCAGGATTTCGGATTATCGGACAAGCTGTTTCTGTCGGGTTTTCTTTCCGAGGACAAAATGGAATTCGATAACCGCGCCGGATTCAACGGAGTGTTGGGTATTAGCAACCGGACATTGGCCTCGCGGTGGACACATTTGTTCAGCGACAATTTCTTCTCGGTCTTCAATCTCAGTTGGAGTCGTTACAGAAATAGTTTCGAAACGAGAAGCTCGGGGTTCACGACCGCCATCGAGAACAGCATTCAGGATTACACGCTGAAGGGGAATTTCGAGTGGTTTCTTTCCTCTGATTGGACGCTGAAAAGCGGTTTCGAGGTCAATCGCTACCTGCTCAACTACATGCAGAATTTCACCGGTAACGCGGATTCTGTTGCAGCACCGGGAACAAACGAGGGTGGGCTGATGAATCTTGAAGAATCCGATCATACCGGATCAGTGTTTTTTCAATCCAATTACCAAGCATCCAATCTGTTTTCCGTACAGACTGGATTGCGAGCCAATTATTTCGATGAACGTGGTATTGTCAAGCTCGATCCGCGTATCGCCGTGCGCTATCAAGCCCAGGATTATTTGGCCGTGAAAGCTGCATGGGGAATATACCATCAGTACTTTCGGCTGGCATCCTTGCCCGATTTCAGTTTCTTCGATACCTGGTTGCCAACGGACAGAACAGTCGATCCCAGCATGGCAATTCACTATGTTCTGGGTGTCGAAAGCAGACTATTCGATGGCATTGATTTGAATGTCGACGCATATTACAAAGACTTGTACCATGTCAGCGAACTGAACCAGTTTCAGACGCAGGGAAGGACGGTCTCCGATTTCTTTTACGACGGAAGGGGCGAAGCTTTTGGTCTTGAGCTGTTTCTTCAAAAAAAGACCGGAGCACTCAGCGGCTGGGCTGGATATGCTCTTGGCTGGATCAACACTCGCTTCGATGCTTTGAACGACGGGCGGTATTTCAGACCGAAGTGGGACAGAAGACATGACTTCAAAATAGTAGGGCAGTACAGGATAAATCATCGGTGGGAAGTAAGTGCCAACTTCACCTTTCAGAGCGGTCAGTCGTACACCGCCCGTACCTCACGTCTCGAAAGTCGATTGCCGGGTTCCGATCTCGGAAAAGGCATCACTATCCCAGCAGAGCGTTACGGTATGCGTTTGCCTCCATCACATCAGCTCAATGTCAATGCGACGTATTCCACCACGCTTTTCAAATTGCCCACGAAGTTGTTGATCGACGTGTTCAACGTGTATTCGCGTCGTGATGTCTGGTTTAGATACTACGATACTACAGGCGAGGTCACGACTGTAGAGGATGTGCTGCTGCTTCCGATACTTCCCAGTGTTGCGATTGAAATCAAGTTTTAGAGATAGCATGGGTTTTACAATGAGTTTTCGCAGTCGTTTCGGATCGCTTCCGCTGTTGCTGGCGTTTCTGCTTGTTTCATGCGAGGATGCTCCGCTTGTGGATTATGTACCGGTACCGTTTCTGGAGGCCTATCTCATAGTGGATTCACCGATAGAGGGGCTTATCGTTGCTCAGTCGCGTCCCGTTACGGAGAAATTCGACTATGCGTCTATGATGGTCCCCGGTGCTCAGGTGACGATAGCGACGGACGGGGTGGAGTACGTGCTCCGGCACAGAGTGCAGGATGGAATCGGGACGTATTCGTATCCTGACAGCTCTGTGAAGGTATTACCTGATACGCGCTATTCTATTCGGGTTCTCATGCCGGATGGCACTGTGTTGACGGCTGAGACCACGACTCCGGAGCGCTTCGAGTGGATTATCCCGCCGCGTGCGACATTGCAGTATCCGCAGGATACGACGGTGCTATTCAGCCCGGATTCATTGAGGATTTCTTGGTCGAGAAGTAATACACCGGAATATCTTATTCGTGTCAATGCCATAGACACACTCGGTTATGGAAAATATCTCCTTCCTCCGACGGATGAGATCAATGAAAGAACGAACAACATTCCTTGGGAGGATCCTGGCGATCCTCAATTCTACACACTGACTCGTTGGGGTTTTACACAGACAAACCAAGCACCGACGGTTTGGGTGGCATTCCGCTGGTTCGGAAGAAATGAAGTAGCAATACTCGCACCGGACAAGGCTATGCTTGATTGGTTCAAGATGACGCAATGGGGTGGCCGATCAGTCGAGTATCGACCGGAATTCAGTAATGTCAAGGGTGGAACCGGTGTTTTCGCTTCAGCGTCGGTGATCAGCAGTGAAGTGTTTGTTCTGAAGAGGAACAGGTAGCATGCAAGTACTACGCGAAGCTGCTGGCGCATGTGCCGCTCTGTCAAGAAGTTCGCGGTCAGCCTTGAATAGCTTGTCGAAGCCATGTTGTATCTCGGTTTTGAATCGACGGTGCTTTGCAAAGGCGTGAATGTGCGAAATCTTTTTCGCATACGACTGGATTTCCCCGAACACATGCGTATATTACTAACGACTCGGAACAAAATGGGTAGCCGGATATGAAGGTGATCAGATATGCCGTACGGAAGCATGACCTCCATTCTCTTCTGCGAGGAATAGGAGTGTTACAGGAATCGGAACATTTACTGGCGGTCAACAATATCGATCTTGCGGATGCGTCGCAGGATATCGTTGTCATTACAGTTACGACAAGGCAACAAAGGATTCTCAACGACGATATCTCTGTTTGGACCGATGCAAACATTCAGGATACTCTCACCGAGCTGACGATTCTCGAAGATGCCGCGATGCGGCAACTGCAATTGGTCATAGAGGAAATGAACAAGCTGCGTTTCGAACGTCGCCGTCGTGAACTCAGCGAAGACGTCGCGTCGGATGGGGTTCCGGGTGCTGTCGAGCGCGTGATACGTGATCAATTGCGCACATTGCTTTCCCGTACATCAACAGACGAATAACAGAGTGAATTATCTGTGATTATGCACTGATGTGCTACATGTTTCCGACTACCATGTTTGGTTGCAAGTTGTTTTTTTTGTAAATAACCATCGTTACGAGCGAGTGTCTTCCGGGGAAGACGAATTCCATTCGCGGGCGATCTCAGACAGGGCTCGCAGCAGTATTGGATGTCGCGTTCAAGCCGTGGATTTATTCGGAGTGTTTCTCTGTTATACATTACTACGAAGCGAGCAAGTCTATTCATCATTGAGGAGTTATCATGTACAGAGTCGCGACTATCGTTGCGGTGCTGCTGATGTTTTCAGGCGAAGTGTTTTCGCAGCAGCAACAACAACAAAGGGCGTATGACGCCGATTATTCTCGACCACAGACATTTGGTTTCGGTTTTGCACTGTCACTTAATCGCTACGCGGGCGATTTGCAGGACGGCAGCAATTTCCCGGGAGCGGAAACGCCATGGAATCTCGGCTTCGGAGCGCATGCGCTATGGCGCTTCGCCGAGGCAGGGGATTTCGCAACCTTGCATCTCCTGGGGAGATTTTCCTACGCCCCCGTCTCGTCCAGTTTCGACGGATCGTCGGAAACCGGTGTCAACTATGTGTTTGATTACGAGGACAATCTTATGCATATCGTTGGAGCGTTGCAACTGCAACTCTTCCCGGAGTATGATTTGCGTCCTTACGGTTATGCGGGTTTCGGTGTTCTGCTTTTCGATCCCACTCTTACCGGTAACGATAGATTCTTCAGCGCGCTCGAGCAGCGGCGCGAAGAGGCATCGTCTACACTCACTCTACCGTTAGGTGTAGGTTTCACGTGGACATTGTCGTCACGGCTGGATTTCTACGCCGAGTTCATGAAGACGCTGACATTCACCGACGCACTTGACACATGGGTGGCCGAGGACAATGACAATTACAATAAAGTCAATTTCGGATTGACCTTTTATCTCGGGGATCGTTCGCGTACCGTCCAACAACCAGAAGCTCCGGTTGTAGTCACGCCATTGGACTCGGATGGGGATGGTTTATCAGACGAAGACGAAATCAACATCTACAACACTGATCCTTTCAACCCGGATACGGACGGTGATGGTTTGACTGATTATGAAGAAGTCAAGATTTACGGAACGGACCCGCTCAATCCCGACACCGATGGTGACGGTTTGAGCGATGGCGACGAAGTCAAGATTTACGGAACGGACCCGCTCAATCCCGACACCGACGGTGATGGTTTGAGTGATGGCGACGAAGTCAATATTTACCGGACAGACCCGCTCAATCCGGACACCGACGGTGACGGTCTGAGTGATGGCGACGAAGTTAATATCTACCGGACAGACCCACTCAATCCGGACACAGACGGTGATGGTGTCGATGACGGGAAGGAAGTCCGTGATGGTACGGATCCGCTCGTAGCCGACGTTCTAGCCGTTGAGGAAGGTGGAAATATCGTACTTGAAGGCATCACCTTCGAGACGAACTCCGCCATTATTACACGCGATTCCGAGCCGACGCTGAACATGGCGTACAACACCCTACGAACCAATCCGCAACTGCGGGTTGAGGTTCAGGGACATACGGATGATGTCGGTAGCGACATAGCGAATCAGCGGCTCAGCGAATCACGTGCAAATTCAGTCCGCGATTGGCTGATTCAGAGGGGCATCGACGAATCCCGCATGACGGCACGTGGATACGGCAAGACCTCGCCCTTGGTTCCGAACGACTCTGCCGAAAACAGAGCGAAGAATCGGCGAATTCAGTTCAGGATTCTGTAGTAACGTACTAAGGAAATTGACAGCGGAGAGAGCGAGAAATCGCTCTCTCCGCTTTGATAATCACCAAACACTCCTCTTTCCATTCCATCGAATCAGGGGTTTTCCACAGGGACAGAGATGTACCCATCTGTTGATACCTGTGGGCACATTCCAGCGTTACAGCATCAACTTCCTGCGTTTGTTGCAGTAAGTTATCCAGTTCCGAACAACATGCAGTATTTTTGCGAATCGGCTCCGAAGAGTTTTTTCCGATAACAATATCCAAGTGAGTGCGTTTTTTTAGTGCATTTGTGAAAAAACCTTCGTACGTTTGTACATGAGTATTATACTCGTCTATCCTTTTCCCTGCGGGCGACGCTCCGCAGTATTGGCGCCGACCTCCCGGATGTGAAAATGCGACGAGTCTGAATGTACATGAGTGTGCAGTGTGATGTGAGGATGAATAAAAACTACGGTTCACGAACGGAATCCGGACGGTACCATGGCAGAACAACTGATTTTTATCGCGGATGACGAGGATGCCATTCGACGCATGCTCGCACAAAAGCTCACAAAAGGCTGGGGCTACAAAATTCGTTCTATCACGAGCGGAGAGAGCGTCCTGGCCGCACTCGACGACATGCCCGATCTCATTCTACTCGACATTGCCTTGAAGGAAATGGGTGGTGTCGAAACGCTTCGGAATATCAAGCAGTACGCACCCGATATTCCGGTGATCATGCTATCGGCAGAGGGGAACAACGAGGCTATCGTCGAGTCAATCAAACTTGGTGCAACAGACTACCTCATCAAACCGATCGACATCACGAAACTTGACGTATCAGTGAGAACGGCGCTGAAACTCTCCAAGCTCAGTAAGGAGTTGGCAAGACTGCGCGAATCACTGGTGGAAACCGCTTCCAGTGGAATCATGATTGCCGAATCCCGAGAAATGCAACTCGTGGAGCGTCTGATCGGCAAGGTAAAGGACAGCGAAATCTCTGTTCTGATCACCGGGGAGAGCGGTACGGGCAAGGAACTCGTGGCACGGGCAATCCACTTCACCGGAAAAAGGCGACATGGTCCCTTTATCGTTGTAAACTGCGCTGCGATTCCGGCGGAGCTGATGGAAAGTGAACTATTCGGACACGAACGCGGCGCGTTCACAGGCGCCGTTCAGAGAAGTATCGGGAAATTCGAACAAGCAAACGGAGGGACGATTTTTCTCGATGAAATCGCGGATCTCAACCTTGCGCTTCAAGCGAAATTCTTACGAGTCCTTCAAAGCAAGGAATTCGAGCGTATAGGTGGTTCCGACACGCTGAAGGTCGATGTGCGCGTCATTTCGGCCACGAACAGAAATCTCAAAGATGCTGTGAAAGCAAAGCAGTTTCGAGAGGATATCTACTATCGGCTTGCATCGTTCCCGATTCATCTTCCTCCGTTGCGGGAGCGCGGTGCCGATATCATTCAACTTGCAGAGCATTTTCTGAAACGTTTTTCGGAAGAACTGAAAATTCGAGTAAAAGGATTTACTCGCGAAGCTCTCGAAGCGATATATCGCTACCCATGGCCCGGAAATGTGCGAGAGCTTGAAAGTGCTATCAAAAGAGCGGTTCTGCTTGCCGACGGCGATATCATCACCATGCAGGATCTACCACTCGTGGCTCAGCCTTTCAAGGATGCATCGATGGAACTTGAAACTGAAGGCAAGCTTTTTCATGACAACAAAATCGTTCCGCTCGACCGTATCAAGGAGCAGGCTGTGCGTCGGGCAGTCGAGATAACGAGAGGAAATCTTGCTCAGACGGCACGAGAACTGGATATCAGCCGTTCGACACTGTACAAGTTAATCGAACGATACGAAATCACAGTCTAAACCTTCCGATCATCAGTACTGCTGCATGAAATATGGAAACTTTTTTCTACTTTCATGCAGCAGTATTGTTATGCTTTTTCAACTGACACTACCATATAATCACAGCGAACAGGAGTTCACGGAAGCCGTACACCGCTATTTGGGGACGGACTCGTCATTCAGGATACTGAAACGCAGTATTGACGCGCGGCAACATCATGCCATCCGTGTTCACTACTCCATTTCGACTGACACCGGTGATCCGGCGGATGAAGTCGTCGCTGCTGTGGCAATACAGCGGAAACGCTTGGCGAAGTGCTTCGATGCAAGTAGACGTAAACCCGTTGTTGTTGGTTCAGGTCCGGCTGGGATATTCTGCGTGCTTTGGTTGAGACTTCACGGTTTCCAACCGATACTCCTCGAGCAGGGACCGCCAATGCGCCAACGTGTACGGGACATGGCACGCTTCATGAAAACCGGCATTCTGAACCCGTATTCGAATATCGGTTTTGGTGCCGGTGGTGCAGGGACGTATAGTGACGGCAAGCTCATTACCCGTATCAGGTCTCCGTTCATTCCCTTCGTGATGCAGCAATTCGTTGTGCACGGAGCACCGGAGAGCATTCGCTTTCTGTATAATCCACATCTTGGCTCGAATAGAATTCGGGCATGCATCAACCGAATGCTCAATGAATTGGAGCAATCCGGCGTGCGCATGTTGTACAACACCCGCTTCGTATCCTTCGATGCCGACAATCGAGGTGCTATCGTGGGAGTTCGGACTGCTACGGAGCAGTGTTTCGATACAGATGCACTATTCTTGGCGACGGGGCATTCGGCGCGTGATGTCTATTCGCTTCTGCGTGCGCGTGATGTGAGTATGGATTTGAAGGAGTTCGCGATCGGAGTTCGTGTCGAGCATCCTGCCGGAGTAATCAATGACATTCGGTACGGTGCTGGGTATGGATCGAGATATCCGGGAATTGAAACCGCACAGTACAAACTGACACGGACGTGGAAAAACGAGCAACGTACCGTGTATTCTTTTTGTATGTGTCCGGGTGGATATGTTCTCAATGCCAGCACGGACACCGAGGGAGTGACAACGAACGGCATGAGCAATTATCTGAAAAGCGGGCGTTTTTCTAATTCGGCGATTGTGGTCAATGTGTCGCGAAGTGACCTCGCGGATCTCGGCTATCATGGTATCGATGCGGGGTTGCTGTTGCAACGGGAATTGGAGCAGCTTTTCCGTGCATCGGTTAATTCGCGTGGATCGGTGCATGTCATACCCGCTCAACGTCTCCAGGATTTTCTACAGGGTACGGCGTCTACCAGTGTATCCGCATCCTCCTGTATCAATCCCATCGCAGCATCACCCATACACAGCTTGCTACCAAGCTATGTATTCAACGATTTGCGACGTGGATTCACAGATTTCGAACGCAAAATGCCGGGTTTCACCACGCATCCCGAGGCGCAGTTGTTCGGCATTGAAAGTCGCACCTCCTCTCCGTACCGCATAGAGCGCGATGAAGCAATTCTCACCTCGCCTACGCACGACAATCTTTTCCCCATCGGTGAGGGCGCGGGATTTGCAGGAGGTATTAGCTCTGCAGCAGTGGATGGAATACGAGCCGCCCAGGCTTGGATTTCGACTTTCATTGAAGCGGCACCCATGTTTGCTTCTTCGGCATCGAAGGAGTCATGAAAAGACCCGACTCATCGAATTCTTTTCGAGCATGTATCACTATACTTTCACACTTATGTCATTGAACGAGATCACCACCCTGATATTCAGCATTCTGACTCTTGTATTCGCGCTCTACGGTTTTTTCCTCTTCGTACGTGTGGCGAATCGCATCGTTCGTGCCCTGGACGTCTATATTGACAGAAATATAATATAAGAGGTCGGAACCCTGTTCCATGGATCGGCGAATCTTGCCTGCAGTCCGAGGTGCAATACGCGAAGCAGTTCCGTCGAGCGAAGGCCTCGTAGCATGGAATCGAATCGGGGAAATGCAATTGTAGTCGGGCCGGAAAAGCGATTATCGCAGGTCGGCTCATCAACGATTGCCTCCCCCGATAGTGAAGCTCGTGGAGTTCATGCCCCGACGATTAGCCCGGAGACAGTGCGGTACGGTTTTTCGGCTAGACAATACTTCGCTCCACTCCGTATCAGAACATGTTCATCGGCCTACAACGGGCTACCGCTGCATTGTCGTACAGTATGCGTCGTCGGAATTTCCTGATTGTTCAATGCGTTGCGTGGCATTGAGGACAATGGCGGAATTTTCCGCGCAGTGCCGCCGGTGCATTTGAAACCGATGGCTATCGAACGGCTTCACTCCATCACAAGGAGTTTCCGTACCGTACGCATATCTTGTGTCTCAAGCGAGAGATAGAACAAACCGGGAGAGAGTACCCGGGTTGGCGTCACGACTGTATGGGTGCCTTCATTAAATTGTCCTTCTGTCAAAACGAGGACATTTCTGCCGAGCATATCGTGTAGAAGCAGTCGAATACTCGCAGCGAATGGAAGTCGGAAACGTACCGTCAGAGAATGATGTATTGACGGCATCGCGGGTTGCGGGTATATGGAATCGATGAGAACGCTACTTGGCTTGGACGGGACATCTATAGCAGTAGCTCCGGCTGCGAAACGATAAATATTGCCATCAAATGCGCAACAGTATAGTTCGTTGGTTTGGTCTACACCAAACGAGGCGATGTTCAGGCCCGAGGATAACAGGAGAGAGTTGTGAAGCTCATCCGGGCCGTTGTATTCGAGTACCCAGATACGTCCGGAAACGAAGTCTCCATACACGTACTTGCCGTACAGGAAAGGAACATCGCTCCCCCTGTACACATAGCCACCGGTAATCGATGCACCATCGGCGCGTCCATAGTCGAGTATCGGCAATTCAAGACCACTTTGATCGCAACCGCTCGGTGGATTGTAGCATGCGAATCCCTCCATGATTCTCCATCCATAGTTTTTTCCCTTCTCGACGATGTTTATTTCCTCGAAACGGTTTTGACCGACATCACCGGTCCACAATGTACCGGTAACGGAATCGAAACTGAAGCGCCATGGGTTCCGCAAGCCGTAGGCCCAAATCTCCTCGCGCAATCCTCCGTCATTTCCAGCAAGAGGATTATCTTCGGGAATGCCGTAGTTCATCCCGTTTTCCTGACGATCCACATCGATTCTCAGAATATTGCCAAGCAGATTTCTGCGGTTCTGCGCGTTGTTCTGTGGATCGCCACCTGATCCGCCGTCGCCGGTTGCGATATACAAGAATCCATCCTTTCCGAAGGCGATTTGTCCCCCGTTGTGGTTGCTGAATGGTTGATCGAATTGGAGTACGAGCAATTCACTGTCGTTGTTCGCTATATCCGGTTGCGTTGGAGAAACAGTGTATCGTGCGATGACGGTGCGTCTTGGATCCCTAGCCGTGTAATTGACGAAGAAATACCCGTTTGTCGCATAGTCCGGATGAAATGCCAGACCGAGCAATCCCTCCTCATTGCCTTGATTATTGACACGGGCTGTGATATCAAGAAAAACGGTTGCATGTTCTGCGTCGGCAGTATTCGGAAACACGAGAATACGCCCGGCCTGCTCGACCACGAACAGTCTGTTGCTCCCGTCGCCCGCATGTTGCAAATCAACGGGTCGATTAAAAGACAGATTGGGAAACGCTCGCTCAAGCGTTGGTTGAGCTGAAGCGTGAGTGACCAGAAGCAATTGTATGGCGAATAGTATGAGAATGCGCATATAGAACCTCCTTGCGAAAAAATGCTTGAGAGTCTATTGCACAACATCGTAATAGCTTGACTGGTTCAAAAAAAATCTCCCCCGCGGGGAACGGGGGAGATACCAAGCGTTTGTTCTAGTCCCGGTAGGGAGGGCCGAGATTAGAGCTATTGGCACATGTAAGTTACGACAATCGGCGACGAAAGTAAAGGGAAAAATACGTGAACAATCAAGTTCCAGATTGTACACGCTCGTCCGGGTTCTCCGGTAGTAGTTGATCGAGGGTTTCGAAAGCATAGCGGAGATGTGGAATGACTATGCTGCCACCAACGACGAGAGCGATATTCATTGCTTCCATGATCTCACGTCGTGTGAGACCCTCGGCGACACAGCGGTCGAGATGATAGAAGACGCAATCGTTGCAACGAAGAACCATCGAAGCGACCAGTCCCAAAAGTTCCTTCGTTGTCACCGATAATGCACCCTCTCGATAGGCACCCGCATCAAGGGCGAAGAAGCGCGAAAATTCCTTCAGTCCGGAAGCCAGGATTTTGTCGTTCATCGAGTTTCTGTACGCGCGTGTTTCGGCTATCGATTCGTTCATGTCGTATACCTATGCTCGTTCTTCGAATATTGCGGCGATGGCGAGAATGGTTTGTACAGCTTTTTTCATATCCTGAACACTGATCCACTCCTGTTTACTGTGGAAACTGTGTTCTCCCGCAAAAATATTCGGACATGGTAGACCCATATACGACAATCTGGCGCCGTCCGTGCCTCCCCGAATGCTGCCGATTTCGGGAGTGAGACCAACACGGCGCATCGCATCCTTCGCAACCGTCAATACGACGGGATGTTCATCGAGTACGTATCGCATGTTGCGATAGGACTCCATCACGGAGATAGCGGAGGATGCGTTCGGGAATTCAGCCAGCGTCTCCTCCACGAGTTTCCGGATAATAGCCTCTTGTTCACGCAACTCCTCGGCATTGAATGAGCGAAGAAGGAATTTCACCGTCGTCTGTTCTATACCGCCACTGATTCCATGCGGGTGGATATATCCCTCCTGTTTCTCGGTTGTTTCCGGTGAAAGCGTGTCCTTCGGGAGTTTTTCAAGAAAGTGCGCGGCGACCTTGATACTGTTGAGGAGTTTATCTTTCGCAAAACCGGGATGCGTGCTGATTCCGTTGAAGACAACAGAAAGACTGTCAGCGCAGAACGTTTCATTCTCTATCGAAGCGAGTTGTTCTCCGTCGACTGTATACGCGTACATCGCACCGAATTTTTCAACGTCGAAGTGTTTTGTTCCCTGTCCGATCTCTTCATCAGGAGTTATGCAAATGCGTACCTTACCGTGTTTGACTTCGGGATGCGTGAGCAGAAAATGTGCGGCATCGAAGATTTCCGCAATACCCGCTTTGTTATCCGCACCGAGTAACGTTGTTCCATCTGCAGTGATGATGGTTTCACCGATTTTATCCTTCAAATGCGGATTGTCCTTGACGGTGATAATAACGGATTCGTCAGCCGGAAGCACAATGTCTTTGCCGTTGTAGTTTTCGTGGAGAATCGGATTGACGTTCGCGCCGGATACATCGGGCGATGTGTCCATGTGCGCGATGAAGCCGATGACAGGTACGTTCTGTTTTTCACTGTTGCCGGGAATAGTAGCCAAGACGTATCCGTACTCGTCCATCGCTGCGTCTTCAAGGCCCATGGCATGAAGTTCGCGGACGAGTTCCGCTCCGAGTATTTTCTGTTTCTCCGTGCTCGGGAAGGTGTTGGAGGATTCATCCGATTGCGTATCGTATCGCACGTACTTGAGAAAGCGCGGCAAGAAGGTGTACTGATAATCGTCAGGGATCATGAAAGTCCTCGTTTGCTTATGATGTTGTAGCGAAAATGTTCTGTGCGCGTCATGTCCGTATCGCTTCGTGAACGTCTTCGAGTATACTGTGACCTATTTCACGGTTGGATAATACGATAGCAGTTCAGTGATTATTATTCGGAGTCTCGTGTATGTTACTCAGCGTGGATGTCTCCGAGGTGATATTCGCATGACGGTATGCGAAGGGGGATTGGAAGGAGTTATTCGTATCGGAGTGCGTCGATAGGATCGAGGTTTGATGCTTTCCAGGCTGGATATACTCCGAAGATGATACCGATAATACTTGTCACCACCATACCCAGCATCGCCCATCCGATAGGCAGCACGGGAGGGATATCCAGCGCCAAAGCGAGCATGTTTCCACCCGCGAGTCCAAGCACGATACCGAGCAACCCTCCGATCTGACAGATGACGACGGCTTCTATGAGGAACTGTGTCAATATCGAGCGGCGTGTTGCACCGATTGCTTTTCGGACGCCGATTTCTCGTGTACGTTCTGAAACCGAAACCAGCATGATGTTCATAATGCCAATACCTGCGGCAAGTAGAGCGATGGCTGAAACCGCACCAGTCCCGGCGCGAATCAGAAACGTCAGGTTGTTGACTTCGGAAATCAGCGATTCATTGGACATGATTTCAAAATCGTTTTCCGCACCGGGTGGAACGCGACGAACCGTGCGCAGCAGCCCGATGATTTCATCCATCAGTGGTTCAAGCGAGGCCTGATCAGGTGCCTTGGCTTGAATACTGATCCATCGGCCACTGCCGAAGGCGTTTTCGAATGTGGAGAGAGGTATCACGGCGAAATTGTCGGCACCCCCGCCGAAAAGTCCGCCCTGTTCCTCAATTATGCCTATCACCGTCATCGGTACACCGTCGATTCGTATACGTTTGCCAACGGGATATTCTGAAGGAAAGAGCAGCCGGACTATATCGGCACCGATTAGCACGACTGGTTTCGCGAACACGACTTCCTGTTCGGTAAACATACGACCGGCGGACAGATCGCGGTTCTGGGTATGAACAATCTCGGGAGTAGCACCGATTATCTGAACGTTGGGATTCGTCTTGCGATTGCCGTACTGTAGTAGACGCCCCATGGCAGTCACCTGAATATTGACGTGCTCGGCAAGTCGACTGTTCTGGCGAACATACTGCCCTTGCGCAACGGTGATGTCCCGTCGGTTGCGATACTT
>Ga0209498_1000606_pt1 | contig 22171 bp, 17 predicted proteins | sample WalLakDeSediment_FD_184131 | JGI IMG/M metagenome (GOLD analysis project Ga0209498, IMG submission 184131) | Lake sediment microbial communities from Walker lake, Nevada to study Microbial Dark Matter (Phase II) - Walker Lake 11/02/13 Deep... | ecosystem: Environmental > Aquatic > Freshwater >...
GCTGGCGGCGGTCGAGCGGGCGGAGGCGGGGGTGTGAGGGGCCACTCGCCACCTGCTACCCGCCACATTAAAGGATAACAACATGACTACAACCAATGACAAAAAAGTCGTATTCAGCGGGATTCAACCGACCGGGAACATTCACCTGGGCAACTACCTGGGCGCGGTGAAGAATTGGGTCGCGCAGCAGGATCAGAAGGTCAATTATTTCTGCATCGTCGACCTCCACAGCCTGACCGTGCCGCAGAATCCGGACGAGCTGCGTTTCCAGACCCGTTCGCTGGCGGCCGTGCTGCTGGCGGCGGGCATCGACCCGGACAAATGCACGCTCTTCATCCAGAGCCACGTGACGGCCCACGCCGAAGGCTGCTGGCTGCTCAACTGCATCACGCCGCTCGGCTGGCTGCAGCGCATGACCCAGTTCAAGGACAAGTCCGCGCGCCAGGAGAGCGTGAGCACGGGGCTGCTCGACTACCCCGTCCTGCAGGCGGCCGACATTCTGCTCTACGACGCGCACGAGGTGCCCGTGGGCGAGGATCAGAAGCAGCACGTGGAGCTGACGCGCGACATCGGCCAGCGCTTTAACTTCCTCTACGAGCAGGAGTTCTTCGTGATTCCGGAGCCGAAAATTCCGGAGATCGGCGCGCGCGTGATGGGGCTGGACGACCCGACCAATAAGATGTCCAAGAGCCTGGCCAACACGCGCGGCCACGCCGTGCGCCTGCTGGACACGCCCAAAGAAATCGAGTACGTGATCAAGCGCGCCGTCACCGATTCGGGCAATGAAATCGTCTTTTCGGACGATCCGGAGAAGGCGGGCGTGAACAACCTGCTGGGCATCTACAAAGCGGTGACCGAGAAGAGTGAGGCGGAGGTCCTGGCCGACTTTGCCGACGCGCGCGGCTACGGCGACCTGAAGAAACGGGTCGCGGAGGTGGTGGTGGAGGCGCTACGGCCGTTGCAAAGCCGTTACGCCGAGCTCATGGCCGACCCGGCCGAGCTGGACCGGTTGCTGGCGCGCGGGGCGGCGCAGGCCGCGGCCGTTTCCATGCCCAAGCTGGCCGAGATGAAGCGCATCATGGGGTTGACGCTGCCGTAAAACGGCCGTGTTTTCCCCATGAGACGCCACGCCCGGAGCGCACCGTTCGGCTGAGCTCACGCCGAAGCCAGCAAATAAATGAAAATAATCCGTGCAATCCGTTAAAATTCGCGGCCTATTTATGGAGAAACCAAAATGAAGGAAGAACTCAAAACCTTGATCATCGAATCGACCCCCAACCAAAAAGCGGTCAACACGCTTATCGGCCGGCTGTTCGACGTCGTCCACAACAGCAGCATCTTTGGCGCGCCGGTAGTCGCCGGCGCGCATACGGTCATCACCGCCTCGGAGTTTACGGTGGGCATGGGTGCCGGCTGGGGCGGTGGGGGCGGCTTCGCGCCGGAGGAGAACACCGAGGGCGCCGAGGTGGGCAGCGCGGGAACCGGCGGCGGGGGCGGGGGCGGCGGATCAAGCATGGCGCGCCCGGTGGCCGCCATCATCATCGGGCCTCAAGGCGTGCGCGTGGAGCCTATCGTGGATCCCACCAAGATCGCGATTGCTTTCTTTACAACTTTCTTCGGGATGATGATTACGCTGGCCAACGCGCGCCGCTTTGCCCGTCGCGCGGCGCGAGAGTAAACGGATAAAAAAGTAACACGGATATTCTCAATCCGTGTTACTTTTACGAGGCGCTCACGGCCAGGCTACTTCCAGGGCGTGGCACATGCCGCGCGTTAGCCAACCGTACGGCGTATCCGGCGCCGCGTTAAGCATATCCATTACAACCGGTTCGGCGTCGGGGCCAGAATAATAGAGCACCTGGACGTAGACGGATGGGTGGCTAATGTCGACGTAGATCCAGCCGCTGTCTTCCCAACCTTCCTCGGCGTACCAGGAAGCCAGCACGCGCCCGCCGATCTCCTGCACCACGTAGAGGCCCGTGCGGGCCACGTGGCCTCCGATTTCGAAATTGATGCGCAGACACGCGTCCAACTGCGGCTCCGGCGTCGCGGTGGGGGTAGATTCCGGTGCCAAGGGGGTCGCCGTGGTGGTGGGCGTCACCGAAGGCGTCAACGACGGCGTTGGGGAAACGGTTATGGTAGGCGTCACCGTTACTGTCGCGGTCACCGTGACCGTAGGCGCGACAGTGGGTTCATTGGTGGGGGTCACCGTAGGCGTGCTGGTAGCCGTCGCGGTCGCAGTAGCGGTGGGCGTAGCCGTCCACGTGGGTGTGATGTCGTTCTGTTCCTCACAGATGTTGGCCCAAATGCCCACGCTGTCGGCGGCGTAGAGCTGCAGGACGCCGTGGGCAGGGATGGTGAAACGGCCGCTAAAAACCATGCCTTCCTCAATCGTGTGCACAATCTCGCCATCCAAATAAAACGAGTTGACAAGCCCGTCTTCGTCATCGTCAATCCCGACGTACTCGATTACGCAGCCGGCCTGCACGTAGCCGAAGTCATGCCAGTTATGGTAATCGGCCGGCGGCGCGTCGCTCGCGCCGGAAAAAGCCCACACGCGCTCACTGTCCTGCGCGCTGTAGGTGGGGCCAGGTTCAAAATCAAAGCGAAAGGGGCCAAGCCGTTTGACAATGAAGTCCTCGTCCGGGCCAACCGTATAGGCGCCCCCCTGGCCCAGATATCGGACGGTTGGTAACATTTCCGCTGCGCCGGCCTGGCGCAGCGACTGGGTCCAGATGGCCAGGAATAACAAAAATACCAAGAGTACTGCTATGCGTTTCATGTTCCTTCCCTACTACTCCAGGACTGTCTGCCTTGCTTCCACTTTGGTCATAGGACTGGAGCAAAACCCCGGTGACCATGCTGTGCGTCTGCACACGACGGTAAGCTAGAATTATACTAGGGATCATGGTGCCATACATCGCGCGGATCGTAAGTAAAAGCCACGTAAATTGTTCGGCGCGCAGCGTATAAAACGTGTAAAAAAGACGTAAAGTCCGTAACTTTATCTTAACGTTAAAGGTCGCTGATTGTTGTAGCCTGGACTACAGCGCCCCCAAATTTGGCGGGCAAGGAGAAGAGGAAAAAGAGGGAGAAAGCAGTCAGAACGCATCAACCGGCTTAAAACCAACTCAATACCTGGTTGGCCAGACCCAGGAGGGCCAGGTAGCGCAGCGTCTTACCGAAGATGACCCAGAAACAAAAGATGCGCACGTTGATATGCAGCGCGCCGGCTACCATTGTGAGCGGATCGCCAATGAACGGCAGCCACGAAAAGAAAAGGGCGACCGGTCCCCAGCGCGCAAAGAAGCGCTCGGCGCGCTCCATTGTTTCCGGCTTGACTTGAAAATAACGCGCAAAAACGAAATCGGTACCCTTCTTGCCGACGTAATAGTTGGTCAAGGAGCCAAGGAAGCTTCCCAGGGTGGCGGAAACTATAATTCCCCACACGTTGTAACCCAACCGCGGCATGGCCAACACAAACACCTCGGACGCCAGCGGAACCAACGTGGCGGAAAGGAAACTTACCCCGAAAATACCAAAGTAACCAAAGCGAAAGATCAGTGTATCCATAACTTGTTCTTACCCTATTTACAGGTAAGAATCAAGACTAAACAGATATACTTTAGCAAGGTTTCAGTCAAATCAGGCGACATCAGAAAGGCAGCGCCCGGATAACACACAAAAGCGCCGCTGCCTGTCAGGCAGCGGCGCTTTTGCACCCGTTTTGGGGTAGATAGAGGTTAGTTTGCCGCGGCGCGAACCGGCGCGGCCGGTTTGGCAGAGGCGGGCGGTAGAATGGCAATCTTGCTCTCTGCGAGTTCATCTTTGTCTGTGAGGCTGATGGCCGGACCGATCGAATCCAGCAGCGCAATACCCAGCACCTCGTCCAGGTGACTTACCGGGATCAGGTGTAAATCCTGGCGGATGCGCTCCGGCAGTTCTGGAATGTCCTTGACGTTGTCCTTGGGCAACAGAACCGTCTGAATGCCGGCGCGGTGCGCGGCGATGGTCTTGGACTTGAGGCCGCCAATGGGCAGGACCTTGCCGCGCAGCGTGACCTCACCGGTCATGGCCACATCGCGGCGTACGGGCCGGCGCGTGAGGGCGCTGATCACGGCCGTTGCCATGCCAATACCCGCGCTGGGGCCGTCCTTCGGGGTAGCCCCGTCGGGGACGTGGATGTGCAGGTTGAGTCTGTCCAAAACCGTGGGCTCCAGCCCCAGCGTGCGCGCGTTGGCCCGCGCGTAGGTCAGCGCCGCCTGCGCTGACTCGCGCATCACGTCGCCCAGCGATCCCGTCAGCATAATTTTGCCCGTGCCCTCGCTCACGCTTACTTCAATGGCCAGCGTATCGCCGCCAAACGCGTTGACCGCCAGGCCGGTTACCACACCGACCTCGTCTTTCTCTTCGGCCGTACCGTAGGTGAACTTCTCCGGCCCCATGATGGCGGCAATCTCGTCCGCGGTAACCGTATACGGACCGCTTTCGCCGCCGGCTACCTTCACCGCCAGCTTGCGCACCACCTTGCCGATGTTGCGCTCAAGCTGGCGCACGCCCGCCTCGCGCGTGTAGTGACGCACCAGGCGGCGCAGCGCATCCGCCTCAAAAACGACGTCCACGTTTTCGATTCCGTGACCACCAAGCTGCTTTTGGAGCAAATAGTCAGTCGCAATGGCCAGCTTTTCGTCCTCAATGTAGCCAGGCATGTGGATTGATTCCATGCGGTCCAGCAGCGGGGCCGGGATAGTGCTAAGCTGATTGGAAGTCGTGATGAACATCACCTGGCTCAAGTCAAACGGGACCTCCAGGTAGTGATCGGTAAAGCTGTAGTTCTGCTCCGGATCGAGCACCTCCAGCAAAGCGGCCGATGGGTCGCCGCGCCAATCCGCGCCGACTTTGTCGATTTCGTCCAGCACAATGACCGGGTTGCGCGTGCCGGCGTCGCGCAGGGCGCGGATAATGCGGCCGGGAATGGCGCCGATGTAGGTGCGGCGGTGGCCGCGAATTTCGGCCTCGTCGCGCACGCCGCCCAGACTGATACGCACCATTTTGCGCCCCATGGCGCGCGCCACCGAGGTGGCAATAGAGGTTTTGCCGCCGCCGGGCGGCCCGTTGAGATTAATAATCGCGCCCTTCATCTTGCTGCCGGCCAGCTTGCGCACGGCGACGTACTCTACAATGCGCTCTTTGACGTCGTCCAGGCCGTAGTGGTCTTCGTCCAATACCACGCGCACGTGGGCGATGTCCAGATTATCCTCGGTTTGCTTGTCCCACGGCAGTTCGACCAGCCATTCCAGGTAGGTGCGAATGACGCTGGCCTCGGGAGACTGAGGCCCCTGGTACTCCAGGCGTTTGAGCTCGTTGAGGGCGCGCGCGGTGACGGCTTCAGGCATGTTGGCGGTGGAAATTTTGCCGTGCAGCGTGTCGGTGGGCTCTTCGCCCTCGTCGCCTAGCTCCTTGCGAATGGCCTTCATCTGCTCGCGCAGCAGGTACTCGCGCTGGGCCTTGTCGGCGCCTTCGCGCGCTTCTTGCTGAATCTTGTTGCGAATCTCGGCAATGCGCAGTTCGGATTTGAGATGGTCGAGGATAATGGTCAGGCGCCGCACCCCATCCAGCGTGGTCAGCAGTTCCAACTCCACGTCAAAAGGCAGAGTGAGCAGCCCGGCGACGTAATCGGAAAGGTCGCCGGCGCTGGTTTTGCCGCGCACGTTGGCCATGACCTGCTGATTGGCCTCACCCAACGCGTCGGCGTACTGCTCCAAATAGGCAATAGTTTCAAAGATGAGGGGGGTGTCCTCGCCAACGTCCGTTTCTTCCAGGTGGCGGTAAGTTCCACGCAGGTAGGGTTCGGCCGTTTCCAGCGCGACAAACTCGACGCGCTGGTGCAGTTCAACCAGCATCTGCACACCGATGTGCGGGGCACGCAACACGTCACGCACTTTGGCCAAAATGCCGATCGGAACTAGGTCACCCTGATCCGGATTTTCCAGTTCGGCATCGTACTGGATGAGAATTAGCAGGTTGCCGTCGCCTTCCGCCGCGGCCTGGGCGGCCGCCAGAGAACGGCGCCGCCCAATCGAGATGGTTGTGGTTACGCCGGGAAAAACGACGCCCCCCCGCAAAGGGACAATCGGTACCACACGCTGATGTGACAAGTTGCTCATATCAATTCCTTTACAATCTACTACCTGCTATCTGCTACTTGATTCTAGGAAGTTATACCCAACAAAACAAGGGCCGCACATCAGAACGACGTTAGAACTTTTCTGCTGCTCCGGGCTTAGCAGTTCAACTTCTTCAGGAAAGTTGGGCTTCTCCGGAAACTTCAGCCACTTCTTTCTTCGGCGACGGCAGGATTGACGCGTGGATCAGGTCAAAGAAAAACAAGAATCCACCTTGCACAATGATACCCCAGCCATGCCCGCGCCAGCGCGCGTCTTCCGCCCCGCGCGTGCGCGCCAGAAGCCAACCGCCCAACACGTAGAAAATGTCCAGTCCTGTATTGATCCACAGCAAACGCCGCAGACTTTCAGCTTCGGCGCGCTGAACTTGTGGGTCCGTGGAGTCGGGAAGCTGCCGGCGACGGCGCGTCGACCAACCGCCAAAGAAGGCAATTAAGGCGTTGATCAGACCCCAGCCGGCAAACTGCATGCCCATGCCCTGCCGGAAACCGCTCTCGCGGCGCGCCCACAGCGCGCCCAGGGCCATACTGAAACCGGCCCAGACGCGCAGGCGACGGGTCAGCAGCGCGCTAAATTCCCAAATGTTCATACCTTTCACCTCCATGATGGTCAAACCCGATTATACGCGATCTGCGCCATTTGCCCGCTATTGGACGACCCCGCATTCCCGCAAGCGTACGTAAACTGGTAAAATTGAGGGTAACGGTGCAAAGCCCGCCGCGCTAGACCAGGTTTACGGCGCGAATGTAAACAGTCGCGTGTGATATTGACAGACTGCGCGCGATTTTGGCGAATCGCGCTACGGGTTTACAGGAGACAAAAAGTATGCAATTTACGCTGACGCTGCCCGCGTGGGCGCCGACGGCCCTGGCGCAGCTACCCACCCATCTCCCAGCTTTAGAGGCGCGGATGACGGCCGTACTCGATTTCGCGCGGCGCAACGTGCTTGAAAACACGGGCGGGCCGTTTGCAGCCGGCGTGTTTGAGCGGGACTCCGGCAGGCTGCTTGTCATCGGCGTTAACCGCGTGACGCCCACCAACTGCTCCTCGGCCCACGCCGAAATTATGGCGCTCTCGCTGGCGCAGCAACTGCTTGGAACCTACGATCTAGGCGGGCCGAACCTGCCGGCGCACCAGCTTGTGGTCAACTGGCGGCCGTGCGCCATGTGCTATGGGGCCCTGCTCTGGTCAGGGGTGCGCTCGCTGGTGATCGCCGGCAGCGGGCCGGAATTGGAGGCCATTACCGGCTTTGACGAAGGGCCCCTGCACCCGGATTGGGCAGGCGAACTGCGACGGCGGGGCATTGAGGTGATCAACAACGTGTTGCGCGACGAGGCGATAGCCGGATTCCATGCGTTTGCGGGCAGCGGCCGTTTCGTCTACAACGCCCGCCGCACCGCCGGCGTCTAATCCCGTCTGGACGTGAACACCCAGGCTCATATACAAAGGCCTGCGGCCCGCGCACTCCAGCCCGCAGGGCTTCGTATCTGAGCCTGGCGGTTTACCGCTGGGCGGTTCTACGCCGACCAGCCGTACCTGAGCCTGGCAGTTTACTGCTGGGCGCAGGTCGCGCCCGTTTATGGATACGGGCAGACGACATTATTAACGCGCTGGTAGGTACCGGTGCTGTTGCCGCTGGCGCCGGGCGGCCAGGTCGCCAGTTCACCGGTGAATTGCACCTGCGTCATCAACCCAAAGATGGGCGCCAGCGCGTTCATCTCGGCCGCAGCGTCTATTTCGAGTTCAACCACCCACTGCCCCGTGCCCGGCTCGCCGATTTCCGCGTTCCAGTTGCTGCTGGTGTAGGCGGAGTTCCAGTTTAGGGCGTCGGTGTTGCTGCCGATGCCGGCAAAGACCTGCTTGGCGCCGTCACGGCTGATTTGGAAGAAGCGGTCGGCCGTGTCGGGGTCGCCGCCGTTGTTGGTGGTGTCAAAATAGACGCGCAGCGAGTCGGTCGGATCATTGGTATTGTCGTTAATGAGAAAGGCCATGTACAGCCGGCTATGGTCACGCCCAAAGAAGACCTGCACCAGCCGCGCCGGATTGTCTTCAGGGTGGAAGGTGTAAAGCGGGCCGCCCGGCCATTCCGTTATGTCAAATACACCATCAATGGCGGGCGGAATGATGCAGCCAAGATTCGGATTGGGCAGCGGCGTCGCCGTAGGAGTCGGTTCCAGCGTGCTTGTACTCGTGGGAGGCGGCGTGTCGGTCACGGTGGGCGTGATGGATGGCGCGGGCGTATTGGTCACCGTCGGGGTGGCGCTGGGAGTCAACGTCACGGTAGGCGTAGTGGAGGGCAGCGGCGTATGGGTAATGGTCGGCGTCAGGGTAGGCAGCGGCGTGGCGCTGGGGGTAATAGGCGACGGCGTGCCGGTGAGGGTGGGTGTCGCCACGGGAGTCGCGAGCGGGTTGGCGCCGCGGGCGACTTCTGTACCGTCCAAGATGCCGCTCCTGTTGGTGTCAGGATTCAGGGGGTCGGTACCGTAAATAAAGATTTCTTCCCAATCTGAGAGCCCATCCCCATCGGTGTCCCAGAGCAGCGGGTTGGTACCGTAAATAAATACCTCGTCCCCATCGGAGATTCTATCGCCGTCGGTGTCGGGATTCAGGGGATCGGTGCCGATGAGCGCTTCCTGGGCGTCGGTCAGGCCGTCGCCATCCATGTCGCCGGGTATCACGGCCGTTACCGTAAGCGCCACAACCTGCAGCGTTTGCGTGGCGGCAATGGCGGTGGCTTCGCTAAAGACGGCCGTTTCCGTCGCCGCTACGTCCACCGTTCCAATTATCCCCACCACGGGCGGCCGCAACGAGCGATCGGGGCGCAAGACAAGCGCGATTGCCCCGAAGGCGCACGCAACCGTCACAATAAAAAGCAGCGCGTAGGCCAGCCAGACCGGAACCAGGCCGTGCGCGCGCGCCTCGCCGCTCAGCGTTTGACGCCCGCCGGCCCGCGACACCACATCTACGTCGAAGGGGTACAGTTCTTCGCCGCCAAACCAGCCGCGGCGATGCGTAAACACCTCCAATTCGACGTTAACGGTTTGATTGGGCGCCACCGCAATGCCGCCCCGTTCACCGCGAAACTGGAGCAGTTCCTGCCGGTCGCGCGCTACGACGCTAAAACGGGCCGGCGCGTTGCCCACGTTTTGCACGGCCACGGTGACGCGGCCCGGTAGCTGCACCTGCTCCGGCTTCAGCTCCGCGTCGAAGGCCACAAACGCGCCCACCATCAGCGACAGGCTTTTGGCCAGGCGCAGAGTGGGCTCATTTTGCGAAACCACCTCCAGGCGTACGCGCTGGCGGCCAACGGGCGCGCTGCGCCGGCGCGGGGGACGAATACCCACGTTAAACTGCACTGTCTGCCCGGCCGGCGCGTCCATAAATTCAATCGGCGTCGCCAGCCAGGCGGGGGAAATGCCGGAAACGCGCAGGCTTACCCGATCGTCGCGGCGGCTCAGATTACGCACCTCCACCCGGATCACGGTGCGCTGGCCCGGTTCCACGGCAACCGTATCCTGGGCGATAAAGATCGCCAGCGGCGGTTCCGCCGACGGCGACTGGCCCGGCTCCGCCTCGTCGCGCGCGGGGCGGGACGCGTCGACGCGCGTGGTGACGCGTCCCAGCGTGGGGGACGAAGAGGGCGCGGCGCGCATTTCCGGCGGCGTCTCCGGCCCTTGCAGCACCAGTTCGTAAGGGCCAATGCGCAGCTTGTCGCCGGGCACCAGCGGTTGCGGCTCGTCCTCGCGCAGGCGGCGGTCGTTGATCCAGCTCCCGTTCACGCCGCCGAGGTCCAGCACCTCCCACCCCAGCGAGGTGGCTTGCAGGCGCGCGTGGTGGCGCGAAACGCCTTCCGCGGGCAGCACGACGTCGTTGTCGGCGTTGCGGCCGAGCGTGACCACCGCATGCGTCAGCGGAACGGCGCTGGCGGGGTGACCGGGGGCGAAAATGCGCAGCTCGTAGCCGGCGGGCGGCTCTTCGACACTGTCGAGAATGTCCAATTCCTGGCGCACCATCACGCGCGTGGGGGCGCCTTCAAAGGCTACCAGCGCGCTGCGCAGGGCGTTGGCCATTTCGTGGCCGGACGCGAAGCGGTCGGAGGGGGATTTGGCAAGCGCCTTGGCCAGCAGGCTGTTGAGCAGGGGCGGGGCGTCGGGGCGAAGCTCGCTGGGGGGCGACGGCCGTTTCCCGCGGCGGTGGGAGGATATCGCTTCGGAAAGCGTCTGGAAGGCGAAGGGCAGCCGGTTGGTGACCAGTTCGTAGAGTACGACGCCAAGAGAGTAGAGGTCGGAACGGCCGTCGAGCGGCGCCCCTTCACACTGTTCCGGCGACATGTAAGTGGGCGTGCCCACGGTGGCGCCGCTTTGGGTCATGGGGGTACCTTCCTGCAGCTTGACCAGGCCAAAATCGGTTAGCAGCGCGCGGAAGGGCTGCTCGCCGGCCTCATCGGGACGGCTGAGCCGCTTGAGGATGATGTTGCCCGGCTTTACGTCGCGGTGCACAATGCCGCGGCGGTGGGCGTAATCCAGCGCCTCCGCGATTTGGATGGCGATCTGCAGGCTTTGAGCAAAGGGTAAAAATTTATTTTGGGTCTGAAGCCGGCGCAGATGGTCGCGCAGGCTGCCGCCGTCCACGTATTCCATGGCAATGAAGAGGCCCAGATCGGACTGCCCAAAGTCGTAAATGCGCACAATCGAGGGGTGGTCCAGCCGCGCGGCCGTTTGCGCCTCCTGCACCAGCCGCGCGCGGAACTCGGCCTGGCGCGCGTAATGGCCATGCATCAGCTTGATGGCGATGGGCCGCTCCAGGTTCAGGTCGTAGGCGCGGTAAACCGACCCCATACCGCCGTCACCTAACAGGGAGTCAAGCCGGTAGCGTTCGTTAATGGTTTGGCCGATGTAAGTCGTCATGCCCAGAACCTCCAATCCAAAGCCGTAACGGCTCCAAAACCGTAGCGGCGCGACGTTCCTCAGCCCGCAGCCCGCATGATTTGCCCCAGGGCGTCGACAAAGGTCTCGATTTCGGCGTCCCCAATCCAGTAATGGGTCACCGCGCGGAAGCCGCGCGGGCCGTGCGTCCCCAGCCAGACGTTGGCCCGCCGCTGTAATTCGTCAACCACCTGTTCAGGCGTGAAGGGAACGGCCGTTTCCAATTCAAAAAAGACCATGTTGGTGCGCACCATCTCCGGCTGCACGCAAATGCCGGGCAGCGCCGCCAGCCGGTGCGCCAGGCGGCAGGCGCGCGCGTGGTCGTCAGCCAGCCGTTCCACCATCTCCTCCAGCGCGACAATCCCGGCCGCGGCCAGGACGCCCGCCTGGCGCATGCCGCCGCCCAGCAGCTTGCGCGCGCGCCGCGCCCGGTAGACGAATTCGGCCGTGCCGCACAGCACCGAGCCGGCGGGCGCGCACAACCCTTTGCTGAGGCAGAAGGTCACCGAATCGACGTGCTGCGTCAGTTCATGCGCCGGAATGCCGAGCGCAACCGCGGCGTTGAAGAGACGGGCCCCGTCCATGTGAACCGCCAGCCCGTGGCGTTGGGCGACCTGGCGCAGCCCGGCAAAGTAGTCTGGGGCGATAGGGTAGCCGTGCTTGTGGCCGTAGCTGTTTTCAACGAGCAGTAAGCGGCTGCGCGGCAAGTGGGGGTCGTCGGGACGTACGGCCGTTTCCACCTGCGCCGCGTCCATACGCCCATAGGCGTCGGTCGGCAGCGGGTGGGGTACGACGCCGCCCAGCACGGCCATGCCGCCGGCCTCCCACAAATAGGTGTGCGCGTCCTCGCCCATAATGGCCTCGTCACCGCGCGCGGCGTGGCTGAGGATGGCCGCCAGGTTGCCCATGGTGCCGCTGGCGACGAACAGGCCGGCTTCCATGCCGACCTTGCCGGCCGCCAGCGCCTCCAGGGCGTTCACGGTGGGGTCTTCGCCATACACGTCGTCGCCCACGGCGGCGTGGGCCATGGCGGCGCGCATGGCGGGCGTGGGCCAGGTGACGGTGTCGGAACGAAAGTCGATTTTGTCCATGACTGAAGTTTACGTAAACTTGGGGAGATTGCAAGCGGTGGCGGGGGCGAGCGGCGAGGAGCGAGTGGCGAGGAGCGAGTGATGAGTGATGAGTGATGAGGGATGTGATTGGCGACCGTTGGTGTGTCCGGTGTGTGGTTGGGCGTTGGCGCTGGTGGGGCGGGCGCTGCGCTGTGAGGCCGGGCATACGTTTGACGTGGCGCGCGAGGGGTATGTAAATTTGCGGCTGAGCGGCAAGGGGCACGCAAAGGTAACGGGCGATACGCGCGCGATGCTGCAGGCGCGGCGGCGCTTTCTGGCAGCGGGCCATTACGCGCCGCTGATGGATGCTGTCAGCCGGATTGTGGCGGAGGGGCTGGGAGAGGTAGAGGGAGAAACGGCCGTAATCGTCGACGTGGGCTGCGGTGAGGGGAGCTACCTGGGCCGCCTGGCGGAAGACCTGCGCGCGCGGCCGGACCTGCCGCCCGTCCGCCTCTTCGGCGTGGACGCGTCCAAGGATGCGGCGCAGCTGGCGGCGGGCCGTCACAAAAAGGCGCGCTTCGTCGTCGCGGACGTAAACCGGGGGCTGCCCTTTGCGCCCGGCAGTGTGCACGTCTTGCTCAACCTCTTTGCCCCGCGTAACGCGGCCGCGTTTGCCCAGGTCATGGCGCCGGGCGCGCTGCTGCTGGTCGTGCTCCCCGGCGCGCAGCACCTGCTCAGTCTACGCCGGACCTTTGACCTGCTGGGCATTGAACCGGGAAAGCAAGCCAGCGTCGCGGCGCAGTTGGCCGACGATTTCGCCCTGACGCGGGTGGAGCGTCTCAGCCACACGCTCACGCTGGCGCAGCCGGCGCTCACCGACCTGGTGATGATGACGCCCAGCGCCTGGCGCCTCACGCCGGCGCAGCAGGCGGCCCTGGCGGCCACGCCGGGCCTGGCGACCGAAGCCCATTTTGAGCTGCTGCTGCGGCAGGCTGATTTGACCAGATGAAGGAGGTTTTGGTAGACTCAACGCTTTGAATATCGGCCCGCCTGGTCACTGATCACCGTGGAGAAGTATGGTGGGTGAGCGCCCAAGGCGGCCAGGACAACCTGACAATGAGTACACACGACAACCAATTGAACCATAACCGCATTCGGCTGATTGCGCTTGATCTCGACGGTACCCTGCTTTGTGACGATGGCTCCGTCTCGGAACGCAACGTGCAGGCCATCCAAACGGCCGTTGCCCGCAACATCCAGGTTATTATCGCCACCGGCAAAAGCCGCGCGTCGGCCGCCGGGCCGCTGGCGCGGCTGGGCCTACAAACGCCGGGCGTCTATACCCAGGGCGTGATGATCCACAACGCCGACGGGTCGGTGCGCTATGCTGAGGCGCTGGATGCGGATACGGCTGTGCAGGTCATTACCTTTGCCGCCGCCGCCGGGCTGGCCCACCACGCCTACTGCGGCGCGCGCATCCTCACACCCTACGACAATCCGTACCGCCGTCGCCTGCACGAGCAGTATCACGAACCGCTGCCGGAGGTGGTCGGACCGCTGCTGCCTCACATCAAGGGCCAGACCGTCAATAAGCTCCTGGTCAGCGACAAGACAAACAACGGCGCGACCCGCGCCCGGCTGGCGGCGCTGGTGGGGGACCGGGCGTCCATCACCCAGGCGGTCGCCGACTATATCGAGGTCCTGCCGGCGGGCGCGTCCAAGGGGCGCGGCGTCCGGCGGCTGCTGACGGATTTGGCCATTGATCCGGCCCACGTCCTGGCCATCGGCGACGGCGAGAACGACCTGGAGATGGTGCAAATGGCGGGAATTGGCGTGGCAATGGGCAACGGGGCCGCGGCGCTCAAAGCGATTGCCGACGACGTTGTCCCGACCAATAATGAGAGCGGCGTGGCGGTCGCCATTGAGCGTTACGCCCTGAACCATCACGTTTGAGAAGGTACCAATGCTGAAATATGCTGTGCCTAAGTTTCCAGCGGCTAACGTGCAAACGGCCGTGGCCTTTTACGAGGAAAAGCTCGGTTTCCAGAAGCTGTTTGATTATGGCGACTACGCGGGCGTAAAGCGGGATGCGTTTGAGCTCCACCTGTGGGAATGCCCCGACAGCTACCTGGCGGAAAACAGCGCCTGCCGCGTCAACGTCACGGACATCGAAGCGCTCTACGCCGAGTATCAGGCCGCCGGGGTGATTCACCCCCACGGCGCGCTGGAAACCAAACCGTGGGGGCTGAAAGAGTTTGTAATCCTCGACCTGGACGGTAACGGCATCTTCTTCTTCGAGTAACCAGCCACGAAATGTTCCAATCGGAGTGGGGACGGTTGGCGCCGCGCATGCGGTTTGATTTTTAACTATTTGCGCTTTTATCAGCCCGCAGCGGCTCTAGCGCTCATCCAGCGGTTCGCCGGGATGGGTAAAGAGGTCGCCGGGCGCGGTGTTGGGGACGAGCAGGCGCAGCGCGCCGGGCTTGATCTCGCACAGCAGGGGCGTCTGGCCGGCCGGTTCGCCGTCGGTCTGGCAGGGCACGGCCGTATCCGTGTGCACCGTGACGGTACGGCCGTGTAGCAAACTCACGTCCGGGTGGCGCAGGTGGCGCTCCAGCATCACGTTCAGCACGTGCTGCGCCGTATGGGATAGCCCCTTACCGCGAAAAAGCCATACCTCAAACAGCCCATCGTCCAAAAACGCCGCCGGGCTGAGCAGCATCTCGCCTCCCGCGTAACGCCGGCAGTTGCTGATGAGAATCAAAATGAAGTCGTCGCTAATGGTCTGGCCATCCACGCGCACGCGCGCCGCAATGTGGGAATACCCGGTGACGGCCGCCGCGCCTTGCAGCGCGTAGCCCAGCGGGCCGAGCGTTTTTGACCATTTAGGACGCGGCTCCAGCTCTTCCACCAGGTAGCCGTCGGCCCCGACGCCCACCCACAACAGCCAGTAACGGCCGTGGCCCGTCTCCCGGTCGCCCAGGTAGGTAAAGCCCAGGTCCATGGCGTGCACGCGCCCGGCCGCCAGCGCGTCCGACGCCCTGAGCAGGCGCAGCCGGTCAACCAGGCTGGGCCGCGGCATGTTGAGTTCTTTGGCAAAGGAGTTGGCGGTGCCCGCCGGCAGCGGCGCCATGATCGTCGCCGTCCCGGCCAGCCCGTTGGCGACCTCTCCCAGGGTCCCGTCGCCCCCGGCGGCAAAAACCAGGCGCTCACCGGCGGCGGCGGCCGTTCTGGCTAGCTCGGTCGCGTGACCCTGGGCGCGGGTTGGCGTCACCAGCACCCGCCAGCCGCGCGCGCGCCACATGTCGGCGACAAGCGCCATCACGGTCGCCAGGTTAGCCGGACCGGCAATGGGGTTGTAGATAATGGTTGCGTCTTTGCCGCCCATCGAACGTGGGGGAGAGTGCTAAACGATCTACGTTTCCGGTTTTTCCAGGGTGGTCAACGCCTGCTCAAACTGTTCCAGATCCTCGACCGTGGCCGCGCGGCGCACCAGAAAGCGCAGGCTGTCCAGATCGTTAATCCGGCCCAACCGCGCCTGAAACAGCGTCTCAGGCGCGTTCAGGCGCAATTGCAGCAGTTCCACAATGTTTTGGCGCATGGCTTCCATGCCCTGCTGCATGCCCTGCTGCATGCCCTGCTGCATGCCCTGCTGCATGCCCTGCTGCATGCCCTGCTGCAAACCTTGTTGAAAAATTTCTTGCGCTATGGTATTCATCAGTTGCTTTCCTTGCGGGCCTTGTTCACTTAAGGCGCGCTGCAAATCTCGCCGGCTTATCTTTTCTGTTGCGCTGCTTAAATAATACAAAATCGTGCGAATATAATCCAGTCCCGTACGCTGTTCGGTTAACTCGAACATCAGCGCCACCAGATCATCCAGCTCCGCCCGCAGGTGGGGATTGAAAATGGCGCGCAGCACTGAGAGGCTGACCCGCAGCCAGACTTGGCCGCGGATGGCTTCGTCAGACAGGTGGGAGAAGTCGCTGAGATGATAGCGGAAGTTGGGCAGATACGGCCGTAACGCCTCCTCCGCCGTCAACAAGCTGCCAAAATCGGTAGGCGTCTGCCAGGGACGTTCGCCATGATAGATGACCAATGGAATCACCGGCGCCATGGTCTGATTCTCTTTCAACTGCCGCTCCCAGAAGCGCACGAGGTAGCGCAGCAGTTGGAAGGCGACCTGCGGGTCGGGGTAGCTTTTGTGCTCGAAGAGGAAGTAGACAAAGGCAGGCTGCCCGCTTTGCAAACTCACCTGGTAAATGATGTCAGTCTGGTGGGCCTGCATCTCCTCGTCGATGAAGGAGCCGTCTTGCAGCGCCATGTCTGACAGATCGAGCAGGCTGCGCAGATCGGCCGGCAAGTACTCCTCCAGGTAGTTGCGGGCAATCTCGATGCGCCCAAAGCTTTCGCGGAAGAAACGGTCGTGAGGGTTTTGAACGGTCATCGGCATATCATCCGTAGGATATTGGTCTGGCCATTGCGCTGAAGTTAGATCGGGCCCCCGCGCACGGCCGTTTCCTGCGCAATCTTTTCCGCCAGGTTAGTCACTTCAACATCAGAGCGGGGCAGTTCGGCGTGGGTGAGGTCGATACGGCCGTCTTTGCACGGCACCGCCAGCGGAACCTCGTACACGGCGCCCGGCTCCTCGACGCGGTAATTGCGCTCGGCCTGGATGCCCTGCTCCTTCAGAATCGCATACAGCCGGTCGACGTACTCGCCGCCGTCCACAAACAGATCGTTAATCTCCGTGGCGTCCAGAAAGCGATCCCAGGTGGTGTGCACAAAGGTGATGCGCCGCCAGCGCAGGCTCATAATCGGCCGGGGAAGCTGCTGCAGCGGCCCAAGCTGCACCTTGTAGTACAGTTCCTGCGCGCGCGGGTGGTTGGGCTGATCGGGCAGCAGGTCCACGCGGCGCGCCAGCTCGTGGCCCAGGTTGCGCGCGTAGTAGTGGATGGCCCACTTGTGCGCGTCAAAGTGACGGCCGAAGTAAAAGGCGACGTAAGCGGCGTACAGCCCCTTGGGTGCATGGCGCTGCGGAATACGATACCAGCCGTCGCGCTGGATCAGCGCAAAATCGGTCGGGCGCGGTACGTAGGCTACCAAAACAGGATCTTCTGGGTACATGGCGTCGCTATTGTAATTCAGGTGGGTGCGCAGGTCCAATCGCATTATAATGAGGCCCATGCCTGAATTACCTGAAGTTGAAACCGTCGTGCGCGCGCTGCGGCCCCGGTTGATAGGCCGGCGCTTTACCGAAGTGCGCAACTACTGGCCGCGCCACATCGACCGGCCGGATTTGCCTGCGCTGCAGCGGCGCATCCACGGCCGTGCCGTCAACGCCCTTGCCCGCCGCGGCAAATACATCCTCCTGGAACTCAGCGACGGCGAGCACCTGATTATCCACCTGCGTATGTCGGGCCACCTGGCCGTCGTTGAGCCCGACGCACCGCCCGACAAACATACGCACACCATTTTCCGGCTCGACGATGGCCGGGAGCTGCGCTTCCGCGATCCGCGCAAATTCGGCCGTGTCTACCTGGTCACTGACCCGGACGAGGTGCTGGGCAAGTTAGGGCCCGAACCGCTGGCGGTGGAATTTACGGTGGCGGCATTGCGGGAGCTGCTGCACGGCCGTCGCCGCCTCCTCAAGCCGCTGCTGCTCGACCAACAGGTCATCGCCGGCATCGGCAACATCTACGCCGACGAAGCCCTCTTTCTCGCGCGGCTGCGCCCCACGCGCCACTGCGACACGCTCAACGACGCCGACATCGCGGCGCTGCATGCCGGCATCCAGGCCGCGCTGCGTGAGGGGATCGCGCGCGAAGGGGCCAGCATAAGCAGCTACGTCAAGCCCGATGGTGAAAAAGGGGATATGCAAAATGCGGTCAACGTCTTTCGCCGCACCGGCGCGGGCTGTTACCGCTGCGGCGGAACAATCACGCGCATTCTCGTCGGGCAGCGCAGTACCCATTTTTGTCCGGGTTGTCAGAGATAGCATAAGCGCCAGGCGCCGTTTTCAACGCCGCGCACGGCGCTTGCGGCGTGCGCCTTCGGTTTGCCCATTACCGCTGCTGCCGCGGTCGAGACGGCCGTGGCACGCCTTGTACTTTTTGCCGCTGCCGCAGGGGCACGGGTCATTACGGCCGACTTTGGGCATGTCGCGCCGCAGCTCCACCCCTCGGCCCCCTTCGCGCCGTACCACCTGGTAGCCGGCGTCTTGGGCCTGCATCTGGTACGCTTCCGCCGCCTCCTGGCGCCGGATGAACTCCTCGTGGCTCATAATATCGCGGAAGAAGCGGTCGGCCACGTCCTTGTCGATGTTGCGGCGCATGTCGGCGAACATCTGGTACGAGCGCTGCTTGTACATCACCTTGGGGTCACGCTGGCCCACCGCTTCGAGACCAATCTCGCGCCGCAGATCATCCATGGCCGTCAGGTAGTCGCGCCATTCGCGATCAATCGCGTGGAGCAGCAGCAGCCGCTGATAGTTGCGGTACTCAGCCTCGCCAATGCGCGCGCGCCAGTCGTCCTGCCGCTTGCCTACGTAGCTGCTCAACGCCTCCTGCAACTGCTCCCCACTTAGCGCCGAAAGGCTGTCCAGCAGCATTTCGCGCAGCGCGCGGTCGACGCGCTGGCGGAATTTAGCCTGGCGCGCCTGGGCATTCTTCTGCGAGAGACCATCAACCTGGAATTCAGAAAAAGCCGTATCGATACCGCCAGCGGCCTTGCCCCAAATCGTATCCCGTTTGCTCTGCGAGATCTGCTCGGCCAGGAATTCGTTAAACAGGATTTCAACCTGTTCCAGGAATTCGCGGCGCACATTTTCACGCGTGGCCAGCTGACCGGAGCGCCGGCTGGCCAGAGTCGCCAGGTTGGGTACCGGCGGCAGCAGGGGCAAGAAACGGCTCATGGCCTGCAGAAGCTGCAGCAGGTTGACGCCTTTCTCTTCGTTTTCATAGACAAACCGCATCAACCGCTCGGCCAGCCGACCAGAGCGCAAATCGGCCAGTTCGGCCCGGTCGATCTGGGTAACGCCCGGCAAAAGCCCGCTCAACTGGCGCACAACGCCGATGAGATTAATCTCATCGGTCGCGTCGGTGCTGAAATCATTAATCGCGCGCTCGATTTCGCCGCGCGCGAAGGTGCGGTAATCTTCGACGTAGTTATTGACGAGTTCGGCAATGGTCGCGCTAAACGCGACGGCAATTGTGTCGTCGAGGTCAAGCGCTTCACCTAAAAGAATCTCGCGGCGCTGTTTGTAAATGGCCTGGCGCTGGGCGTTCATTACGTCGTCATATTCGACCACGTTTTTGCGCATGTCAAAGTTATAACCTTCGATGCGCTCCTGCGAGTTTTCAATGATGCGGTCGAGCATACCGGCTTCGATGGGCATGTCGTCCGGGATGCTGGTGCGCGACATGAAGCCTTTGAGGCGCTCGCCGCCGAAGCGGCGCATCAGGTCATCTTCCAGCGAGAGAAAGAAGCGCGATGAGCCGGGGTCGCCCTGGCGGGCAGCGCGACCACGCAACTGGTTATCGATACGGCGAGATTCGTGGCGCTCAGAGCCGACGACGTGCAGACCGCCCAGCTTCCAGACTTCCACGCGTTCGGCTTTGGTCTGGCGCTGGATGGCTTCAATGCGTTCGATCACGGCCGTTGTCAACCCCGGCACGCGCGCCACAATCCGCTCCGCCTCGGCGCGCTCGTTACTGAGCAGCGCGCGGATGAGGGCGGCGCGCGCGTTGTAGTGCTGCTCAAACAACTGTTCGGCCAGGAACTGGGCCAGGGCGCGGTCGTCGTTGCGCGCGCCGCGGTAGCGGTTGTACAGCCCCGCCAGACGCAGCGCCTCATCGACAACGGCCGAATCCTTACCCAATTGCACCGCATACCGGCGCGCCTCCGCCAGGCGACCGCCCGTCAGCAAGCGCAGCGTCTGCACCAGCTCGTTGTAATCCATGTTGTACGGCGCCTGCAGCGTGCGCGCCAGGTAGCCGACCAGCTGAATCTCATCAATCTCTTTCAGGGCGGCGTCATACTCGGTCTGGATGGCCAACAGTCCATCCACCAGGCCGGGGTCCAGCTTGCGATTTTTCTGCGCATACGGCCGCGCGCTCTCGGCTCCTTCGGTGACCAGGGTGAGGGCCAACTGCGTCAGCAGGTTGCGGTCAAACAGATCTTTTTCCAACATCTCGGCGGCCATACCTTCAGGGTTGCCGCCTAGCAGAATGTCGGTGCCGCGCCCGGCCATGTTGGTGGAGATGGTGACCGCCCCCTTGCGGCCGGCCTGCGCCACCACGAGCGCCTCGGATTGGTGCATTTTGGCGTTCAGCACGGCGTGCTGGATTTTTTGGCGCTCCAGCATGCGGTGAATCTTTTCGGAGTGCTCCACGGACGTGGTGCCAACCAGCACCGGCCGGCCCATCTCGTAGACGCGCTTGATTTCCTGGATAATGGCGTCGTCCTTAGCTTCGGCCGTGCCGTATACCTGGTCCTTAAAATCAATGCGCTTAAAAAAGCGCGGCTGGCGGGACTGGGGATCCAGGTAACGCACCGCTTCGACACCGTCCAGCCTGGCGCGATCTTCCAACAGCTCTACGGTACCCGTGTCAAAGATGTATTGCACGTTGGTGGGCAGGGGCGTCACGCCCAATTTGTAGATCTTGTCGAACTCCTCCGCATCGGTGAGCGCCGTACCGGTCATGCCGGCCAGCTTGGTGTAGAGGCGGAAATAGTTTTGCAGCGTAATGGTGGCGACCGTGATGGTTTCGCGCTTGACCGCCACGTTTTCCTTGGCCTCGATCGCCTCGTGTAAACCGTCCGAATAGCGCCGTCCAGCCATGAGGCGGCCGGTGAAGTCATCGACAATAATGATCTCGCCATCCTGCACCACGTAATGCACGTCACGCTTGTAGAGGTATTCAGCGCGCAGGGCGTTATCCAGATAGTAAGTCAACTGGTAGTGGCGCGGATCGTAGAGGCTCTCCCCGGCCGCGTCGTCAACTTCGGGGACGCGCTTTTCGATTTCCGCCATGCCCATGTCGGTCAGGCTAATAGAGCGGCTCTTTTCATCGATGTCGTAATGGCCGTTGGCTTCTTCATCTTCACCGGCGGTGTTTTTGCGCAGGCGGCGCACGTAGTCGGCAAAGCGAACGTACTCCTGGCCGGAGCGCGGCGCAGGACCGGAAATGATCAGCGGGGTGCGGGCTTCGTCAATCAGCACGTTGTCCACCTCGTCGATGATGGCGTAGTGCAAATCGCGCTGCACAAGCCGTTCCAGCGTGGTGGCCATATTGTCGCGCAGGTAGTCAAAGCCGAATTCGCTACTGATGCCGTAGGTAATGTCGGCCTCGTAGGCCTGGTGACGCGTACACGGCCGCCAGTGGACCAGGCGCTCGTCTTCCAGATCGCTGCCGGGGTTGACGTATTCCGGGTCGTAGAGGGCGGAGAACTCCTGCGGCCCAATCACACCCACAGTAAGGCCCAGGTGGTTGAAGATGGCGCCCATCCAGCCGCCGTCGCGGCGGGCCAGGTATTCGTTGACGGTAACCAGGTGCACGCCTTCCCCGGTAAGGGCGTTGAGGTAGAGCGGCAAGGTGGCTACCAGCGTTTTCCCTTCACCAGTGCGCATCTCGACCACTTCGCCGCGATGGAGCAGTACGCCGCCCATGATCTGCACGTCGTAATGGCGCATGCCGGTGGTGCGCACGGAGGCTTCGCGCACCAGCGCAAAGGCCCGCGGCAGCAGCCCATCCAGGCTTTCCCCCTGCGCCAGGCGCGCTTTGAGTTCGGCCGTTTGCGCGCGCAGCGCCTCATCCGTCAGTCCTTGCAACTCTGGCTCCAGGCGGTTGACCTCGACCACAATAGGCTGCAATTCTTTAATGATTTTTTTGTTTGGATCGCCGACAACGGCGTTAATGAGTTTCTTGAACATAGGCGTCAGTATAACTTACTCTCACTGAATTTTCTCAAAAAGGTGGGCTTTTCTATGAGAAGACTTAGCCCTACCGTA